>Ga0164311_10001556_pt1 | contig 11355 bp, 11 predicted proteins | sample GuaBasSedimGuay2_FD_121796 | JGI IMG/M metagenome (GOLD analysis project Ga0164311, IMG submission 121796) | Subseafloor sediment microbial communities from Guaymas Basin, Gulf of California, Mexico - Guay2, Core 4569-9, 9-12 cm | ecosystem: Environmental > Aquatic > Marine > Hydrothermal vents...
CTCTCTACTCGTAGTTGCGAGGGCTATCTGAGATAGGGGGTCATGCTCTGCTTGAGACGCCAAGTCTATGGCTACGAGGCTTGGCTCAGCGCTTTCGTCAGCTACGACTAGGAGCTCGCTTGGACCTGCAAGCACGTCTATGCCGACTACGCTGCTGACGAGTAGCTTCGCAGCTGTCACGTACACGTTGCCGGGTCCAGCTATGACGTCTACTCTAGGCACAGTCTGAGTGCCGTAAGCCATGGCCGCTATCGCCTGAGCTCCACCAGCCCTATACACCTCCTTAACCCCGCACTCGCTCAGTGCCACCAAGATGTATGGGTTTACACGTCCACCCCTACTTGGAGGTGTACAAGCTATAACTCGCTTGACGCCAGCGGTCAGAGCTGGAATTGCCAACATGACGACGGTCGATGGATATGGAGCCCTCCCACCTGGGATGTAGAGTCCAGCTCGATCAACAGGCCTCGGTATGACCCCAGCTCTAACCCCTTCAGCCACCTCTACGACCCAGGGCTTGGGGGTGCAGCTCTCGTGGTACCTCTTGACTATGGCTATCGAGCTCCTCAGGGCCTCCAAGAAGCCCTTATCGACTAGACCGTAGGCCTCCTCGACCTCCTCCTCGGAGACCTTGATCTCGTAGCTTGACTGTACGCCACTGAACTTCTCCTCGTAAAGCCTTAGGGCTTCGTCTCCTCTAGCCCTTACGTCGGCTATGATGGGCTTCACCCTCTCTATAGCCTCCTCCATCCCTCTGATGCCTCTAAGCCTTATCTTCTCGAGGTCCCCTAAGCTCAGCTCCTTGAGGTTTAGGAGCTCCACATGCATCCCCTCAGCCTCTCGACTATAGCCATGACCTCGTCCTCGCGTATTCTGAAGGAGACCTTATTGCATATCAGCCTAGCAGTAGACTCGAGTATAGTCGCTATCTCCCTAAGCTCGTTCTCCCTCAACGTCTGGCCAGTCGTTGATAGGTCTACTACGACGTCAGCCAAGCCCAGCCGTGGAGCTATCTCAACTGCTCCTTCAACCTCTATTACTTCAACCTTAACCCCCAACTCGTCGAAGAAGCTCGTCGTTATGTTTGGGAAGCTCGTTGCAACTCTCGAGCCTTGGGGGATCTCCAAGACGCTGTTGACAGCTGAGTCCTCGGGGACAGCCACAACCATCTTGCACCAGCCGAAGCCTAGGTCTAGAAGCTCATACACGTCTGCTCCTCTCTCCAAGACTAGGTCGTGGCCAGTCACGCCTAGGTCCACAGCTCCGAAGTGGACGTAGACGGGTATGTCTGAAGCCCTCGTAAACACTATTTGGAGGGCCCCGCCTAGAGCCTCGCTTAAGTAGCTTCGACTTCTGTTGTTAACGGTGATGCCAGCCCTCGATAGGAGCTCCACAGAGGGCTTGTGAAGCCTCCCCTTACTGGGTAAAGCTATTCTTAAGGGCCTCAACTCAATCATCCACCACGAGGAGCTCTGCCTTCATCCTCTCAGCTTTAACTTGAGCACCCTCTAAGTCCCCTATCGGGTGGAGGTCCACGATGAAGCCCTTAGACCTGAGCTCAGAGGCCTTCTCGACGGCTTTCAAGTAGGAGCTCCTGCTCTTAGCGACCACCAATATCCTCCTTCGGTTGTTGAGGAGCTCCACTACTCTCTCTACGCCGATGGCTTCAACTATGTAGTCGACGACTAGGGCGAAGCCCGTGGCAGGCATGGCCTTGCCTATGAAGGCCTCTATCAGGTTATCGTACCTCCCACCGCCGCCCAGCGCTCTGCCAAAGCTGGACGTGTAAGGCTCAAATATGACCCCCGTGTAGTAGTCTAAGCCCCTGATCAAGCTTAAGTCGAGCGTGACATCTCGGTGGACGCCGTGCTCCTTGAGCAAGTCGAGGAGCTCCCAAACTTCCTCGGCATACCTCTCCACGACGTCGTCGCTCAATAGCCTCCTCAGCTCATCCAGCACCTTGACGCCTCGCACTCTACACACAGCCTCAAAGGCCTCTACAACCCTCGACTTACAACCCATTCTTTCAAGCGTAGACCTTAAGCCCGTGGAGTCCTTCATGAGCACGTAGCTCTTAACGCTCTCAGAGGAGTCCTCGTCGAGCTCCGCTAATGCCATAAGCCTCCTGAATATCCCTGCATGGCCCACGTCCACCTTTACGGTGCCTAACCCAAGCTTCTGGAGGGACTTGATCATCAATGCCATGACCTCAGCGTCCGCCTCAACCCCTCTACAACCTATAAGCTCAACTCCAGCCTGCCAGAACTCTCTAGGATACCCCTTGAACCTCTCCTTGAACCTAACCACGTTGCTCACGTAGCACAGCTTGAGGGGCATGGGCTCGCTGAGAAGCCTAGAGCACACGAGCCTAGCGACAGGCGTGGTCATCTCGGCCCTGAAGGCTATTAAGCTCCCGTCGCCGTCCTGAACCTTAAACATGGACTTCACGAGGCCTCTACCGACGCCCTTCGACAGGACGTCTAAGTACTCGAATAGAGGAGTTCTTACCTCCCTGTAACCCCAAGAGGAGAACTCGTCGAGGAGCTTGGACTCCACGCACCTGTAGACCTCGCTTATAGGAGGAGCTAAATCTCTAGTTCCACGCGGTATCTGAGTGAACTAGAACCCTCCCAGCCACCAAGAACCCTCCCGGCCAACCATCTACTCAAAGCCAACCCTTAAAACGTTTACTCATCCCCTAGCCCTGGGCTTGGCCCTAGGCCTCTCTATGGCGGCTATGACGTCGCCCGTCTTGAAACCCCTCTCGACCTCCCTCTCCATCTTCTCAATCCACTCGTCGTAGCCCCTAGACTTTATGAACTTCAAGTTCTTCAAGTTCCACTTCTTATACCTCCTAGTTATCCACTCAAGCTTCTTGCAGGGCATGTCTGGGCATTCAGCGCAGCTCAAGTAACCCTTAGACTTACAACACCTCCTAATAGAGCAGTAGGGGTTTCCACCTCCGGTTTGACATCCATTGCACGTGAGCTTGACGAGCCACCTAAGCCACTTCGAGAACTCCTTGTAGTCACCGATCCAGTCAAATGCAGTGGCTATTCTCCTAAACTTCTCCTGCTCTAAGACCTCCTTCAGCTCCTCCGCCTTGGCAGCTATCGACCTCCGATAGGCGAAGCATGCTCCACAATATATCCCGCAGCACCCGACTAACTTGTACTTCTCAGACATTTCTCTACGAGGGCTTATGCGTCGACCTAGGCTATTAGCGTTGGCTTAAGCCTCGACATCAGTTTTCCACACAGACCTTTTCGATTAGAGAAATTTATGGTTCTAAATTCGCACTTGACTTTTCGAAAAGTTTAAATCTAGATTTGCCCTCTCTCTAGCGATCGTCATGCCGATAAGCAAAGTTCTGATAGTCGACACGACCCTCAGAGAGGGTGAACAGACTCCAGGCGTTAATTTCACGGTGGACGAGAAGCTTGAGATAGCTAGAGCCCTCGACGGTGTAGGCGTCCACATGATCGAGGCGGGAGACCCGAACGTCTCTGAGGACGTCTATCAAGCTGTCAAGCTAATAGCTAAGGATGGCCTCCAAGCTGAGATAATAGCTCACTGCAGGGCCAACGTAAGGGATGTCGATAGGGCCCTTTCATGCGATGTCGATAGGGTGGCCATATTCCTAGGAGTTACCGAGGCCAAGCTCAAGTCCATGAGGATCACCGAGGAGGAGGCCATAGCTAGAGTGGTTGAGGCAGTTGAGTACGCGAGAAGTCATGGAGTTAAGGTGAGGTTTACAGCTGAGGATGGCACGAGGGCTAAGTACGACTTCCTAGTCGAGATATGTAGGAGGGCTGTTGAGGCAGGAGCTGACAGGATAAGCCTACCCGACACGGTCGGCATAATGACTCCTTGGAGAGTCCAGGAGTTCTTTGAGAGGGTTACTAGGGACGTCAAGGGCGTTGAGTTTGACTGCCACTGCCACAACGACTTGGGGATGGCTGTCGCCAACGCCATAGCTGCTCTCGAGGGTGGAGCCACGGGTGTACACGTGACTGTTAACGGTATAGGTGAGAGAGCTGGGATAACAGGGCTTGAGACCCTCGCCGTAGCCTTAAAGGTCCTCTACGGCCTTGAGGTGGTCAAGCTGGACAAGCTGACTTGGCTGTCAGCCCTAGTCGAGAGGCTTAGTGGAGTCGTTGTTCCTCCTCATGCCCCAGTCGTAGGTGAAAACGCTTTCTCCCATAAGGGTGGAGTTCACGTAGCCGCTGTCCTCTACGACCCATCGACCTACGAGGCCTATCCACCTGAGCTCGTCGGCAGGAGGAGGGAGATCGTTGTGAGCAAGTACTCGGGGAAGCACGCTGTCAAGGCTAGGCTCGAGGCTCTGGGCATACAGCTGAGCGACGAGCTCCTAGAGAAGGTCGTGGAGGTGATAAAGAGTAGGCAAGACGTGAGGACTTACAGAGACGCCGACCTAATCGAGATAGCTGAGAAGATCTCGGGCGTCAAGCTGTCACCCGAGGTTCCGTCGAAGGTTGAAGCCGTGATCTTAGTAAAGTGCGATCCCAACGTATACACGACCTCCATAGCTAGGCGCATAGCATCCATCAAGGGGGTCATGGAGGTCTACGAGGTGAGCGGGGAGTACGACGTCCAAGTCAAGGTTTCGGCTCCGACGGTGTCGGACTTAAACGACTGCTTGGAGAGCATAAGGGGTATTAAGGGCGTGAGTGGGACTCACACGCACTTAATACTGAAGTCGCTTAGGCCAATACAGGGCGAGCTAAGCTAAAGCCTTAAGCAACTTCTCATCTAGAAGTGGTAGGCGAGCTGGTGGAGGAAGCTTGGCTGTGAAAATACCATTCGTGAGCGAGTACGTGGAGAAAGTAGCTTCTAGGCTTAAAGTGGGCGAGGTCAGGATATTCGACACGACGTTGAGAGAGGGTGAGCAGACACCAGGCGTTGTCTTCAAGCTCGACGAGAAGATAGAGATAGCTAGGCAGCTCGACAAGCTTGGCGTCGACACCATAGAGGCAGGCTTCCCCTCAAGCTCAGAGGAGGAGTTTAAGGCCGTTAAGAGCGTAGCCAGCCTCGGGCTTCAAGCCGAGGTCTGCGCCTTGACTAGGACTTTGAGGTCCGACGTAGACCAAGCGCTCAAGGCCGACGTCGACGCGATACACACCTTCATAGGCACCTCCGAGTGGCACGTCAAGTACAAGCTGAAGATGACGCCTGAGCAAGTCATTGAGAGGGCTGTGGACACAGTTGAGTACATCAAGGATCACGGCTGCACCTGCGAGTTCTCATGTGAAGACGCAACTAGGACTAAGCTTAGCTTCCTAGTGAAGGTGTACAAGGCTGTGGCTGAGGCCGGCGCCGATAGGATAAACGTCCCAGACACCGTAGGGGTCATGTCCCCTGAGGCCATGAAGTACCTCGTGGAGTCCTTGAAGGAGCACATAAAGGTTCCCATATCAGTTCACTGCCACAACGACTTGGGGCTTGCAAACGCCAATGCCCTAGCAGCTGTAGTAGCTGGAGCTGAGCAGGTCCACGTGACTGTTAATGGGCTTGGGGAGAGGGCTGGACATGCAGCTCTAGAGGTCGTGGCGGTTGGATTGGAGGCGCTTTACGGCGCTAAGACTAAGATAAGGAAGGAGTACCTGACCGAGACCTGCAGGCTCGTTGAGAAGTACAGCTTGGTCTACAACCCCCCGAACTACCCGATAGTTGGCAGAAACGCTTTCGCCCACAGGTCTGGGATACACGTGCACGGTGTCATTGAGGAGCCGACGACCTACGAGCCCTTCCCGCCCGAGCTCGTGGGGCAAGTTAGGAGGATTGTATTTGGCAAGCATAGCGGGAAGCACGGCATAAAGATGCTCTTAGAGCAGCTGGGCCTCCAAGTCACTGATGAGCAGCTCACCAAGATAGCTGAAAGAGTTAGAGAGCTCGGGGAGCAGAAGAAGGCCGTTATGGAGGAGGACGTCTACGCCATAGCTGAATCCGTCATAGGAGGTCTCCCAGAGGCTGAGAGGGCTGTAGCGCTTAAGGAGCTCGTGGTGGTGACTGGCAACACGATAACGCCGACTTCATCTGTTATACTAAAGGTCTACGACTCCGAGATTAGGGCTGCAGCCGTGGGCGTTGGGCCGGTGGACGCCTCCGCCAAGGCTATAGAGAAGGCCCTCGGCAAGATAGGTCAGTACACGCTTAGTGAGTTTAGGCTTGAAGCGATAACTGGAGGCACAGACAGCTTGGCGAGCGTCGAGATAGCCATAAGGGATCCCGAGGGCTCCAGCTTCAAGGCTAAAGCTGTTGACAAGGACATAGTCATAGCCTCGGTCACGGCGCTCGTCGACGCCATAAACAAGGCGATAGCCTTCAAGAAGCTTAAGGAGAGGAAGGCTGAGAAGCCCAAGAGTTAAGGGAAAAGCAGATGTTGAGAGACCTCCTAGCGATACTTTGGGCTAAGCTCACTCACAAGAAGACTTGCTTAAGCCACTCTGGAGACGCGGATGGCATTATATGCGCAGCGCTCTTCTTGAGGCGTATAAGAGGAGTCGTAGTCCTAGCAGAGCCCTACGAGGTTCAGGGTGGAAGCTGGCTTAACACGTTTAAGTGGGACTACGTGCTGGACCTCCCATGCCCTCCGAAGGCAGCTGTCTTCATAGACCATCACAAGACCAATAAGCCCAGTCCAAGCGTCGTTGAGGTCTACCACGACCCCAAGGCGCCTTCAGCAGCTTCTCTCGCAGTAAAGGCCTTTAAGCTCGAGGAGGACCCTGTAGCCTCTAGGCTTGTTGAGCTGGCTAATGAGTGCGATACAGCTAACATAGTCAGCGAGGAGGCCTGGGACCTCAACGACGCAGTTAAGGGGAGTAGTAGAGGTGATAGGGTCAAGTTGGCCAAGCTTCTCAGCCAGATGGGGGTTGAGGCGCTAAAGCTTCCTGAGGTCAGGAAGTGGATCGCGAAGAACAGGGAGAAGAGGGAGAGGACTAGGCAAGTGGCTGACAAGATCCCAGTTGAGGACAGCATCTTCATAGAGCTCGACAGCGAGGAGGATATTTCGCCGAGGAACCTCATGATAACATTGGAGAAGAGGGGTGCTAAGGTTACTTGCGTCGTGTCGAAGCGGAACGGGAAGTACAAGGTGCACTTGGGGTCTAGGGAGGACTCAGGCGTAGACTGCTCAGAGATAGCCTCCAAGATAGGTGGTGGAGGCCACAAGTACGCTGCTGGAGCCACGGTAGAGGACTTGAGGAAGGCCCTCAAAGTCATAGCCAGCCTCCTACGGCTTAAGAGCATAAAGGTGCACGTCGTCAAGAACCTCGAGGTCGTAGAAGTCAAGGAGATCAAGTTCAAGAGGCGTAAGAAGCGCAAGAGCAGAGAATCTAGGCGGAGGAACTCTAAACCTAAAGCTTAGTTTAAATAGCTCAGCTAGCCTAGTAGGCTTAGGAGAATCTATTGGCCGTGATAGTCTTGCCACAAGCATCTCCACCCAGAAAAATGCCTATAGCTCCAGGGGACCCATTCAAGGCCTCCTATGGGCAGCCCGATGTAGATGAGGAGGAGATCGAGGAGATACTCGAGACCTTGACTTCAAGCCAAGGCTTGGAGACTCTAATAGGCGTCATAGACTCGCTGATATCCACGATAGAGTACCAGGAGGTCATGATATGGAGCTTGGCCAAGCTCCTCGAGGAGAAGGGCCTCATAACGAAGGACGAGCTTATGAAGAAGGTTGAGGAGGCAAATAAGAGGAAGACTTCTAGCTTCAGGGATTGAGCCTACGACGACGTCAACACCCTCATTGGAGGGACCTGCTTGGACTTAATTGTGGAGGTGCCAGTATACAGACCTCCTGTTGAGGCTTCAAGCCTCATAGTGCAGGTGGTCTTGGGGTGCCCGTGGAATAAGTGCTTGTTTTGCTACCTCTATAAGACGAGGAGGTTTAGAGTTAGAGGACTAGACGAACTGTTGGAGTCCATTAGGCTTGCTGGAGCCTTCTACTCAGACTTCGTGTACTCAGTCTTCTTGGCTGACGGCAACGTGATAACGCTTAGAAACGAGTACACAAAGTCCTTGCTCAAGGAGCTCTACAAGGCCTTCCCAAAGCTTGGTAGGGTTAGTTGCTATGGAGGAGCTCGCTTCATAGTTAGGAAGGGCCTTCAGAAGGTTGAGGAGCTGGCTGAGCTGGGCTTGAAGAAGGTCTACATGGGCTTGGAGAGCGGGGACGACGAGGTGCTCAAGTTCATGAATAAGGGAGCCACAGTTCAAGACATGGTGGAGGCCTCGAGGATACTGCATAGAGCAGGCGTTGAGCTCTCATTGACGGTGATACTCGGGCTTGCTGGTAGAGGCAGGGCTTTGAGGAATGCTGAGCTTACGGCTAGGGCCGTCAACATGATGATGCCCAGCGAACTCAGGATACACACGCTAATACTCAGCCCCCAAGCTCCTCTATTCAACTACTACTTGAAGGGGTTGTTCCAGGAGGCGGACTGGAGGGAGGTGCTCACTGAGGCGAAGAGGCTCATAGAGTGCATAGAGGTGCCAGTCAAAGTCTACAGCCACGCCTCGAACTACGTGTACGTGTCAGGCCAGCTTCTGCGAGATAGGGAGAGGATGCTTAGAACTTTGGACAGGGCCTTGGAGGACCCCTCAATAGTGAACTTCGATAGGTGCCTCTAACGCCACTCGTGCATCCACATGGTTAGCGGGGTTGGCCTGCCCACGTAAGGCTTGGGCTTCACCTCCCCGCTTAGAGCTCTCCTCAAAGCTTCGCTTATGACCTCAGCGTCTAGGACTACTGTGGTGAAGTAGGTGGCTAGGCCACACCACCTCCCCCACCTCGCTTTAAGCTCCTTCTCAGCGTCTTCAACTCCATAAACCTCCTCAGCGAGCCTCTTAAGCCACCTATCAAGGGGTAGGAGCTCGTACATCCTCATGGACAAGACAAGCGTCAGCCTAGCTGTGTAGCTGCCAATACCCTTAACCTCTCTAAGTACATCCTCAGCTCGACTAGGGCTTAGAGATGAGGCCTCCTTCAGCAGGCCTTCACGAGCTCTCTTAGCAGCCTCAACTATGACCTCAGCTCTATACCCAGCTCCAGCCTCCCTCAGCTTGACCTTAGCGTCATCCGACAGGAGCTTGCCAGGCCCCGGCGGGATTATCGTCTTAAGCCCTTCAACGTTGACTTCAGCTCCAAGGAGCTTGTATATCCTTGAGAGCATCCTCCAGCCCTGCATGAAGCTCGCGTTCTGCTGGCATATGGCGACGAGAAGAGCGTTCCAAGGGCTCAGAGCCCTCATCCTCATGCCTCTGAGAGTCTTGGGGACCTCTCTAAGCAGTGGATCTCTCTCAACCTTAGAGTAGAAGTCGCTTAGGTCCTCGTCTAGCCCCAAGATCCACCTCAACTGTTTCTCCACGTCGACCTGCTCAACGCCGAACACCTTCACTTCGACCTCTAAGTTAGAACCTGAGACAACAGCCACTGTCATGGGCTCCTCGAGTAGGGGGATGACACCAGCTCTCCCGTTGAACCACCAGTTGAATGAGTAGCAGCTTAACGTAAGGTTTAGGTTGAAGGGCTCCTTGGCCTGTAGCTTAAGCTCATAGAGCTCCTTTAACTCCAACACGCACACCGATTAATGTTTAAGTGTTTCTGAGGTATAGTCTTCTGGGTGCTGAAGTTGAAGAAGGATATTGAGGAGTTCTTCCGTTTGTTGCACCCTAGACCTGTCGTGTTGGTGTGCTCTGTGGATAGTGAGGGTAGGCCTAACGTCATGGCGTGCTCCTGGATAACCCCTGTGAGCGAAGAGCCTCCCATGATAGCCCTATCCCTGTGGAGGAGGGGCTATACACATCAGCTGATAGAGGCTAAGAAGGAGTTCACGGTCAACATACCGTCAGCCGACATGGTCAAGGCAGTGGTCATAGCTGGCTCTAGGAGTGGTAGGAGGACGAATAAGCTCGTCATAGCTGGGTTGACCACTCAGCCATCTAAGAAGGTTAGCGTCCCCATAATTGAGCAGTGCATAGGCCACTTGGAGTGTAGGCTAGTCGACTTCATGAAGGTGGGTGAGTGCAACCTGTACGTCGGAGAGGTGTTGGCGGCATACGCCGACGAGGACCTCATGACCAACGGCATGTGGAATGAGAGGGCCAACGTCCTGCTCCACGTGGGGGACAAGATATTCACGACCCCTCACGTGAGCTTCGAGGTGAAGTAGGGCTCCATGAAGTCCCCCTTCAAGGTAAGGATAGCCTTTGAGGGTGGTGTCACGGTTTACTGCGAGGTGGGCTTCGAGGAGAACCCCAAGACAGCTGAGGCCCTACTCAAATCTCTCCCCTTCAGCTCTAAAGCTGAGCTGTGGGGTGACGAGGTTTACTTCTCAGTACCCTTCACAGTCGAGCTCGAAAACGCGAGGGATGTGGTTCGCGTAGGCGACTTAGCTTACTGGCCTGAAGAGCCCTCTCTATGCCTATTCTTCGGGCCGACACCTATAAGCCCCTCACCATCGATAATTAAGCCCTACAGCCCCGTAAACGTCATTGGGAGGATCCTCGGAGATCCATCAGTCCTCAAGGGTGTTAAGAGCGGGGAAAAGGTTAGAGTTGAACTTCTCTAGTAAGAGTGGAGCTCCTGAAGTCCAGCAGTTACAATAGCTGTTTCAAGGCGTCGAAGACCCTGTCAGCTATGACCCTCCTCCACTCATCCCCTCTCCTGTACTTCAACCTGTAGAGGAGCTTGCTCGCCAGTTTAAAGCCTACTTTAGCCCAGTATGGCTGTGACTTGAAGAAGCCGGGTCCCCACACCTTCACGTTGTGCTCCCAGCAGAGGGCGAATACGTCTATTTGCCTCTGGCTCAGCTCGTTAAATGACTTGAGGACTTCATCCCTCAAGCTGCAAGTGCCCAACGGCACGAATATCAGCGGGACGAGGAATGTCCTGAGCCCCATGCTCCTTATCTCCTCGATGAGCCTTATGGTGTGCTCAGCGTCTTCATCGGTCTCGCCGGGCAGGCCTACGAGTATTGTGCATAGAGCAACCCACTCGTAGTCCTCCATGAAGGAGAGCGACGAGACAACCACGTCAGGCCAGTCCTCAGGCTTAAACGGCTTGCACTTGCCAGCCATCCACCTCCTGAGGAGCCTAGGGCTACCGGTCTCAACGCCCACCTCAACCGTCGCAACCTGCTTGCCGTGAAGAGTGTAGGAGCTCTTCTCCCTCAATATCTCAGCCACGTATCTAGCCAGCTCCCTATCAGCGTTTACAGCAGCTAAGTTGGCATGTGTCACTTGGATGCTATTGAGGCCCTTGACTGAGAGCAGAGCCTCAAATAGCGCTTCGACAGCCTCCCTATTGGGTTTGAAGTCGGGGCTCTTAAC
>Ga0164311_10001560_pt1 | contig 11346 bp, 7 predicted proteins | sample GuaBasSedimGuay2_FD_121796 | JGI IMG/M metagenome (GOLD analysis project Ga0164311, IMG submission 121796) | Subseafloor sediment microbial communities from Guaymas Basin, Gulf of California, Mexico - Guay2, Core 4569-9, 9-12 cm | ecosystem: Environmental > Aquatic > Marine > Hydrothermal vents...
GAGATAACGATAGACCTAGGACAGGGCGATGCCGAGGTCGTGTTCTACACCTGTGACCTCAGCTACGACTACGTGCGCATAAATGCTGAGTATACGACGTAAGGGGGTCATAGACGAGTAGTTAGAGCGGGAGGATATTTTGCAGCTCAGATAGAAAGCCCTTGACAACATCTGGAGGAACTTTTATATTTACACCGTAACATGATGTGGCCATAGCTGATTAGGTGAAGGAACGGGAGGAGCGAGTCGGCGGGATGAGGAAGCAAGGGAGATGAGCCGATAGGATAGGGGAACTTGATCGAAAGGAGCAGGATGGGCTATGTCCTTACGAAATTCGGGATGATCGGGACATAGCCCATTTTGTTTAGTTCAGGCTATAAGGGTTCATTCGCTCATCACCTTAATTATCCTTAACATCATCTTCCTTATGTCAGGAGGTTTATCCCTAATTATGTCCGATACTTTGATGTCCTCGAACTCCTCTTCCCTGACCTCCTGGGGGAAGGTGAAAAGCTCCGCTAAGCTGATATCTAAAGCATATGCTATGTTAGCCAAAAGCTTTATAGTCGGGTTCGTCTCTCCCCTCTCTATCTGGCCGATGTACTTTGGGTCTATTCCAGCCTTCTCCGCCAGTTCCGCCTGGGTAAGGCGTTTCCGTTTTCTCAGTTCTCTGACCCTTCTGCCCAGCTTCTCTATGATGTCCATAATGTTTACCCTTTTTGAGGAAAATACCTAAAATATCAGGCAATATAAACCGAATATATTCCGTATTTCTATTGACAAGGGTTGATATATTTAGTATCTTTATAAGGAACCCCTCAGAAACTAAACTTAGGAGGTGGATTATGAAAGTGATACTCTGCATCATGGCCTTACTTATGCCCTCAGTAAATGAGGTTCAGGGGGCAGTATTTAAGGTGAGTAACGAGCAGGAACTTCAAAGTGCCCTGTTCGCAGCAGCTTCCAATTATCAAAATGATACAATCAAGGTAGCCCAAGGTGGCTATGAGGTAGTAGCCTATTCCGAGTCTACAGAAGCCAAAAGGGTTCAAGGTCTCAGTGCTTTCGATAAATATAAAAGAGTTTTATTGAAAGAAAGGGAAGATAAAAAAGCCCGAACTTTACAAGAATCCACTTTAAGACCCCTTCTTAAACCTCTTTTATCTTTCTTAGAAAATGGATTATCGGTAGTGGCAACTTATAAAATGGAAGGGATTACTTCTCAAGGAATTCAAGATTTAACATGGGATGGAGAATATTTTTGGGGGATAGATGGAGGAGCTTTGGTTGCTCAGCATTATGTTGTGAAGATCGATCCTAGTACCTTCAAAATATTAAGTTATTTTCCCGCTCCAAATGAATCTTGGATAGCAGACGGTTCTGATGGTATTGCCTATGGTGCAGGTTATCTTTGGGTATTGAACTATTTAGATGAAGTCATTTATGCTGTAACTAGAAATGGAGATATAGACTATTCCAAAACGATAGATATTTCTGGAGTCTCCTCTGATGTCACCAGCGGTGGTTGTTGGGATGGACAGTTTCTCTGGTTTATAATGTGGGGGTCGAGCTCATTGAAGTTATGTAAAGTTGATATAAACAGAAAAAAGGTGGTCAGTAGCATAGAACTATTCGGTTACAATACGGGATGCGATCTTGAGTATATAGATGGTTATCTATGGATAACAGCAGAAAGTACCGAAGGTTATTATTACTTTCTAAGGGTTGACCCCAATTCAGGAAAAGTTATAGATAGATATGATAGAGATCCATGTAAAGATGGGATAGCGTATGATGGAACTTACCTTATAGTGGCTGACTGGTGTGAAGGCAAATATTATCAATACAAGATAAGATCGTCGCATACATATGTCAATCTGCGACCTTATCAACCTCTTGATTGGGACGACAAAATTGTAGTATCTGCCGAGCCTGGCACGCATCGCAATAGTGAGGTTTATCAGAATCGGATAGCTTACATTGATGTTGCCTGGGAAAACAATGGCAATGCCGATGCGGGTGTTCATCGAGTCCGTCTTTATTTAGATGGATCTGAGATTATGTGGTCAGAGGCCCCTGGATTATCTGCAGGTTATTATAGGTATGGAGATGACTGGCAATATACCTTCACTGAGCCAGGCTGGCACACATTGAAGTTAGTGGTAGATGCTGATAACCAAGTAATTGAATCCAATGAGGAAGACAACGAATATTCACGCCTGATCTATGTCAATCCTGAGCCATTAGAACTCACCTGGCCTGCTTTTCAAGGCGACCCTCAACACACTGGGAGGAGCCAACATCCAGCGGTAGAGGGTAAGCCTATAAAGAAGTGGAAATTCTCACCTGGGGAGGAACTCTTCTCCCCTGTGATATCCGATACCGTGGTTTATATTCAGTCAGAAGAAAAGCTTTATGCAGTGGATATGAAAGGGAAGGCGATTTGGGAGCTTGACCTCCAGCCACAGTCCGTCTTCAATACTTGTTCTCCAGCTATAGGTTCAGACGGTACAGTCTACGCTGAATCAGGGGGCATACTTTATGCAGTGAGCCCTACTGGTACAGTAAAGTGGAAGTTTGAGTTAGAGGGAGATGGCTGTTCCCCTATCGTAGGCCCTGATGGAGTAATCTATGTAGGAGGAGGTTCAAAGCTTTATGCCATAACTTCAAGTGGACAAGAACGATGGGAATATGATGCAGGGACATCCATCACTTCTATTCCCGCTGTAAGTGTCGACGGAACAATCTATATAGGCACTGAGACCGGGAGAATCTATGCTATAGATTCTGATGGAGCCCTTAAATGGCCTTTCGATATGACAGAAAAAGTGTCGGTACAAGTTGACTATATGGAGGAGATACCAAGTGCTATTCTCCATATCCTGTCTAAGTGGAATATAGGAGTTGTGGATGTGGCTTTGAGAAATAGGACTTCAAGTCCTGTGACGATAAAAGCTTATTCGGAGATAATCGGATATACAGACCCGGCCATAGCCACAATATCGCTTGAACCTGGGCGAGTAGATACGGTTAGCCTAACTCCACAGTTTAAGCCTGGAATCTTAGACCAGTTGACAGAACTGAAGACGGCAGACTTGTACTGGAAGATAACCTCCACCTCAGGAGGTGAGGAAGAAGTTTTAGATGAGCAGACCAAATCTATCCTTCTTTATGCCAAGGATACTATGATATGGGGAGAGACAACCGCTGAGGGTGATTTTATAGATCTTTCCCCCTTCATCGTCGCTTGGGTCACCCCCCATGCCGAAGCCGTTAAAGAGCTGATCAGTAAAGCCAAAAATTGGCATCCTGAAAGACAACTAGTGGGCTACCAAGGCGGTAACTCGTTTGAAGAACAGAAAAGCATAGTATGGGAACAGGTCAAAGCTATTTATAACGCTTTAAAATACGACTATGATATAACTTATGTTAGCTCTATTATAAGCTATCCGACAGGAACTCAAAGGGTAAGACTTCCCTCTGAATCTCTGAAGTATGGCACTGCAAATTGTATTGACGGGGCTGTCCTCTTCGCCTCGGCACTTGAAGCTATCGACATAGACCCATATATCTGTTTAGTCCCAGGCCACGCTTTTGTAGCTTGGGATTGGTGGGAGGACTCTGAATATGTGGGAGCTTTGGAAACCACTATGATAGCTGACTATACTGCTGATGAAGCTTTCCAAATAGGAATAGAAGAGTATCAGCAAGCTTACGATGAAGGGACTTTGAAGCTTATCTCGATAGAGTTTCTCCGAGAATTGGGCCTAACACCTATGGAAAAGCCAGCTATAGTCCAAGCAGGTATAGAACAAAGGAAAGGGATATATTCCTCTCCCACCATAAGTTCCGATGGCACAATCTACTTCGGTTCTGAAAATGGCATGTTATACGCTGTAAGCTCCGAAGGACAACAGAAATGGGGATATGACCTTGGCGAAGCCACATATTCCTCCCCAGCGATAGATCAGAAGGGGGTCATCTATGCAGGTTCGGACGCAGGCGTTCTCTATGCCATTTATCCCAACGGCCATATCAAATGGGAGTTTCAAATAGGAGTTCCGATAAGGTCTTCACCCGTTGTAGATTCAATGGGAACAGTCTATTTAGGTGCTGGCAATAAGCTTTACGCTATAAGCTCCGACGGATCTGAGAAGTGGGAGATCGGTATAGGGGAAGTAAGGGGATCTTCCCCCGCGATAGGGCCCGACGGGGTCATTTACATCGGTACAAAAGACGGCCTTTATGCTATTGCTGGAAAAGAAGGCGAAACCCCATCTCCTGTTATCACATTGTCCGCCACAAGCTATGACTTCGGCGATGTCAAACTTGGAACTTACGCTTACTGGAATTTAGTGATAGGCAACGAAGGCGAGGCTCCTCTAAGTGTGGATAGCATTACCTCAAGCGACTCCTCATTTAGCGTTTTAGCTCCCGAGTTCCCTCAAAGTGTCCCTCCAGGGGAGACTATAGAGGTGAAAGTGGGCTTTTTCCCAAGCGAGGCCAAGGTATATCAAGCCACTCTAAGTATAAGTAGCAACGACCCAGACAGGCCGGAGATCACCGTTTCGTTGAAGGGCGTCGGGGTTACAGAAGGCGAGGCTGTATCTACCGCTAAAATTGTCGTTGCAAGCGTAGATACGTCCATAACTCCTTTTGAGCTTTATTTTGGGGTCCATCCGGACGGCACAGATGGATACGATCAGGGATTAGATGTTCTCAGTCCTCCCCCATCTCCTGGAGCTAATTTGGACGTTTACTTTGCTGTCAGTGGTCTATTCGGCCGACTTTCCACCGACATAAGGTCCTCCGAGAAGGTGCCGGTCGAATGGACTCTTGTCGTAGATTCGGGTACGGACTTCAGCCTGAGTTGGGATATATCCGGCCTACCCAGCCGATATACGAAAATAACCTTAGCTGATACCATTGATATGAAGATGAGGAACACAGCCAGATTTGCCTCTGGAAGATATACCTTCCTGATAGTAGCAGATACAACAAGGTATGTCTCTATTTCTATCCTTCTCAGAGCAGGATGGAATTTGGTCTCCATCCCGGTCGTTCCCAGCGATGCTACCTTAAAGGCCCTCTTCCCGGAAGCTGTCGTAGCCTACAGTTGGGATGGCTCACGATACATAGAAGTCGATAGTCTGCAGGTAAGCAAGGGCTATTGGATTGCTATGGCTGAGGACAGGTCTTATACCATAGAAGGCGAGCCAGTTGCCTCCTATACCACCGACATAACAGCGGGCTGGAACCTCATAGGTTCCTGCTCCCAGGCCACGACCGACTTGACCACGGAGCCTCCCGGATGTCTTGTGTCCGGGACGTTATATGCATACGATCCGGAGGAGGAGCGATATGTCCCAGCTTCAAGGATAGAACCTGGAAAGGGATATTGGGTCGCATCCCTAAAGGAAGGAAAGTTGATGGTAGGAGGAGGAGGCGTGGCCAAGCTTGCGGTTGCCGAGGGCAAGGGGAGGCTTTCGGATTTCCTGAGGAAGTACGGGCCTCCTCCACCCCCTCCCGAAATTGGGGCCTCGGTCGGGGAGGAAGTGCCCTTAGGGTATCGTCTCTATCCTCCTTCCCCCAATCCTTTCAACTCTTCGACCAACATAGCATTTTATCTTCCAAGCGGGGGTCGTATCTCGTTGAGGGTATATGACATCCTTGGGAGGGTCGTTAGGGTCTTGGCCGAGGGGGAGTATTCTCGGGGGAGCTATGTTGTGGCCTGGGATGGGAGGGACGAGAAGGGGAAGGATATGGCCTCGGGTGTGTATGTGGTCGGGCTCTTGGCTGAGGGGAAGGGGACCTGGGCGAGGAAGGTAGTGTTGACGAGGTAAATCGTCCTATGATGCGTTACGACCCCGAAAGACATCACCATAAGGCTGGCCGAAGGAGGAACGAACCATGTTTAAGCTCGTAACCCTGACCTTCTTAGCCATTTCCGGAGGGAAGGCACCGGCATCCGACTGGACTTTGGAGCTTACGGTCCGTAGCACCGAACCATCGGCGGAATCGGTCACCCTCACATTCGGCTGGGCAAAAGGTGCCACCTCCGGCTTCGATTCCGGTATGGACCTTCCGGCCCCTCCGAGTCCTCCTTGTGGAGGTTTCCATGCCTATTTTTCCGCTTCTGGGCTCTTTCCGGAGCTGTATAGGGACATAAGGGCGATAGGTGACACCACATCTTGGAGGTTGAAGGTGGAGGGGACAGGAGCCGTCATAAGCTGGGGGAGTGAGGAAGTGAGGGAGATCGCATCTGCCAATGGAATAAGGCTCCTGCTCGAAGGGGAGGATATGGGGGATGTGGAAAGCTATTCCCTTGCCTCTCCCGGCCAGATAGACATAACGGTGGAAAGAAGGACGCAGGAGCTTATCGGCGACTTCGATGGGAACGGGAAGGTAGATTTCGACGATTTCCTCCTCTTTGTAGGCAAGTTCGGGAAGGGTTCCGGAGATCCCGGTTTCGACCCGGCCTACGACCTGGACGGGGATGGGAAGGTAGATTTCGACGACTTCTTTATATTCGTGGGCAACTTCAGAAAAAGGTAAGAGATTCTAAGAAAATGCAAGGTCTTAGAGGCCGCTGTAGTTCAGCGGCCTTTCTGTTACAAGCTCCTTGACTAAGGCCATCTAAGGGGTTATTTTTGTATCAGGAAGGTTGGCCTGGCTTATTCAAGGGGGAGACCGTGAGAGCCTTGTCCGCAATAGGTTTGGTGCTTCTTCTGGCTATGCCCTCCTGGGGGGAGCTCAGCCAGAGGGACCTCGAGCAGATAGGGAAGTTGATAGACCGTAAATTCGAGCCTCTGAAGGAGGACATAGCCGAGCTGAAGGTGGCGGTGGCCAGGCTTGAAGGGAGGGTGGACGGACTGGAGAAGACGGTAGATGCTTTTAGGAAGGAGATGGATGCCCGTATAGGAGAGCTGAACGCCAAGATGGTCTCAAAGCAGTGGTTCTTGACCATGTGGGTCACCATAACCTTGATGATATTGGCGGTTTCTTACCTTTATGGAAGGTCGGACAGGGAGGAGATAGAATGCGGTCTAAGGGAGAAGCCCGAGCTTGAAGATGCATACAGGGCGATAGGCGTGCTGTAAAGGAAGGGAGGTTCCTGTGGCTATCTCCAGAAGGACAGCAAGCGTCCAGCCTTCGGTTACGCTCGCGATATCGGCCAAGGCCAAGCAGATGAAGGCGGAGGGAAGGAACGTCATATCCCTCAGCGCAGGGGAGCCGGACTTCGACACGCCTGAGCACATAAAGGAGGCAGCGGTAAGGGCCCTCAAGGACGGGTTCACCAAGTACACCCCGGCCACCGGGATACCGGAGCTGAAGGAGGCGGTATGCGAGAAGTTTTTTAGGGACAACGGTCTGGAATATAAGCCATCTCAGGTCATAGTGAACTGCGGGGCGAAGCATTCGATATACTTAGCTATACAGGCTTTGGTGGAAGAGGGTGACGAGGTCGTCGTGCCAGTTCCTTACTGGGTCAGCTACCCGGAGCAGGTGAAGCTCGCAGGCGGAAGGCCCGTCTTCGCCCGCCCGGACGAGGAACTTAAGCTCACGCCGGAGTCACTTAAGGAGGCCCTCTCTCCGAGGACCAAGGCGGTGATCCTCAACAGCCCATGTAATCCTTCGGGCGTCGTGTACACCGAGGAGGAGCTGGGGGCCTTAGGGAAGGTCCTGGCCGATGCTGGGGTCTGGGTCATCTCGGACGAGATATACGAGAAGCTCGTGTACGATGGGCAGAAGCACCTCTCAGTAGCCTCCGTGGTCCCGGAGCTCAAGGAACGCACGATCGTGGTCAACGGGGTCTCGAAGGCGTACGCCATGACCGGATGGAGGATAGGTTACGCCGCGGGGCCGGAGGAGGTCATATCGGCGATGGGGAAGGTCCAGAGCCAGGAGACCTCGAACCCCAACTCCATAGCCCAGGCAGCTGCCCTGGCCGCTCTCAGGGGGCCTCAGGACTGCGTGAACGAGATGGTCGGGGCCTTCGACGAACGAAGGCGCTACGTGGTGGGCAGGCTCAAGGCCATGCCCGGGGTATCCTGTCCCGTGCCGCAGGGGGCGTTCTACGTCTTCCCGGATGTGTCCGAGCTTGGGAAGGATTCGGTCGAGCTTTGCAACTGGATGTTGGAGGAGCTCGAGGTCGCCTGCGTCCCGGGCGCCGGGTTCGGGATGGAAGGGAGGATAAGGATCTCGTATGCCGCTGGGATGGAAGCGCTGAAGGAAGCCATGGACAGGTTGGAGGAAGGGTTCCGTAAGCTCAGGGAGGGGGGATGAGGAAACTGAGGATAGCCTTACCTAAGGGGAGCCTTCAGGAGGCGACCTTAAAGCTGTTCGAGAAGGCAGGGTACAGGATAAGGGTTGGACACAGGTCCTACGTCCCCTCGATAGACGACCCCGAGCTCGAGGGGCTCCTCATAAGGGCTCAGGAGATACCGAGGTACGTGGCTCAGGGTGCCTTGGATGTGGGGCTTACGGGCCTGGATTGGATATTGGAAAGCGGCGTGGACCTGGTGGAGGTGGCGGAATTGGTGTACGCCAAGGAGGGGTTCAGGCCCGTAAGGTGGGTGGTGGCGGTCCCCGAGGACTCCCCCATAGAGAGGGTGGAGGACCTTCAAGGCAAGAGGATAGCCACCGAGCTCGTGGAGGTGACGAAGGGGTTCCTGAGGGAGAGGGGGATAGAGGCCGACGTGGAGTTCTCGTGGGGGGCGACCGAGGTCAAGCCTCCGGAGCTTGCGGACGCCATAGTTGAACTCACCGAGACCGGAACCTCCCTCAGGGCCAACCGGCTGAGGATAGTCGAGACCGTACTGGAATCCACCACCAGGTTCGTTATGAACCGGGAGGCATACAAGGATAGATGGAAGAGGGAGAAAGCCGAGAACTTAGCAATGTTACTTAAAGGAGCTTTAGAGGCAGAGTCCAAGGTTGGACTTAAGATGAACGTACCGAAGAAGAAATTAGAGGAGGTCGTGGCCCTCCTCCCCGCCCTGCACACCCCCACGGTCTCGGACCAGACCGACCCGGACTGGGTGGCAGTGGAGGTGGTGCTGGAGGAGAAGGTGGCGAGGGACTTGATACCTAAGCTCAAGAGGGCCGGGGCACAGGGGATAATAGAATATCCCCTCAACAAGGTCGTGCCTTAGGAGGAGACCTATGGAATACATAATGTTCACCAAACACCTGCTCGGATACGACATCCCCCGGATAGCCGAAGGCCTGAAGCGCATAGGAATGACGGGCGTGGACCTCTGCGTGAGGCCAGGGTACCCCGTGAACCCCGACAACTGCCTCGAGAAGCTCCCCGAGGCAGTTAAGATATTTGGGGACGAGGGGCTTTCCGTGCCGTTGGTGACCGCTCCCGGGGACATGACCGAGCCCGAGGACGGGACCGCCCGGAGGATGTACGAGGCCTGTGGGAGGGCGGGGGTGAGGTTCATAAAGATAGGGTATTGGACCTTGAAGGACGGGGACTACTGGGAGATGCTGAAGGATTGCCGCAGGAAGCTCGAGGGGTTCCGGAAGCTCTCGGAGGAGACCGGGGTGGTCACGGTGGTCCACAACCACTCCGGAGGTACTATGGGCCTCAACATGGGCTACGCTGTGAGGCTCGTGGAGGGGATGGACCCACGATACGTCGGGATATTCGCAGATGTGGGACACCTTTCGCTGGTGGGCGGGAGGCTCCCCTTCGAACTTTCGGTCGGATGGGATTACATAAAGCTCTTCGCCCTCAAGGATCTCGTATGGCAGAAACCTCACGGGGACCTCAAGGGGGAAAGGAGGGCTGTCGTTGTGCCCATGGGCTACGGGCTGGTGGAGTGGGGGGTGTTCGTGAGGGAGCTTAAGGCACGGGGGTACGAGGGCATCTTGGACTTCCACAGCGAGTACGGGGGATATCCCCCCGAGGCGGTCCTGGCGCAGGCGGAGTCGGACCTTAGAAGGTTCAGGGAGCTCTGGCAGGAGGTGTGACATGTGGGCCTTAGCCCTTCTGGTCTCCATCTGGACGGGCCAGGGGCTTTCCGTCGAACGCTACGAACGCAAGACCATATCCTATGTGGGTTTCGTCTGGAGGGCCACCCTCCAGGCGAGGAGGATGACGGACGAACAGGCGGGGATGCTATTGGAAGCCCTAAAGAGGCGCATAGTCGACGAGATGCCGAGGTTCGACTACGAGCCCCTACCTCCTGCCCTCACCGAAAGGTTCGTGGAGGAGGCCGGGGCCGAGGACAGCCTCTCCGTGGAGGAGGTGGGGGAGGTTCTCACCGAGACCGTGGCCCCCACCATAGTGCGGATCCTGGACATGAAGAAGGAGATGAAGGCCAAGGGGTTGGTCTCGGAGGAGGAGAGGAGGTCCTTCGTGGTCCGCAAGGCCAAGGAGCTGGGGATCACGGCAGAACACTTGGAGAAGGTGATGAACTCGGCCTACCTCTTCCTTCCGGTTGTGACGGGGTACGAGCGAAAGGTCAAGGAGGAGAAGGAAAAGAAGACGGTCTCGTACTCCCTGAGGGGCGGACTGGCCTGGTTCCACCTCAGGGCCGACGGGGGGATGGAGCCCCTGAAGGTCGTCGAGGCCCACGGCAGAGGCCTGGCCGAGCCGGACTCCACCTACAAGTGGATGGGAAGGAAGTTGAAGGGGGACGAGTACGCCTTCCTCCGGGCTGCGGACTGGATGGCGAAGAATCTGGCCGTGCGCACGGCCGAGCTTGAGGAGTTCAGGTTGAAGGGCGAGGTCGTGGATGCGGGATGGAGCTGGGTCGAGTTCAACTTGGGGAAGGCAGAAGGGCTCTTCGTGGACCAAAGGTTCAGGGTCTTCGAAGACTACGAGGAGGGGGGGAAGGTGAGGAGGGCCAAGAAGGGCTTCTTCTTCGTGCGCCAGGTCGGAGATAGGATAAGCAGGGGTAAGGTGATAATAGGTTCCTACGAGCCGGGCATGTACGTGAGGGAGTTCCCGAGGATAGGGATAGACCTGGTGCCGAGGTTCTACTTAGCTCCGCTGATGGTGAAGACGGACGTGCTGAGCTACGCAGGGAAGAAGGGGGAGCTTAAGCTTTCCGGGGACACCCTCTCGGTGCCGTCCTTAGAGCTGGCCCTTCAGGCGAACTCGGCGAGGTACACCGGTATACCTCAGTCCTTCCTGACGGTGGGCCTCTATTTTGGTCTGGCCCCCGTGAAGGATGCAAAGCTCAAGCTCGGGGATGAGGAGAAGAAGGCAGTCGGGCTTTGTATTGGAGGGTACTTAGGGGTCATGAAGAAGTACTACATCAAGAGGCTGGCCTTTGTGGGGGAGGTGAGGTACCAGCTCCACAGGTTGACCTTCACGAGGTCCTTCAAGGA
>Ga0164311_10001561_pt1 | contig 11342 bp, 10 predicted proteins | sample GuaBasSedimGuay2_FD_121796 | JGI IMG/M metagenome (GOLD analysis project Ga0164311, IMG submission 121796) | Subseafloor sediment microbial communities from Guaymas Basin, Gulf of California, Mexico - Guay2, Core 4569-9, 9-12 cm | ecosystem: Environmental > Aquatic > Marine > Hydrothermal vents...
CCATTTGACGCCAAAAAACAGGGTGAAAATGGGCACACCGGGCATTTTTCGGGGTATTTGCCCCACTATTTCATTGAGCTTTGTCATGGTCAAAATGTTCTTTTATGACCGTGCTGAGTATATGAGTCAACCCATGGAGCAACAAACAGCGTGACTACTTGCCACTGGTGCTGCGAAATTCGTAGGGGAGACCCAGAATGAAGCTAAACGCGCTGTCGCTTCTCGCGTTGGTCACGATCACATCGCTGGTCGCCTGCGGTAACCTGGCACCATCGCCGACGCCCACACCAACGCCCACCTCTACCCCCATCCCTCCCACGCCCACACCTACACCGACGCTCACGCCAACGAGCACTCTTACCCCAACGCCCACACCCACATCAACCCCCACACCTACACCCACCCCGCTGCCACTCGCCATCTCTAGCCCCGCGTTTGAACCGGGCGGCGATATCCCGGAGCGGTTCGGTTTCTTCCGGGATAACGTCTCTCCCGAACTGGTCTGGGATCACGCGCCAGAGGGAACACAAAGCTTGACGTTGCTGATGGATGACCGAGATCATGCCTTCTCCCATTGGGTCGTCTATAACATCCCTGCCGATACTACCGGCCTGCCAGAAGGCGTACTCCAACAACCCCTGTTGCCGGACGGGACTTGGCAGGGGCTGAACACCAACGCGGAACTAGGCTACATTGGCCCTTACCCATCCTCTGGCGAAACGCATCGCTACGCTTTCGCCCTCTACGCGCTGGACGCGCCGCTGGAACTTGAGCCAGGCGCCACACGAGAGCAGGTGCTGACGGCGATGGAGGGGCGCATCCTGGCAATCAGCGAACTGACAGGAACATACACTGGCGTCGCTCCATAGCCATTACTCTCCCCACTTCTTACTCCCTACCTAGAGCGCCAATTCCACATTCAGCGCCGAGAGCACCTCGTCAATCGGGTTCATGATCGTAACGGCGTCGGAGCCGGCAAAGAGCAATCCCACCACCCGCTTATCCATATCCAGCACCGCCGAACCCGAGTCGCCGGGCTGGCTCATTGCTCCGGCGATCATTTGTCCGGTGAAGAGGGCCGATCTGCCACCATAGTCAATGCGCACCGTAGCGTCAATCTGGGTGATGGTACCCTGGGTGCAACCGGTAGTGCGTCCCGACTTTTGCACCTCCGTCCCCAACGTGACTGCGCCGGTTCCGATCGGAGCGCCGATGCCGAGAATCTCGTTTTTCACCAGGTCCGGCGAGAGAGGATGAGCCAGCGCCGCGTCTACCAGGTTCTCACCCGAGGTCTGCTTCACCGCTTGCAGTTGGTGGCTCGAGCCAAGCGCCCTGGCGACGTAATTCAGCAACTTGGCAGAGCCTCCGGCGATGGGGCAGTCTGGTTCAGCGGCGCCAAAGTCAATGGGCACATAATCGGCCAGCGTGGCGATACGGTCATCGGCTGTGCCGCCGTCGGCGGCGCCCGGCTGGAGGATGGCGTCTCCCCGCTCGCAGTCGTTACTGTTGGCCAGGACGTGATTGTTCGAGAGGATGAACGTCTCCGCGCCCCGGCGCACCAGGCAGCCAAAGGTGCCGGCGGTGATGCGATAGTGCCCCACCGAGACGCCCGGTGGAACGACGGGCCGCCAGCGGTCGCGCGGCGACTGGAAAGCGCGCAGTACGCCCGTCTGCACCACGTCCGTCTTGACGCCATCGAGCATACGCGGCACTATGTCCTTCGCCGCCAGAGCGGAGGTCTCCACCTTGCGCGCCACCGAGATGATGAGGCTCAGTTCGCCAGTACTGACCCCCTGGCTGATCTTGTAGCCCAGGCCAACCCCTACAACGTTGATCTTGCTCAGCAACTCGAAAACACGAGACCCTTTCACTTGCCTAACTTGAGCCATCAGTTCTGTAGTCATTTTCATCTCCTTTCCTATATAAACCAGCTTTCCGTGTAACCGTCAGACCTCTGAGGTTTCAGCAGTAATTTGGCTTGGAAAGCAACTTGCGTACCATCAGAAATCGCGCGAGAATGCTATTTCGTAAACCTCGGAGGTCTTGGATGTTTTTTCTTCCTCCCCTGAACGCTTACCTTTCCGCTACAGAGTATGAAATGCCCGCAGTTCCCCAACAGGCTGGACGTCCACGGGCATCCCGTCCAACTCACGCGGTATCACGTCGCCTGGGGCGAGTTGGGAAAGAGGCATCTTCTGAACCACCGAGACCACAATGGCACGTTCACTGGTCAGTTCCCCACCGCGCCGCCGCAGCCCAATACCCACACCGACGACGTTGGCCCTGCGCATCAAATCGGCCTCGTGTGCGGTCTTGGCAGCCCTCAACCGTTCCAAACTCTCATCTTGTGTCACCTGGGCAACTCCTTTCGCTTACGGCGAAGTCGTAGCCAATGGAAACGTTAGCATACGGCGTTCTTCATTTTACGAGAAACAGTGGGGGCGGGGTTTTGGGCTTTTCCAAAAAACTGCTTCTTAGCAGGCATCATCCACGCGGCCTCATCTAGCGCCCCGCGGACGCGGTCGGCTGGGGTATGGGGTTCAGGCAGGATGAAAACCTTGCTCATTATTCAGCGCCATCACTCGTTACTTGCAGTTCGTCCGCTTGCAGTTCGCCGCACAATTGCTCCAGCCCAGTTTTGATGCAACGCTGAACCAACTTTATCTCATTGTCCGAGACGGGGAAAAAAGAGAGTAATTCGTCCACCACGGCCGCTTTATCCTCTTGCGCACCATTGACCAATGAACGCGCTCGCCGGCGCGCCAGCGCGATGTACTCACTGAGCGGGCTGGCGGCGGATTGGTCACAGAGCGGCCCGCGACCAGGAACAATGATGGTATCCGAGAAACGGTCACGGCGAATCCATTTCAAAGTGTACAACCAAGCCTTTGTATCCAGCGTTGCTTCCATAAAGGGATGAGCGCCCACAACTAACAGATCGCCCGCAAAGAGCACGTCGCGATCGGGGAGGTCAACCCAGGCGCTGCCCGGAGCGCCGCCCGCGATGCTGCGAAGCGGCACATCCACGCCGCCCTTGTGCAATGTCAGGGAGCCATCGAACAGTATCTCTGGCAGCGCAATAGTTGATCCAGCCAAATCATCGGCTGCCCCCGGATAGCGACGCGTCCAGCCTTCGACGACGCTGCGCCAGAAACCGTCGGTGTAAGCAATTGCCCGCTCATAAGCTGCCCGATCAGCAACAATGGGGGCCTCTAGTAACTCTGCACTCAACACCCGATCGGGATGAGCGTCGGTGAGCACCACGTACAGGATAGGCCCTCCGGCAGTCTCTACGATGCGCTTCCGCCAGGCGCGGGCGTCCTGGGGCAAGGTCGGAGCATCTATGGCAATGGCCCCCTCCGGCAGAACGATAAACCCGACGTTGACGCCGGGATATTCAGTTGAAACGTAAACATTGGATGCAATTTCTTTCATAGCCCTTAACCTTTGTCGTTAGATTCGATATTTGACGCCAGATCAGATAACACAACTTTGATGTGGGCTGGAGCGGTTGGCGGTGCGCTGCCCTGGGCCAGGTGAGAGCGACCCCCTCCTTTGCCTCCCAACCGCGCGCAAGCCTCGCGGAGCAACGATGCCGCATCCAGGTCCAGCCCCTCGGCGCAAGCAAAGCACAAGTGCGTTCGCTCGTCGACGCCAGTCAGCAAAGCGACTGTGCCAGGGTGCTGCGTCAACGCTTGAGCCAGCCTGCGCAGTTCCCCCGGCAATTCCTCAGAGAAGCTGCTCGATTGCTCCAAGACCCGGCACACCACACGGTACGGCCCACGAGTGACGGCGGTTTCCACCAGTTCGGCGGCATCCGCCTCCAACAGTCGCTTGCGCACCCGCCGCAAGTCTTGCCGCAATTGCTTGGCATCCTCTTGCAGCCGTTCCACGGCCCGGTCCAGCTCCCAGTAACCGACGGTCAGCCGGACAGACAGGCGATTGGTCATCGCGCTCCTGTCCCGATAGTCGCGCCAGGCCCTGTCTCCGCATAGGAACTCGACGCGTGTCTCATCCCCACGGTGATCGAGTCGCACGATTTTGATCAGGCCAATTTCGCCGGTGCGGGCGACGTGCGTTCCGCCGCAGGGATTCACGTCAAAGTCGGCGATCTCTACGATGCGCACCAACCCCTCCACGGCCGGCGGACGCCGCAGGGGCAGCGTGGCCGCTTTGTCTTGGCCGACGAAACAGACACTGACTTGACGGTTCTCCCAGATCACGTGGTTGGCTAGTTTCTCGACCGGTTCCACGGCCGCCGGATCAAGCTGAGGGACGTCAATGTCCACGGTACTCGCCTCCGCGCCCAGGTGGAACCCAACGGTGTCGGCATCGAGTAGCTGCTCAAAGGCAGCGGAGAGGATGTGCTGGCCGGTGTGCTGTTGCATGTGGTCGAAGCGGCGGGGCCAATCTAACACTCCTTCGATTTCAGACCCATCGGGTTTCGGAAAATCCAAAGGGTCGTCTCCGGAAAGAACGTGGACGATAGCGTCATCCTCCTCGCGCACGATAACGTCGAGCACGTCCAATCCGCCCAGCATGCCCTGGTCGGCTGGCTGACCGCCGGAAGTGGGGTAAAAGGCGGTACGGTCGAGCACGACAGCCGGACGACCTTCCCAAGTGAGCTGCTCGATTACGCGGGCAGAGAAGTGGGTGCAGTAAGAATCTGTATAATACAATCGCTCAGTCATCTGATTTATCCGTATCTTTTTGCTACCGGACACTTTTGCCAAGCTCTTGATTACACAGAGATTCGCGGAGAATCCACAGAGACACACAGAGGTTTTTTTGTAATCGTTCAGGTGTACGTGTGATTTTCACCGCAGAAGCCTCTGCTATGCAGAGGGCGCAGAGAACGCCGAGTTTTCTCATTTTATTCCTACGAGACGATATTTTCATCTGACTCTGCGACCTCTGCGATCTCTGCGGTAAGAAAAATGGCCCTACCTGAACGGTTACGTTTTTTTGAGAGAACCTACCAGTGTGAAGCAGTTCCTTCGTCAAACGATCCGATTTTCAATATCTCGGTGTATCTCTGCGCCTTCTCTGTGCTCTCTGTGTAACTGATTTTGGCGCCCCTGAAAAAGTGTCCGGTAGTGAACGTATCTTTAAAAAGTGGGGGCAAGAGCAAGTCGGATTGACATTCCGACCTACATTCCCTCCGTCTCCAAGGGCAGCGTGAACTTGAAACAGCTGCCCTCACCAACCGCGCTCTCCACCCAAATGCGGCCTCCGTGAGCCTCCACGGCCAGCTTACAATATGCCAGCCCCAGGCCAGTTCCCTTAAAGTTCTCAGCATTCTCCAGGCGTGCAAAGCGATCAAAGACACGCCGGTGATGCTCCGGCGCAATACCGGGACCGGTATCAGACACGGTGAACAGTATTTCTTCCCCCTCTTGTTCCACGCTGAACGTAATGCGTCCCTCATCTCTGGTAAATTTTACCGCATTGTCCAACAGGTTCGTCAACACACGCAGGATCATATTGCTGTCGGCGGACACTCGCGGTAGATCGGGGCTAAACTGCACATCCAAGTCCTGCCTCCTACTCAGCACCAGCGGTTGGGTTTGCTCTATCGCCTCTTGAGCCAAGGACGCGGGTTCTAGCCAAGTCTCTTTCAACTCTGTCTCGCCCGCCTCCAGCCGGTCCAGGTCCAGCAGCGAATCAATCAGTTGATGCAGTTTCTCGCCGCTGCGCCTAGCGATACCCAATAACTTTACGACCGGTAACGTCATGTCGCGCTCGACAAAGGCGGTATGGATCAGTTGCAGGCTGCTCATAATGCTGCTCAACGGGTTGCGCAAATCGTGGACGATCATGTGGGTCAGATCTTTGCGCATGCGCTCCAACGCCGCCCGCTCCGAGATGTCGTGACCGAGCCACTGGATGACCTCGCGTCCGCCGTAATCAATCTTGGATAGATGCGCTTCCAAAATTCTGATCCCCTCACTGGATGGTATCTTTACCTCCATGTTAGGCCGCTGCCCCTCTCTAGCTCGTCGTATGACTGCCTGGCACGTCTCTCGCGGCATCTCGAGCAAATCACAGAAATAAGCGCCAGCTACCTGCGACCGAGAGCGTTTCAAAACCTCGACCGCCCGCTGGTTAAGGTTCAGAACTTTTCCCCCCGAGTCCAGTACAAGAATGGGGTCGCCGCTTCCCTCAAAGAGGCTTTCGTAGCGCCGCTCGGCTTGCCGCGCGCGCTCGTACAGATCGGCGTTGTGGATGGCGACGGCGGCCAGGTCAGCCACGGAGAGCAAAAGTCGCTGCGCGTCTTTATCGAAAGCGCCCAAGGCAGGGTTAATCGCCTCAACCACGCCAATGACACGATCCTCTACCTTAATGGGGACAACCAGCATCGTGCTTACGCGGAAGCCGGTGCTATCGTCTACCCCGGAGTAGAAGCGCGTGTCAGTATGGGCATCGGGCACCAACGCTGGTTCGCCGGCCTGAATCACCCAACCGGCAATTCCCTGTTTGGAAGCCAGCCGCATCCCCACCACGGCATCGGAGGCCGCGCCGACGGCGATGCGAAAGACCAATTCCTCCGTCTCTTCATCCAACAAAGCGACCGAGGCCGCATCTACCCGAAAATAGTCCCGCACCTGGGCCATCAGAGAGCGCAGCACACTATCCAGGTCGAGCGTGGCAGTGAGTACCTGACTGGTCTCGTGCAGAAAAGCCAACTCACGGATTTGAGATTTGAGGTTTGAGATTTGGGATTCTGTGTTTGTCATCAGTCATCATCTCCTCAAGAATTTTCAGAACCAGTTACATGGGGCAACGCAACGATGAACGTGCTGCCCTCTCTGGCTTCACTATCCACGCTAACCGTCCCGCCGTGAGCTTCGATGATCTCCCACACCAACGCCAACCCAACCCCCATGCCGCCAAAGCGCCGGCTGGCGCTGCCGTCCACCTGGTAGAAACGCTCAAAGATGCGATCCAAGTGCTCGGACAAAATGCCTATCCCTTCATCGGCAATCGAAACGCAGACCACGCTCCGTTCAGCCCAGGCGCGAATGGTAACCGTACCACCGTTAGGGCTAAACTTGATCGCGTTGTCCAACAAGTGGCCAAAGGCTAGCTCCAGTTGTTCTCGATCCCCTATCACGTCTGGCAGTTTGTCCGGCAGGGTGGTCGGCAGCTTTTCCAGGAAAGTGATGTTGGCCCTCGCCGCAGAGCCTCGGAATTCCTCTAACGCGCGCTGTACCACCTCGACGAGCGAGATCGGCGCCAGCGTCAGAGCCTCCCTGGGCAGTGTTTGTAGCACCGTCAGGTTGTGAATCAAGCGTGATAAGGCCACAATACGCCCGTGAACGACCTGCAGAGCCGACTGTTGGTCATCGAGGATGGGGCCCAGGTCGCCATCGCGCAGCAATTCCACGTATCCTTTGATGATGCCCAGCGGCGTGCGCAGTTCGTGGCCCACGTTCTGCACCAACTCGGTGCGCAGGCGGTCGGTCTCTTGTAATTGCGAATAAAGTTGGGCATTGTGCAACGTCACTCCCAACTGTCCGGCGATAGTGACGAATAAAAGCAACTCATCCTCACCAAATGCTCCCGCCTGAGTGCTTTCCGCGTGCAGAATGGCAGCGATGCGATCGGCGATGCGCACCGGCACGGCCAGCGCAGAGCGAACGTCGGAGACGCGTCTCTCGTAGACCGGCTCCTGCGCCAAATCTCGCACCAGTATCGGCTGACCGGTGCGATAAGCGCGTCCCGTCAGGCTGCCCTTGATGGGTATCTGGAAAGCGGCTCCCGCAAAGCCAACCAGGGATGGATGAGGCGTCAGCACTCCGTTCCGCTCGTCAGGGAGCAGGAACCCGAGCCGCTCAATACCTAAAGCCCGGTTGAGCGCCTTGGCAGTGCGCTCAAACACCAGGTCGAAATCGAGCGTCGAGGCCGCCGCCAGCACCACTTCCTGAATCAGCCTGGCTTCGGCCAGACGGCGGTTGGTCTCCTCGAACAAGCGGGCGTTATCCAGTGCCACACCCAGTTGGGAGGCCAGGGTGGAAAAGAGACGCACATCGTCCTCGGAAAAGGCGTTGAGTCGCGTGCTCTCGGCATCCATCACCCCGACGACCTTGCCGCCGACCTTGAGCGGCACGCATATCTCTGAGCGGGTGCCCGGGATAGCATCCTGATAGCGAGGTTCCCGGCTGATGTCGGGAGCGAGGAGCGGTTGGCCTGTCTGGGCCACCCAGCCGGTGATGCCCTCACCCAGGGGAGTAGAGAAATCCACTAATTCGTCTGGAACTCCCAAAAAAGCGGAATGTAGACGAGCTACGCCCGCCTCCTCGTCAACCAGCAAGAAGCCGAAAACTTCCAAGTTCAATCTGCTGTGCACCGCTTCAACGGTGCGGCACAGAATCTCGTCAAAGTCCAACGTGGTCGCGCTGGCTATCGCCACGTCGTGCAAAAGTGAAAGTTCATCCAGTCGGCGATTGGTCTCTTCGAACAACCGGGCGTTCTCGACCGCGATGGCAACCTGGCTGGCGATGCCGGATAAGAGGCGTCGGTGACTCTCGTCAAAGGCATACGGCTCAACAGATTGGGCAGAGATGACGCCAACAACCTTGTCCCTGGCGACGAGCGGCCACATCATCAACGAGCGGGGCGGGACACCTTCGCTGATCGGCTCTACGGGCAGAGTGTCTCGCTCCTTTTCCATATCCTCGATCCACAACGGCTGCTGAGCGCGCACGACCCAGCCAGTCAATCCGCCTCCTTCTCCGATCGGCAACGCCGGCAGTGACAAGCGTTCTCCTTCTTCCACAACGAAGGGTAAGTCTAGCTCGCCCTGCCCCTCGTCGTATAACCCGATGTAGAAAGTAGTAGCGCCCATCACCTCACTGACCTGCTCGTAGACGACCTGCGCTATTTCGTCTGGGTCCAATACTGAGGTGATGGCCACGTCAATGTTGTGCAGGGCTACGAGCTCGTCCACGTGCCGTTTTGCCTCTTCGTACAGGTGGGCATTCTCGATGGCGATGGCTAGCTGACCGGCGACAGTCTGCAACGTAAAGAGGTCAGCCTGAGAGAAAGCGTCGAGTTGGGCGCTCTGCACGTCCAGCACTCCGATGACTAGGCCCTTCAATTTGATGGGTACTGCCAGTTCGGATCGCGTCTCTATGCCTTCCAGTGTTATGTGGTAGCGGGGCTCTACGCTCACGTCCGGCGCGAGCAGCGGCTCACCGTGCGCCGCCACCCAACCGGTGATGCCCTCGGCCCCCACGCGCAAGCGGACGAGTCTCTCCGAGGGACTGTAGGATGGGAACGTGGATGCTCTGAGCGCGATGGCGTCCCCCTCCACGAGAAAGACGTTCACATTGTAATACTCGAACGTATCGCCGATCAGGTTGGCCGCCTGGTCGAGCAATTCGTCCAGATCCAGGATCGCGGTCGTCCTCTGGCCCACGCGCGCGACGAGCTCCAGACGGGCCGCTCTCTCCTGTAACGCCTCCTCTGCCCGCTTGCGCTCGGCGATCTCCCGTTGAGCGGCATCGTAGAGCCGGGCGTTCTCAACGGCGATGGCGGCCTGGGCCGCGATAGCCAGTGCCAGATCTACCTGTGCGGGGGTAAATTCCCGTCCCTCCTCGACTTGATCGAGCGCCATCAACCCGATAACGTGCTCCTTGCTGGTCAGGGGGATGAGGAGCACGCTCGCAATGCCGAAAGACTCGATCAGGTGTTTGGGCAGCGATGAGGCCGAGGCATCTGGAATGAACAGCGGCTGTCGCTCGCGAACGACGCGCTGCGCCTCCGGCACCTGGTCCACCGGTATGGGATAGCTCGCATCCTTGAACAACCGCCACATCTCACGATCCATGCGCTCATCGGCGAAGCAGGACATGAGAGGTACCGCCACCTCGCCGCCTTTCTCCAACAGCAGAATGGTGCAACGGTTGGCCTCGCACACTTGAGCCGCACGCTGCGCCACCCACTTGAGCACCGTGGTCAGATCCAACGTGGCCGATATATCGCGGCCGATGTCAATCAGCACGGCCAGTTCCTTGTTGCGGCGCTCTAACTCAACGGTGCGTTCGGCCACTTTTCTTTCCAGGTCGGACTGATAAGCCAGATTCTCCACCTCCAGGCGACGCTTTTCGTCCAGCAGGCGCTTCTTTTCGGCAGCGCGGCCGACCACGTGGAGCAGCATATCCAGAGTGACCGGCTTGGCAATGTAATCGTAAGCGCCGTAGCGCACCGCCTCGGCCGCAGTGGATGCATCCGGCTTGCCGGTGACCATGATGACTGGGATGCTCTTGTCAATCTCACGCACTCGCTGCAACAGCGCCAGTCCGTTGACGTGAGGCATGATAATATCGGTCACAACGACGTCGAAGGGGCGTTCAATCAAGAGCGATTCCGCTTCGAAAAAGCCGGCCGCCGTAGCCACGTCGTAACCCTCTTCTTCCAGAAGCATCTGGAAGGCCTCGCGGATGCCCAACTCGTCATCTACTACCAGTACACGAGTCATGTCACATCTCCCATCCAGAGTCAACGGGCAGTTCCACCCGGATATCGCCGTGGTGATCCTGAACAATGCCATAACTCGCAGAGAAGCCCAACTCGGCGCCCTCGTCGGGTCGTTTGGTGGTAAAGAAGGGAGTAAAGACGCGAGGGCGGCCATCTTTCTCCACCTCTGCGATGCGAATGGTCAGTCGCTTATCAAGGTCGCCATCCGGGTAGCGAGCGTGGCGGGCGTTTGAGGTCAGGTTGAGAAAGACCTGCTGGATGCGCTGGCTGCGACATTTGATTCGGGGCAGGGTGAGAAAGAGAAGGATGAGAGACCAAACCACACACATAATAGATATGCCGGAAGCCGCTATTCCCAACACGCTCACATCCTCAATGACCATGCCGCCGCTACCAAGTCGCGGGTTGAAAAACAGACAGTGGCAAAAGAGGGCAAAAGAAAAGGCACCCATCACCAATAACCCCATAACTATGGCAAGATCGGTCAGGCGGGAACAGCGGCCAATGCAGCGCGCGACGAACGCCAACAGCATCAGCGCCAATGCGGTCACGAGCAGTGTGGATATGCTATAGGCAACAACATCCAACCAAAATAGGGGTGACATAAACTACCTCTCTCCCACACCCTTGCGCCTCTCCTTCGACGGGAAGCCGCACCGGTCAGAAATTTCCAAGTTCTCGTGGGAAGATAAATCTATTCAGCAAGAGTCACTGACCGTCCGGCCCATAATGCGTTTCATTCTGGAGTCTGGCGTTTTTGTTCGTAGTGACGGCTTCAGCCGTCCAAAAGGCTCAAAAGCGGCTAAAGCCGCTACTACGAACCCCCATATCTAGCGCCTTTATTGTTGCCTACCCCAAGA
>Ga0164311_10001562_pt1 | contig 11339 bp, 15 predicted proteins | sample GuaBasSedimGuay2_FD_121796 | JGI IMG/M metagenome (GOLD analysis project Ga0164311, IMG submission 121796) | Subseafloor sediment microbial communities from Guaymas Basin, Gulf of California, Mexico - Guay2, Core 4569-9, 9-12 cm | ecosystem: Environmental > Aquatic > Marine > Hydrothermal vents...
ATAGTATAGTAAGATATATATAGTCTGTTAGACTATAACTACTGGTGGGAGTATGAGTTGTTGGAGTAGAATTAGGTGTAAAATTAAAATAAAAAACGATGCCTCCAGAGCCCTTTTGCGAAAGGCTCTGGAGGTTATAGCTAAAAAACTAAACTCCGAAGTAAAAGAGAACTTCCTAGTAGTAGGTTACAGTAACCAGTGGAGGTGCCATTTCGCAATACCAAAAAGATTAGCCTTTGGAAATGCTATTGGTGTCTATATCAAAAAAGATGGTAGTATAATGCTAGTGGGGGACTTTCATGGTGCTTTTAATTTAGTACGAAGAGTAAAAAGAGATTTAGAAAGAACCTATATGGCTTTAGCCATTATTCAAAGCGCCCAGCAATTGGGATGGATGGTAAATAATGTAAACGAAGTTACAGAGGGTATTGTTATAGATTTAGGGGTGAGAAGGTGAGGAGGATCAAGGTTCTTATTGATAGAAAGGGAAAAATAATAGTAGACGCTGAGGGGTTTGTAGGCCCCGTATGTGTTAAGGAGGTCGATAAGCTCCTAAGTTCCTTAAAAGAGCTGGGGTTAGACTTAGATATAGAAGAACATAAACTGAAGCCAGAATTCTACCAGCGGGTCGAAATACGAAAGGAAGTAAAGGTGGGAGAGTGAGCGGGTACATCGCAGTTACGAGGAATAAGATAGTCTTTAATCTACCGAAGAGAGAGGATATTAAGAGGTTCATTAAGGAGTTGAAAAAGAGGGGGGTTAAGGTAGAAATAGAAGTTCCCCCCTCTTGGTGTGGATGATTTTTCATTTTTTCTACTATGTAGCTTACTACTCTACGGTAGTATGGTAAGGTTTATATACTTACACGTGTAATAATTACTGAGGTGGGGTTATGAATAACGGTTGGATCGAAACCGTAATGAGGAAGCGCCAAGCACAATTCTCAACAATTGCGGTAGTTGAAACTTTCGATCTTAAGAGGGTTCTCCAATTTATTAACTATTGTTCTACCTCCAATCTCTTTAAGCATTATTATTTCTTCGACCCCTTCGAGGGATTATATGAATTGAAAATAATTGAGGGACAAATTAGTTATCAACCGGTTCAAATTCAAGCTTCTTCCTCTCCTCTAATGAGCGTTATATCGACTTCTTCTGTTACCCAGAGTAGCATAAGATCCCTAGAGGCGGCTCTCGATTACATGAACCGAGTTTTTGCTGAAAAAGAGGAGGTTCTCTTTATAATAACTCATGTGATTAAGCCTAATGATGTTCTTACATTTGCTGTGAGAAGTTGGACATTCGATGTTTTCGATAAAATGTATCAGAGGGGGCATCTTGTTGTTATCTTTACGGAAAAACCCTCTGCCGTTTTTGATGAAGATACCCTAAGGTACCTAATCTACGTAAAGGTACCTACGTCTACACTAGAAGAACGAAAGGAAATTCTGGAAATGGCAAAAGATATCCTAGCTTCAAAATACAATCTCCTGCAGAAGTTAGAGGATAAAGAACTGCGAGCTCTCGCTGAAACCATAGCAGGACTTAACCTCCACGAGGTTGAGTCCGTAGCGATGGAGAGTTGTGAATTAAAGGGTACCTATGACTTCAGGTTTATGTCTGAGTTCAAATCTGAGATCGTAGCTAAAAGTGGAGTTCTCAGTATTGAAATACCAAAGATTGGCTTTGAGAGCATAGGGGGATATGAACCTCTCAAGGACTTTGTAAGAAGGAGAATAATTAATGTTATAAAGGATCCTAGCAAAGCTCAATATTATGGTTTAGATATACCCCGAGGGATCCTCCTATTCGGCCCTCCGGGTACGGGGAAGACCGTATTTTGTTATGCTATGGCTTATGAGTTAAAATTATCATTCCTACGATTTGACATAGAGAATGTAGTAACCTCTCTCTATGGAGAAACGGAGAGGGCGATGAGGAGAGCCGTAGACATGGCCGAGTCCGTAGCCCCCTGCGTTATGTTAATAGATGAGATAGACCAGTTTGGCTTGCAGAGAGGAGCCCTAATGGGCGGAGATTCAGGAACCACGAGAAGAATGTTCGGAGTATTTCTGAAATGGCTGGGCGAAAAAGAAAGAAAAACTTTGGTCGTGGCCACAACCAATAGGGTTGAAGACCTCGACATGGCTATGATCAGAGCTGGGCGTTTTGACTACATAATTCCTATGCTCTACCCTGATGCCGATGCTCGTTATGAGATCCTGAAAGTACACACTAATGTAGTGAGAAAAGTACCCCTTGCTAAGGATGTAAACCTTAGAGAAATAGCTAAGATGACTGAGCTATTTTCAGGCGCTGAGCTCGAGGTTATTGTTAAAAAGGCGGCTGGACGTGCCTTTGATAGAAATGCTAAGAAGGTGACTATGAACGACTTCGTATGGGCTGTTAATGACACTCCCATCGATATAGATAGACGTAAGAGCATACAAGAACAGTACATAAGGTTAGCGTTACAGTACACTTCTAGCAGAGAATTCGTAGAGAAATTAATAAGGGGCTCCTCGTTAGGCGCTGATAGATTAAGGGCTTTCCTCAAATCTAAATAATATTTTTTCTTTTTTACTCCTACTATGTCGAATACAAATGAAATAGTAGAGGGGTTAATGAAAAACCACCTATTCTATAATATAAGGGATAGCTCTCCCGAATTAGGGGAGCTTCAGAGGGGAGAGAGGGTAGTTATTAATGGTTTCAAGAATGTTTTCAGGGCTTCTAAGGGAGGCACTATCTTCGCAGTTAAGAATAAGTGGATTATAGCGGTCGACTTAGATTGGGAAACAGTAGCTAGGGCTCTAAAGACCGTTTTTGATAAGGGGGGCAAGTGTACCGAACTTAAGGCCGTTTTTAGGATTATCAAGGACTACCCAGAGAGGCACTTCGCTCTCGCTAACCTCCAAGAGTTTAGGGCTGTATTTGAGTTTAAAAGGGATGAGGTCGAGGAGGAGGTAAAAAAGGAGGTCGAGAGGCTTAGGATAGATGGTGCTGATATAATAAAGAATGAGAAGGTAAAGAGGTATTTAACCAAGAGGGGGAAGCTGGAGCTCCTCCTATTCCCTAATAGTAAGTCCTACAGAATTAATGAGGAGGTCGAGGATACCGAGTTAAGAGAGGAGGAAGTAATTACAAGCTATGACTATGAGATAGTGGGGGAGGGGGAGTTAGCTAAGCTTTTACGCAAACTTAAGACCTACGTGGAGATGAGGGATGAGATAACGGGATCCTATTCATTCCACTATTTCGTAAACACTGATAACGAGTTTATCTTCATACATGGAACTTTCAGCTTCTGGAGGGGGAGAGAATGGATAGAGGTCTACAGGTTTCCACGTATTAGGGAGGAGGATCTACTGGATATTTCGAAGTTCTATGTGATCAGTATACCTAGACTAATCGTTTCTGATACCATTAGGAGGGATCTCTCACTCACAAAGAACTTAGCCGAAGTTAGGAGGGGCTTGGTTTTCATAGACGTGTATTATAATGGCAGAAAGATTACCGTTATCCTAAAGGGTGTTGATGAGATACCCGCACCGCTCCGTTTTGGAATAAGAAGGAGGAGGTTAGCCTTAAGTAAGTATGCGAGGCTTAAGCTACCCTACGGAGCTTGGTTTTCTTATATGTATAAAAAGGATATAGAAGAGTTTAACAGGCTCATAGGGGAGATTAAGGAGATATTAAAGAACTATAGGTTTAAAGTTAGGGATCTGACTAAGCGTGAAATGATGGAGGAGATATTCTACATTAAAACCCCGAAGAGAAAAATGAGGGGTTTCAGGGACTATGAGGAGATCTTAGAGATAGTAAAGGACTGGTGTGATAAGGCTTCACTGTACATAGTGTATCATGGACAGGAGAGGAAGGCGAGGAGTGGGAGGGACTTACCCCATTACCGTTGCTTCAGGATTACGCCTGAAGGCTCCATTACGGTTCTCTCACAATCACCTATCGCTTTCAGTGGTATTGTAGCTAAGGGTGGGGAGTTTGAGAGGAGGTATAGGGATGTCTATAACCTCGATAACCTCATTTTCTATAAATATGCTTCCCCCGAGGAGAAGGTGGAGATGATCAGGGCTGATGTAGAAGGGGTTCGTATAGTCTTAAGGGAGAGAGGTATGAATTTGAGGGATGCACGTTTTAAGGAGGTCGAGAACGCTATAAGAGAGCTCGTGAATGCTGAGGAGTACCCAAAGAATATCATACTGAGTTTTCTAAAATATGTATACAGTACGGATAGGAAGGGATGGACTCGTGATTGGATTAGTGCAGTAGAAAGTGCAAAAAATCAGTTGATAGGCTTGGTCAAAACGGGTAGAAATGAAGAATTTACAATAGAGAAGCTAAGGGATGTATTGAGGGTGATGAGGGTAGGGATTCTATGGGAGATGAAGCGTAGGGGTTACAGCCCAAAGCATGGAGTGATCTTCACGGGTACGCCACGAGAAATAATGACTCAGATGCTGAGGTTTGTAAAGCGGGTGGAGGGGAGGATGGCCGCCCTCCTAGTATCTAAGACTGTTAGGAAGAAGGAGGTAGAGAGTGCGAAGATGATGGTGGGGTCTATTCTGAGTAGGGTTAATGCACTTTTGAAAAAGAAATAGGGTATTTTTACACATGTAAAAACGCTAGATGTGAGCTTATTCTACTCTAGGTATGGGTAGCTCCGGGCGTATTATAGGTTCTACGGCTACCTCCGTATATACCCCTTTTCCGGGCATCTCGATGGTTACTCTATCATACAGGGTTTCTGTACGTAGTACGTTTAGCTGATTCTCAATTATGGCTAGTGCCTCTTTAACTATTGGAGGATCCTCTATGATATCTTCCTTCTCACCATCAATAGTTAATGTGCATACCCAGACCTCCTCTGGGCTCGGGAGGCAATCGTACTCGTATACGTGCTTGTTCGATTCGGTAACGATTTTTATCCTCCTCACAAAGTAAGTCCTCCCACTCCTACTGTACCTCCCTCGAGCCTCTATCTTCCTTATAGCTACCATATTTCCACCTTATTTTATAAGAGAAAAACTTTATAATCTTTTTCTGTCGGTTACTATCTCCCTCTCAAGTGTCTATAATACTTCCGCTAGTCTTGATAGGTAGTATTTTTGAGTCTCAGGTTCGAAGAGTACTATTCCATCCTTAAATAGTTCTAGAAGTACACTATATACTGTCGCTGAGGTGGGTTTTTCATCTATAATTATCATATCATCAATTTCTATGTTCGCTTGTAGTTTTTCTATTATCTCAGTGAAAGAACATCCATCGATGTTACTTCCGAGTAGTCTTATTATTTCTCTCCTCAATAGTTTCTTGTCTGTCATGACTCTCACTGCTTCTTCGAATTTTTGCCTTATAAGGGGAAACATTCAAAATAGATGAGATTGATTGAGAGATAGCGGCTTATGATATCAGGAATATACTTTCCATGACTAGGTCTAGCTCTTCTCCTTATCAAAAAATCAAAAAACTTTACACATTAAGGGGTACTTATTTTATAAGGATTCCTAAATGTTTTAATGTCATGTCCTTAATATTATCTACCAAGTATGCCTTGACTAGTTTGGTTATTTCCTTTTCCTCCCTCTCGAGAAACCTGTCTATGGTAGTATTCGTGGCGATAGTATGGCAGTAGTCGGGATGACCACCACGTCTTAGGCACTTGGTGTACTCTCTCCTCCACATTTCCCTATAGGTTGGGTTGAGTGCGACCTCGGTTACGAGACGACCCAGTTCACGCCTCCTCCTGAGCCAAGCTAGTATTCGATCTGGATCCGTTATCTCCTCAAAGTACTTGGATACTTTTTCAGAGAGGAGAGATGGAAGCCGCTCTTCAAGGCTTTTCTTAAACTTCTCGACTTCTTCAGCCTCGATCAGTTCAAACCTTGTGGACATTATACCCCCGGTAGTATTAAGTTTCTTACCTTTTATTGTTTTCTATGGGTTTGATTTCCACTCATCTCTACCGTATATTTTTATATCACAACCTTACTATAATTAATGGGTGTGGTAAGGTAATGAAAAAGCTAAAGTTTACTATAGCCTATGGGGAAGGAGATAGACTGCAGATTACTAAGGGTAGTAGGTGCTATTTCCTAAGTACTGATGGGGAGAGGATCGTGGTCTCCCATAATCAGTATGAAATACTCAAGGCTCTCAACGATTATGATCTCAAGATGTTAAAGGAGCTGAGAGAGGAGAACAAGGATTTCTTCTATAAGAACTTGACGATCTTAAGGCAGAGGGGGTTCATAAGGGGTAGGTTTAGGATGTTTTGGAGGGGGAGGTATATAGTAGACACGCCCTCTCTCCCCTCTCTCACCGACTTGGGAAAATGGGTGGTAGACGTAATCACTAAGTTTAAGTCTGCGGAATCGATTATTGATACCGTCCCCAGCAGATGAGAGAGATCGAAGAGTTTAAATACCGTAAGAGATATTGTAAAAGGTGGTAGAATGGTCTCATACGCAGACATCATAAAAAGATTACTGCCCGGTGATTACAGTACGAGTTCTGGTAATCCCCTCTCACCAGAGCACTTCGAAGACTTCGTAAGAAGAGTCAAGGAGAAAGTTCCAGAGCTCCGGGGTAAGGAGGATTGGGAGGTTGAAAGTATTACTCTTGAGGCTATTGAATGGGCTAGGGACAATATATGTAAGGAACTGAATTTTACGGACTTTAGTAGACCCCCCGATTTCTCCGAATCTGTAGGACTTTACGTCTGTTACCACCCTGAGATAGGGAACTTCTACATGGTCGTCCATGAGGAGATGGATGCGGCATCAGCCAGCGGTTACTTTGGGTTCCTGCTGACTAAGGACAAGGAAAGGGCTAAAGAGGACTACCGTTATATTGTGAAAGAGGAATCTGAGCGTTTAGAGGAGTAGCACGGATAGAGTACAAGTATATTAAAAAACAACTATAGGGATTATATAATATACTCTCCATCTATTATAAAGTATCTATCGAATACTTCCCTTCCCATACGCTTTCTCATCTTTGCGACATACGATAGCCCCTTCCATATCTCCGATTCCCTATCAGAGTCTGTTAGTTCGAGTACTATCTCGGTTGCCCGGTGGTAGCCGTGAAATGCTACCTCACTCACTATGTCCCAAATAATACTCTCCTTGACCTTTTCCCTCTTTAGCACCTCCACTACCTTCTGAAAATCTATCACTCTCTCATCGTTCTTCAATAACCCTCCCCTCTCTAATCGTTTTTCTGAGGACAAGTGTATGCTCTTCGAGTTTCTCGATCAGTTCTAGGGTTTTACTGAGACTCGGCTCCGGTAGCTTGTTATTGTAGTTATCATAGCCTACATAGACTATTAGTGGATCTATTTCCTTGATCCAGCCTACGAACTCCTCTATATCGAAGTCCAAGATTGGTTCTATTGAGATGAACTTCTTATCCCAGTCGAGCCCAGCCATAGCCCTATACCTCGAAGATGGGAGGGGGGCTTTTGATATCTTGTACTCTCTATACAGGTCATCCCTATTGGTCTCTATTGTGGCTCCGAGGAAGCAGTTACTCGGAAAGTACTCTAAGAACTCATAGTACCTACCGGGGTTTTTCGTTAGGAAGAGGAAGTGCGTCTTTTGATATCTCGCTATATACCTCAACACTCTAAACACCCACTCTCTAGGCACCCAAGACCCGAATAGATCACCCATATCCGAGACGAATACGAACTCTCCACTTTTGAAGCGTACTCTAAATTCCCATCTGTTAAACCTCGGTACAAAACCCCTCCTATACCTAGAGACCCCCCTTAGCCTAGTCTCCGCTAATCTCCTAGCCCAGCAGTATACACAATAGTGCATACAGCCGGTAACAGGGTTCCAAGTCCTATTAATCACCGAGAACATTCTATCCTTTGGCTTGATCAGGTTTAAGAGGAGGTTTGCGGTCTTGATCTTCAGGGTATACCCTTCCATTCACACTCACCCCACTACTTTAGTTAGTGCATCCCTAATCTCTCTGAAGAATGAGAGAGATTTCTCAGTATATGCGTACAGTACGTGAATTTTCCCTCTGCTTTTCTGGGGGATGCATCTCAGATACCCCTCTTTTTCGAGAAAGCTCAGATAGTACCTTTCCTGCCGCTCTGTGATCCCCAGTTCCCTCCTCACCTTCCCTCTGTCAAAGACTAACGTGTCGCCGGTTCTGAATGCATATTTAGTCGAGATAATAAGGTAGATTGCAGTAATCCTCCCCAGTTTTCCCTTGTTACCTTTTTCAAACACTCATGATCACCTCTAGGAGCTTCTTTAATCTCCCAAGATCCCTTAAGCCCATGTGGATATGAATGGCAACTTCTATCCTATAGGGGTGCAGTTCATCAATACTGATGAAGATGGTTTTACCCTCTCCCTTCCAGACGCCTATGGTATTCACACCCTCCCTGAAGCCCATGTCCCTCAGAAGCGATGTTATGTCTTCGAGTGCTCTTAGGTACCTCGCCATCTTGTCCATTAGTTTTTCTATACCCTTCTCTATCTCATCAATACTCTTAACGCTAGTAGTGAATGTAGTCTTGATGTTGAGTCGGGTGTGGGGGTATACTGCTATCTCTATGTCCTTCTTTTTCCTTTCAGAAGTAACCCGTATAGTGATCTCACCCACTCTCTTTACCCCGGTTATGGCTTCGGCATCGGCGTGGACATCAGTCGGTATTACATGGAAGCGGTTCCTCGCTAGGTAGTTCCTCACCTGAACTATGTCCATATTCCACCGTGCTTGAGATGGGTGAAGAGTTATATAAGTGTAACATTTACTTCCGATGCGGTACTACACTTCTGATTTTTACATGTGTAAAAACGGAAAAATAAAAAACTAATATCCTATTCTGAGGTATCTCCTCCTTCTCGCAGTAGCGATAGACTTGGCCATCCTAGAGAAGGTGGCTACCGCTACCACTATCACTAGAAACACCACTAGTAGCAGTGCCAGTAGTAGCCAGTTGGTAGCTACAGCAGTGGACGTGGATTCCTCAGACTCCACGTAGACATCACTTCCCCCATATTCTGCGGTGAAGACGTACTCCTTTCCCCTTGGGACTTCGAGGTTTGTGATCACGAAGCACCCCTCACTATCCGTTTTGGTCTTGAAGATCCACTCTCCACTCCTCACCGTGATGTCAGCACCGGGGATCGGATTACCATAAGCATCCTTGAGCACACCCTTTAGGGTTAGGGATTGAGTGAAGAGGTGGTAGAAGTCGAAGATGGGTGCTTCTTCGCTCACCGAGAGCTCTATTTTTGTGGGGACTTTGTAGTAGACCTTGACCTCCTTTTCACCATCTAGCAGGAAGGTACTCCCTCCTCCCTCTACTTTAGCGAGTTCGTAGCCCTTCCAAGTCGATGGAACGGATAGCGTGTAGTAGGCTACGGGGAGCGTGAGGTTCAATCCTCCCCTGTACGCTGTATTGTTGAGGTAGACGCTGGTCGATAGCCTATTACCCAGCATATCGTAGACTTCTACAGTAAGCCGGTAGTACTCGGTGATGTTTATATTGACGACCGTAGCATTTCCCGTATCGCCTTCGATTATCAGGGTATTCCCGTCCCAGTAGAAAGAGTACTCAGTAGCATTTGAGACTACCTCGACCTTAGTCGGTCTCTCTTCTCCGTAGTATACAGCTAGAGCGAAGGGGCTCCCAAACCAAACGCCTCCTGTGGCTGGGATTTCTGATAGTATTATTGTTACATTTGATAGTGGTGCTATGGGGCTATTGTCCTCAAGACTAAGTGTATAGTTCGAATCCCAGATATATACTCTCTTCAATTTTGTGCCATTCCTCACTCTATAATCCCTGAGCCTCCATACAGAACCATACAAAGTTCTTGTGAATCCGATAGTTGTACTGTCGAGGGTAATGTAGATAGGAGCTTCAGTTCTTGAAGGAGAGATCTTGATATTGTGATAATAGGCTCTAAGATCGTAGTCGCTGTAATTCATTTTATCGAAGAATAGAAAGCCAGTGAATACTATTCCTGAATAACTCTCAAAATACTCTCCCGTAGTCGTGTTGCACCTGATCACCGTTATGTTTACTGGTAAGTAGTCTATGACCTCCCCTTCAATATCTTCTACTTGAACGCTAAAGTAGGCATCGCCATAACCTGTTACTGTAGACTCTTCGACTCCATACCTTCCTTGAGTGGGTTCGACTCCGTCTGGGGGGAACTTAGCGAATCCGAGTTCATAGAGCCTTATATTTGCATCTTCGGGATATGCGACGATACCGAATCCGGCGACATCGCAGAAATCAAAAGTAAAGTTCGCATAGGCATAGTAGGGCGTTCCCGGATAAAAGCCGAACTTTGCCGTCTTTGTTTCATTACACCAAGCGAGGGAGTATATTCCTCCAAACCCCATATCTGTCGCAAAGCTGAGGTCTTCTTTATAGAGCTTACCTGCATCGCTTCGAAGGTAGATGTAGTGGAAGAAAGCGTAGTATTCCCTTATATCGGGGAGATTGTACTCTATTCCGAATACCTCTGTTCCATTTGAAGCAACAAGCCCTGCACGAGTAACCGCAGACCATCCAGCCGAGCCTCCACTGACCCTGAAAAACACCCTGAAGTGCTCTAGGTCTGGAGGGAGGTATGTAGTAGTCCAAGCACGACCGTAAGGTTCTCCGAGTTCATCACTATCAGCTTCTACTGAGCCATCGGGGTGAAATATCACACCATCTTCATAGTTCCAGTCTGTGAAGTTGTTTACGTAGTTATCGAGGACTGCGGATGCATTTGATGTCGACTCATCACTAATGGGGTTACCGTAGTACACGTAGATCCAAGTACCGTTAGTCGGGATATACGGTATCTTCACGAGAAAGTATATCTCGATCTTTGTAAGGTAGTGACCTGGGCCGAGGGAATAGAAGGCTCTTTCGCACAACTTCCAGTGGGGGATCACCGTTACTCCATCAGCCGCTGTAAACCTTATGTCATTAAAATCCTCTGAGGAGTTCGCTAGATAGCCTGTAAAACCACGACTCCAGTAGAACTTTATAACCATTTGATAGTCGGTGAGGTTGTAGTTTGCTCCGTTGATCCAGATCCGTCTTCTATACTTCCAAGGGTAGAGCCACTCAGAGGGTGTGGCAGTAACTCTAACACCGCTCACTATCATCGATGCCAGTAGGATTGGGATCAGTACTAGGATTACTGTTTGCCGGCTCATATTTACATTTAGGTAGGTAGCAGATTTAAAATTTTCCATATCTTTTTAACTAACCGTTTCGTATATTATAGGGAGGGTAATGGTAGCACCGGTTCTCAAGCGGAAGGAGAGTAGGCGTGTATATAGATA
>Ga0164311_10001567_pt1 | contig 11321 bp, 6 predicted proteins | sample GuaBasSedimGuay2_FD_121796 | JGI IMG/M metagenome (GOLD analysis project Ga0164311, IMG submission 121796) | Subseafloor sediment microbial communities from Guaymas Basin, Gulf of California, Mexico - Guay2, Core 4569-9, 9-12 cm | ecosystem: Environmental > Aquatic > Marine > Hydrothermal vents...
GGCTTCAGCCGTCCAAAAGGCTCAAAAGCGGCTAAAGCCGCTACTACGAACCCCCATATCTAGCGCCTTTATTGTTGCCTACCCCAAGATGTGGGCATTCTGAAAATTTGCCAGACTCCAGATTAGACATTGTTAATTGTTGCGCCAGTACGACCATCAGTTTGACGCGCGCTTTCTGCCCATTCAGTCCCTCGGCAAACAGGCAACCCAGGCCAGCCAGGGTGCGGTACGCGCCCGGATAGCCGTAACCGTCCCAGACCCGTCCGGAGGGGCAGCGACTGGCAATCACGACCGTCACGCCCCGCTCGCGCGCCTGTTCGATGACGGGCAACCACCAGACGGGCACGCGCCCGCCTCCCAAAGCCTCAATGACCACGCCTCGGACGGAGCGCGCCAGTGCGTGCTCCAACAAGTCCGTCTCCATTCCCACCGCCAGTTTGAGCAATGTTACGTTTGGCTCCAGTCCGCGCCAGGGCAGCACCTGTCGCTCTGGCCGGCGAGCGATGATGACATTGTCTCCCTCCACCCGCCCCACCGGGCCCCAGCCGGGCGATTGAAACGTCGCCGGGCTGAGCGTGTGCATCTTGGTCACGCAGCGCGCAGCGTGAATCTCGTCGTTAAAGACCACGACCGCGCCCAACCTCTGCGCCTGCGGCGCGGCCGCGACGCGCACGGCGGCCAGGAGGTTGGCGTACCCCTCGTATCCCACGGCGGAGGCGGTACGCATCGCGCCCGTGAGCACAAGCGGCTTTTCTCCCGGCACGGTCAGATCGAGCAGGTAAGCGGTCTCCTCCATCGTGTCGGTGCCGTGCGTGATGACGACGCCGGTCACGTCCGATTGCGCCGCCAGCGCCGCCACGCGCTCGCGAATCATCGCCAGCGTCTCTAGCGTAAAGTGAGAGCTGGGCAGATTGACCAGTTCCTCGGTTCGCAGTTCCGGCAACCCCTCCGGTAGCGCGGCGGTGAAATCGGCGGCCCTCAGCGTGGGCACAGCGCCGCCCGCCGCAGCGTCGTGCTGCATGGCGATGGTGCCGCCGGTGGTCAGGATGACGATGTGGCGGGTGGGAGTTGGGGATTGGAGATTGAATTTTGACAAGTTATTTCCCCCCTTCCTGCACCTTGTAAAACTCCTACTCCCTATCCATCTCCAGCGACACCACCTGCGAGACCCCGTCCGCCCCCATTGAGACGCCATAGATGGTATCGGCGGCCTCGACGGTGCCCCGGTTGTGGGTGATGATGATGAACTGAGTTTGCTGCGCCAGTTCCTCCAACAGCGCGCGAAAGCGCCCCACATTCGCTTCGTCGAGAGCAGCGTCTACCTCGTCGAGCACACAGAAGGGAGTAGGGCTAACGTGGAGAATGGCGAACAAGAGCGCAGCCGCAGTCAGCGACCGCTCCCCGCCGGAGAGGAGCGCCAACCTCTGCGCGCGCTTGCCCGGAGGCCGGGCGATGATGTCCACCCCGCTGCTCAGTAGATCGTCCGGTTCGGTCAACTCTAGCCGCGCGACGCCACCCTCGAACAGAATGGGGAACAGCTCGGAGAACCTGATCGCTATCGCGTCAAAAGTCTCCCGGAAAGCGATCTCCATCAGTTCGTCTAATTCGGCCACCACCTGGCGCAGTTTTTCCGAGGCCGTTCCCAGATCGGCTGACTGCTCGGTGAGAAACTGGTGCCGTTCCTGAACCTCGGCATAGTTATCGGGAGCATTGGGGTTCACCCTTTCCAAGCGCCGGGTGCGGGCTTTGATGCGCTGGATTTCCTCCTCCAGCCCTTTGGGCAGTTTCTCGACGACGGGGAGTTGGGAGACCAATGGTCGTATCGGCAGTGGCGTCTGCGCCGTGACGCTCTCTGCCAATTCCAGTTCGACCAACCCCAGGTCTTTTTCGATGCGTTGTTTCAGCAGGTCCAGCCTGTCCTGACAGCGAGCAACTTCTAGTTGGGCGCGGCTGAGACGGCTCTCCCAATCACGCGCGCGGTTGCGGGCCTGTTGCTCTTTCTTTTCCAGCGATGTTTGTTCCTCACGCTGGCGCGCCAGTTCATCCTCGGCCGGCTGGATGCGTTTGCGTACTCGGAGCAGTTGGGCCTCCATCTGAGTATTTTCCGCGCGCAGTTCTTGCACGCGGGCGGTGATAGCGGCCTGCTCGGTCCTTAACTCCTCCACCCGCTGGCGGCGGGCCGCTCTCTGCGCTCCAAGTTGTTCCAGCAGCGATTTCTCCCGTCGTAGCGCGGCTTGCCGGCTGCGCAGTGTCTCCCCGGCCACGGCGACCTCGGTACGGGCCGCTCCGAGCGTCTCGCGCTCAAAGCGGGCTGCTTCTTCCGCAACAGCGGCCGCTCGTTGGGCCAATTCCTCCAGCCTGGCTTCCAACGCCGCGATCTGTTCGGCCTCGGCCCGCTGCTGCTCAACGATCTCTTGGCAGCGTTGGTGGGGCAAATTGGCAATTTGCCCTACGTCGGCCTCAGAAGGTTGAGTAGTAGCCTCCACTTGCAGCGCGCGGACGCGGGCGACGATGGCAGAGTGCTCGGCCTCCAGCGCGTCGGCCCGTTCGCGTAGGGCGGTTTCTTGGGACTCGGTCTCTTTTAGCAGTGAATGTTCGCGCTGCAAAATGGCCTGCTGGTTGCGCAGCGATTCCTGGGCCACGGCGACCTCGGTGCGCGCCCGCTCCAATTTTTCCCGCCCGGACTGCGCCGCCTCCTCGCGGGCCTTGGCTGCCTGCCGGATCAGTTCTTCCAAACGGGCTTCCAACACCGCGATTCGTTTAGCTTCCGCCTCGCGCCGCTGCTCAAGTTCCTGGCGCTTCTTATGGGCTTTCTCCCGCTGCGCAGGAAGCTCACGCCGCGCTCGCTCGTCTGCCAAGAGGCCGCCGGCATCGTCGCCCCGCAGCGATAGCGCGCCGTCAGCCCGCAGGACGACGCCCGTGGGAGTGACGCAGCATCCGCCGCTGGGCATGGTGGGAAGCAATGCGCTGGCCGCCGCCACATCGTCGCACAGGGCCACCCCGCCCAGCAGCGCCTCGACCGCCGCGCGCGCGCGTTCGTCGCAAGTGACAACGCGCGCCGCGCTCACCGCGCCCGATGGCAATGGCGGTGCCGGCCTCATCCCATCCAGCGGCAGTAGCGTCAGCCGGCCACCGGCGGATTCGAGGACGCGGCGTGCTTGCTCCGCGACGGCGCTCCGTTCCACCACGACGGCTTGCAAGTCGGCGGATAGCGCGGCTTCCACCGCCCGCTCCCACTTGGGGGGAACCTGGATCAACGTCGCCAGCGGCCCGATCACACCGTCCAGTTTGGCCTGGAGCAGCGCCCGAACTCCCGTGTCGTAGGCGGCGCTGTCTGCGTGTATCCGGTCGAGCGCTTTCTGCTCGCCGGCCAGCCGGGCCGCTTCTGCACGAGCCTCAGTGAGCGCCTCGTTTGTCCGCTCCAACTGGGCGCGGTGGGCGACTAACTCTTGCTCCACCTGAACCTGCTGCTGGTCGGGTTTTTGAATCTGCTGCTGTGCCGCGACCGACTCCTGCTCCAATTGCGCCGTCCGCTGCTCGCGCTCCGCTAAATCGCGCTCCAATCGCTCCACCTGGGCGTGGACTTGAGCAATTCGGCGGGCCTGCGTCTCTTGCTGATCGCCCAGAGGTTCGAGTTTACTCAGCGTCTCCTCGCGCCTGACTCTCAACTGTTGCGCCCGTTCCTCGGCCACAGCCCGCTCGTTCGCCAAACGGGCCTTCTCCGCGCGGGCCTCGACGAGCGCCTGGTTCAGACGTTCCAGCCGGTCGCGGTGGGCGCGCAGTTCTCGCTCCGCCCGCGCCTGTTGCCGGGCCGGTTCCTGGGCCTGCTCCCTGGCGGCGGCCCATTCCCGCTCGTGACCCGCCAGCCGCTGCTTGCGCTCTCTCATCTCGCGCTCTAGCTGCTCGACCTGGATCTGGGTCTGGTTGACTTGCTCCGCCTGCGCCTCCTGCTGCGCGCTCAGGGGTTCGATCTCGGCCAGCAGTTCCTCGCGCCTGATCTTTAACAGGCGCGCGCGCTCCTCCGCCACGGCCAGATTGCGCTGTATCTCGTTGGCGCGGTCGTGGAGATCGGCGCTTTCGCGGTGCCAATCTCGCAACTCGGCGCGTAGTCCGTGCTCTTGCCGGCGCAGTCGAGTCAATCGCTCGTTCAGTGCGGCCGCTTTTTGCTCTTGTTCTTTCAGGGAGGATTCCAGGAAAGCGGCCTTTTCGAGAGATCCGTCTAACGCTGCCTGCTGACGCCCCCACTGGTAGCCATACCAGGTGCGCTGCAAGCGCTTCTGATGGGCGACCACGCGGCGATATTCCTCCACCTGCGCCGCCTCTCGTTCGAGCCGTTGTAGGCGCGGGGTGATCTCTTTTATAATGTCGTGGACGCGCTCCAGGTTGCGTTGTGTCTCGTCCAACCGTTCGACCGCTTTCTCACGGCGGGCGCGATAGAGGCTGATGCCGGCCGCCTCCTCGAACAGAGTGCGGCGCTCTTGCGGGCGCAGCGAGAGCGCCGCGTCCACCAATCCCTGGCCGATGACGGTGTAGGTGCGCTCGCTGAGGCCGCTTTCGGCCAGCAATTCGGTAATGTCGCGTAACCGCACCCGCGCCCCGTTGATGAGGTACTCGTTGTCGCCGGAGCGATAGGCGCGGCGAGCGATGGTGACCTCGCTAAAATCAATGGGCAGCCAGCCGTCGCTATTGTCGAGCGTCAAAGAGACCTCGGCCATTCCAGCCCGGGCGCGACGGCGTCCACCACCAAAGATCATATCGGCGGTGGACTTGCCCCGCAGCGTGCTCATACTTCGCTCGCCCAGCGCCCAACGGATCCCATCAGCAATGTTGCTCTTACCAGATCCATTGGGGCCGACGATAGCCGTAATGCCTGTTGGAAACAGAAATTCGGTCTTGGCGGCGAAGGATTTATAGCCCTGAAGTACGAGATGTTTAAAGCGCATAGATTATCAGACGCGCAGTATACCGCGCTTGTGCAGATATGGCAAATGGCGAATTGCAAATGGCGGCCCCGCTTGGCGAAAAGGGAAGAGTCTGGTAAGATACGGGGCAATTGAAACTAGTACCACTTGCCGCTTGCAAACTTGCCACTTTTAAACTTACCATGCCAAACCTTGATGCCATAGTCGAAAGTAAATCCTTGCCCCCGCCCGCAAAAGCCGGGCGCTTCCAAGCGGGCCGTGTGCTCACTATCAGCGCCGGGCACGCGATACACGATACTTACACCGCCTTCTTGGCGCCTCTGCTACCCAAGTTTATCGCCAACCTATCCCTTTCCAAAACCGAGGCCGGACTGTTGACGGTCTTTATGCAGACGCCATCGCTCTTGCAGCCCTTTATCGGCCACCTGGCCGACCGGGCCAGCCTGCGCTACTTTGTCATCCTGGCCCCCCTGGTGACGGCCACGATGATGAGCCTGCTGGGCATAGCGCCCAGCTACTGGGTGCTGGCGATATTCCTGCTGGTAGTCGGGGCCAGTTCCGCCAGCATGCACGCCGTGGGGCCGGTGATGGCCGGGCGGCTATCGGGCCGCAACCTGGGCCGGGGGATGGGTTTTTGGATGGTGGGCGGTGAGTTGGGCCGCACGCTGGGGCCGATACTGATCGTCACCGCCGTCCGCCTGCTGACGCTGAAGGGCACGCCCTGGCTGATGCTGGGCGGTTTCCTGGCCTCGGCCATCCTCTATGCTTGGCTCAAGGACGTGCCGGGCCGCCCACTGGACACTGAGCCGGGGCTTCCCTGGCGGCGGGCACTGCGGGCGATGAGACCGCTGCTGATTCCACTGACCGGTATCATCATTGCGCGCTCTTTTATGAACGCGGCGCTGACCACCTTCTTGCCCACCTTCCTGAGCGAGGAGGGCGCCGACTTTTGGCTCGCCGGAGCCTCACTCTCGATCCTGGAAGCGGCGGGCGTGGCAGGCGCGCTGCTGGGCGGCTCGATCAGCGACCGGTTGGGCCGCCGGTCGGTGCTCCTCGTCTCCATGTTGGCGACGCCGCTGCTCATGTTCATCTTTTTGACTGTCGGAGGTTGGGGGCGCTTTCCTCTCCTTTTGCTGTTGGGCTTTGTCTCGCTTGCTGTCTCCCCCGTCGTGATGGCGCTGGTGCAGGAAAGCTTTCCCGAAAATCGGGCGTTGGCTAACGGCGTCTACATGGCGATAAGCTTTATCCTGCGCTCGGTGGTCGTCGTGGCGTTGGGGGGGCTGGGCGATATATTCGGACTGCGGCTGGCCTTTATCTTTAGTGGGCTGATCACGCTCTTGGGTCTGCCGCTTGTATTTCTATTGCCGCAACGGAGGCGGTGAATGAGTAAAAATCTGATAGATAGGGTTCGCCAGCTGCGGCAGAGTGAGGCGGCCTGGCTCTGCACTGCGCGCCGCGCGCCGATGTGGGTCGCGCCCAAGGAGCAGTCTCCATACCGCCCCTACGTGGTGCTGATAGTAGAGCAGGAAACAGAACTGGTCCGGCGGACGACGGTCAAGGATGAACGTCCCACGCCTGACGTGGTTCTAGAGGCACTACTCGAGGCGATGAAAGGTCCACTGCTGGGGCCGCTAGGCTCGCTGCTGGGCTTTGGCAAACGGGGCCGTCCGGCGCGCATCCTGCTGGACGATCCTGACCTGGCCCAGTCGTTAGCGCCGCGGCTGGCTGAAATAGACGTGCGCTGCGACTATAGCCCCCCGCCCCAGTCGCTCAAGGACATCTTGCGCGAGATGGAGGCCCATCTGACAAAGCAGGAGCCAATCCCAGGTCTGTTAAGCGCGCCCGGCGCGACGGAACCCCTGGTGCGCGATCTCTTTGACGCCGCGGCCGATTACTACCGTCAGTCTCCCTGGCGCTGGATAGATAGTGAGTCTTCTATCGAAATTCGCTATCCGCCCGCCGGTCGGCCGCGCTACGCGGTAGTGATGGGCAGCGGCGGCGAGGCTTTTGGGTTATCGCTCTACGAATCGCGCGAGGATCTGCACGTGGCGCTCTTTAGCGCCGAGCCAGAACGGGTCGTCGAGCAAATCTCGTGGTTTGGCCTCGTCTTTGAAAAACCCATGCTGATGAGTTTTGACGACCTGGACGCGATGGAAAAGTACGACTGGCCTGTGGCCGACGACCTGGCCTATCCCCTGGTCATCAAAGCGACTCCGCCAGATGGGCGAGGAAAGCCCAGCGCGTCAGAGATAGCCTGGCTAGCGGCGGCGCTGCGCGTCATCCCAGACTTTGCGAAGGAGCATCTACAGGCCAAGCACGGACAGACGCACCCCGCCAAAGCGGCGTACCCTTTGCCGGGCGTCCACGCCGGTAAAAAGATCGCCCTGAGCTACCCAGTCGCTTTGCTCGATCCAAAGGAGCAGGAGCTAGAGGAATATATCGAGGATTGGTACTGGGACGAACAGTCCCACGAGTTTGCCCGCCAGGTGGGCGCACTGCTGTTCGAGTTTATGGACTATTTGGAGACGACGGGCCTTTCTGAGCAGACAATACGCAAACACGAAAGCAACTGCTGGGTCATCGGTTTGCTCGAGTGTCAGTATGGCTACCACGATACGTTTTCGCCCGAGATATTCTCGGGCGAACCGTCGTTTCTCTACGAGTTCAAGCGCAAGTTTAGCGATTCCAAGTACGCCGTCGCCTCGTACAAGGCCACGTGGCGCAAGCTCGCGCGGTACATCCGGGCAAGGCCCTAAAGGAGTCGCTCACTTCGCTTCCCTTTTTATTGTGAAAGGTCTTCCGAAACCCTTATGGCCTGGAGACAAGTTGCCAATCGAGCCGAGCCAGTGCCACGCCAGTGCACTCGTAATACTCCATCCGCACCTCGCGCATTCCCGAGGGCAGCCAGATAGCCCCACTGCTGTAGCCGCGCATCGGACGCCACGAGTTGATCAGCAGCCGGTCTCCCACCCACAGACGCGCGCCGTCGTCGCTGTAGGTGGTAAAGCGATAGAGACCGGCAGGAAAGTACAGCGTCTGCGTCCAGCGGGCGGAAAAGTGGTTGGACGGCACGCCGCCCCCAGGCGAACCCCATCCCCAATCGTGATCCAGCCTCGTCTCTGTGCGAGTCAGCAGTGGATCGCCCTCCAGGTAGACGTTGGCAAAGTAGGACGCTTTCCACTGGCCCGCCGGCGCTTGGGGCCTTTCCGCCGGGGCTTGCTCTGCCGTCGCAGATAGGTAAGAGGGCGGGGCGTTATCTTCTGTGCCGTCCTCCCACCAGAACCGCACGCGGGCGCTGCCAGCGTGCTCGTAATACTCTAGCTTGAGGGTGTGCGGGCCTTCCAGGTAGACACCGTCCACATAGTGGAGTTCATAGTCCATATCCTGCCACTTGTCAATGATGATGGAGTGATCGAGCCACAGTCGCACGCCATCGTCGGCCTGCAACACAAGACGGTAGTAACCGGGGCTAAAATCGAGCGTGCGCGTCCAGCGGACGGAGAAATTATCGTCGGGCATCCAATCCACCGGCGGCTCTACGCTCCAGTCAAAGTTGATCTCGGCGTCGTTCCGCTCCAGGGCCGGCCCGCCGACCATCTCGCGGTTGTCAAAATACTCGCCGCGCCAGTTGGTAAAGGCCTCTCGCAGCTGCCACCAGGCGTGGGCGCTGGCGTCGCCCCCGTGCTCATAGTACTCGACGGTGACGGTGTGCCGTCCGTCCACCAGGTTGGCATCGCCGCTGTAGGTCTGGGGCAGTGAATGATCTTCCCAGGCATCTACCACCAGCCCGCCATCCACCCAGATGCGCGTGCCATCATCGCTGCTGGCAAAGAAGCGATAGTCGCCAGCGTTAAAGTTGAGCGTGCGCGTCCAGCGGACGGAAAAGTTATCGGCGGTGACGGCGGGGTCGGGGCTGCCGCCGCCCCAGTCAAAATCAATCGCGCTGTCGTCGCGTGTCAACACCCTCGGACAGTTCATATCGCGGCAGTTAAAATACTCGCCGTACCAGGTCTCGCCGCCCACCACCCGGCTCCAGCCGATGCTCATCGTGGCGTCGCCGACGTGCTCATAGTACTCGATCCGCACTCGATAGGTCCCGGACGGGATGTAGCGGTCCACGTTGAGCGGTTCGGCCCAACGGTCGCGCCACTCGTCAATCACCAGTTGATCGCCCACCCACACGCGCACGCCGTCGTCGGCCAGCACCTTGAAGCGGTAGGTGCCGCCGGCGAACCACTCGTCCCGCTGCCAGCGAATGGAAAAATTATCGGACGGCAGGCCCGCTCCCGGACCGCCGGCGCCCCAACTAAAGTTGATGGCCTCATCGTGGCGGCTCAGGACGGGAGCGCCGCTGAGGGTGGGGTTATCGAAATAGTCGGCCCACCACTCCCCCGGCGCAGCCGCAGCGGGGCTAGGCCCAACGAGCAGGGTGACCAAGATCAAACTTGTAGAAATCAGACAATATCTTTTCATTGCTACACCTCCTGGATGGAAACTATCATCCGCATAATCGGACCATCAAGCAGCCATGTTTTCTATCCCTCCATCCGAACAGCGTCGCACGCGCAGCCGCAGCCCTTCCACGCTGACGACCTCGATCTGTTCTCCCACGGCGATGGGGCCGTCGTCGGCCACCGCCGTCCAGATCTCGCTCGCCACCCACGCCGTCCCGCTGGGGTCGAGCGGGACGCGGACGACGCCCTGACGGCCAATCAGCGACTCCACGCCGGTGGCCGGTTTTAGCCTCTGGGCGCGCAGTCCCTGAGTCACGATGAGGACAAAGGCTGCGCCGAGCACCAATCCCGTCCCCACCACCAACGGCACAGAGACCTTGCCGTAGGGTGAGCCGACCGGCGTGTTGAACAGAACCAGCGCCCCGGCGATGAGCGTCCCGATGCCGGCAAAGGTCAGCGCCTCTATGCCCGGTGTCTTGAGGTCGAGGAAAAATAGGACGAAGGAAACTCCCACAAGTGCCAGACCCAGCCAATTGAGCGGCATAATGCGCATGGCGTAGGCGGCCAGTGTCAGACAGAGCGCGCCCAGAAAACCGGCCACCCAGCCACCCGGAGCATAAAGTTCTATGAAAATAAGTTGGATGCCCACGATCAGGAGGAGAAAGGCGACGTTGGGGTTGATGAGCGCGCTCAGAATTTGCTCGACCGGCGACATCGGCGACTCGATCACCGTGGCCCCGGCGGTGTGTAGCATCACCTCGTCCGCGCCCAGCGGGGCCGCGCGCCCGTCGAACTGCGCCAGCAAATCATCCAGGTCGTCGGCGATCAGGTCAATCACGCCCAGTTCCAGCGCCTCTTGTTCGCTGGCGGTCTCGCTTGCGCGGATGGCGCGCTCGGCCCAGTCCACCGCCGCTTGCCCCCGCCGGGCGGCAAAGACGCCCGCGTGCTCCACCATGGCGTTGGTGAGCTTTTCCAGCACGGCCGTGTCTACCTCCGCGCCGCCTCCGGCCACCGGGTGCGCCGCGCCGATGGTCGTGTGGGGGGCCATCGCCGCTCCTGAAGCCGCCAGCGTGATCAGCGTCCCGGCCGAGGCGGCCATTCCTCCGCGCGGCCAGACGTAGACGATGACGGGCGCTGGCGCGTTCTCGAACATCTCCATGATTTCGAGCATAGCAGCGGCGTCGCCGCCGGGGGTGTTGAGCAGGATGACGACCGCTTCCGCTCCCTCCCGCCCGGCCAGCCCGATGCCCCGATCGAGATAGTCGGCGGTCGCGCTCGAGATCGCCCCGTCCACCATCAGCACGTGGACTGTTTGCCCCGCTTGCGCCGTCGCGTTAGCTGTCAGTGCCGCCAGCAAGCACAGCGTCGCTGCCAGGATGTACGTTTTCTTTATCATCCATTCGCCTTTGCTCATCAACGGTTGCGCATCATGTGCTTGACGGGTGCGTGGTGAGCGCCTTTGCCAAAGTGGTCGGGTAGGGAAGCGGCGTCGCCGCCGCTCCCCCCTAACAACCGTGCTTGAAAGTCTCCCTTCACACGGCTCAAGCATCTCAAACGCCCCTCTGGTGGGACGCGCCGCGACAAATGCTAACTGCCGCGACTTTACGTGAGACTAGCAGGTTATGGCCGTTGTCCCCAGGGCTTTGCACAAAGCCGCTACCAGTGATGCATGCCTGGGTAGGAACGCCTGAACACCACAGGGCCTACTTTTCATAGTACTCGATCAGTGGGCCAGAACCCTAACGTGTTCTTCTTTCGGCAAGAAACTGCTCAAGCGCGGGTTCTGGCCCCGTTTGCAGTTTCTTGGGAGCTGGCCTTTTATATACTGACTGGAGTCTGGCGTTTTTGTTCGTAGTGACGGCTTCAGCCGTCCAAAAGGCTCAAAAGCGGCTAAAGCCGCTACTACGAACCCCCATATCTAGCGCCTTTATTGTTGCCTACCCCA
>Ga0164311_10001568_pt1 | contig 11319 bp, 7 predicted proteins | sample GuaBasSedimGuay2_FD_121796 | JGI IMG/M metagenome (GOLD analysis project Ga0164311, IMG submission 121796) | Subseafloor sediment microbial communities from Guaymas Basin, Gulf of California, Mexico - Guay2, Core 4569-9, 9-12 cm | ecosystem: Environmental > Aquatic > Marine > Hydrothermal vents...
GCAGAAGTAAACGCTTACCGGTGTGTTTAATGGGTAGGAAGATGAAGATTAAGATTGGCGAATTGGAGTCTAGTTTTGGACGGCTTAAAAACTTGGAGATAAGCATTGGCAGAGTTGTTGAAGAATGGGAAGAACCCGAAGGCCCTACACCTTTTCCATCTGTAGCCGATCTCCGAGATTGGGATTTAAAACTCTTAAATCGTTACAAACCCATGTACATGCCTTTCTGCGACTTATGCTGTTTATGTACGTTTGGGAAATGTGACCTGTCAAGGGATAAAAGAGGAGCCTGTGGACTCGACATGGCTGCTCAACAATCCCGATTTGTTTTAATAGCTTGCTGCATTGGCGCAGCCACCCATACGGGTCACGCAAGAGAACTCGTTGAGTTTCTAATAGAGAAATATGGAAGAGATGCTCCTTTAGACTTGGGAATGGAAGTCCATATAGAAGCCCCTGTTACCCGCTTAGTTACTGGTATTAAACCCACTACATTAGGAGATTTGGAAGACGCGCTTGACTACGTTGAAACACAAATCGTCCATATGCTAGCTGCGACACATACCGGCCAAGAGGGAAACAACATAGATTTCGAATCAAAAGTGTTCCATGTGGGAATGCTGGATCACGTGGCAATGGAAGTTGCAGATATAGCCCAAACTGCGCTTCTAGGATTCCCAAAAGCAGATCCAGAAGCCCCCCTCGCCGATCTCGGTTTGGGAGTAATAGACATTTCAAAACCTGTAATTTTATGTATTGGTCATAACATAGCCCCAGGAACCGGTATAGTAGATTATATTGAGAAGAGCGGTCTCTCAGGTCTAGTGGAGGTTTGTGGTCTATGCTGTACTGCGCATGAGTTAACAAGATATAGTAGAATGGCCAAGATTATAGGTCCTATCTCTTGGCAGCTTAGGTTTATAAGAACTGGAGTCCCAGATGTGATTGTAATTGATGAACAGTGCATTCGAACAGATATTTCAATTGAGGCAAAGCGCATAGGCGCTGTCGTCATAGCTACAAGCGAGAAAAACTTTCAAGGTTTCCCGGATAAAACAGATGATGATCCCGATAAAATCGTTGAAGAACTCATCACAGGGAAAATACCTGGCGCTTTTATCCGAGACTTTGATAAAGTCGGAGAAGTAGCTGTGAAAGCTGCGCTTAAGCTAGCTCCGATGAGAACCAAGTTTAAGGCGCTGCCAAGCATGGATGACGTGGTAAAATACGCTAATATGTGCCGTAAATGTAAAGAATGCGAAAGAGCATGCCCCAACAATTTACCGATTTCAGAAGCATTAGCGGAAGCCGCTAAAGGAAAATTTGAAAAGCTAGCTCATCTATACGATTACTGTATTGCCTGTACCAGATGTGAAAAAGCTTGCCCTGTCGGCATTCCTATTTTCAGCTTAATAGTCAAAGCCTCCGAGCGCATAATGAAAGAGGAAAAGTTTAGAATTAGAGTAGGGAGAGGCCCCGTACAGGACACTGAGATTAGAGAAGTTGGAAGACCCATAGTTTTAGGGGAGATACCTGGAATTATAGCATTTGTAGGCTGCGCAAATTACGCCGAAGGAGGTTTAGAACTAGTTAAGATGTGCGAAGAATTTCTAAAGCGAAGATATATCGTGGTCGCCTCAGGATGCGCCGCTATGACTATTGGAATGTACAAAAATGAAGAAGGAAAAACTTTGTATGAATTATATCCAGGAAATTTTGATGCCGGATGCTTAGTTAACGTCGGTTCATGCGTTGCAAATGCCCATATCTCAGGCGCAGCCATCAAAATCGCGAGCATATTTGCTAAGCGAAGGCTCAGAGCTAACTATAAGGAAATCGCAGACTACATATTGAATAGAGTGGGCGCTGTAGGCATAGCATGGGGGGCAATGTCTCAAAAAGCAGCTTCCATAGCTTCTGGCTTCTGGCGTCTAGGAGTACCAGTTATTGTAGGACCGCATGGAGCAAAATACAGGAGAATGTTACTTGGAAGACGGGATAGAGAGGAAGACTGGTATGTTTACGATGCTAGAACTGGTAAACGTGTCTACGTTGGTCCAGTTCCAGAGCATTTGTTCTACGCAGCTGAAACAATGGAGGAGGCTTTAGTTATGGCTGCCAAGCTTTGCATGAGAGCCAATGATACTACTAAAGGGAGAGCCATCAAGCTAACTCATTACATCGACTTGCACAAGAAGTTTTTCGGTAAAATGCCGGATGACATACACTTGTTTGTTAGGAGAGAAGCCGATATTCCAATAACTATGAAAGATGAAATTTTAAGAGTATTGAAAGAAAAAGGGTGGAAGGAAATGGAAATACCAGATCCAACACTTTTAGAGGAGATGGTGAGGAAGAGAGCATGATGCGAGTAGATTCTTGGCAGAAAGCGGAAATCCCTGGACCCATCAAAGCTTTTCCAATAAGCGATTCTAAAAAATTGGCATTGCTCATAAAGAGAGCAAAAAAAACCCTAATCGTAGTCGGATATCGTAGTTTAAAACTGGCTCAAGATAAAATCGACATGACCAGTTATGTTATAGATTTAGCCAGCAAGCTTAACGCTCACATAGCTGTAACAAATACTCTAATCAAAGAATTTAGTAAAAAAGGATATGAAAACACTTACCTTATACCGGCCATGGAATTAGCCGATAGACTTAGAGACCCTGAGTGGAAAGGGTTTGATGGAAAAGGAAATTATGACATGGTCGTTTTCATCGGATTCCCATATTATTACGAATGGCTGATCTTGAATGGTTTAAAACATTTCGCTTACAAACATCTTAAAACTGTAAGTTTAGATCCTTACTATCAGCCAAACGCTACGTTTTCGCTTCCAAACCTCTCCCTAGAAAAATGGATCGAATTTTTAAAATCTTTAAAAGATAATCTTTAGGTGATAACATGTCGATGTTTGAGGATATTCCGGTTGATGTTGGAGTAGTATATGAAGGAGAGAGAATACGTAGAAAAGATATGTACGTTGAATTGGGAGGTCCTAAAGTAGACCATAAATTCGAGCTTGTAAGAGTCAGAAAGCTTGAAGAAGTTGAAGATGGCAAGATTACCATCGTAGGTCCCGACCTTAAAGATTTAGAAGAAGGAAAATCTTATCCATTTGGAATATTTATAGAAGTTGCGGGAAAACAATTAGAAGAAGATTTAGAAGGTGTTATAGAGAGAAGAATACACGAATACTGTAATTATATTGAAGGATTCATGCATTTAAACCAGAGATATGATATCTGGTTAAGATTGAGCAAGAAATCGTTTAAAAAAGGCTTAAACTCGTTCACGTATATTGGCAAGGTTTTACAGCGCTTATTTAAGAGCGAGCTACCCATTATCGAAAAGATACAAGTTACCTTTTTCACAGACCCTGAAAAAGTTAAGGAAATGTATGAGAAAGCGTTAAAAATTTACGAAGCCAGAGATGCTAGGGCAAGGGGCTTAAAAGATGAAGAAGTTGACACGTTTTATGGATGTACACTATGCCAATCCTTCGCGCCTACCCACGTTTGCGTAATCACACCACAAAGATATTCTAACTGTGGAGCCATCAGCTGGTTTGACGGAAGAGCCGCCGCTAGGGTAGATCCTAAAGGACCCCTATTTGCGATTCCAAAGGGAGAATGCTTAGATCCTATCAAGGGAGAGTATAGTGGAGCAAACCAGGCATTAAAAGAAAAAAGCCTTGGCGCAATAACTAGGGTTTGGCTTTACACAGCCTTTGGATATCCGCATACTTCTTGTGGCTGCTTTGAAGCTATAGCTTTCTATATTCCGGAAGTAGATGGTTTCGGCATAGTTCACAGAGGATTTAAAGGAGTAACCGTGAACGGACTGCCCTTTTCAACGCTCGCAGATTCGACAGCTGGCGGCAGGCAAATCGATGGTTTTCACGGTATTTCAATCGAGTATATGCGATCTCCAAAGTTTCTGCAAGCAGATGGAGGCTGGCATCGCGTCGTATGGGTGCCTTCAGAAGTCCTAGAACGTGTGAAAGATTTTATTCCCAAAGATGTCGTAGATAAGATAGCAACAGAGAAAGATGCTACAAATATAGAAGAATTAAAGAAATTCCTTAAAGAAAAGGGACATCCAGTAGTTGAAAGATGGAAAGAAGAGGAAGAAGTTGTGGAAGAAGTTGAGGAGAAACCAGCTATACCAGAAATACCAGCAACTATTGAAGGAGTTCCTGTAACTGCTATACCTTTAGCTGGTGGAGGCTTTCGTATAATATTAAAAAATGTTAAGATCCGCGCTAAAAGAGCCGTAATTAAGAAGGGTGAAAAACGTGAAAAACCAAAGAGAAAATGAAGAAAATATTTTAGGCGCTAAAATATCAGAGCTTTTAAAGAAATTTGGAGAGATAATCCTAGAAGATGTCGAAATAGAAGTTGATGAACTTGAGTTAATTATTCAACCAGGCTCTACAATTCCAATAATTAAAGCCGCTAAGGCTGTTGAAGTTCTAAAGAAAGAACTCGCTAAAGAAGAGTTTAAGAAACCTATAATGGAATGGACTGGTAAAGTGGTAGAAGTAAAGATAGGAGCTACGAAAAGCGACGGAGGGACTAGAGATAGAAGTTTTGTTATAGGCGGCGAAACATTACCAGCATTTTACATGTTTGAGGGCTTAATGCCACATCCGCCAGTCATAGCAATGGACGTCTTCGATATGAAAATTAGCCTACCTAAATGCATCAAGATGCACTTTGCCGACGTAATGGATGACCCGGCAGAATGGGCTAAGAGATGCGTCGAGAAATATGGAGCAGAGATGATTAACTTACATTTAGTCAGTACCGACCCTTACATAAAGGACACTCCACCTTCTGAAGCTGCTAGAGTGGTTGAAGAAGTTCTCCAAGCTGTTAAAGTGCCATTATGCGTTGGCGGTTCAGGAGATCCTGTGAAAGACGTTAAAGTATTTAAAAAAGTTGTAGACGTGACGGAGGGAGAGAGAATACTCTTAAACTCTTTAAACCTAGATATGAAGTTAGAAGATATAGCAGAATATCTTAAAAACAAAGATACGGTTATAATAGCTTTCACTCCTATGGACTTGGATAAAGCAAGGGAATTGAATAGAAAACTCTACGATTACATAAGCAAAGATAGGATAGTAATGGATACTAATATTGCAGGCATAGGATATGGTTTAGAATACGGCTTCACTGTAATGGAAAGAGCAAGAATAGCAGCTTTAAAAGGCGATACAGAGCTTCAGCATCCCATAGTTGCCGGAGTAACCAACGCTTGGGCTGCCCGCGAAGCATGGATTAAAATGGATCCATTCTGGGGTCCTAGAGAGATTAGGGGGCCTGCATGGGAGACTATAACAGGTCTCACCGCTTTACTAGCTGGTGCCGACTATTTCATGATGATGCATCCCACATCTATAAAAACTATGAAAGAGATAATATCTGCCTTACTGGAAGGCAGCGAAGGCAAGAGTGAAGATGTTTTGGATTGGGTAAGTGCTAAATTGGGGTGAGAACATGCCTTGGAAAGCTATAAGCCCCATAGAAATATACAAACTACTTCCACGAACTAACTGTAAAAAGTGCGGCGAAGAGAATTGTATGGCTTTCGCCGTTAGATTAGTTAACATGGAGACAAAGCTTGAAAAATGCACTCCTTTGCTCGAAGAAGCCAAGTATAAAAAGAACTATGAAAAGCTTAAGGAAATGCTAACTCCGCCGGTCAAAGAGATAGAGCTTAGAAGCGATAAAAAAGTGGTAGTGTTGGGTGGCGAATATGTTCTACACAGACACGAGCTAACTTACATAAATCCGCCGCCAATAGCTATAGACGTCGATGACACTATGTCTAAAGAAGAAATTATTAAGAGAATAAACTTTGCGGAAAACTTCAAGTACACATATATTGGTAGAGAACTAACTCTTGATTTGATAGCGGTAAGATCTGTATCTAACGATCCAGAGCAGTTTAAGAAAACTGTTGGCTTCGTTGCGAGTAATACAAGCTTTCCTTTGATACTGTGTACGCTTAATCCCAAAGTTATGGAGACCGGGCTCTCGGCTCTGCCCGATGGAAAGCCTTTGGCTTACGCTGCTACAAAAGACAACTGGTCTGACATGTTGGACATAGCGAAAAAGTACGAAGTGCCTTTGGCTGTTTTCAGTCCAGGCGATTTAAACATGCTCGTATCGCTTGCGAAGACAATGCTCGATAATGGCGTAAAAGAAATAGCTCTCGACCCTGGAACGTTTGTAGGTGCTAGTGGTTTAAAATCTACAATAAATGCCTTTACTATGTTAAGGTGGAAAGCCTGCAACGAAGACTATGAACTGGCAGGTTATCCACTGATAGGAACGCCGATAACAGCGTGGAAAATGATTGATGGAGATGCCCAAACAAAGGCATGGTGGGAGTTGATAACAGCGTCAATGTTGATTTTGAGATACACCGACTTGTTGATAATGCACTCCTTGGAAGGCTGGAGTTATTTGCCGTTGGTAATGCTCCGCTTCAACATTTACACGGATCCTAGAAAGCCTGTGGCCGTAGAACCAGGCTTGAGGATAATAGGGAACCCGAATGAAATGTCTCCCGTCATGCTCACGGGTAATTTCGCTTTAACCTACTACATAGTTTCTGGCGATATAGAAGCTGGAAAAGTAGACTGCTATCTGTTGCTTGCTGATACCGAGGGTATAGCTATTGAATGCGCTGTGCCGGGTAGGAAGCTCTTGCCCGATAACGTGGCTGATCTGATAAAGTCGACTGGAATAGAGAAAATGGTAAAGCATAGAATACTAATAATTCCTGGTAAAGCCGCTAGACTCTCGGGCGATATTGAAGATGCTACAGGATGGAAAGTTCTAGTCGGACCTTTAGATTCAAAAGATATTCCAAATTTTATAGAGGAGAAATGGACTCCAGAGAAAATTAAAGAACTTATGGAAAGCTAAAATTATCCTCTTATTTTATTATTTTTGGTTTTGCAAGGTAGATAAAAAGTTGAGGTACACGTAAACGAAAATCACGGAATCAACAATAGTCAAACTTGTAAAGAGAAACTTAGTAAAACTAAAAATAAAAATAATGTATCCAAAAATCAAGAAAGAATTTTTCTCGTTTGTTTTATAGATCGCTAGAGACAATCTTATATTCTTCTAAAAATATAAAATTCCTGTAAATTAAACAGTCTTTTAAATCTCTGGCTACTACATCAGCTATCGCGCAGCTCTGGCTTATCTGTCGATATAATAGTATCATATAATGAATGTTCATTTCATGAAAAGATAAGCTGTATTGAAAGCTAGGTTACTGGATAATTGATCAATTTACTTTTTTCGATTGCTTTGAGCAATGGTAAACCTACGGTCAACGTTACTACTACGCTGATAGCTGTTTCGACAGGAGTTTCGAATGCTCCTGCAATCCATATAACTGGTAAAGCTTCTTCTGAAAAACCTAGCGCTTTGTAAAATTCCAACGGTATAAATAAGAAAATCCGCCACAAAACATCAGCCTCTATCCCGATGAAACTAGTTAAGAAAAGCTTTAACGGCTTTCTATTCTCCAGAGTTTTCCACAATAGAAGAGATATTACTATTAGCGCACAGGCTGCGTATACGTCCCAGAGACACCACGCTGGTAAGGTTCTACCTAGCGGATGCAAAAAATAAGCTGCGAGCATTATGGTGTAGATAGCCAAGACCTGGTAATGTTTGCCTTTAAAAATTAAGCCAGCTGTTAAAGCTCCTAAAGGCTCTCCTAGCCCGAAAAAATACATTACTGCAACTCTAGGCCTTATAAATCGCGACAACAGCGTTCCTATCAACGCTGCTAAGAATCCTCCAATAGGCCCTAAAACTATTCCCTCAAGAGGTTCTAGTGCTATGATCCAGCTTCTCCATATTCCTGGTATAAGCCCTAGTATAGTGTGTAAAGATGCAAAGACTGCAATAAGTGAAATAAGCAAAGATCTTCTGTTAGCTTTTTGACGAAAATCCTTTCTCTTTTCCACAAAATCAAACATAATAATAGTAACTGATATCTCTTTCTCTCTTAGTATCTACGTATAAGCTTGCTAATAATATGCAATATTTATTAATAGCTACAAAAGAAGCATGTTATTGAAAAGTTAAAAGCTTCAAAAGAATCTAGCTAAGCAGCTTCGGGTTTATCCTAGGACTATGTAATCTTCCCGGTTTTCACCAACTAAAAGCCTATAGTTAATCCTACCCTTTTTATCGGTTACTTTTTCAACCTTACCCCTAGCTCTTATTCTTTCACCTTTAGTCGCTATTTCGCAAAATCTACCCCTGTAGGACACGATCTCATCCACTATATACCTGCTGCAGCCCTCCAATACTTTAACGTTGCTTATCAAATATTTGCAGGGCGTGAATATCGAATCTTTATCTTCAACCACTTCGGCCGAAATAACCTGGTATCCCAAGGATTCATAAATTCTATCGCCGTAATTCTCGCCGTATTCTGATGGTTTTTTCACAAGCCGAACATAGAAATCTCTACTCCTGAACAAACCCTGCAAGACTTTTCTAGATTCGACTTTAACGAAATCTTCGAAGTCTATGCTCGTATCCTTTACCCTGAACTCGTATAGTTTCTCTAGGCTTCTCCTATCATACTTGTCCACTACCCCTTCATCAAACAATTTTTTTAACGCATAATATGCATTCCAGCCCGCCTGTTCGCCGTAGACAACCAAATCTATATCCGAACTTTCAGTGGAGAGATCAACTAAGATTGAGCCGCTCACGCCAATATCTTCGAGTTTAATTCCCGCTTTTTCCTTTATAATCAGCGCTAAGTCTAATGCCGCTTTTTCAACAATAGTTAGAGATTTTTTATGGACTAGTTCTTTTAGTTTTAGTCTAGGATCGTATATTTTTGCGATTTTGTCGATAGGAACTGCTTGTAGAACAGTGTTGAAAACAGGGTCTTTGTACAAGTATTTAGGATAGTTTTCCTTTAGAAATCTCTCCCTTTCTCCTAATGAATAAATCTTTCTGTATCTAATATTTTGTCGAATTCTACTACCTTTCTCATCTGGTATATAGCGAACATAGGCTATTACTCGATCTGGAGGATGCACTAATCCCTTAACATCGAATATTAAACCTTCTAGCGATTCTATAAAGAAGCCTTCAATAGGTTTTGTAAATACATTCAGCATTATCATGCCTCCACTTAAACATCTAGCCAAGTCACTTACTATATTCCAGGCAAATTATAAATTATTAGTTCATAATGTTAAGATAATATTTAGCGGCTTCAAACTAAAAAAGATTTAGAAGCTTCTAAAAGAGGCGAAAGTTTTGCCTGCTGACCTACTTAGAAAGGGAGATTGCTAAAACACTCGATAAGTATGATTGTAATGATATACATAAAATTTGCAGAATGCAATTTACTAAGCAGAATATTAACGTAATTTTTTTATTTTTCGGCTCGACTCCCACCAAGTTGGGAATAATTCCTTTTTGCCAGGCAGCACGAAACCAGCTAAGTATTCATCCATGAAATCAGCATCTTTCAACAAATCAAAATACGCCATCAATTTTGCAATTTCCTCAGCTTTATCCCTATACCTGGTAGAAACCAGCGTCAAGTAGGCTCCTGCCACGGAGCCGTTGCCCAAGTATATAATCTTCGCATTAGGAAATTCCGGCAATAATCCAATAGCAGTCGCGCTATTCGGATCCATATAACTACCAAATGCACCGCAAATAAAGACTCTTGTAATATCTTCAACTGATAGCCTCATTTTTTTGAGCAAAACAGCTATCGCGGCACAAGCCGCAGATTTGGAATCTATTAAATTCGCAATATCCTTCTCCGTTATAACAATATCTTTTCCGATAGAGGTTTCTTTTTTAGGAGCTACGACGTACTCGTAGCCATCATAGCCTAGCCTAATATATGGAGAACTTATCTTCCTATTTATCTTACCAAGACTATCTATTATTCCATTCCTGAATAATTCGCTTAGAAGATCTATCAATCCAGAACCACATATTCCCTTAGGCTTGCCGCCGCCTATAACCGTATACTCAGCTTTTAAAGTTTCCGGGTTAATTCTTACCTTGTCGATTGCACCTTCAACCGATCTAATGCCAAACCTTATACCCCAGCCCTCAAACGCTGGCCCAGCAGCGGCCGTGGTAGCTAAGAACCATCCATTACTACCAAGAACAACTTCCACATTAGTCCCGATGTCTACTAGCAAGGATATTTCCGGAGATTCCGCCATACCTGATACTAAAACGTCTCCAATAGCATCTCCGCCTAGAAACCTACTCACGCAAGGCAAGCAGTAAACGCTAGCACGGGGATTAACGTTTATTTCCAGTTCCTCCGCTTCTAAAACGTGAGGATTTCTTGGTACTTCTATATCAGTTTTTAGTAGAGGCGAAGGATCTATACCGACGAAAAGATAAGTCATTACTGTGTTCCCCGCAACGCAAACATCATATATCTGGGATTTTTCTAAGTCGTTCCGCGAAGCCAGCCTATCTATTAAGTTATTTATAGTTCTTATAGCAGCTTTCTGAAGCAGCGACAATCCTTGCTCTTTCTCCATCGCATAAGATATTCTTGATACCACATCTTCTCCGTAAACAAGCTGACCATTATATTCTGATTCCCTACATAAAACAGCTCCCGTATTTAAATCTACAAGATAAGCAACTATTTTCGTAGTTCCAATATCTACGGCTAAACCATAAATCTTATCTCTGGTGTCTCCATCCTCGATATCAAGCAAAAACCGCTCATCTTTTTTCTTTTTTATGACTAGGGTACACCCATTCTCGCAACAATCAGGGAAAGAAAGAACTTTTTCTTTGACGTGATTAGGCGCGGTTTCCACAGCTCCGACTTTCAATACAGCATCTAGACCCTGCTGAAAATATCTAGGAGATACGTAAACCTTCTCGATCAAAGGCTGGGGCGTTACCTTTGGAATTAAAGCATCGGTTTGTATTTTCTGACCTTCGATTCTCGTCTCGGGAGGAATAAATACCTCACAATCCGATAGGCATAGGCTTTGACAAGCGAGAACGTAGCCTTGGGCAAGCTCTTCTTTTGTTAGTAAGCCTTCCTCCTCTTTGTACTCAAAGCTAACTTTTCCCTTTTTCACTATAGCCTTCCATTTTCCACAATTGCCCTTTCCACCACAGATGCTGCGTATGATAATCCCAGCTTTTAACGCAGCTTCGAGAATGCTCGAGCCGATAGGCACGGATACTCTCCTTCCATAAGGCTGAAATACTACGGTCACTTCGCGCATTACTTACCCCTCAGCTTTCAAATCGA
>Ga0164311_10001569_pt1 | contig 11316 bp, 8 predicted proteins | sample GuaBasSedimGuay2_FD_121796 | JGI IMG/M metagenome (GOLD analysis project Ga0164311, IMG submission 121796) | Subseafloor sediment microbial communities from Guaymas Basin, Gulf of California, Mexico - Guay2, Core 4569-9, 9-12 cm | ecosystem: Environmental > Aquatic > Marine > Hydrothermal vents...
AAGTAAATATGCAAACATAGGGTATTAATAAACCGAGTATGCCAGCGAAGAAGGCCTTATGTTTTAAATTCATATAAACTATCCTCTAAACCTATAATGTTCTTGTTCAATTATAAAACTAGTTGATTGCTCTTTAGGTCTTCACATATAAGGAGCACTAGTTAATTCATTCTACGTGTATTTTTACGGCCTTCCTCTTTTTTGGTACATTTACGATTAATATGCCATTTTCATATTTTGCCTTAGTTCTCTCTCTATCCACCTCGCTTCCAAACCTTACTTTCAAACGATAAACTTCAGGCGTCCATGGGAGTTTAACTGACGGTTTAGCTTTAACAAGTAAACCATGAGCTGCAACATAAACTTCGATGCTATCCTTTTTCACACCTGGCAACTCTGCATAAACGACATATTCCTCAGGTTTGTCCTCAACGTAGTACTTTACATTACTCTTAGCTACTTCATCTAACTCTAAAAATTCACGTATTATGTGAGGTCCTAGAGAAAATACCAGCACATGTCCATGAAAGCACATGTTGAACACGCTCAAGTCAGTACTTTTCTTGTTTGAGTCCGTACATATTAATATACGGGCCAGTATATAAGCTTTACCTAAGACTAATTAAACTTAGAAGTTCTAAGCTAATTTAGAGGAATATAGAAGTACATCAGCTAGTAGATTACTCTACAGGGACTTTCTTCCAATGCTTTATCTTCTCCTCAACTTTCTCCAGTTCTTTATGAAGGAACTTCTTATATTCTATAAGTTCTTCAGGTTCCTCTAATGCTTCAGCTATACTGTAAATTTCGCCTATTCTTTTTCTTAAGCACCTAAGCAGCGTGTTGATGATGCGTATTAGAGGATATAGTTGTTCATCTAGTATTTCAGGTATTTCATTAGCTATAGTTAAACCCTTGTTTGTAAGCTTAACTACTATGTCTCCTTCTCCACTTATTTCTCTTCGAACAATACCTCTTTTTTCGAGCTCATATATTGCTGTGTAAATGGAGCTTCTAGATTTCACACCTTTACTCTTAAACAATGTTAATATTTCGCTCATAGTCATAGGTTTCTCACTTAACGAGAGTATTAAAGCTGCTTGCAAAGGGCTAAAACGTTCGCTCTTAAACCTAATAATCATTACGCTTAAACACCCTATCATAGTTAGTTTAGAAATATTGATATTTATTTTTCTTACACAATATCGTTAGTATTTCCCTTAAACTACGTATTTCAGTAGTGCTTTTAGGTTTTCTACCTTTCCATGCATAGCTTGTTGGTAGTGGAGGCTTATACTTGTAAAGCACTGTATTTACTTTTACCTTAGAAGCTTCTACAAGGTTTTTAGGCTTATCATCTACATAAAATACCTTTGCTGCTAAATGTTTCTCTTTAATCTTAAGTAAGGCTTCTGCTAGCGATCTTACTTTCTCATAGACACTGTAAACTAAAACATCTCTTACTAGCTTGTCAAGGCCTGAAGCTACTACTCTTCTATATTTCATGCCTGGTATACCGTCGCTTCCACTTACGATGTACGTGGGTATTTTCATGGCGTTTAGTTTTTTAAGAACTTCTATGCTTTCGCTTTTAACTATGCTGTGTCTTATTCTTAGATTCCAGTATGTGGAAACTAACTTTTCGGTATCTGAGTTACGAATTTTAGGGGAACGTAGAATCAGGCTGAACCACAATCTTCTATCCCATATTCCAAAATAGTCCATTATATCTTCGAAGTTCAGCATAACCCTTATAAAGCTTTTAACGTCTTTTATGCCTATTTCCTTAGCTATAGTCTCATATATTTTAGGTAGACAGCTATAACTGTCAACAAGTACCCCATCAAAATCAAACGCCACTATAGTGTTTGCTTGCACATCCTCTGACCTCATACGTGCTTCCATAATGTTAACGGGGTCATTTCCTTACTTTCCAATATGGGGTACGTCCGTCCTTTCGCCACTCTAGCAAGAGCATTTGATAGTGTTTCAGCATCTAAAATTATTGTTGTTATAACCGACGATAAACCACCCCATTTACCCCATATTTTAACCCATGTTTCTTCAGCCAACCGCTCAGGCACCTTGTAAACTACTGAGATTATTTTCCTTAACCATCTATCTATCGGCGGTCGTTCATACTTCCTTGCCGCAAGTACTAGAGCTAATCTAGCAGTGTATGAGCCCACACCTTTAACTTTAACCAAATCTTCTTCAACATATTCACTAGATTTGTCTTCACTAAGCACATTATTTGCGAAGGCTTTAGCTACGTTAACCACAGTGCCTGCTCTATATCCGAGCCTACATGCTTTAAGAAGATTAATGTTACTTAAAATATCTCTAGGTGACGGGGGAAGATACGTCATTCCCCAACGTTCAACAGTTACCTTCTTCCCTAAAATCTTATACATCATTGCCAACATTTTCCATCCCTGCTTGAAACTAGCATTTTGCTGGCAAATACCTATTAATAAAGCATTCCATAGCGATGTTGATCTTAAATGTATTCCCTTAAGTATCCCAAGAGACTTTCTAAATAGTTTATCCTTAGCCCAAATATTGTAGAATTCCTTAAGATCTTCTTCGATACCAAGCACAAACTTTATCTTAGCTAAATACTTATCAACGTCTACTTCTTTTTTCATAGACAAAATACGTGCTTGCAGCTGTTTTTCACTTTCCTCTTTAACTAAAGCTACAACAGGTTCTTCACAGCTTAAAGGTATAAGCAGTTCCTTACCATTAAAATACCATGAGAAATTATATGCTGCAGCCGTTAGCTTAAAATCATAGTCTACCTTAATGTCTAAAATAGTAGTAACTATAGTTTGTAACACCATACAAGTTTAACCTCGCTACTCCCCTATTTAGGTTTGAAATATAGGGTATTTATTGCTTCTAAGTTTTTCGTTATAACTGTAAATAGTGGTTCTAGTCTAAGTTCTAAGCTTTGAAGTAGGATACGGGAAACTATAAGGTTAATAGTACGTGAGTGCTATGATGTTAGTTAAAATTTCTTACCACTAATTCCAAGTCGAATGTTAGGGCCATGTTTAAGATAGGCTATTAGTTTAAGCTCTACATTATAGGTATTATAGGGGAGAAAAAAAGTTTATACTTCAAGGTTATGGAGGATATACTTGGTTTATTTCCTCGGGTTCCGGTATTCCATTGTTGTTGCTGTCGTACCAGTGGAAGACGTAGATATCGTTAGTTAATGTTTCTAATAAGCCTTGTTTAATAAGGTAGTGCATGTATATTGATGAACCCCATGTTCCTTTCCATCCAAAACCGTAGAATATTATTACCGTTATGTTTTTCTCTACATCCTTAAATGCTTCAATAATAAACATTTCTTCATGCTCGAAATCTATTGGTTGGTCAAGATATGCTAAGACAGCGCCTGTTCTAATATCTATAAATTCAAACCGTGTACCTGTGTCTCTAAACTTTACCGGAGCTATTTCGTTATATTCATAGTATCTTACAAACCAGTTGGGTATAGGGCCTCCAAACGTTAGGGCTATGGTGTTCTCCAAGTTCATTACTAACGTTTCGGGTTGATCGCCATTGCCGCTTAATGCTTGATAGTCGAATATGTTATGTTGAGAATTACTGCATAACCCATATATTATTCCCCCCGCTGAAACATCGTAACCTGAAATAGCATATTCCATCCTATAAGGATCGGCGTATACAAAGTATACGCTGTACTGTTCAGCATTAAATGTTGTTAGAAGATCTTCGCCAACACTTTCCGGAGGATATACTATATACTTGTCTGGGTATAGTAGCTCATCTTCTACATCTCCCCAAAAGACATCGAACACCACATAAATCTCAGTTGTAGAGGCAGATACGTTCAAATATGAGATGTCGATTCCAAGTTCAACGTATTTTGTTCCATACCAAACACTTTGATATCCTTCTCCTAGCTTTACCCGAATACCCTTACCTGATGTAGTATTCCATATTAATGCTTCTCGGAGATAGTAGTAAACTATGATATCAGGCGAAGTGTCTCCATCTATACTGTAGTCTACTACGAAAGCAACGAATGTACCTATGGTGTCTTGGGAGTATTTTGACTCATCGAAAACATCTCCAAGATCTATTCTATGGTATAACATATTGTTGCCCCATAAAGCATACGCTGCGGTTACATTGAATTCCTGGTAGTTTGCATCAGGGATTTCATCTCCTTCATCAACATATGAAACAGCTGGAACCGTAGCCCAGTCACCTGGGTCACCGTCGACATTTATTGTGGCTGATGTTTTCGAAATCCATGCACCGTATTCCAGGTAGTCATCAAAATACGACCACATATCGATAAGTACTATTCTAGAGTATGATGTTGGGTCTAGGTTTAAGCTAGTAAGCGGAATCTTGACTTCAAGATACCCTATTGTTAACCCATTTTCTGTTTCGTAGCTTTCAACAATGTTTTCCGAAGGTATATCGGACTTATGTATCCAACCGCCTGATGGGTCATATTCATATATACTTCCAGTAACATAATCCATCCATACGAGAACATCTATCCGTATTTCGTATCCATTATACCCTGTTGTCTCATTGAAGTCTTTATCGATATATATGCTAAATCCCCTACCGTAGGCTACGGTTTCCAAGCCTGTAGCGGGATAGAGTAGGTCAGGTTTAGCGCCATACCATTTGAGTTTAAGCGTGAGGTTTTCTTGGTCTCTCCCTATTTCGGCTAAGTAGAGGTCTCTCCAACCACCTGTATTGTATCCATCGAGGATTATTGATTTCTTAACTCCGGCAGCGCTAACATTTATTACTCCATCGTATGGTACTAGGTTGTGTCCAGTAGTGTCCCATCCTGAAACTGTGATGTTTAGTTTGTCTGTGGTAGGCGTTGTAGCTAAAGTTATTTCTGCTTCTCCTAAGCTATTTGTCTGAGTAACTACATATGTTGAGAAGTCTTGAGAGTAAACAGTGACAGTAGCTCCTTCAACAGGGTCTCCCGTATCGGCGTAGGTTACTTTTACGGTAAACGTGTTTCCAGTTAGTGTTGATGGGTGTTGTACATTTATGTTTCTAGGATAACGCCATAGTGTTGTAAGCGGGTCTCCAAAGAATATGTATTCTAGGAAGTCTTTTAGCCTGGCATACACGTAGGTGTATGAGTAGTCTACGAAGTTTAGTCCAAACTCTACTTTTGAACTGTAGAATGCTTCGCTAACTCTTCTAGTATTAGGGTCTGTTAAGTACTTTGCAAAAAGATAAACTAGACCTTGATTTCCATCTTCCCCTCTTTCCCAACCTATTGTGTAGTAGCTAATCCTAGAGGAAGCTATTGACACTATTGCACCGTACTCGTCTTGCACTAAGAACTCGCCGTAGGCTTCATAGTCTAAATCATCAAATTTCCCTAATAGGCAAGCGCTGACATAGGTTATAGGGGTTTTTCCTCCATTCTCTAGATTAATGTTCGTATCAGCATACTCATACCATTCCATTTCATCGCTTTCAGGAACCCCATCTCCATCATCGTAACTCCATACTTTCCTCCAATGTTTCGTGGGGGAGCCATGACCCATTTCTATGACAACGTAGGCTCCATAGGAGCTATAGTAGTAATTGTAGTTATCATAGGTTAAGGGGGCTTCATGCGGATATATTGATGGATCAAGTCCCTCATCCTCATAGAGCCTAATGTACGTATAGGAGTATAGGAAATCTTCTCTTACAGCTTCTAACGCGGCTGCGTCGTCTGTTTTAGGGTAGCCTTTATCGTCTTCATTTTCGTAGTTTGATATTGCTGCTGCTAAAAGCCACTTATAAAGCCATGACCCTGTGATTATGTTTTTCTCGTATCTAATAAGCTTCGTAATAATGGCTAATGTGGAGCCTGCAGTACATGTTGGGATTCTTCCAACGTAAACTTCAGGCATGAAGTCTGTTAACTGTTCAACACAAGTTTCAGGTATGTCATCGTCGTCTAGGTCTAGGCATTCTAAGAGCTTACCATCATCGTCAGGGTCCCAGTCTTCATACAGTAGGGCATAATATAGGTCTGTTGCCTTATATGGGTAAGGTAGTCCTCCTCCCTCCTCCTCAGAATACGGGCAATCTTCCATATAGAAGTATGCTGGAGGTACGACGTCGTAGTCTCCTCCTAAAATAACGTATTCTGTGTTCCAGTTTTCATAGGCGTATGTTATGAAGTTTCTTATTTTATCTTGTATACTGTTTCCTGGAAAGCTATCTTGAATCCATTCAATAGTAACTATTTTTGCCCTATATCCTAAGGATGATCTTAGGGAAGCTAAGTCCTCATATAGTGGCGCCAGGTTCTCGCTTGTAATTATTACGAATGGGTAGTTATCTGATGATTGCTTGGGGAGGTTGGTTAGTAGTTTTTTATAGTACCTTCCTACCCCACTAGGGTTAACAGCGAACTTATTTAACATGGTCTTTATTAGCTCCGTGGATGGTCTTTCCACAATAATTTTAAGCTCTGTTTTGAAGCTCACTTCAACCTTAACTTGCTCGTAGATTGTTAATGCATTGTCTCTGGTACTGTATTGGAATAAGTATAGTGCAATAGGTAGTAGCTTATATGGGCCAAGCCACTGCTCGGGAAACATTTTATATAGTAATCCTGGAACCTCATCTTTAGACTCTACGCTTACACTTGGTAAGTCAACGGTTTCCCTTACAGTGTCAGGTTGCAAAGGTAATGCTATTTTAAGGGGTTTACTTAGAGCAACAGTGTTTGTCTTTAATACCTCAATACTTACTGCAAAATTTTCAGCATCTTGAGGTACTAATACTAGTAATTTAACGTAGGGAACTACAGGCTCTCCTGGATTATAGTAGTATGGCAGTCCTTTCGCTTTAACAGTACAGTATTCTTTCCCATACTCCTCAATAGAATAGGACCCTATGCTAACGTAGAGTACAATCTTGTTGGAAAATGTTTGCGCTTCAACATAAGTTTCTTCACTAAAAGAGTACTTATCCATTATGGATGTTTCAGTAACTATACTATGGGCTACTTCGTTTTCTCCAAGAATACTATTGACTGTTGCTGCTAGGAAAAGCACTATAACAATTATTGACGTTAAGTAAAGTAGTTTTCTTTTCCCTTCAAATTTTCTTTTCAAAACGGGCATGCATTACCACTACTATAAGTTACGCCTTTTAGGTACTTAAATAATTCTAGGCGAAAATATAGGCGGCATATGATATATTAATTACCTATTATATCCATTTTATTAATAACCACGGTACAGCATTGTGCTTCTCCAATATCTAGGGAATTATGCAGTTAAAAAGTTAAACGTAGCCGAAGATTATGCGAGGTCTATATTGATTTAAAAGCAGTAAATAGCTATAGAACATGATCGTTTGCTTTTCTGTACTTGAAAGTACTGTAATTAGTAAACATTTGCAAGCATAAATTCGGGGAGTATTTTTAAGCTATGCATGTAAGTAACTGGGCGGTATTTTAGATTGGCTATTAATTCCAATGTATGTTCTTGGTATAATGACGTATTTTTCTTTAATAATAGCCTATAGTTCTTTTGCAAAAATGACATCGTAGCCCCAAGGTACTTTAATTTTGCTAACTATTTTATAGCCTAGTTTCCTATAGAAGCTTATGGCCCAATATGCTTTTTCCGAAGTACGTAGTTTAAGCTTTCTTATACCTCGCCTCTTAGCTATGTTCTCAACGTGTTTTAGTAGAGCAGCACCTATTCCTCTCCTCTGATATTTGGGAAGAACATAAACCCATCGTACGATTCCTGTCTCCTTATTTTCCATAGTTAAGCCTGAAACACCAACTATTTTACCTTCAAGCTCGTATATGTAGAATTCTATGTTCTCCATTTCCTTTAGAAGTTCTTCCCTCGTTAATATGGGGTCTTTAAAATATTTCTTCGGAATTATTTTGCTAAAGAATGCGCGGTTCGTTTTAACTATAACCTCTAATATTTCATCAGCATCTTCGCAACAGGCTTTTCTAATCATAGTCCTTAACAGCTCCGCAAAACTCTAAAGAAGTAAATATTGTTGTCAGCTATCCCAACCATCATCACTTCTCAGGAGTTCCAGCGGTCATCATCTAATATGTTTTTATAGACAGGTAGCTTATTAATTTCTCATGCTCTTCTAACTTTAAGTATTAAGCCTTCAACACCTGTTACAAGCACTTTATCTCCTTTCAAAACCTTGCCTTCCACCTTAGCTAACCAATATTCTCCATCAATAAAAACAAGTGCTTCTCCAGGCCCTTTAATTTCGCTTACAATACCTTCTTTCCCTATTAGGGCTTCAGAGCCAACTTTAGGTTTTGCAAGTTGAGGTTTCATAGCTACGACGGTTATAGCCAAAACTATGGCGCTGACCGCTAAACCAAGTCCTACGGCATAGAGTAAATCTAATAGCCCAAAGTACATGAGAATAGCCAAGATCAGGATAATTATGGCTAATTCGTCAGCTATTATGATAAAAAGTTTAACCCAAGGTTTCACAGAAGCTCCCTTGAATTATTCTTAGGTATCATTAACTAATTCGGAAAACAGTTATTTAATAGTATCTGCTCTCATAAGGATTCAAGAACGTAATTGCAGATTCTCTGATCATCTGTGACATAAAATATTCTTCTATGTGAACAGCAGACAATTATACTTGGTGGTTTAGGGCATGAGCAAAAAATCTGAAAAAGGATTCGAAAAAGAAGATGTTGAGAAAGATATTGAAGCATTAAAATGTTGATAATGAATATGTACCTTTTGTTTCATATGGTATATCGACGCTTGCTATTTTAACTAAGTTAAATAATTTAAATAGGTATCCTTATTACTCCTCTTATTTTCCAATGGATTTCTTTTCTGCCTTCGGAGATTATAATCGCTAATGTTCTTAAAGTATCTTGAGTTGTTACATGTACATCTAGGTTGATACGTATTTGCCCCGGAAATATAGTTATATACTCTTTCGATACGCTTGCCAGAAATGTATCCTCAACATATATTTCATAATATAGTTTTTCTATTGTTACACTATGCTCTGTTGGGTTATTGACGGTCTCTCTGAAAGTTATCGTTGCACCTACCAGTATAGGATGGCCTTGATTTTAGTTTCAACAAATTCCATGCTTTTGTATATTGAGTACATATGATAGGCATTTACCCCTAAACCTACAATCAATAATAAAATAATGCACGCTAAAACAATGGCATATTTACCTAATAGTAATCACCTAATCTACTCCTAGCTTAATATTTTGTTTCAGAATTATTTTAAAATAGGTAGTAAAGAGAGGGGTTCCGATTGTATTCAGCTATTGTGGTAATATTTGATGGATGTAGTGTCCGCTCCTTAAGGAGGGCAAGGACTAGATGTTTAAGAAGCATTGCTGAAGAAGGTGTTTTTACATTTAAATGTAAATCCGTACTACCCTCAGTCACATATACTGCACATGCTTCAATAGTTACGGGTCTTTACCCTGAGAAGCACGGCATAGTAGGTAACTGCTTTTACGATAGAGAACTAAATAGAATTGTTGACTTTGATAAAGTGGATGCCAATAAGTACTTATTTAGCAAAACAGTAATGGAGAAAATTGAGGGTACTAAGTTATGTGTTGGTGAGCCTTTCACTAAAGGTTGCGATGTTGTTGTTTCTAAAAAGGAAATTCAAACTAAGCCTCTCTTCATGCAAGACATTTATGCTTTAAATATAACTATGGAACTTATGAAGAAGTATAGACCTGTTTTCACCATAGTGAATTTACCGGGAATAGATGCTATTAGTGAAATTTATGGTCCTTTAAGTAAGAAGCTTATATCGCATTTAGAGAAAGTGGATGAAACAGTGTGTGAGCTGAAACGTGTTGCTAGTGGAATATACGATGACTACTTACTCGTAATACTCGCAGATCACGGTATGGTTTCTGTAAGAAAGAAGGTAGACTTAAATAAGGTCTTGAAGAACACACCTGCTGTTATATGTGTTTCACATAGAGCAGCACACATGTATTTTATGGAAAACATTGATGTTGAAGAAATTGCTGGAAAATTAAGAGGTGATAGTAGATTCGAACTTGTTATATCAGGAAGCAAGCTTAGTAAATACAAGTTAGCCCATGTTAGGTCGGGAGATATTGTTGTATTGGCTAAGAAAGGCTATGAGATTGGACGTAAAGACTTAAAAGGCAGTCATGGAGGCTTATCTGAAGAGGAATTCCACGTACCATTAATTGTCAATAAGCCGGAATTCGCTGACTTACTAATAGACTCTAATATAACTGTTGTTCCTAGAATTGTGCTTAGATATTTAAATGAGAAGGAAGCTTTAAACATCGCTAGCAAGTATCTTGAAAAAGCAGATCCGGCGCACGGACCACAACACACATTACGCGTTTTAAACTTGGCAACAGAACTTGCCCTAAAATACCGTGCAGACGTTGAGGCTGTAAGAATAGCTAGTATTTTTCATGATGCCGGGAAAGGTGTTTGCCCGGAAAACCATGAGCTAAAATCTGCGATTATAGCTGAAAAGTTTCTAAGAAAGAAAACATGCTCAGGGACGTTCATAGATAAAGTTAAAAATATTATAATTAAGCATCATAAAGAACCTGATGAGCTGGAATCCGTCGAGGAAAAAATTCTATGGGATGCAGATAAGCTAGATGCCTTAGGGCTTACAGGCCTATTTAGATGTTTACTAGAAGCAGGATTCTACGGAAAAACAATTAGCAACGCTATAAAACACGCTAAACGCGATTTAAAAGAATTCAAAAATAAAATGCACTTCCCCGAAACAGCAAGGCTTGCAGAGATTAAAGAACATAATGTAGTTAAGTGCTTAGAGAAATTTAATAAGGAACTTAGTTACTTGTGTAAAAGAATTAGAAAAATAAGATTACGTTTAAGATAATCTTCTAATAGCAACCAATGCTGCTAATATAGCTAACACTGCGAAAAGCGCTATTAAAGCTTTAGCACCTCTTACTGGCAACTGAGCTTCTACTTTGCCACCTACTGAAGGCATCGTTGGTGCTGGTGTAGGTGAAACGCCGAAGAGGTATGCTGTTACATTATACCATTCTCCAGGTGCTATTTCCTTAGGCATCCAGAAGTAGGCTACAGCACTATCTAAACCTGGTCCAGCAATAGTTCTTCCTTGAACAGTAAAGTTCCACGTATAGTCGTAAAGTCCCGGGGATGGATAGGAACCCCATGCAGCAAACGTGATGTTATCTGGCGGTGTTGGTGGAGGTGTAGGAGTTGACGGTTCCGATACTGAACCATACTCAAACAACACTGGAGAAGC
>Ga0164311_10001570_pt1 | contig 11316 bp, 16 predicted proteins | sample GuaBasSedimGuay2_FD_121796 | JGI IMG/M metagenome (GOLD analysis project Ga0164311, IMG submission 121796) | Subseafloor sediment microbial communities from Guaymas Basin, Gulf of California, Mexico - Guay2, Core 4569-9, 9-12 cm | ecosystem: Environmental > Aquatic > Marine > Hydrothermal vents...
AGTAACGCCCAAAGGAGGATTTGTCCGCTACGGAATTGTGAAGGGCCCCTACATCCTCATTGAGGGAAGCGTTCCAGGTCCAAAGAAGAGGCTGATTAGACTAAGATATCCGGCTAGACCTCCAAAAACTGAAATTACGACAATTCAAGTAACTGCTATTTCTTTAGAATCGCAGCAAGGGAAGTGATAAGGCATGGCGAAGAGAACAGCCAAAGTTTTCAGCCTCGACGGAAAAGTCATTGGCAAAATAACACTTCCAGAAGTCTTCAGAACTCCGTTACGGCCGGACGTAATCAAACGTGCCGTCGTCGCCTTACAATCACACAGATTCCAGCCTCAAGGCAGAGACCCGATGGCAGGTAAAAGGACAACGGCGGAATCTCTAGGAGTAGGGCTAGGAATATCCAGAATCCCAAGAACAAAAGGGCCTGAAAGGCGGGGAGCATTTATCCCAGGCACTGTAGGCGGAAGGGCGGCTCACCCACCAACAGCAGAAAAGAAAATTAGGAAGAATATTCCGAAAAAGGAGAAATTATTGGCGCTTAAATCGGCAATTGCGGCAACCGCCATTAAAGAAGTTGTCGCCAAGAGGGGGCATGAAGTTAATTATGTCCCAGACCTTCCACTAGTGATTGCCGACGAATTCCAAAAGCTTGAGAAAACCAAAGAAGTTGAAAGGGTTCTCATGAATCTGGGCGTTTGGCCGGACATCTTCAGAGTTAGGGAAAGCCGAAAGGTCAGAGCTGGAAAGGGTAAGATGCGTGGAAGAAGATATAAACAAGCTGTCGGCCCACTCATAGTTGTTTCAGAAGCCAATGGAATAGTTAAAGCTGCTAAAAATCTTCCCGGAGTTGACGTAGCCACAGTTGACAATTTAAATGTTGAATTGTTGGCGCCGGGCACTCATCCGGGGAGACTAACAATATGGACCCAATCGGCAATCGAAAAGCTCAAAGAAAAATTCGGAGGAAGCTAAAATGGAACCGCAAGAAGTAATCTTATACCCGCTCATGACCGAAGTATCAAGCAGACTCATCGAAACCGAAAATAAACTGGTCTTCATAGTCAACATTAAAGCTACAAAAAAGGACATTAAAAGAGCCGTGGAAGAACTATACGATGTAAAAGTTGAAAAAGTAAACGTCACAATCACACCGGAAGGTCAGAAAAAAGCATTTGTCAAACTTCACCCAGAATATAAGGCGACAGACGTCGCCATAAAGCTTGGAATACTCTAGGATGGTGAAGGAACATGGGTAAAAGAATACGTGTGCAAAGACGCGGCCGCGGAGCCCCCACATGGAGAGCTTCAACTCATAAACGCGTAGCTCCAGCCGAATATCCACCAGTAATGAAAAGCGAAATTGACGCCTATGTTAAGGCAAAAGTAGTAGACCTCGTCCACGACCCGGGAAGAGGTGCTCCTCTTGCTGAAATAAAAACGGAAAGCGGGCAAGTATTCTACACAGTCGCCGTAGAGGGAATGTATAAGGGTCAAGAAATAATGATGGGAAGCAAAGCTCCGATAGATATTGGAAACATAATCCCTGTAGGAAACATACCTGAAGGAACAATGATATGCAACATTGAACTTTTGCCAGGCGACGGCGGAAAACTTGCCCGTTCCTCAGGTGCGTACGCCACGGTAGTGGCGCACACAGCAGAGGGAACGATAATAAAGCTTCCATCTGGAAAAACCCAATATATTAACGATCTCTGCAGAGCCACAATAGGTGTTGTTTCAGCAGCCGGAAGAGTTGACAAGCCATTCATGAAGGCAGGAGCAAAATATCACTGGATGAAGGCGAAAGGCCACAAATATCCAAGAACGCGGGGAAGAGCAATGATAGCGGCGGTTCACCCATACGGAAGCAGTAAAAGAAGCGCCAGAAAAGTTACAACTGTTTCAAGAAATGCCCCGCCAGGACAGAAGGTCGGCTTAATTGCAGCGAAAAGCACAGGGAGAAGAAAAAGAAGAAGATAGCTGCGGAAAGACTTAATAAATTGTTTATTAATGTGAATTGAATAGGCGAGAAATATGCCTAAAGAATTCAGGTATAGGGGCTTCACCTTGGAGCAACTACAATCAATGTCAATGGATGAATTTATTAGCCTACTCCCTTCACGTCAAAGAAGAAGCCTACTAAGAGGTTTAACTCCAGAACAGAAAACATTACTAACAAAAATTAGAAAGGCAAAGGAAGCTATGAGACAAGGTAAAAGAGTAGTTATCAAAACTCATTGCCGAGACATGGTGATACTTCCAGAAATGGTTGGATTGACAATACACGTTCATAATGGAAAGGAATTTGTTCCCGTAGAAATAACGCCGGAAATGATAGGGCATTACCTCGGCGAATTCGCCATAACCAACAAGCCAGTTAAACATGGAACTCCAGGCATAGGCGCTTCAAGATCATCAATGTATGTGCCATTGAAGTAGTCGCACTTACCACTTTTAGGCTCTGTATGAAGGTTCAGATGGCTTTTTCTTCGTTGCCTGCGGAATTTGGGGAAGAGGAATAGGCGGAGGAATATTAACTGTTCTTGAAATTAAAACGGATTCTATGAAAACCATATTTGAAATTGGCTGTATTATGGCTGGAGGCGGAGGCTTCTTCTCTTTATAGGAATTATAAATTTTTTCAAGCTCATTTTTACTTCCGCTTACGCGTGCTTTCCCCTTTATGTTTATCTGCGCCACAGCTGGCACATAATTTATCGTAAAAACAAACGGTATTTCGAGGGTTTGGTCATTTTTCTTTTCAACCCCGACAACATTTAGGTTAGTTGATATCTTGACGGGTGGGAAGGGACGGTCAATCTCCCAAAACCTCTCAGCTGAAATTGTGTTTATAAATACTCTAACATTTATCATTTAAAGCCACTTCAATATAAAATATTGTCCGGCTAAATTTAAGGTGTTTTATTTTTCTGGCTTCCCGCCTTAGTCTTATAACGCGTAAATCCGCAGTGACCGCAAGTATATCTGTCTCCATGATCGGCCATAAAATAGCCTGGGCCGCATCTTTCACAGAAGGGCCTAAGTCTAACTATTTTTCCTTCTTCAATTTTATAGTAGGAGTAGACTCCTTTTTCTTTCTTTTTCTTCTCGCTCATTCAGCTTTCTCCTCTTCTTTTGGTTTTTCAGGGGGCTGATTTCTTAAAATTATGTATTCGGGTTCAATAAGCTTTGCTTGCTCAACTGTGTCATAAACGTTTGCTTCTCCGACAGCAATCATAGTTCCAGTCTTCGTCTCGAATTTTCTGATGTAAACACGATCTAAGTCCGCCTTAACAATTTTAGCCAGAGCCTTTCTGACTTCAAACCTTGGTGGAGTGCCACCGGTCTGTGTATGATTGACTTCGAACGTTATCTCTTTTCTCTTCAACAGAGGATTGTATTTATCTGAAATTATTTTCACTTCCATGCCAATCAGCCTATGAATGTTGATTTGATGTTAAATCAGTTACTTTAGTCTTTCGAATTGGATGGCTCCATCTCTTCAATTATTGATTTAACTTCTGCCCTCTTTTCTTTAGTAACTTTGATAATTACCATTCCTTCGCGGGGCTGTCCATATACAACAAAAGAGTTCTCCGGAGCAAACAAGACCGCTGGGAGGGCAAGCAAGTCTTCCTCCCCGTCTATAATTATCTTGGTTCGCATGTTAGAATTTAGGGCCTCTTTAACTGCCTTCCAAGCCTCATCTGAAATAGTTCCCGCCGGGTTTTTCGCGTAAATAGTTCTTTCTGCATCAAATTTTATCGGAACTATCCCCTTACGCATAATTTTATTATCAACTATGAAGACTTCTGGGAAAATTCCATTTTTCATAAGTGCTTCTGAAACGGCGTCTCCAACGGCAATCAACTTAGTAGGCTTTGCTTTTGCCAGTATTTTCTTAAACTCTCGTATAGTCTCTTCAAAATCTCCGCTTATCAATGTTCCTAGGGGCTTTTTTAGTTTTTTCCTCAGTTTTTCAGGTAGAATTAGAATAAGCATCACCTAACTTTCAATGCGTATTTTCCTTTCTCTTTTATCCCCATGGCTTCAGCTATTTTTGAGCCTTCAGGGTCGAAGATTATTACAAGCCCTGAGAAGTCGTCGCTCATTGTTGCTTCTTTACATTTTGGGCATCTTGAGCCTCTTGCTATTAAATGGCATTTTCTACATGCTTTCTCGCTCATTTCTTCGTTTCTCCTTTAGCTTTTTCCTCTTTTTCCTCAACTAGGCCTTTAGCCCTTTTTACTTCTTCTTTTATCCATTCAATTTTTCCTAGGAAGGGCTGTCTGGCTGTTACGCCGACTTTGCCGGATATTCCCCCTCTTCCAAGGGATACTGCTGTAATTCTCACCCTTACTCTGTCTCCAGTTGTGAGTTTTCTTTGAGTTTCTTTACCCATTAAAACTCCTTGTTTTTCATCATAGGTTATGAAATCGTCCATAAGCTGTGAAACATGTAACAGGGCGTCTATGGGCCCTATTCGAATGAAAGCTCCGAAATCTGCTATCTCCACTACTTCTCCTTCTACAACTTCCTGAATTTTTGGGCAGAAGGTTAAGAGAGTAAATTTGACCCTATGGTAAGTTGCGCCGTCTCCAGAGATTATCTTTCCAACGGGGCTTACATCTAAATCTACAACGGCAATTATATAACCAAGCTCGTCGTCAACCATTCCTTCATACTTCATTTTTAGCTGTTCAAGTCCAACCGCCTTTATAGGCTGCCCAAACTTTTCCGGCGGAATCCTAATTGTGTCTTCAAGGGTTACCAATTTAAACATTGTTAACTGTTCCCTCCATTTCTAGGCGGGATTTTCCTCTAACATAAATGACTGCAACCCCCATATTTCTTAACATCCTTTTAAGTGTTCGGTCATTGGTTGCAACTGCACATTTAAACTTTTTCGCAACTCGAACAATAACATCATCATTCGATTCTCCAGAAAGCCTTTCAACCTCAAAAATTCTACATTTATCCGCCATTTTCAAAGCAAAAGCGGCTTGGCGACTAAGTTTTTCGCCACCTTTCTTTACGAGTTTTCTAAGCTCCTCAATTGTTGTTGACAGAACAATAAATTCGACTTTTCCTCCTAAAAGTTCCCTAATTTCCTCAAAAATGTCAATTTGAAATTGCAAAGGTACAAAAAGAAAGTTTGAATCCAAGATAACTCTTACTGCCAATCCATCCCCTTCAAAATATTTCTCACGTCAAAATATTAAATTAAGCTTCTCTTGCTGTTCTAAAATGTTTGTTTGGCTATTGACATAGCAATCTTTAAATAGTAAATGCTGAGAAAGACCAGAAAAGGTGATATGTTTGAAAAAGAAGATAGTATTATGCTTAATGGTTTCTCTGTTACTTCTAGTGAATGCTCCCGCTGTAATGGCCCCGCAACTGCCTAAAGATGTTATCATAAAAGTATGGACTGACAAAACATTCTATAAGCCGGGCGAAGAGGGGAAACTATTCATTTTAATTATGAACAACTACTTTGAAGAAGGCAAATTCATCGATAACATTACTATCACATATCCTTGGTGGCCTAGTTATGTTGAGGGGAAGTGGGTAGGGAATGATACGATAATTCCATCTGAGACAGAAAGAGGCTTAGAATACAAGGATATTTATCAAGTTGAACGTTCGTTTAAAGTTCCTAATGATGGTCGAGCAACATCAGGGTTCATAACAATTGACGTATACTTTGCAGGAAACTATCACCTTGATGGGAAAACCTACCTTAATGTGAACACTGCACCTCCCTCCCAGACTGAAGGATTAGATAAAATTACAACTTTGTTGGCTGTCCAAATAGTCTTAACGGTGATTTCGGCGCTAATTCTGGCGGCAGCGATTTATATTTCTGTCAGAAAGTTGGCAAAGCCTTCGCCGATGCATAGACCTCCACCACCAAGCCCCAAGGAAACATCAGAGTAACACTTACCAGCATTTCTTTTTCCGCTTCATTTAAGTTCAAGTTTTTGTTTATCTATTCAGTTTGGTGGAGGTGGAGCGGGCTCGGAAGAGTTCTTGTTACTGCGGCATGGCCATACATCTATCATCTGCCACATCTAGGTACATTGATAGGGTCTTTGCTCTCAGCCGATGTTGTAGCTAGATATTACAGACTTAAAGGCGATGACGTCCTCTATGTTACTGGTTCTGATGAGCATGGAACCCCAATAGAAGTCGAAGCAATAAAACTTGGGATTCCGCCTAGGCAGTTGACAGATAAGGTACATAGCCAAGTTGTGGAGTTATTCAAAAAGTGGGGTTTATCCCTTGACAACTATACGAGAACAGAAAGTCCGGTGCATAAGCAGTTTGTTAGAGAAACATTTATGAAAATTTACCGTAACGGCTACATTTTCACAAAAGAAACTGAAATGCCCTACTGTCCAAAGTGCGAACGTTTTCTCCCAGACAGATTTGTGATTGGTAAATGTCCCTACTGTGGGTATGAAAATGCCCGCGGCGACCAGTGCGAAAACTGTGGAAGGCTGCTTGAACCCACAAAGCTTATTGAAGCTAAATGCTCAATTTGCGGAACAAAGCCTGAAATAAGAAAGACAAAGCATTGGTACTTTGATCTGCCAAAATTCTCAGAAAAACTCTACGAGTATATTTCAAATAATAGACAGTTTCCTGAAAACGCGAGAAATTTCAGCCTAAACTTGATTAAAGAGGGATTGAAGCCTCGACCAGTAACTAGAGACAATAAATGGGGGATTCCAGCGCCATTTCCGGGAGCGGAAGGAAAAACAATATATGTATGGGTTGAAGCCGTTTTAGGGTATGTTTCAGCTACAATAGAATATTTTAAGAAAATAGGCGACGAAGAAGGTTGGAAAAAATTCTGGTTTGACAAAGAGGCTAAAACTTTATACTTCATTGGAAAGGATAACATCCCGTTTCATACAATAATTTTGCCCGCTCTGCTGTTGGCAACCGGCGAAGACTATAATCTTCCATGGAATGTTAACTCAACAGAATTCCTATTGCTTGATGGTCAAAAGTTTTCTAGAAGCCGTAGAATAGGAATATGGATAGACGAAGCTCTAGAGCTCTTCCCAGCCGACTACTGGCGATATGTACTTATTGCAATTAGGCCGGAGACGAGAGACGCTAGCTTTACGTGGAGCATATTCCTAGAGAAAGTAAACTCCGACCTGAACGACACCCTTGGCAACTTTATTCATCGCACCTTAACCTTCATAAACAGATTCTTTAACGGTGAGATTCCGCGTGCAGAGGGATTAGATGAGGACGATGAGAAGATTTTACATGCCATAAACGAAAAAGTCGAAAAGGTTGGGCTCTGTATCGAAAACTGTAGGCTTGCTGAGGCTCTGAGAGAGGTAATTGACCTAAGCCGTGCTGGAAACCAGTATCTAAACATGAAAGAGCCTTGGAACCTTATAAAGTCAGACAAGCAGAAGGCTGCAAATGCACTATTTGCTGCGGCGCAGATAGTTAAGGCTCTAGCCGTTCTTTTAGCCCCCTTCATTCCTTTTACGGCGGAAGAACTCTGGAAGCTTCTGAAACTACCTGGAAGCGTTCATAAGCAACGCTGGAAAGAAGCGCTACAGCCTTTACCAGCTGGACATAAAATTGGAAAGGCAAAACCTTTATTCAAGAAAATTGAGGCTAATGAAGAAGAGCTTCAAGCTATGCTGGAGAGTGTGAGAATGAAAACGGAGAAAGTGTCATTTAAAGAGTTTTCTCGACTTGACTTAAGAGTTGGAAAAATAGTTAAAGCAGAAAAAGTTGAGGGTTCTAAGAATCTGCTGAGACTTCTAATTGATATAGGCGAGTCGGAACCTCGACAGGCGGTGGCTGGAATAGCCAATTATTATAAGCCAGAAGAGCTTGAGGGAAAGCTTGTAGCCGTAATAGCCAATCTTGAGCCTAAGAAAATTTTCGGTATAGAATCTCAAGTTATGATATTGGCTGCTGAAGACGGTAAAACTATAGCTATCCTTCAACCGGAACGGCCAGTAGAGGTTGGAAGCAAAATAAGATAAGTGAACAAAAGATTGCTATTAAAAATAGATCTTCACATCCACACAATATATTCTTATGACGGTCTCATCACGCCTAAAGAGCTTGTCCGGCAATTAAAGAAGGAAAAACTTGACGGAGTTGCCATAACTGACCATGACACTACAAAGGCTTGGCCGAAATTCCATAAAGTACTTGGTAAATATGGTTTTATTGCAATTCCCGGCGTTGAAGTCTCAGCTAAAAATGCGCATATTCTTGCCTTAAACGTAATGTCGGAGATTCCGGCTGGTCTTGGAATTGGTGAGACAATAGACCTTATACATGATGCTGGAGGATTAGCTGTAGCGGCTCATCCAATCGCCATTTACAGGGGCTGGTCAAGTAATTTATTTGGAAAATTTGACGCAATTGAAGTTATCAATGCATCTTCTTTCCCTTTCTTCTTCTCAACCATTTTCAGCAGAAAATTGGCGGTAAGGCTGAATCTTCCGCAGCTTGCTGGCAGCGATGCACATTACTATAGGGAAGTTGGGTCCGCTTATACTCTTATTGAAGCTGACGATTCTATTCTTGAAAATGTTGTAGAGGCCATTAAAAGGGGAGCAGTCATTCCGCGTGGAAGTTTTATTCCTTTACATGTTAGGTTGAAAAGGGAGGCCTTAACAATAAAGAAGAGATTTGGTTAATAGTTTTCCATTTGAGGCAGTGGCAATTCTATTTCTAGGGGTTTTTCTGGCTCCGCATATGGCTCCATATTGTAGAGCTGCGGCGCAATCATTCCAAATCCGCTCAGCAAGTAAGGCGAATGCACTCCCGTCATAACTAGCGTAACGCGTAATAGTCCATTCATGTCTGGGTTTACTCTTGCGCCCCAGATTACAAGGGCGTCTTCATCCATAAGTTCCGTTACGATTTCGGCTACTCTGTTTGCCTCTTCTATGGTCATTTGGTTGTCCCCGCAAACATGTATGAGTGCGCCCGTTGCTCCCGCGTAATCAACATCCAAGAGTGGATTTCTCAAGGCGTTTCTCACAGCTTCTTCCGCCCTATTGGGTGCGTCTGACTCGCCTATTCCGACAACGGCTACTCCGCCTTTCCGTATTATCGTCTTGAAGTCTGCAAAGTCAAGGTTGATCAGGCTTGGCGTTGATATAGTTTCAACTATTCCCTTAATCATATTTGCTAAAACCTGGTCTGCTACGCGGAAAGCCTCATTTATTGGCAGTTGAGGAACAAGCTGCATTAGCTTATTATTATCTATTACAACTACCGTGTCGCAATAACGCCTCATTTCATTTAATCCTAAAGCAGCATATTCTATTCTGCCCTTCTCTATCCTGAAGGGCGTTGTAACTACCCCTACAGTTATTGCGCCCTTTTTTCTAGCTATTTCTGCTATTACCGGTGCCGCACCTGTTCCAGTCCCCCCTCCCATACCCGCCGTTATAAAAGCTATGTCTGCACCCGTGAAGAACTCCTCTATTTTACCTCTCGACTCTTCTATGGCTGCCCGGCCTAAGGCTGGGTCTCCACCGGCCCCCAAGCCCTTCGTTGTTTTTTCTCCTATCAGAATCTTGTGCATGGCTCTTGAAGCGTTAAGATGCAGTATATCGGTGTTTATTGCGATGGTTTCTGCTCCTTTAATTCCCATCTCCGTTAGGCGGGTTACGGTGTTGTTTCCAGCTCCTCCTACACCAGCAACCACTATCCTGCAGTATCCAGGCGGCCTAACCCCTTCATAAGGTGTGCTTTGCCAAGCATACTGTAAAACTCTGTTTTTAGGCCTTTGAGGCAATCTTCCTCCTCCTTCTACTTTTTCGCCTCCCATTCTTCCGCCTAACCGCTTTCATGCTTTTTCTAGTCCATAATTCCTCCCTTATCATATCCAATATCGCCGTTCTTATTGCCTCGGCCCTATTTGGATAGAATTTCTCGCTTACAAGCTTGTCCAACGCCTCTATGTAAGGTTCTGGAAGATACAGCGTTATCAGCTTCATTTAAAATCACCTAGAAAACTTGAATGGTTAATTTTTCATATAGTGCTGTATATTTATTTTAAAATATGTTTTAAATATGAATGTTACATATTCTTTTAAAGTTTACTATAACCATGTTTCTTATTCATGTTAATTTCTCATTTTCCGAGAATGTTTATGTTTCTCTATGCCTTTAAATGCTGTAGTTAGGCTATGCATGCAAAAGTATTTGTAACCAGTTTTGGCTGTGCTTCAAGCTTGGCTGACGGCAATACCTTAGCCGGATGTTTGGCTAGCGCCGGCTTTGAAGTAGTTAGTAGAATGGACGAGGCTGAATTAGTTATTGTAAACACTTGCGCTGTTAAGGGGCCAACTGAAAACCGGATGATAAGTTTTCTGAAGAAAATTCCGCCGGATAAGAAATTAATAGTGGCCGGATGCTTACCTTTAATTAATTTTCCACGCCTAAAACGTGAAGTGCGTTTTGATGGAGTTGTTGGTCCAGCCTTTGGCGAGCGCATAATTGATGTTGCCAAACGAGTTTTAAAGGGAGAAAAAATAATCGAATTGTCTAATACTCTTCAGTCTAAGCCTAGACTTGATTTACCTTGCATTAGACAAAACAGGCTTGTTGATGTTGTGCCAATAGCCTACGGCTGCCTAGGCGAATGTGCCTATTGCTGTGTTCGATTTGCCCGAGGTAGACTTCGAAGCTATACAATTGGAGAAATTGTTAGAAGAATAAAGCGTTCACTAAATGAAGGAGCTAGGGAAATTTGGCTTTGCAGTCAAGATACTGCTATCTACGGCTGGGATTTAGGCTTAAATCTTCCCAAACTACTTAGGGAAATCTGTAGCCTAAACCTGAATGGCTTCTTGGTTAGAGTAGGTATGATGCGTCCAGACCATACCCTTAAGATTTTAGATGAACTCGTTGAAGTCTACGTGGAATTCGGCGGAGAAAAACGTTTTTCAGAAATAGCCGAAGGAAAACAACATGGAGGCTGCCTATTCTGGTTTTTGCATTTACCCGTTCAAAGCGGCGATGACAACATTTTGGCTAGAATGAAACGCGGATACACAGTTGAAGAATTTAAACATATAGTTGAAGTTTTTAGGCGTAGACTTGGCGAAAGCTTCTGTTTAGCGACAGATGTAATTGTCGGCTTTCCTGGAGAAACTGAAGAAGCTTTCAGGAACACACTTAAGTTTATTGAAGAGGTTAAACCTGACATAGACAATGTAAGCAAGTTTTTCGCTAGGCCGGGGACAGAAGCCGAAAAGATGCGGCCCAAAATAGACAACAGAATAGTTAAGGAAAGAAGCAGAATA
>Ga0164311_10001571_pt1 | contig 11315 bp, 7 predicted proteins | sample GuaBasSedimGuay2_FD_121796 | JGI IMG/M metagenome (GOLD analysis project Ga0164311, IMG submission 121796) | Subseafloor sediment microbial communities from Guaymas Basin, Gulf of California, Mexico - Guay2, Core 4569-9, 9-12 cm | ecosystem: Environmental > Aquatic > Marine > Hydrothermal vents...
CTGATTGCCATCGCCTGTGACAGCATTTACATGAAACCCGGTGGAAAGATTGGAGCAGCCACGGTGGTCAATCAGACCGGAGAACAGGTGCCCGACAAATACCAGTCCTATATGAGAGCCACCATGAGAGCCACCGCTGAAGCCCATGGAAAGGACACGCTGGTCACAGGTTCAGATACCCTTTATACCTGGCATCGCGATCCCGCCATTGCAGAGGCCATGGTCGACCCCAAGCTTTATGTTGAAGGAGTCAGCGACACCGGTCAGGTGCTAACCTTTACTGCATCCGAGGCCATCGCTCACGGTTATTGTGAGGGAACTGTGGAATCCATGAAGGAGGTGATCGCCAGACTCGGTTTTGAGGAGTATGAACTGAGCTCCTACAAGCCTACCGGCATGGACAAAATGATTGGCTTTCTGATCAACCCCATGATCAGTGGCGTACTGATCATGATAATCATTGGTGGCATCTACTTTGAACTGCAATCACCCGGAATCGGCTTCGCACTGGGAGCCTCCATTGTAGCCGCCCTGCTCTATTTTGCACCTCTCTACCTGGAAGGTATGGCAGAAAACTGGGAGTTGATCCTCTTTATTGTGGGGATCATCCTTATCATGGTAGAGATATTTGCTATCCCCGGATTTGGGGTAGCCGGAGTCGCAGGGATTATTGCTGTGATTACCGGGCTCACCCTGAGCCTGGTGGACAATGTGGTGTTTGAGGACCCTGAGTTTACAGGGGAAGGCCTGAGTATATTAATGAAATCATTAAGCCTGGTTCTTGTGGCAACACTGGCGGGAATAATCTTCTCCCTGTGGGCCACCCGGAAGCTACTTACTACCACCGCCTTCACTAACTTGTCTCTAAAAAGCGAACAACGCACCGAAGATGGATTTATCGGAGTAGAAACCAAACAGCAAAGCCTCATTGGGGAGCTAGGTGTAGCTCATACGGTACTCAGGCCATCGGGTCGTGTGATGATTCAGGAACAGATCTATGACGCCATGTCGGAATACGGTCTCATTGAAAAGGGTGAAGCCATCAAGGTGATCCGTTATGAAACCGGACAGGTGTATGTGGTCAAAGCATAAGATCTATGATCATCCGAGACTATCGGCAGGGCGATTTTCTACAAATTGAGGACCTTTGGAAAGAGACCGGGGTCTACAGATCTGAACGTGACGACAGTCCTGAGGTAATCCTTCGCTGCAATGCCCAGGGAGGTAGATTTCTGGTCCTGGAAGATGAAACAAACAACAAGATCATCGGTACCTCCTGGCTAACCTGGGACGGAAGGCGGGTTCACTTGCAGTATTTAGCAGTTCTTCCCTCCCAGCAGGGCTTAGGTTATGGCCGGAAACTGGCTGAGGAGTCAATGGCCTTTACCAGAAACAAGGGATCCTCCGTAAAACTCGAGGTTCACCACGATAACATCCCGGCCATCGAACTCTACCTTAGCATGGGATTTAAGATACTTGAAGGATATGAAGTATATTTAGTCTATTATGAAGCATAGGATAAGCCTGATAATCTTCCTGCTACTGCCTCTGTCCCTGATGGCACAGCCAAATCCATGGCAGGCATGGGACGCCGATGTGATCTCTACCTTGAATACCGCCGCAGACCTTGAATACCTCAATGAAGAGGAGAAAAAGGTGATCCTTTTTATGAACATGGCAAGGCATAACGGACCTCTTTTTACCGAAACATTTCTGGCAGTATATATTCAGGAGAACCAGGTGGAGAAGAGCAGCTATACCAGGTCGCTCACCAGGGATCTGAAAAAGACCACCAACTTAAACCACTTGCTGCCGGAAAAAGATCTCACTGCAGTAGCCCAGGGACATGCACGGAAGTCGGGAGAAAAGGGAACTACCGGTCACAGCGGTTTTAAAAAGCGTTTTGAGCCGCTCATGGGAAATCCGTACAAGCATGTGGGGGAAAACTGCTCCTATGGGTATGAGCAAGCCATCGATATTGTAATCTCCCTTCTGATTGATGAGGGAATCGAAAATCTGGGCCATCGGAACAATATTCTGTCATCTGATTTCAACTCCATTGGTGTTGCAATCCGACCACATCGTTCCTACCGGACCAATTGTGTTATGGACTTTGGTAACAGGGACCGCAGCGGTATGAACGAAATTCCCTACTGATCAGGACTCGTTCTGGACACTCTTCTCCGGCAAAAGCTTTTGCTGCCTTGTAAAAGCAAATACTGAAAGCCCTGTAAGCAGCAGAAGCACCCCATAGCTCCACATGGGAACCTTAAATGATGAACCACTGGCATAGGAATGCATTCCTCCCAGGAAGTAGTTCACTCCGAAATAAGTCATCATCACGGAACTGTAAGAGATAAAGCTGGCCAGGTTATAAGCAAACCTCCCTCTCAAGCCGGGAATTCTGTGCATATGGGTTACAAAGGCATAAACCAGGACCGTTATCAAGGCCCAGGTCTCCTTAGGATCCCATCCCCAGTACCGACCCCAGGATTCATTGGCCCATACCCCCCCCAGGAAAACCCCGGCAGTCATAAAATAAAGCCCCACAATCAGGGTTAAATGGTTCACATTGGTTACTTGCAGGATCACCTCCTCCATCTTTGTTTTATTGGAGGGTGTAAGAATTGCATAGAGAGTGATGTTCATCAGTCCCATAATGGACGCCAGTCCCAGGAATCCGTAGCCTGCCATGATCACGGCCACATGGATGGTGAGCCATGGAGATTTCAGTACAGGAACCAGGTTGGTTATTTCCGGATTCATATTACTCATTCCGGCTACCATCAGCGAAAGTGCCGCAAGTATGGCTGTAAGCGCCAGTGCATAACCGGAACGCTTTACAAAAATCAAACCCGCAAGCAGGGTTACCCACGCCACAAAGATCATTGACTCGTAGCCGTTGCTCATTGGTGCGTGACCGCTTATATACCATCTTATTGCCAGGGCCAGGGTGTGGATCACAAGCGCCACCGCCAAATGAATCACCCCAATCCGGAACAGGACATCATAGAGTTTGCGTGGCTTGAAGACCACCAGGAAAGACAGTATCATCATGATGATCCCAAATATTCCATAAAATTCTGCCAGCTTTGGAAAGATATTGATCTTGTTGTAAAGGATCTCCATATTCTTTTTTGACTCTGAAGGGAGAATCTCATCACGAAGCTGATTCTCATGGAGCTGATCCATATAAATGCCAACTGCTCTGGAATCACCCATTTGAATAGCACTGAGGTAGTTTAGAAATACATTTGATATGCTATCCTCTTTGTCGTTCATCTGACCCATCATCGCTTCACTAAGCGAGGCCCATCTGTTGTTTTCAGCCCCCTCATCGGGAAAGATGCGGATCAGTCCGCCCGACTGCACCAGGTAGAAGGCATTCAAACGGTCATCCAGTTTTATAAGCTCCCTGTCCAGCTCCGTTTGCATGGTGACCTGTTTGGCATAGGCTTCATTAACCAGCTCTGAAAGCAGGTAACTCCCGGTAGAATCCATCATATCATTAAAACTGACCATTTCCCCGCTGTAACCCGTCAGGCGATGCAGTTCCGGATGTTTCACCTTAAACAACTCCTTAAGTTGCCACACTTCAGGATAAAGAATCATTCCCAACAGTACCTGGTCGGAACTGTAGCTTTTATAATGAGCATGCTTGGTTATTTTTCTGACCACCTCATTGGATAGGGTGTTCATGGGTTCAAAACGGCCTCCCTTGTCCTGAACCCACAAATGGCCAAAGTCTTTGGCCACATCATTAGGCGGAACCTCCTGGGAAAACAGGGAGAGGCTTCCTCCCAGCAAAAGCATAATCAGTGCGATTGTCCGTGCCACAGGAGCACTTTTCCTGGCGATCATGGCAAAGCGGGTTCCGGGAACAAATAGTGCTACTATCATTCCGGCAATTAAGACCAGGTAACCCAGATAGGTTACAAAGGTACCAGTACGGTCCCTGTTCACCGAGAGGATGGTTCCAAGCTCATCTTTATCATAGGAAGCCTGGTAGAACCTGTATCCCCTGTGCTTTAAAACGTTATTCATAAATATTCTGCGGTCTTCCTGTATTCCCATTTCCGGATCTTGCAAAACCACATCGCTGGCAAAGGAGGAAGGACTGTTGGAGCCCGGGTAGCGCTCTACCTCAAAATTCTTCAGGAAAAGTGAAAATGGTACCATGATTTCCCTCGAACCATAGCTAATAGTATATTTAAGATTGCCCATAGTTCCCTGTACTGGTCTACCGACTAATCGCGCTAATCCAGGGACATATACCTCACTTATCATGCCCATGTATTTCATTTCCAGCTTTACTGCACCTTGATGCGAACCCATCTCTCCGGACTGTGCTCTTACAATCTGCTTCCTGGCTGAGGGCATATAGGTCTGCAGAGCCATCCGCATGTTCCCCAGGGCATACAGGGTATTCTCCCTGATTGGTACAGATTCCCCGGCAGCAAACTCTTCTCCTTCTTCACCACCCATCTGCACCTGCGTAACAGCAAATGGAGCAGTCATCAGGATCATCTCTCCCTGCGAATAGAAATTGATCATCGCAGATGCATCCTCCAGGTTAAGTCCAATGGTCATGCCATTTACCTCCTGGGTGGTCCCCGATGGAAGCCCCACAGAGGTCTGTCGCTCGGTCACCAACATCACTTGCATATAGGGTTCTCCTCCAGGAGAAGCAATGTATTGCTCCACAATACTGCTTAAATATTCGGTAGATTTGATCTTTACCTTTTCACCCCCCACATTGGTGTTCATTCGATAATCTTTTGGAGTCAGATCAGTTAGCATCACCTTCCTGGAGCTTGTAGAGGTCTCCCCATTGACTTCAAGTACTACATCGATGTAAGCATTGCTGCTAAGCATTACATTGGAAGCCTGATTCTCCCGGATATGCATATTCCCTTCGTAGCTTATAAAGCGTGTGATGGCAGCTCCAACAAGAATCAGGATAAAAGACAGGTGAAACAGCAAAACAACTATCTTCTTCCTACGGAAAAATTTCTGTTTTACCATTACTCCTACCAGGTTGATTCCAATAAGCACCATGAGGACTTCGAACCAGTGCGTTCCATAAAATACCGCCCAGGCTGTCTGAGTGGAATAGGCACTCTCCATAAAGGTGGCCAGCGCAAGAACAACAATCAGGATAATCATCAACACAGCCATGAATGGCATGGATACAAGAAAGGATAACTTTTTCAACATAGACTTACATATTTAAAGGGGGGGCCAAGATAGCAAAATCATCCCAGTTGGAGCAAAGTGCCCAACTGATTAACAACAAAACTGGCGGTCCAGGCAATGACCGTGGTATAAAACAGCACAAAGGCCGCCCATTTCCAGTTTCCAGCCTCCCTTCCCACGGCAGCAATCACCGCCACACATGGGAGATAGAAGAGTACAAACAGGAGAAAAGAGATGCCGGTAAGGGGTGTAAATACGCTGGCCCCGGCTTTGGGCCCTTCGGTATAAACCTCCTCCCTGATCCTCTCCTGAAGGGAGGCCGATCCCTCTACGCCATCCGGATCTCCCTGATACAGAACACCCATGGTGCTGACCACAATCTCCTTGGCAACAAAGCCGGTTACCAGGCTGATGCCCATCTTCCAGTCGAAACCCAGCGGCCTGATCACTGGTTCAATGGCCATCCCAAGGCGACCAATATAGGAGTGCTGCTGACGCTCCGACTCCATTTGCAGGCTAAGCAAAGCAACTTGAGTTTCAGCCTGCTCCGTACCTTTCTCTTGCTCCAGGGTGATAAGCTCCTGGTAATCCCTTGTATACTCAACATTCCTGGGGAAATATCCCAGGGCCCAGATCACCAGTGATGCCACCAGGATCACCCCTCCCATTTTTTTCAGGTAGTGTGCTCCCTTGGTCCACATATGACGCAGAATCACCCTGATCCCTGGATTCCTGTAAATGGGAAGCTCCATAACAAATGGCGCCTCACTGTTTTTAAAGAGTGTCTTCTTAAATAGTATGGACATCAACATGGAAAATACAATCCCGATCAAATAGAGCATAAAAATCACATTCCCAGCCTTTGTGGGGAAAATGGCTCCTGCAACCAGCACATAGACCGGGAGCCTGGCACTGCATGACATAAAAGGAATAATTAACATGGTAAGCAGCCGGTCGTTCCGGTTCTCCAGAGTTCTGGTAGCCATGATGGCGGGCACATTACAACCAAAGCCCATGATCAGGGGGATGAAGGACTTTCCATGTAAACCAATCAGGTGCATCACCTTGTCCATGATAAATGCAGTACGGGCCATATAACCTGTATCCTCCATCAGGGAGATAAAGAAGAAAAGTATCAGGATGTTGGGCAGAAATACTATCACCCCCCCCACTCCACCGATGATCCCGTCCACAAGCATATCCCGGAAGATTCCCTCCGACAGATTCGCCTGGATCAGCTGACCCAGCATCTCCACCCCTCTTTCGATCCAAGCCATGGGATAGTTACCCAGGGTAAAGGTGGCATGAAACATAAGCCAGAGAAAACCCAGGAAGATGGGAAGGGCCAGGTACTTATGCGTAAGTATCTTATCTATACGCTGCGAACGTGAAAACCCGGGATCAGCCCCGCTTTTCTTCATGGTCTCCTTGAGCGCTCCAGCCACAAAGCCATAGCGCGCATCGGTAATCAAAGTATCAGTCTCTTCCCTGAAGAGCTTACTGATTCGTTGATTCTCCTCCCTTGCCCTATCCTGTATCTCTATGAAATTGTCAGCTTCCGAAATAAGATAAGCACAGTTATCATCACGCTCCAGCAATTTAAGGGAAATAAACCTGGAGGAATAGTGGTCTGTAAGTGAGGGTGTGAGTCGAATAAGCTCCTGCAATCGTTGAACCGAATGCTCAATCTCCTCTCCGTAATTGATATGGATATGCCTGATATCAGGATCCTCATTTTCAAATACACGTATGACATGATTCAACAACCTGAATATCCCTTTACCCCGATGACTAATGGTTGGAACAACTCTGATTCCCAGCAGTTTGCTAAGCAGGCCCAGGTCGATCTTATCTTTTTTAGCCATGAGGTCATCATACATATTAAGGGCAAGTACCACGGTCACATCCATATCGATAAGCTGACTGGTGAGGTAGAGGTTCCGTTCCAGGTTATTTGCATCAACCACATTAACCACTACATCAGGCTTATTCTTCAAAATATGTTCTCTCACAAAGCGCTCCTCACTGGAATAATCGGAGAGGGAGTAAGTTCCCGGAAGATCGGTAATACGGAAGGTGTAACCTTTATGATTGAAAAGGGCCTCTTTTGAACCGACAGTAACACCGGCATAGTTGCCCACATGCTCCTTCGAACGGGAAACACGGTTAAACAGCGTGGTCTTGCCAGAGTTGGGATTCCCCACCAGGGCCACATCAATTATTTTCCCCGGCCTTGGAACCACCGGTCCCCTTTGAAGAGCATCTGAAATCTTACCAGGTCCTATAGGCCTTACAGGCTGATAATCTTTCTCAGTAACCACTTCAACCAGACTTGCCTCACTCCTGCGCAAGGAGATGTTGCTATCCAGAATCCTGTACTCCACCGGATCTTTTAAGGGAGCTGATTTTACAACCTTAATGTTCTTCCCACGGATAAAGCCCATCTCAGTCAGACGAGTGCGAAAGGCCCCCCTGCCCCTGATGCGGGTTATGATTGCTGAATCACCTGTATGTAATTCATTTAAAGTCATATCTTATACCTTACCGGTATAGCTATATCCCATTCTTTCAATGGCCTCCTTGATTTGCTGTTCTGTAATCCCTTCTGACTCAACACTTACCAGCTTGTTTACACGGTCGGCCATCGCTTCTGATACTCCCTCCAGCTCTTTTAATCCATTTTCAACGGTGGCTTTACAATGATCGCATGTCATGCCCTCCACCCTGTATTGCAATATGTTCTTGCTCATGTTCTTTGCTTTTTGCTTGTCTATCCTGCGTTCTTTTTGAACGGAAAGAAATTTCATTACATACCCGTTCATAATCAGCAGTACTAAAATCGCCGATGAGGTCCACTTAAACCACCCGGTCGAGTGATCATGCATATGAGTTAGGGAGGGCATGACCCCTGTAAACCACTCCCGGGGTAAGAATTCGTTAACCAGGATCCCAAAAAACAGGGCCCCGCCAATGATGGTCCCCAGGTAAACCCACAAGGATCTTTTTCCAAGTGTATTTCCTATCACAGCCATGGTTGCAATATTGGTAGCAGGACCAGCCATCAGCAAAACCAGAGCTGCTCCGGGTGCCAATCCTTTCATCAACAAAACAGCTGCAATGGGAATGGATCCCGTGGCACATATATAGAGTGGAACCGAAGCTGCCAGCATCAGGAGCATAGCCAGGTACTCACTGGAGATCGTAGAGGTGAAAAAATCACCAGGGATCAGAACCGAAAGGAAGGCTGCTGCCAGCATGCCTATAATCAGCCACTTGGAAATATCCTGTATCAGCTCCACAAATCCATACCTGAATAACTCCTTCACGGATCTTTCATAATGCACTTCATCCTCATTGCTTCTGTCTTTTTCGTCCTTGCCGTTTCTTTCAGCTGCATTTCCGAGTACTCCTCCCACAAGTCCCGTAACAAGAGCTACTACTGGTCTGATAATAGCAAGGGGAAGTCCAAGCAGGGAATAGGTTGCAAGTATGGAATCCACCCCTGTCTGAGGTGTGGATATCAAAAAGGAGATGGTAGGGCCCCTGGAGGCGCCACTCCTGTAAAATCCAATCCCAGCAGGTAATACACCACAGGAGCACAGTGGCATGGGAACTCCCAGCAGGGACGCATTGAACACAGATCTGAAGTTGTTCTGACCCATGTACCTGGTAATCATCTTTCTTGGAAATACCACCCGGAGTATCCCCGCAAATAAGAATCCCAGCAGCAGGTATGGCGACATCTCGTTTACCAATCTGGCCAACTCTCCCAAATATGATCCTGCTATCTCTATCATCCCACAAAAGTAAGTTTATCAATGTAGCATCCGATCCCCATAATTGGGTATTTTGTCTAAAATGGATTATATTTCAGCTATGCGGATCAAATACCATACTCTTTTTGCCCTTTTGCTTATTCTCTGTAATCTAAGCACCGCCTGGGCCCAGGATGCATCCTACCTCCTGAAACGGCAGCTGTTCAAAGTACCCCTTACCTCCATTAACATCTCTCCCGATGGATTGTTCCTGCTGGCAGGTTTTGACGACGGTTCGTTCCGCTTGCTGGACCCGATTAGTTTCGAGCAAAGTCTTGAAGTGGAAGGCGCTCATTACAAGGCTGTCAACGCCATAGACATGAGCCCTAAAATGGATTTTATACTGACGGCGGGACACAGCAGCATCAAACTATGGGACAGAAGCGGGAAACACATGCTCGACTGGAACAATCACGCCACCACCATATGGAACGCAGAGATCAGCAGCGATGGACTTTGGGCGGTCTCTTCGGCCATGAATAAAACCTTCTTGCTGTGGGATGTCAAAAACCGTGTGTTACTGGAGCAGATGCGCGGACATGAGGATGTATGCATGGCAGTTAGCATCAGCCCGGACATGCGGCTGATTGCCAGTGGAAGCAACGATTCATCCATAAAAATCTGGGATCTGCAGACCAGGCAGGTGATCACTCAGCTTCATGGGCCCACTGAGGATATTTACGATGTGGAGTTTAGTCCGGACGGAAGCCTGCTGGCAGCTTGCTCCAAAGACAAATCGGTCCGCTTATACGATTTGAAGGAGCAGAAACTGTTCCATATCCTGAAAGGACACAGGGCTATGGTCATGGAGGCAGAGTTCAGTCCGGATGGCAACTACCTGGTGAGCGCTTCAGCAGATCAATCTGTAATCCTGTGGGATGTTCTTAGAGGTGAACGGATCCACCAGTTTCTGGAGAATGAAGGCACGGTGATGGACCTGGTATTTCACCCTGATGGACACTCTTTTTACAGCATCACTTATACAGGGGACCTAAGTCACTGGGAAGTGGATCCCGAAATTTTCGTTTTGAAGTATTATGAAAACCCGTACCGGGAAGAGATTGCGGCAGATCCCATTTTCGAAGCGAAAAGAAAAGGCGAATCCAAAAAGGAATACGAGGCCCGGGCAGCGAAGGCCACTTTGAAAAAGAATGAAATCATCGCACGCTATTATGAGCTCTACCTATCTGATAGAGAAAAGTAACTGCCCAAAAACATCCATTTCTATCATGCCATATGGCAGCTTCACCCTACCTTTGCCTTAGATATGAAAGTCCCGACACATATAAGCTCCAAACGCTTGTTTCTGAACATCAAGCAGCGTGATAAGTTTAATACCTAATGCCTTGCGCCAGTCCTGGCCAGGCATCGAGTCTCCTATCTCCTATCTTTTACATATTACTTATCACTTCTCACAAAGATCAAATGAAGCTACCATACGCAGAACCTTATAAAATTAAAATGGTCGAACCCATGTATCCCAGTACCAGATCGGACCGGGAAACATGGCTAAAAGAGGCCCGCTACAATCTCTTTAACCTGAAAAGTCACCAGGTATTTATCGACCTGCTGACCGATTCGGGAACGGGAGCCATGAGCCAGGAGCAGTGGTCTGCCCTTATGAGCGGAGATGAATCCTATGCCGGAAGCCAATCTTTCGAACAGCTGAAAGAGATCATAACTTCATTAACCGGATTCCCCTACATCCTTCCAACCCACCAGGGCCGGGCTGCAGAGAATGTGCTTTTTTCGGTGATGGTTAAGGAGGGCCATGTGGTGCCGGGGAATGCCCACTTCGATACCACCAAGGGACATATTGAGTTCCGAAAGGCCAGCGCCTTCGACTGCACCATCGACGAAGCGTCCGATACCACCCTTTACCATCCCTTCAAGGGAAATCTGGACATCAGCAAACTTGAAAATGTGATGGATGTCTATGGAAAAGAGCGAATCCCCATGATCATCGTAACCGTTACCTGCAACTCCACCGGGGGACAACCCGTGAGTATGGAGAATATGAAAGCGGTAAGAAAATTCGCCGATCGGCATGGCATCCCGGTGATTTTTGATGCAGCCAGGTTTGCAGAAAATGCTTACTTCATCAAGACCAGGGAAAAGGCGTATAAGAAGCACTCTATCAGGGAAATTATCCGGGAGATGTTTTCCTATGCCGACGGGATGACCATGAGTAGCAAAAAGGATGGGATAGTTAATATGGGTGGTTTTATCGCTCTCAATAGCAAAGCCCTCTTCCGGGAAGCCTCAACATTTAATATCATGTTTGAAGGTTATATTACCTATGGA
>Ga0164311_10001574_pt1 | contig 11311 bp, 13 predicted proteins | sample GuaBasSedimGuay2_FD_121796 | JGI IMG/M metagenome (GOLD analysis project Ga0164311, IMG submission 121796) | Subseafloor sediment microbial communities from Guaymas Basin, Gulf of California, Mexico - Guay2, Core 4569-9, 9-12 cm | ecosystem: Environmental > Aquatic > Marine > Hydrothermal vents...
ATATTGAAAAAGGAGAGGTACACCTGTTATTTGGACCTAATGGTGCTGGAAAATCTACTCTATTGAGGACTATTATAGGACTACCGACGTACGCTGTTGAGAGAGGCAGGATAATCTTTGATGGTGTAGATATTACGAATAAGAAACCATATGAAAGAGCTTTAATGGGCATAGCGTTCTCTTATCAAAACCCGCCGCCGCTACATACTAAGTTTAACTATATAGCTAAGTTGATGACCAGAAAGTACAATAGCAGGTTAGATTATATCTTAGATCTTAACCTCGATAACCTTATAGAGAGAAGGTTGCACGATGGATTTAGCGGGGGCGAATCAAAAAGGGCAGAATTAGCTATGGTACTGCTCCAAAAACCGAAATTGGCACTTTTAGACGAGCCCGACAGTGGAGTTGATATCGACAGTATGGAGCTTATAGCTAATGCTATAAACAGGCTTATAGAGATGAAATCCACGATTCTCATGGTTACTCATACGGGGTTTATAGCGTTTAAGATTAAGAGGATAGATAAGGCGTCAGTTATGGTTAACGGTAGAATAGTATATACGGGCGAGTTTGAAGAAGTCTATGATATGATTATGAAGAAGGGGTATAAGGGCTTCGGCCATGAATAGGTTAGAAATTCATAGAAGAAAAGCTTTAGAATTTTTAGCTAAGAAAGGGCTAAAACTCGAAGATTTCGATTTTGAGAAAACAGGCTTTTCCAGAATCCCAAGAAAGGTAATTAAAGAACTGGGGGTTTCGGTTGAAGAGCCTAAAATTAGCGGAGTTTATCTTCAAGTTAATAGCGACGTTATAAGACTGGCTGTTAAAAAAGAGTTGGAGAGGAAGGGAGTCATACTTTTAGATTTAAAAGAGGCGCTGAAAGATCCTAAGTATCAAGAATATTATTGGAAGGCCTTGCCAGTAGATTACGACGAGTACACGGTGGCTGCCGAACTTTACGGATATCACGGAGTTTTCATCTATGTACCCGAGGGAGTCAAGGTGGAGTTTCCCATTCAGGCTTGTTTCTTAATATCATCGGGTAAGATTGGGCAGGCTGTTCACAATATAATCGTCGTCGATAAAAACTCGAGCTTGACGATAAATACGGCATGTGCGGCTTTAAGAGGCGAGGCGATCCATATCGGCGTAACAGAAATGTTCATTGGAGAGAACGCTGAGTTAACCTATATAATGGTTCACGGCTGGACTCCTTATGTACAGGTTAGGCCGAGAACCGGAGTATACGTCGACAAAAACGGGTCTTTCATATCGCACTATATTAACTTAAAACCTGTAAAATACATCCAGTCCTATCCTAAGATAGTTTTGAAAGAAAATGCCAAGGCCTATTACTCCTCCGTGATAGTCGGCAGAGAGGATAGTTACATGGATTTAGGCTCAGAAATAATATTAAAGGGGGGAAATGCCAGTGGAGAGATAGTTTCTAGAGGTATAGCAAAAGATCATTCAAAATTGATTATGCAGGGTTGTCTTAAAGGCTATGCTCAAAACGCAAGAGGACATTTAGAGTGTAAAGGCTTACAGCTCTCGGATAATGCTTCGATAAAAGCTATACCTATTCTCGAATCTAAAGTTGTGGGAGCTATCTTGACGCATGAGGCTTCGATAGGCAGGATATCTGAGGAAGAATTGAATTATCTGATGTCCAAGGGATTTACGGAGGAAGAGGCGACTTCTATAATTGTAAGAGGTTTTATCGATATAGGTTTAGATAGAATACCTAAAGCGTTGAGGCCTCAGCTGGAATCTATCTACGATATGATAGCGAAAATGGCTACCGGTTAGCGAGTTTAGGCTTTAGCTCTAACGGAGGCTAAAACTCTAGCTGTCTGCCTCAAGCCTGAGAAATAGAAAGATATCGCATAGAACACTACCTCTAATAAAATCCACTCTCAAAACATAAACTATTAAGCACACATAGCACAATGCTAAAAACCCCCACAAAACCCTAACTTAACACCACCGCTCTAACTGGCGAAAAACTTTAATACAGTAGAATCGGAGTTGAAGTGGCGATAAAATGAGGATAGCGATGCCCGTGGGCGATGGACAGAAAGGCTTAGAAAATGAGATTTTCGAACATTTTGGTCATGCACCATATTTTCTACTAGTAGATATAAATGGTAAAAGAGTAGTAAATGTCAAAACTTTGAAAAATCCATACGCAGAAGAGCACATGCCAGGTCAAGTTCCTAAACTGCTTAGTGAGAATAACGTAAAAATTCTGATATGTAGAGGAGTTGGACGGAGAGCGATGGAAATGTTTCGGCAGTTCGGTATAGAAGTCATTAGAGGTGCTCAAGGCAAAGCTAGTCAAGTAATAGAGGCTTATCTTAAGGGAGAACTCGTTTCAAAAGAATATAAACCATCTAGAAAATGGAAATCATCTAATAGATGCTCAAACATATAAAAACCGGGTTAAGCACAATCTCTTGCCAGCAAAATCTAAATACTATTTTTTAGTAATATGCTGTATGAAAGAACTGGAAACTCTGAAGAAATTAGTTCTTAAATCTGTTAAAATCCTATACGAACGAGGCCTTACTTCAAGTCTAAGCGGTAACGTGAGCGTTAAGGCGCCTAAAGGCTTCATTATCACTCCTTCCGGAGTTCCCCGCTGGGCTATGACGGTGAATGATTTAGTATACGTGGATTTTGAAGGCAACGTTTTGAAAGGGTCTAGAAAGCCTTCCATCGAATGGAGGATGCACAAAATGATATACCTGGCCGATGAGGAGGTTAATGCCATAGTGCACGCTCATCCTAAGTATACTCTAGCGCTATCCTTGGCTAACCGCTTAGACGTAATGAGGGAGTTAGCCGAGTTCAAAGTGTTCTTTAAAGAACTAGTCGTAGTTCCCTATGAAGAGCCGGGCAGCGAGGAGCTTGCGATAAGAGTTAGAGAGGCGGCAAAAAATAAAAAGAGCAACGCGCTTATATTAGAGAAGCATGGAGCTATCACAATGGACAAATCTCTGGAATCAGCTACTGCCTTGATGGAGGCTTTAGAAGAAGTAGCAAAAATAGCTTATCTTTATTTGATATCTTCTAGCATAGGCTAGATCTTTAATATCTCTTTATAAAAGTACCCGGCGGCGTAAAGCACCGTCCGTATACATTTTTTAAAAATCCTCAAATCCATGGCTGATATGATATCAATCTCTTTTTCAGCTAGGATGCTCCCGTTCTCAGTCATGCTATAGGTCGCCCCGCCGGTATAGAAATTCTCTTCTAACAGCATTCTGTAAAGTATGGCTCTATTCACGCATTCCGGGACTTCCTTCTCGTTAATTAGATAGATAAACACTTTTACCCAATTCTTAGAATAGCTCACCATAACTGGCAGATTTCTCCGAGTTTTCCCAGCTATACCCACGTAGAATAGCCTACGCTGGGGGTCATGTCTATACTGTAGCTTTAGAGAATTTAAATGCTGCTCTATGATCTTTCCAACCTGTAGCATCTCCACGGCATCGAAATTTAAAATCTCTTATAAAACAGTTACGTGCGAAGTGAATTTATATTCATCATAAAATATTGTATTTTGGAATGAAGAATCCACGGACACCGAGCGCTGAGGACCGGTAGGTAGACCGACCCGCCCCGCACTCGCGCCCCCGCCGACAGGTGAGGCGGTAGGTCGGTCAGCGGGGCGACAATTTATCAACTCGTTACGAATTCTGGATTAACTCTTCCTAGTCAACTATCTTAGAAAATGTAGTTTAAGCTACGGAACTTTAGCATGTATCAAGAGTAACGGATATTACAGCTGGTTTTAAACCCTTATACTCAGCGGCAGTTAGAACTTTTTTACCTAGTTTTTCGCCGAGTTTCCAAACTTTAAGAGTTCTTTCACGGAATCTAGGCTCTCTCGGTAGATGGTGGTCATAAATTATAAGCTTAGTATCTGTCTCCTCGACTATTCTAGCGGCGTTTTCTAGAGCTCTATTAAAGTTTATTAAGTTGAGAGTATAGCCGAGCATATAGGTCATAGGACCATCTAGTATGAGCACGTCCGGATTCTCCTTTATAATCCACTCAGCATAATCCTCTATAATCGGGCCGTTCAAATCGCTAGAATGTATCAACTTATATCCCTCATACTCGATCACAGTAGCGAAAACCCAGCCAACTCTCGAATACTCAATGCCATGAAACATAGGCTCCGTAAACCTAATCACCGTTCCGCCGAATTTAAAAGTCCTTCCCTCGGCAAATCGAACTCTAACTTTTTCAAGACTAAGCTCTGGGACTAACTTATAATTCTTCCATTTATCTACTCTATTCTCAAACCACTTCCTGCCCTTCTCTAATAGTTGTAATCGTCTTTTATTATAATCTCCAAAATCCTTAGTTTTTGCAATCCTTAAATTATCGAAGATATCCTTCCAATTTCGACTCCTAGGTTCCTCCATGACTTTCTCAAGCTCGATTCCGAAACTGCCGTAAAGATGCCCGTAAAAGCGGAGAGCACGTTTTCTCTGAGAATCGTTTATATACTCATTCGGATTCTTAGCTAAAACCAGCTTACCCTCATATATCTCTTTTTCAAAATCCGTGAAGTGGTCGTAATGATAATGGGATATAACGATGACATCAGCCTTTCGAGAAGCCTTTCTAACAGCTTCTCTTCCTTCTTCAAGCCATTCAAATTTTAGAGTATCCGGCGCTGGGAAGGTTGGGTGCATGATCGCTACGCCCGGATCTATAAGAATTTTGACATCTGGAGTTATAACTAGAGTACAGGATGATTTAGCGCCTAAAGAATCGAACCAAACCAGTTCGAACTCCACAACTTTAAAACTAATCTCTACTAGATAAATCTACGTTATACAGGGGCAGGAAAGGCTCGCCTCTAAAATACTTTCCCAACTCTCTCCGCGGCTTCTCCAAATATTCTACGTAATACTCGCCAGCCTTATACTCCAAAACTAGGAGCTCGTCCACCACTACAACGTAGACATAATTGAGCTTAGCCGAAATTAACTCTTCAACCCTTATAGGCGGCTTCTTATAGTATCTATCTAAGAAGCTTTTTATAGTTTTCAAACCCCAGTACTCCCTCTTCTCCGGAGGCAGGAAGAAAATATCCGGCAACTGCAGTATATGGTAAGGAGGAGTAGCCAGAGCAAAATAATCGACAAATCTACTATACCTAACAACCTTACTTATTTCCCTAGCCGCCCTATACGCAACAGGATCCTTAGAATTCTCTGGAGGGACGAAACCTGTCTCCACCTCCACGGCCAAACTCTCGCCGTTTCTCCTAGCGTATATATCGCAGACTAAGCCATCGCCAAAATCGTACTCCACGTCTACATCATAACCTTTTTTGATCAAATGGCATGCTAAAACAAGTTCCATAACGCTATGATTGGATTTTACCAATCCTTTCTCGTACATCTTCGTCAATTTCCAAGCAACCCTCTCTAGTTTAGAGAAATCCTCGAGACAGGGGAGGACCCGTCTAGCTCTCTCCAGTACGAAGGACACATCGTCTATAAAATCCATCTAAACAAAACGTTAAAAATTCATATAAAAATTTAACACTTAAATAAAGAATACCTATAAATAGTTCACGCCTAGTTAACTTTCACTCAATAACATTAAATATTTATAGGGGATACGTTAATAATATTAATGGGGCGCGGGGCAGGCTTGGCCCACGGCCGAGGCATATCGAGTAGGCCCGTTCAAACCGTAACCACGCGGCTTCGGCCGCGCGGCTACGGCGCGAACGAGCCGAAAGATGTGCCAAAGCCGTAGGTCAGGCTTAGACGCGCCCCACTGCTTCTATGCTTCTTAAATATGGTATTGGAGAGTTTCTGCCGCCGATTACTTCTCAAAATTTTCCTAGTTTGGCTTTGGTTTTTCATGGGTCCCCCTTTAATGGTTTTAACACTTTCACTGTTTTGGCGTGTCGGATTTCCCGAAGCTCTCGAAGGGCTCTATCATATTCTCCTTAAAGAGCCTTATTTAGCCTCTTACCCGGAGCTCGTGTTTATAGGAATTTTACCCATAATCTTTACGCTGGTCTGCGGTGAAGATTTCGCTAAATACGGTTTTCGCAGAGATGGGTTTTGGAGGAGTATGCTATATTCTCTCCCGCCTGCCTTGCTCGTAGCGTGGTTGCGGGGTTTTCCGAAGAGAGGTTATGGTTTGACTTTTCCCTGGAACTTCTATTATGCAGTCTTAAACTTAGTGGCTTATGGTCCTCTAGAGGTTTTCTTCGTTGTTTGGCTTATCGAGAATACGGACGAATATTTAGGAAGCGAGGCTATACCGTCTGAGGGTTCAATGGCTGTACCAATGATCTTCGGCTTGTCTCATGTCTTATGGGCTATTCACGGCGATTTGGTAGCCGCCGTGGTGAACGCTTTCATGGTTTCACTTGTCTTTCTCTATTTCGGAGTTATCTATAAATATACGAGAAATATCGCCGGGTTTATGACCGCGTGGACGTTAATGAATAGACAATCTCTACTCTCAGCTATTCAATGTCTAGTTTAAAAAGTCTAGGCTTATGCTTTTCAAACACGTAAAAGCCCTCATAGCCAGCAAGCACTACCTTCTCAGCGGCTTTCTCCAATTTTAAACCTAGATGTTCTAGGGCATGAGCGTCAGAGCCTATAGTCACTACTTTTATACCGAGCTTTTTCGCCACTTTCAACATTTCCGTTCTCGGATAACAATCTCCGATGCTATGCCTATAACCCGCCGAGTTTACCTCTAACCCTATACCATATTCGTTGAGCGCGTCTAGAACCCGCCAAGCCATGTCCATGTAAAGTTCGGAGCTTATCTCCCGGCCATAGTGTTTCACAGCTATCTTTCTGATCAAATCCGGGTGGGCTAAAACGTCAAAGAGCTGGCTCTCAACCGCGGCGGCTGCTTCGTCGAAGTATCTCCTATAAGCCTCTAGTTCATTGAACTTAGCGAATACCTCTTTAGAGAGCTCGGTAGCGAATATAGGGGAGGCGTCATAGCTACCGATGTAATGTATAGAGCCTAGGAAAAAGTCGAATGAGGCTTCGTGTTCTGAGAGTATTGCTTCTATATCTTTTTCAAATCTCCGGGTATACGTTACCTCAAGCCCTATTTTTACTCTTAAACTTGTGTTGGCTTTAGCTCGTTCTACTTCATCGATGAATTCTTCTATCTGATCTGGGAAAATAGTAGCTCCCTTAACGAGTCCCTTTATAGGGTGAAATTCCAAGTGGTTAACGAAGCATATTTCCGCTAAACCCAGCTTTTCAGCTTTTTCAAGGTAAGCGTCTATGCTAACGTTTTCTTTAACGTCTTTTGTATACCCTGTGTGGACGTGGTAGTCGGCGAGGAGCATAGACTTCTAAAATAAAGAGTACTTAAAACTTTAGTGTTTTACCTTATAAATCGCGTAAAGGGGGATCTAGGGCGGTTATATTTTATCACTGTGTCGCCGATGTTAACTTTTAAATCTCTAGCCACGACAGGGCATTTAACGAGGAGTATGAAGAATATATTCTCATATCTATCGAAGTTTTCGTAGTTACTTTGCCCTTTCGATATTATCAGATCGTGGGTTAGAAACCACTTTTCTAAATCTGGATTATCCTCTTCGAGATTCCGCCCTCTATATGATATTGTTTTAAGGCTTATATTAGGGAGCGAGTTTATTCGTATATAAATAGCGTCTTCGACCGTTGCATCGTTAATTATAGGCTCTTCTTTCACTACAAAAGTTATCCTCTCGAAAGGTTTACTCCTCATCTTTATCATGGTTTCCAATAGTAGTTTATCGAAGACTATCTCGCCGGCGTTATCGGCGAAGAATAAGAGCCGCCGTGCTGTAGGGACTTTATTTTTTAAATATGGGTAATCGTTTATCGCTAATTTTCCCGCTAATATCCTTTTAATTGTATTTTCTATCTCTGGTTTTTCAACTGATGCGAAGTCTATAACGTTTCCAGCTATAGCTAGTTTAACGGCGGTTTCCAGAGGGTCGCGGCTAGCATTGATGAATTCCTTAAGCTTGGGGTAAAGTCTTAAAACGTAATCATTGCTCTGTTTTTTAATTATCTTATATGGGTCGTTTACGCCTGTTATCTCGCTGACTATTCTATGAACCCTATAGGACATGTAGAAGGGAGTATTCCTCCAATCTATTTCTAAAAGCTCCCTCATCGCTCTTCTCAGAATTTTCTCCTGGATTTCCTCATCTTCTGTGACTTTTCTCGAGGCTCTTAAAGCCTGCCGTAGAACACACACTATACAGTCCAATTGAGCCTTCACGGAATCACACCTACTGTGAAACTTCTTTCATTTAAATTTATTTCCCGGCGATAGGAAAATGTTTAAACGTGTTTATAGATTATTGGTTTGGTGGATTTGATGGGAAAATTTGAGTGGTATAACGTTTTCGTTAAAAAAGACTACAAGCCGGACCTGAATAATGATATTATAGTAGTTTTCCGGATTACACCCGTCGAAGGCTTTACTATAGAAGAAGCCGCTGGTAGAGTAGCGTCGGAGAGCAGCGTGGGAACATGGACTACCCTATCAGTGCTTCCCGATAGAATATGGAAGCTCATGGGCAAAGCCTATGAAATAAAACACCTAGAGGATAACACCTACCTGGTTAAGGTAGCTTACCCGGTCGATTTGTTTGAAGAAGGTAATATGCCGGCCTTCCTGGCTAGCGTCGCTGGTAACGTGTACGGGATGAAAGCGGTTAAAGGTTTGAGGGTTGAAGATATCTACATGCCCGAGAGCTTTATGAAATATTTTAAAGGACCGGTTAAGGGAATCAGGGGGGTTAGAGAAATCTACGGCATCTACGACAGGCCTATAGTCGGCACTGTGCCGAAGCCAAAAGTCGGCTTTACTCCAGACGAGTTGAAAGAAGTAGTGTACGAGTACTTGGTGGGGGGCATGGATTATGCTAAAGATGATGAAAACTTGGCAAGCCAGCCTTTCTGCAGGTTCGAGAAAAGAGCTGAAGCCATTATGAAGGCTATTGACAAAGCGGAGAACGAGACGGGGGAGAGGAAGGTATGGCTAGCTAATATAACCGCCGACGTACGGGAGATGGAGAAAAGGCTAAAACTGGTACACGACTACGGAAATCCTTTCATAATGGTCGACGTCGTCATAACGGGCTGGTCTGCTTTAAGCTATATCAGAGATTTAGCTGAAGAATACGGTTTAGGAATTCACGCCCATAGGGCTTTCCACGCAGCTTTTACCAGGAATCCTCTACACGGAATGTCAATGTATACTCTAGCCAAGCTCTATAGACTTGTAGGCGTAGACCAGCTCCACGTAGGCACACCTGGGGTTGGAAAGCTCGAGGCTAAAACGGTAGATGTCATAAACCACGCTAGAATACTGAGAGAACAACACTTCGTGCCCGACAAAGACGATATATTTCATTTAGAACAGAAATGGTATCACATAAAACCGGCGTTCCCAACATCCTCGGGCGGACTCCACCCAGGCACAATACCAGATGTGATAAAAGCCATGGGAGTAAATACGGTGATTCAAGTAGGCGGCGGAGTATTAGGGCATCCTGACGGTCCGAGAGCTGGAGCCGCTGCTGTTAGACAAGCCATAGAAGCTTATTTAAAGGGGATACCGCTGCCCGAGTACGCAGAATCTCACAGAGAATTAAAAAGAGCTTTAGAAAAATGGGGATTCGTTAAACCAGCGTAAATTAATTTCCCGCCATCCTACTGGCTATATCTTTTAAAGCCTCAGCTCTACGTCTTTGATCGCCGATCATATCAGCAATTTTTAAAGCTTTATCGATCAATCCCGCTCTAGCCATTCCGCTCGCTATACTCTTCAAAGCTTCAGCCCTATATTTTTCATCAGAAATACCATCAGCTACTTTAAGCGCTTTATCGAAAACTCCGGCTTTAGCCAACTCGCCCACTATATCTTTAAATGCCCAATCTCTCCACCAAGGATCTTCTATACTCCTAGCCGTTTCAAGCGCTTTTCTGAATAGTCCTGCTTTAGCCATTTCCCGAGCCACAGTTCTTCTAGCACCAGCTTTATACCCGGCATCTTCTATCCTTTCTATAGAGTTTAGCGCTTTTTCGAAAACTTTCTCTACGTCTAGCCCTGCCTTGGCCATTTCTCCTGCTATATCCTTGAACGCTACGGTTCTAAACCAAGCATCTTCTATCTTCTCCGCCGCCTTTAAAGCCTCGTTGAATAATCCCGCTTTAGCCATTTCAGAAACTATATCTTTAACCGCCCACCCTCTCCACCAGCGGCTCTCTATAAGACTAGAGGCTTTCAAAGCCTTACTATAAAATCGCGCTTTAGCCATCTCACAAGCTATATCCTTTAAAACTCTCTTCCTAGAATAGGAATCCTCGGTACTCATAGCGGTTTTAAGCGCTTCAGCGAAGATTTCTTCAGCGCGGTTTTTTGTTTTCATCAAAAATATCCTTTTAAAGAGTTTGATAACGGTTTCGCTTAAGTTTAGAAGTGCATAGTAAAGTTTATTATATATTTGTAATTTTTATTTACACATGTCGGGCGAGAGCGTCGTCATTCCCGCCGTCAGAGTCCCTCGTCGACTCTGGCTTTACTTAGAGGCTTTAAGAGAGAAGAAGATGTACACCTCCATGACCGAACTCGTTAGAGAAGCCCTTCGAGAGTACGTCGATAGGCATAGACATGAAGTTGAGCAGGATTTTAAGATAATAGAAGCTTCTCTGATTTTAAAAGAAGGGGATAAACTGGAAGCTATCCGGGAGAAGAGGTTGATAGAGCTTGCGGAAAAACTACGCGCTGGACACTAGCGTTCTCATAGTACATTACTACAGGAAAGATCTAGGAGATATTCTGAAAAGAGGCTACGTAAATCTGCATACTCTTTCTGAAACCTTTTATGTAATCTGTAGAATGGAGGGGGTGGAAGAAGCAGCCCGTTATATTCAAGAAATAGTCAAAACGGTGAAAATAGTACCATCTCACGAGTTAGCACTAGTTGCGGGACAGTTTAAATGCAAGTATAGGATAAGCTTAGCGGATGCCTGGGTTCTCGCTACGGCAAAAGTTAAAAATATTCCAGCACTTTTCGTTAAGGAAAAAGAAGTGCTAGATATTCTAGATAAACTAAAAGACGAAGTTAATATAGAATTTCTCTAACTAAACAAGCAATGCTATATTCTTAAAAGCCTAAATCCAAGTATGCTCGTTAAAGAGGAAATGTTTATATGAAAGGATTCGCTAATTAGTTTGGCTGGGTGAAATGCAGCGCCAAATTCAGTAGATTTCCCGGCTTTAG
>Ga0164311_10001576_pt1 | contig 11310 bp, 8 predicted proteins | sample GuaBasSedimGuay2_FD_121796 | JGI IMG/M metagenome (GOLD analysis project Ga0164311, IMG submission 121796) | Subseafloor sediment microbial communities from Guaymas Basin, Gulf of California, Mexico - Guay2, Core 4569-9, 9-12 cm | ecosystem: Environmental > Aquatic > Marine > Hydrothermal vents...
CTGCGCTTTAACTCCTGCCAGAATCGGGAAAGTTTGTTGGGATCACTGGGCATATTGGGTAGGGCTGGTTTACTGCAAGATACGGTGTATGGGGATATGAGTCAAATAATGACATTTCTCAGTAATAAGTGCCTAAATCGGATACCTCGTAAATATGACTGCCGGCAACAGCTTGAAAATAATGTTAATGCCAGATGAGGTTCATGACACAGGACCTCCCGAACCTATTGCGAGTAGTGGCTCAAATGAGCACCTCATAATGAATTTGATTGATCGGGAATCTTAACTGGATTGGCCAGGACTATTTTCGCTTATAGATGACAAAAACAAATTCATCATGTTCTTCCTTAAGCTCAACCGACCATTCCCCCTTATTAAACTCGGGAAAAAATACATTTCCCTGATGTTCTCCTTTTATAAATGAGAGGTACATGTAATCTGCATACTGAAGAGATTCTTCATAGACAGATTGTCCGCCACAAATAAAAACGTCTTCAGGGAACTTTTTTGAATACGCAAGTGCTTCAGGCAAAGAAGGAAGAACAGATGCCTGATCGGTTTTAATAGATCGGGAAACAACCACCATTCTTTTAGGGAGCATATCACTTTTGAAGATTTCATAAGATCTTCTTCCCATTAGTACAGTTTGGTCTTTTACATAGCCCAAAAATTGATCGTATTCCGATGGTATATGCCAGGGCAGCCCATCTCCGTTACCAATAATATGATTACTTCCGATTGCAGATATAATGATTAGCATACTGCTTAAAATAACAATTTGCCATGCGCTTTGTTTGATAAATATGAAAGAGTACAATAAAGCTGATCAACAACTGCATTTGCTTTGCCAGATCATTGGGAAAGCAAATCGAAGGTATGTGCCGGAAAAAGCCGATGAAAGTCATACAAACCTCTATTTCGATTCATGGGGAAATAAAATACTCGGAAGATGGATTCAAACGGAATCAGGAAATGTAATAGTTGCTCTGGACCTGAAAACTTTTACTTTTGAAGTACTTAGTTCTTCTCGTAACAAGATCCTGACTGTTTCAACAATAGGAAAAACTATTGAGGAGATAGAAAGAGAGTTTGAAACACTGCTTCCGAAAGCAGGACTCGATCCTGCAGGATTCAGAGCACCTATGCCTCATGCAATTCCGGAATATTCGTTCAGCAACTTACCACAGGAAGCTATCGATCCAAAGGCATTAGACCAATGGAAATATTTCCGGGAACTGGCAAACCGCAGCTGTAATCAGCTTTTGGGTTATGCACAGGCTGAAAGCGAAGTCAGAGTCTGGCCGGAGCATTTCGATACGGGCGTTTATTTTGAGTACGATGGGAAAATTGGTATTGGATTAGGCTTAGCTATGGAAGATAGCATGGCGGGTGCACCTTATTTTTATATGGCTGGCTATCCGAAAACCGGATCCCTGGTTTTTGAAAACTTACCCAAATCACCAAGCTGGAAGTGGGAGTTAGGAGAACACTGGAAAGGTGCCATAATGCCTGTTACATCGTTAGATATGAAGTCCGATACTCAAATCGATAAGATATTACGTGATTATATCATTCAGACTTTTGATTGGTATATAAGGCAGGCTTAATGGCAGAATCACCCAAGAAGAAGATTACCCGCGAAGGCTTACGCAATTCTCTAAAACTATACAGCTATATTAGACCCTTCCTGGGGGAATATCTTCTGGGTATGTTCTTTCTCTTAGGATCCAGTCTCGCCAGCCTGGCATTTCCCAAATTACTGGGAGATCTGGTTAATTCCGGAAATGAAGGTTCGCTTGGACAAACCATAAATCAGACAGCAATGTGGCTCGGAATCCTACTGCTCGTCCAGTCTGTATTTTCTTATTTCCGGGTAATTCTGTTTGTGAATGTCACTGAAAAATCGCTTGCATCATTGCGGCGTTCGACTTATGATCATCTCATTAAATTACCCATCCGGTTTTTTGAGCAGAGAAGGGTGGGTGAGTTAAACAGCCGGATATCTGCAGATGTTACGCTACTGCAGGAAACACTGACCACTACGCTTGCCGAGTTTATCAGGCAGATCATCATTATTATTGGCGGTACCATTTTACTGGCTCTCACCTCAGTGAAGCTGACTCTGTTTATGCTGGCCATTCTTCCACCCATGATGATCCTGGCAAGGGTGTTTGGTCGATTCATACGAAAATATTCAAAAGATGTACAAAAGCAGGTCGCAGAATCCAATACAGTAGTTGAAGAAACCTTACAGGGGATTCAAAGCGTCAAGGCTTATACAAATGAGTATGTGGAGATGAAGCGCTATGAAAAAAAGACCATTGAAATAGCTGCTCTTGGGATGAAAAGCGGCAAATACAGGGGCGCCTTTTCTTCCTTTATCATATTTGGAATATTTGGAGCGATTTCCGCGGTTGTATGGCAAGGATCGCGCTTAATGGCCCTGGGTGAACTGGCTTCGGGGGATCTCTTCTCATTTGTCATATATTCTGTTTTTGTTGGGGGAAACATTGGTGGACTGGCCACCCTTTTTACCAACATTCAAAAATTTATAGGAGCTACCGAAGATCTGTTTGAACTCTTTGATGAAGAAGAAGAAGATTTATATGAAATTGAAGACATCCAGCAGGAGTTCCAACTGAAAGGAAGCATACAACTAAAAGACCTTAGTTTTTCATATCCTTCGCGTCAGAATGAAAAGGTGCTTCAAAATATTAGCCTGGATATTGCTCCTAATAAGCTCATTGCTTTTGTTGGTTCCAGCGGTGCAGGTAAAAGCACACTGGCATCCCTGCTCTTGATGTTACACTATCCAAACAAAGGGGACTTATTCTATGACGGGACCGACTGCCACGATATTCCCTTGTCTGTCTTAAGGAGTCAAATCTCCCTTGTACCGCAGGATATTTTCCTGTTTGGAGGTACTATCAAGGAAAATATAGCCTATGGAAAACCCTCAGCCACTGAAGAGGAAATCCTGGAGGCTGCTCAACAAGCCAATGCTATGGAATTCATTAACAGGTTCCCTGACAAATTGGATACCCTTGTGGGTGAAAGAGGTACTCAACTTTCCGGGGGACAACGTCAGCGAATTGCTATAGCCAGAGCAGTATTAAAGGATCCAAGGATTTTGATCCTTGATGAAGCAACCTCTTCCCTGGACTCAGAATCTGAGAAATGGGTGCAGGATGCCCTGGAAAAATTAATGGTAGGCCGGACTTCTATCGTAATTGCGCATCGATTGTCTACGATTCGTAAAGCTGACAATATTGTGGTGATCGACCAGGGAAAAATAGCTGAACAAGGCACCCACAATCATTTGTTGAAGATAAGAGATGGCATCTACAAAAATCTGAGTAAGCTTCAATTTGGGATCTAGCTTTCGCGTTGATTTCAAATATCTATTTTCACCCCTGTCAGTCTTTCAGATTCTTCCCATAATTTTGCTGCATCCTCGAGATTATGTGATGCCTCATTGGATGGCACAAGCACCGGATAACCCTTGTATTCTTTTTTACCATCTGGACCATAATACTCACTTCCTTTCACATCCGGGTCCACTGAAGCCCTGATCTGGGGCAAAGCACCCATGGCCTGGTCCTGCGCCATCATTTTGAAAAAAGGAGTCAGGATTTTATAAAGGAACTTGCCTTCCAGGTGACGTGCCAGGTTGGTCATGGCTACTCCGGGGTGGGCTGCTACTGAGATTGTATCTTTCTTTGCTGCTTCCAGCTTTCTCTGCAGTTCATAAGTAAACAGAAGATTGGATAGTTTTGAACGCCCATAGGCCTTCATGGGTTTATAACCTATGCCATCTTCATATTGCAGATTAGAGAAATCCATCTCTCCACTTTTATGTGCGCCACTGCTCACATTCACAATTCTGGCACCCTGAGTTTTAAGAATCACATCCATCATTAATCCGGTAAGCGCAAAATGACCCAGGTGATTGGTTCCCAGTTGCGCTTCAAATCCATCTTTGGTGGTAAAGTAGGGAGTCATCATAATTCCGGCATTATTCAGAAGAACATCCAGTTTCTTATGGCCAAGTTTAAATTCGGAAGCAAAATTCTTTACTGATTCCAGGTCGCCCAGGTCAAGTTGCATCACCTCGATTTTTCCATCAGGAACATCCTTTAAAATTTCCGCTCTTGCTTCTTCACCCTTTTCCATGGACCGGCTTGCCAGTACCATATCAGCTCCTTTCATCGCAAATGCTTTCACAGATTCATACCCAAGCCCGCTGTTCCCGCCTGTTACAATTATTACTTTCCCGCTTAGATCGCTTATTCTCTCAATTGTCCAGTTCATATCTTTCCTAACAGCTAATTTTGCATTATGTTCTCAAGCTTTGGATTGGCACTGGCGATGGTATTTAATCCTTTATTCCAAGATGATACTCCTGCAATGATTTTACTTTATAAGCTCCTTCTCTTCTGTCTTTGATCCCCTTTGTGGCAGCCAAGGCAGCCGATGTGGTGGTAATATAGGGTACCTTGTGTTTGATGGCGCTCTTGCGGATGTATGAATCATCATACTCACTCTGCTTGCCGGCGGGTGTGTTTACCACCAGGTTTATAACCTTATTTTTAATAGCATCGATAATATTGGGCCTTCCCTCATGTACTTTCTTTATATAATCACACTCAATACCCTGTTCTTCCAGGAATCGTTTAGTTCCATCAGTGGCCATGATATTGAACTTCATATCCTGGAAATTTCTTACGCACTCCAGTATCTTATCCTTGTCTCTGTCGGCAATGGTTATCAATACAGTACCTTCTACCGGCAGACTGGTTTGTGTGGCTTCCTGGGATTTATAAAATGCCAGTCCGTACGAATCTGCCAATCCAAGAACTTCCCCTGTGGACCTCATCTCAGGGCTAAGCAATGGATCCACATCAGGGAACATATTGAACGGAAATACAGCTTCTTTTACACCAAAGTGCTCAAACTTCTGCTCCTTAAAACCAAAATCAGAGATCTTTTGCCCAAGCACAAGCTGGGTAGCAATCCTGGCCATGGAGATATTACATATTTTTGAAACCAGTGGCACGGTACGTGATGCCCTGGGATTTGCTTCCAAAATATAGACAACATCCTTATAAATGGCATACTGGATATTCATAAGGCCAACTACATTAAGTTCTTTGGCGATTTTTCTGGTATATTCCTTAATGGTTTCCTGGTGTTTTTCCGAAATAATCACCGGAGGGATGACACATGCCGAATCTCCGGAATGAATCCCGGCATATTCGATGTGCTGCATTACTGTTGGAACGAACACTTCATTTCCGTCAGATATGGCATCTGCCTCTGCTTCAATGGCATCATCCAGGAACATATCAATGAGCAGAGGGCGGTCCGGAGAAACATCGGTAGCTTCAGCCACATACTGCTCCAGCATCTCTTCATCCTGTACGATCTTCATGGCTCTTCCACCAAGAACATAAGAGGGCCTGACCATTAATGGATAACCAATTCTGCCAGCGATACCTTTTGCCTCATGAAGGGTACTTGCCATGCCAGATTCGGGCTGGGGAACACTCAGCTTATCCATAATCTTACGAAACCGGTCCCGGTCTTCTGCCAGGTCGATGGTCTCAGGACTTGTTCCCAGGATTTTCACACCGGCTTCTTCCAGGTCGTTTGCCAGGTTCAGGGGTGTTTGTCCCCCAAATTGAACGATTACGCCCTCTGGTTTTTCTTTCTCGTAGATACTCAACACATCCTCCAGGGTTAAGGGTTCAAAGTATAGTTTATCGGAGGTGTCATAATCTGTAGAAACAGTTTCAGGATTGCAGTTCACCATGATGGACTCATATCCGGCCTTCCGGATGGCTAATGCCGCATGCACACAACAGTAGTCAAATTCAATTCCCTGTCCGATCCGGTTGGGGCCACCCCCCAGTACCATAATTTTCTTCCTGTCGCTGACTTCTACTTTATTCGGTGCATTGTACGTTGAATAGTAATATGCTGTGTTTTCCACCCCGCTAACAGGCACAGGCTCCCAGGCTTCCTCCATTCCCAACGCAATCCGTTTTTCCCTGACATCCTTTTCAGGAACATTCAACAGTTGTGACAGATATCTGTCGGCAAATCCATCCTTCTTGGCCTGGATAAAGATATTTTCAGGGAGGGATTCCCATGTATGTTTCAGCATTACCTCTTCCAGCTCGACCAATTCTTTCATCTGTGTGATAAACCAATGTTTAATATGGGTCCGTTTGAAAAGCTCATCCACATCCGCCCCCTTGCGCAGTGCTTCATACATAATGAATTGACGTTCGCTGGAAGCATATGTCATAAGGGCCATCAATTCACCCAGGTTTTTTTTATTGTAATCCCTGGCAAATCCGAGTCCGTATCTGCCAATTTCCAGGGATCGTATGGCCTTCTGCATGGCCTCCTTATAGTTTTTACCTATACTCATCACTTCACCCACAGCCTGCATCTGTGTACCAAGCTTATCTTCCAGGTTCTCAAATTTTTCAAATGCCCATCTGGCAAATTTCACCACCACATAATCCCCTGAAGGTGTATATTTTTCCAGGGTGCCATCCCGCCAGTAAGGGATTTCATCCATGGTCAATCCACCGGCGAGCAAAGAAGATACCAGAGCAATTGGGAAACCTGTTGCCTTTGATGCCAGGGCTGATGAACGGGAAGTCCGGGGATTGATCTCAATTACAACAATCCTGTCTGATCCTGGATCATGAGCAAATTGAACGTTCGTACCACCTATCACTTCAATGGCCTCAACAATTGCATATGCGTATTTTTGCAACCTTTGCTGAAGTTCGGTCGTGATGGTTAACATGGGAGCTGTGCAAAAAGAATCACCTGTGTGCACACCCATGGCATCCACATTTTCGATGAAACAAACTGTGATCATCTGATTATTGGCATCCCTGACCACCTCCAGTTCAAGTTCCTCCCAACCGAGAACCGATTCCTCCACCAGTACCTGATTCACGATACTTGCTGCCAATCCCCTGGTGACTATGGTACGCAATTCCTCAATATTGTAGACCAGTCCTCCGCCTGTACCACCCATTGTATAGGCAGGCCTGATCACAACAGGAAACCCGAGTTCTGCTGCTGCTTTTTCCGCATCCTCCAGGGTATTAACAGCAGTGCTTTTTGGCATTTCTATTCCGAGGCGATTCATGGTTTCTTTAAATGCCGTACGGTCTTCGCCTCTCTCAATGGCGTCAATATTCACTCCAATTACTTCGACCCCATAGTAATCAAGGATTCCACTTTTTGCCAGTTGCAGGGAGAGGTTCAATGCAGTTTGTCCCCCAAGGTTGGGAAGTAATGCATCGGGTCTTTCCTTTTTAATGATCTCCCGAAGTGCATATTCATTCAGTGGTTCAATGTATGTGACATCGGCTATTTCAGGATCGGTCATGATGGTCGCTGGATTTGAATTCACCAGTACTATTTTATACCCCATTGATCGCAAAGCTTTGCATGCCTGCGTTCCTGAGTAATCAAATTCACAAGCTTGTCCGATGATTATAGGTCCGGATCCAATAATCAATACCTTTTCGATGTCCTTACGTTTTGCCATTGTGGTCACAGGTTTTTTTATTAAGTGTTAGCATACTCTGATAAAGGTGTGAAATAATTCCAGGAATGCTCTTCTGTTCCCTCTTTTGAATATCAAATAGTTATTGACAGTTGCAATAAGCTTGATAAACTGAGCGGCAAGTTTCTCAACTATTTCTGCTAGATTGCCTGTGAACTTATGACAGAAATGACCTCACGAGAACGTGTGCTGGCGGCACTGGATCACAAGGAGACAGACAGGATCCCCATTGCCATGGTGTGCGGGGGTATTAATCCGCCGGCCATGCAGGCACTGGATGAGTTCCTGAAAGTAGACAGGGGAATCAATGCGCAATCCTATATTGACTCTTTTCTGGATGTGGCAGAGATCTGGGTGACAGGCGATTTCGACCAGGAACTGGATATGTGGGGTGTGGCCAGGAAGATGATTTCTTATGGGGCAGGCAGCTATAGCGAAATAGTCCATTATCCACTCAGGAAAATGGAAACGCTGCAGGAGATCCGGGAATATGCTTTTCCCAGGGTCGGGGATATGTCAGTGGATCTCAGGGTGGGGGAGATTAAGCACCTTCGAAAGCACAGCGATCAGGCCATTGTACTGGCCAATGCCAACCTATTTGAAACCTCGTGGTATATGCGGGGATTCGAACAGGCCTTCGAGGATATGCTGCTTCATGCGGAACTGATACATTTTATTATGGATACAGTGACCACCTTTTTTACCGATTATTTTTATGAGATCCTGAAACGATGCAGGGGAGAGATCGATATGGTTTTTACAGCGGATGATATTGGTCATCAGGATGGCTTGCTTCTGTCGCTGGATATGTGGGAGGAGTTCATCAAACCCTATCATGTCAGGATTAATGAAATGATCCATAATATGGGAGCAAAGGTTATTTATCATACCGATGGCGCTGTATCAGAAGCGGTACCCGGTTTGATGGACATGGGCATTGATGTGCTCCAGGCATTGCAGTTCAGTGCGGCGAATATGGATCCGCAGCATCTGAAGAATGAGTTTGGTAAGGATTTGTGTTTTGAAGGAGGAATGTGTGTGCAAAAAGTGCTGCCCTACGGAAGTGTTGAAGAAGTAAGGGAAGAATGCAGGAGACTGATCTCCATACTGGGTAAAAACGGGGGTTATCTCTGTGGCCCCTCCCATTTTATCCAGGCCGGAACTCCTGCTGAAAACATTGCCGCCTATTTTGATGAGGCAATGGGATTCTATCCCTTCAGGTAGAACAATATGTATTATATTTACAGAAATTGAATACATAGTCGACCCGCTTGAAACTGATATTAGTTCACTATAAAAAGAATGTACAGATGAAAAGAAAAATCACGATGCCAGTTGTCCTCAAAATCACGAGCATTATCGTTCTCGCATTATTGATGTCTTGCACAGGCCGAGAGAAGTCAAGTGCTGAAAAGAAAGAATCAAACGTCGATGCTGATGCTGTCGAACAAGCTGTGGAATGGATCTCTTTATTTGACGGAGAGACACTCGATGGATGGAAGCGGTATAATGCGGATGAGATAGGCCCTCTGTGGACCGTTGAAGATGGCGCTATTAAATGTGACGGTAAAGGGCATGGAGAAGGAAGTCCTGAAGATGGCGGCTCTCTGATCACCCTGAAGACCTTTGGTAATTTTGAGCTTGAACTCGAATGGAGGATTTCAGAAGGAGGAAACAGCGGTATTTTGTACCATGTGGTTGAAAAACCGGATTACAGTCATGCCTATGTTACCGGACCGGAATTTCAGGTTTGCGATGATCCACCAGTTGCGGACGATTTATCGAATCTAAATAAGTTAGCTGGGTCAAGCTATGACATGTATGCGGCTCCTCAGACCAAGAAAATTAGTCCCGTTATGGAGTGGAATACAGCCAAAATCGTTTATATGGATGGAAAGGTCGAACACTGGTTGAATGGGGAAAAGGTTGTGGAATTTGATGAAAGCAGTGAGGATTTTAAAGAAAGGTTTGATCAAAGCAAATGGTCCACTGACGAATATCCTTACTGGAATACCTATAAGGAAGGTTCCATTGCCCTGCAGGATCATGGTGCAGCGGTATGGTACCGAAATATCAGGTTAAGGAGCCTGTAAAGTCCTAGGGCCCTTTTCTGTAATTCTTGTCCGGGAAGAGCAGTTGCCCCTTGGTCAGCCAGGAGATTCCGAATGAAAGCAGCACGATGGATTCCAGCCAGAAGACCGGGTTGAGGTCTTTCAGGCCGGGGTATAGCCCACCCAGGAACCACATATTGGCAACGATCAGGAGCAGTGAGGCCGTCATCAGGCTGCCGCAGATGTAGTAGACTATGTTCCGCTTTTTCTTCTGCTTCCCCATGAACATCTTTTCACCGGTCACCATGTCCATATGTGTCTTTGGGAACAGGAGCAGCGAGTATATAATCAGAATGACGAAATAGAGTAGTGCACTCAGGTTGTGCAGCTTACCTACCAGGTGATGCTGCTCGGGTGCTGGGATCAGACAAGCTTGGATGGGAGCGCTGATGGTGCATGGAAGGAAGGCTACTCCCAGGACGAAAATGCTGCCCAGGTAACCCACAAGGTTATCCTTCCAGTCGTGTCCCCTGTAGGCGAAAAGGAAGAGGGCAACTGCACAGTTAAATCCAACGAAGATGTTCCTCATGTTGGTGTAATAATAGGTGCTGATGGATCCCTGGACCTCTTTGCAATCTCCTAACAGGGAAGACCCTGCCAACAGGATCAGCGGAAGGGTGATCCCCAGGACACCTATGGCCCGTCTCATGGTATAGTAGGAGATTATCTCCGGTGGTTTTTCCATGTGCTGATGCCTATCTGTATCAAATCATTCATTAAGGTAGGAGATTTATTGGATATTCCCCAGGGAGGATTGCATTGAAAAAATTCTAAATTTGCCTACAACTTCAGACTTTACAAGATTTGAGTTTTATAAAAGGGATACTGATTTTATTATGCTTGCTCCTGTTTGAGTATTCATCCTCCGCCCAGTCCATAGAGGATTTATCATTCGGAACCGACTCTACATTTGAGGTAATGACATGGAATATTGAGTGGCTACCCAAGAATGGTCAGACTACTATTGATTACCTGGTTGAGATAATAGAAGCTTTGGATGTTGATTTACTGGCCATTCAGGAAGTGGATAATATAGACGTGTTTGAGCAAATGATCGAGAGCCTGGATGCATATGATGGATATCTGGAGTCGAGCTATTTTGCCGGTCTGGCATACATTTACAAACCTGGCACCATTCAAATCAATGATATTTATGAAATATATACCACCTCACCATATTGGAGCCCGTTTCCAAGGTCTCCGATGGTAATGGATATAGATTTCATGAACGAAAGGTTTATAATTATCAATAATCATTTTAAGTGTTGCGGGAACGGAATTCTAAATAGTTCCAACCCGGATGACGAGGAAACAAGAAGATATACTGCAAGTAATCTGCTGAAAGATTATATCGATATTAATTTCCCCAATGAAAAAACGATTGTTCTGGGCGATCTGAATGATATATTATCAGATGATACTGAGAATAATGTCTTTCAAATGTTTCTGGATGACAGTGAGAATTATTTGTTTGCGGATTATGAGATTGCCCATGGAAACGAGTCCAATTGGTCGTATCCAAGCTGGCCTTCACATATTGATCATATTCTGATAACAAATGAATTATTTGATTTATTTGAGAGTTGGGGTTCTGTTATTCAA
>Ga0164311_10001577_pt1 | contig 11308 bp, 8 predicted proteins | sample GuaBasSedimGuay2_FD_121796 | JGI IMG/M metagenome (GOLD analysis project Ga0164311, IMG submission 121796) | Subseafloor sediment microbial communities from Guaymas Basin, Gulf of California, Mexico - Guay2, Core 4569-9, 9-12 cm | ecosystem: Environmental > Aquatic > Marine > Hydrothermal vents...
ACTATGACAACTTTAAGAAATTCAGTACAACTGATCGGACGCCTGGGTGTTGACCCGAAATCATTTGAATTTGACGGCGGAAAAATGAAAGTTACTTTTTCACTGGCCACTTCTGATTATTATAAAAATAAAGAAGGCGACCGCGTGGAAGAAACCCAATGGCACAACATTGTTGCCTGGGGAAAAACAGCTAAGATTGCTGCCGACTACCTGAGTAAAGGAAAAGAAATTGCTCTTTCGGGTAAACTTACCAACCGCTCATATGAAGACAAAGAAGGAAATAAAAGGTACATCACCGAAATTGTTGCTAACGAAATTGTGATGCTGGAAAAGAAGAACTAGAGTTTTGTCTTTGTATCTCACATCTGATATCAAAAAACTATCAATAAATAATCAAATTACTAACTTTAAATTTTTACTACTATGACAACTTTAAGAAATTCAGTACAACTGATCGGACGCCTGGGTGTTGACCCGAAATCATTTGAATTTGACGGCGGAAAAATGAAAACTACTTTTTCGATGGCCACTTCTGATTTCTACAACGACAAAGACGGCAAGCGTGTAGAAGAAACCCAATGGCACAATGTTGTTGCCTGGGGAGGTATAGCTAAAGTAGCTGCCGATTACCTAGCCAAAGGCAAAGAAATTGCCCTTGCAGGTAAACTCACCAACCGCTCGTACGAAGACAAAGACGGCAACAAAAAGTACATCACCGAAATCGTTGCTAATGAGATCGTGATGCTTGATAAGAAGAATTAGGGATTTTTTTCAAGCCATCCGGCGAAGGCGCAGAGAGTATTCTCTTTGCGCCTTTTTTATTCCAGATTAATCCCCTTTATAAACATATTCCAGTCCCAATACTCACTGTTTCGTATAATCAGGCTGTTTTTATCTTCTGAGCATTTTTTAGTTCCTGTGTATACACCGTCAAATGGAGGGTTTCCGGCGTACTTTATCTTCTACAGTCAATGTAGTCTCCCTGAAAAGAAAATAATAAGGCTTAAAGGTAACTAAAACAACACGTAAAAGCAAATAGCAGAGCTTTTTGATTCACCTGTTTTGCGCTGTAAAAGATAAAATTGTTACGCGGGCGCTTTGTATCTGCGCCACCATCTGAAATGGGTAAGTGATGTGAAGGTGATGATCTTGTTGATGATCTTTATCCGCAATAACTGGTGCAGCAGTTTGTAGCCGGCAAAAACGATAATCAGTCCGAACAGGATTGACGACCCGTTAAATAAGAAGTCGAAATTGTTCTTATAAAAGGCAGCGCTGATCACTTCCATAATAACCAGCAGTTTAATAATCAGCAGCGGAAGCAAAGAAAAAGCGAGCCACCAGAGTAAAAATGTGTATCCGTGGGCTGTTTCGATAGCCCGGTGCGGACAGTGGTTCATGCATTTCATGCAGCTTTCACACGAATATGTCCAGTAAGGGCGATCGTTTTTTAGTTCTATGGCTCCGACCGGGCAATTGTCAATACAGACACCACAACCGGTGCACTTGTAACTGGCAAAAAAGGTTTTAGCCAAGGCAAAACGGCCGTAAAAATAATACGCAACAGAAACCGGCGTAATGATGATGTCCGCCGGAAGCCAGAGTAACCCGTTCAGGACAGGTTTACCGATGAGGATCTTTCCGGTAAACCGCTCCAGGGTTTGTTCACAGTGGTTGACGATAAACCGGATAGCTTTGTCGGTTAGTCCGGGGTGCAGCGAAATCCAGTTAGACGGCAGATCAAGCGGGCGAAACCCGATTGTTTTATAGCCTTTGAATAACAACAGCAAAGCCGGCAACCACAATGCCAGTCCCCCGAGGCCTGCAGTATGAAGTTTGCCGATCCGCATACCTGCTCTGGTATTCAGCAGGAACACATGGTTTTTTCCTTTCGGGAACTTCCGGATAAACTTCAATAATACTGGTGGTGCGTTGAACCCATGCGTTGGAAAGCAATACCCCACCAATGTGCTTTCCGGGATTTCGGGAACATCTTTTTTTAATTCGGCTATATTGTAAACCGTTGCCTCCACCCCTTTCTCCCGCGCAAAAGCAGCGATTTTATGTGCGGCAAAGCGGGCATTCCCCGTACCGGAGAAATAAAAAAGAGCGAGTTGTTTATATGGTAGTTGTGCAGCAGCCATTCATTTCAGGTAAGGACAAGCATTGCCCGGGTTGAGACAAATGTAAGAAAAATCAGGGGGATTTATTTCCTGATAAACAGGATGACTTTACGGCAATTTTCTTTCATAGCCATGTAGATCATAAACCATTACTCCACCCTCACTTCACAAACCGCTCATCATCTCTCGAAGAAGTAAGTTTATGCATGTTATGCTTCAGCCAGCCCGTTTTTTCCACCTCACGGATATCGAATTCCGGCACATAAGGTTTAATATCCAGTAGCGGAGTGCCTTCTACAATATCCACATCCAGGATATGGAGCAGCTGTTTTTCCACCCCGGTAAGACGCACAACGGAGATACCCACCGACACCGGACGGGCAGGTGCACGTGTAGCAAACACTCCGTGCGGCATGTTATCCATATAGGGTTTCACCTCCGGCTTCCATTTGCCAACAAGATGAAAGTGGTAGATCAGAATAAGATGCGAAAAACCTTCGATATCCTTAAGGCCGCCGGCATATTCCGGAAATACCTCCACCGTTCCGGCCACCCCGCGGGCACCTTCGGGTTGTATCGGCGTTCCCTTGGGTTCTATGAACGGCGAATGAATGATACCTATCGGTTTATACGTTATTTCGTCCATAATTTTATTCTGGTTATTCGGACAGTTTCTCCTAACTTCATATTGCTACCGCAAAGCTACTAAATATAGCATAAGTTACCGCACTTGTACCGCCTTGTGTCTGCCCGGAAAACAGAAAAATTCCTCCCTACCAATAGTTTGATCTCCTGAGTTTTGTACCTTTGCATTCCTTAAAATAAATAACCCCCTTATGAGCGATCTGAAAAACAACTACTGTGTGATCATGGCAGGTGGTGTCGGTTCTCGTTTCTGGCCCGTAAGCCGAACCGAACGGCCCAAACAGTTTATTGATATTCTGGGTGTGGGCAAAACCCTTATTCAACTCACCTTCGAACGATTTAAGAAGATATGCCCACCGGAAAACGTATTTGTTGTGACGAATGCGATCTATAAAGATCTCGTGCTGGAACAACTCCCCGAACTAACCGAAAATCAGGTGTTGTGCGAGCCCTCCATGCGTAATACGGCCCCCTGCGTGGCTTACGCCAACTACAAGATTCACGAAATTAACCCCGATGCGCTGGTGGTGGTGGCTCCTTCCGACCACATCATCCTTAAAGAAGACGTGTTTGTCAATGATATCAACTCCGCCCTGAGAGCTGCCGCCCAAAACGACAGCCTGATCACCCTGGGCATCAAACCCAGCCGTCCTGATACGGGTTATGGCTACATCCAGTACCTGGAAGAAAGCATTTCCGGCACTATTCCGGACATCAAAAAAGTGAAAACATTTACCGAAAAACCGAACCTCGAAATTGCTCAGTCGTTTCTGGCCAGTGGCGACTTTTTGTGGAATTCGGGTATTTTTATCTGGTCGCTGAAAAGCATCATGGACGCCTTCAAACAACTTCTGGATGATGTGGATTCATTATTTGCCAAAGGTGTGAGAAAATATAATACACCGGAGGAAAAAGAATTCATCGAAGAAACCTATGCTGTTTGTAAAAATATTTCCATCGATTACGGCATTATGGAAAAAGCAAACAATGTGTATGTACTTCCGGTTGATTTCGGCTGGTCCGACCTGGGTACCTGGGGTTCGCTACATACGATGAGAGATAAAGACGAACAGGCAAACGCCGTTGCCGGCAATAATGTACTGCTTTATGATACCGAAAACTCCATCATTCGTATGCCCGACAGTAAACTTGCTGTATTGCAGGGGCTTGACGGCTACATTGTAGTGGAAGACAACAACACCCTGCTGGTCTGCCGCCTGGAAGACGAGCAGAAGATCCGGCAGTTTGTACATGATGTACGCCTTGAGAAGGGAGAAAAATTTGTCTGATCCTGTTGCTGAAAAGCAATATAAATTCTAAATAAAAACAATAAAAATGAAGAAGATCATCACTATTACTATGGCATTTCTTCTTGGCTTTCAACTGACGTCAAAAGCCGATGAAGGAATGTGGATTCCTATGCTCATCAACAACAACATTGTGGAGATGCAGGAAATGGGCCTTAAATTGAGTGCCGAAGACATTTACAGTGTTAATCATTCGAGTCTGAAAGATGCCATTGTCATTTTCGGGCGCGGCTGTACCGGCGAGATTGTTTCTCCGGAAGGATTGCTGTTTACTAATCATCATTGTGGTTACGGCTCTATACAGAAAGTAAGCACTCCGTCAGCCAATTACCTGCAAGACGGTTTTTGGGCTACCAGCAAAGAAGAAGAAATACCCATTGAAGGACTGACAGTAAAATTCCTGGTGTACATGAAAGATGTAACAGATCAGGTAGTAGACGGCGTAACATTATCAATGGAAGAGGGCGAGCGCAGTCAGCTGGTAAAAGCCAATTCGGAAAAAGTGATTGCTGACGCCACAAAAGACACACAATACAACGCCGTTGTGGAAAGTATGTTCGGAGGAAATGAATATTACCTGTTTGTTTACGAAACTTTCAAGGATATCCGCCTGGCGGGCACACCACCTGAAGCCATCGGTAAATTTGGTGCCGACACCGATAACTGGATGTGGCCCCGTCATACAGGTGATTTCTCTATCTTCAGGGTATACAGCAGCCCTGATGGCAAACCGGCCAAATACGCTGAAGACAATATTCCGCTAAAACCAAAACATTACCTGCCGGTTTCCATCAAAGGTGTACACAAAGGTGATTTCGCCATGATTATGGGATACCCGGGAAGTACACAGCGTTACCTCTCGTCATACGGTGTTGACCTTGCCATCAGCCAGACAAACATGACGATTGTGGATATCCGTGCCGAAAAACTTCGCATCATGAAAGAAGGCATGGAAGCTGATGAGGATGTCAGGCTTCAGTATTCTTCCAAATATGCCCGTACGGCCAACTACTGGAAATATTTTATCGGACAAACCAAAGGTCTGAAGCGTCTGAAGGTAAAAGAAAAGAAACTGGCTGAAGAAGCCGAATTCAGCAATTGGCTGAACCAAAACCCGGTGGCCAAAGAGAAATACGGGGAGGCGCTCCCGCTGATTGCCGATGCTTACGATGAGATTGAAAAAACCAACCTGACCCGGTTGTATTATCGGGAAGCTATTTATTACGGACCGGAAATCCTGCGTTACGCCAAGTCATTTCAAAAGCTGGAAAAAATGCTGCATGATAAAAATGCTAAAGACGAAGATATTGCAGCCGAAACAGCCAGCCTGAAAGCAGGTGTGGAAAAACATTTCAAAGACTACAACCAAACCATCGACCGCAATTTATATGCATCGATGATGCGGATGTACCACGAAAATGTACCGCTGGACCAGCAGCCGGTTTATTTCCTGAAAATAACCGACAAATTTAAAGGTGATTTCGAAGCTTATGCCGATTACGTTTTTGACGAAAGCATCTTTGCCGATGCCGATCGGGTGCTGCAGTTTCTGGATGACCCCAGTGGAAAAAAACTTACAAAAGACCCTGCTCTGAAAGCAATGACGACTTTTAGCTCAAAAAAGAAAGAGGTTATGGAGCCTACAAAAAAGGCTAACGAGATGCTGGCAAAAGGCCACCGTCTTTATATTGCAGGCTTACGCGAAATGCATCGCGATAAAAACTTCTATCCCGATGCCAACTTCACCATGCGTCTGACTTACGGAACCGTACAGGATTACTATCCTGCTGATGCTGTCCATTATGAATATTTTACAACAACAGACGGCATTGTGGAAAAGGAAGATCCGAACAACTGGGAATTCATCGTACCGGATAGATTAAAGGCTCTGATCGAAGCCGGGGATTTTGGTCCTTATGCTGAAGACGGAGTAATGCATGTTGGTTTTCTCACCAACCACGACATTACGGGCGGTAACTCAGGAAGTCCTGTTATCAACGGAAATGGAGAGCTGATCGGTCTGGCATTCGATGGCAACTGGGAAGCTATGAGTGGCGACATTGCCTTCGAACCTGAACTGCAGCGCACCATTAATGTGGACATCAGGTATGTATTGTTTATTATCGATAAGTATGCAGGAGCCACCAACCTGATTGACGAACTGACTATTGTCAGGAACCCGGAACCACCGAAATGGTTAGGCCCGCCGGATAAAAAGACGGAAGAAACTGAGTCTGCTCCAGTCAAGGTGAACTAACCAGCAGATACAGATATAAAAGCATCAGATAGTCCGGTTTATTCGTAGCCGGACTATTTGTTTAATGTTCTCCTTCTCACTCCCGCAGGAAAAGTATATTCGTTTTACATTCCTACAGCATGTGTATGCCGGAAAATGGATTTTTTGTATGAATCAATTTCTTCTCCTGTTTCATATTGCGTTTCAATTCTACTATTTTTGTCCCCGGCTTTATGCTGACAATAATTCAACTGATTTTCAGTTAATACTAAGAATAAGATCTTTGTTTCATATGACTTGGAAAAATTACACGCTTATAATCTTCATTGCCGCCCTTTTATCCGGTAGTTTACAAATTCAGGCTCAGGCCACTGCCATTGGCGAATGGAAAACACACCTGCCTTACGATAAAGTAATTGATGTAGCGGTTGCCGGTAACCTGATCTTTGCTGCCACACCATACAATATGTTTACGTATAATGTTGACGACAACCGGTTGGAACGATTTGATAAGATAAAAGGGTTGAGCGATGTAGGTATCAATAAGATAGGCTATTACCCTCAACTGAAATCATTGCTTATAGCTTATTCGAATGCCAATATGGATATTGTTACGGAAGATGGAACCATCCGGAATATTTCCGATATAAAAGATAAAGACATTTTAGGCAACAAAACCATCAACAACATTGTTTTTAAAGATGATTATGCCTACCTGTCATGTGGTTTCGGCATCGTAGTGCTTGATATGGTTCGCGAAGAGGTAAAAGACACCTGGTACATCGGACCTGACGGAAATGCACTGAATGTACTGGATCTGACCTATAACGATACCTCATTCGTGGCGGCCACCGAAAACGGTATCTATTACGCTGATGTAAACAGTATTGCACTGGCCGACTACAATAACTGGTACAAAGACGAACGGGTGATCCACCCCGATGAACTTTATAACAACATCGCAAATTTTGCTGGTAAAATATACGTCAACCTGTATAACGAAGGGTCATGGTCGGGAGATACACTGTTTGTTTTTGACGGAAACACATGGGACTATTTTTTGCCGGGCAAGAACGACCGGCACCACCAACTTAATGCTGTTGAAGATGAACTGTTGCTGGTAAACAGATACAGTATTTACGTCATTGATCCGAACGGAGAGATTGCCACCAATATTTATCAAATTAACGGGGAATCGTTTCAACCACTGGCCGTTGACAAAGGAAGCGGAGATGGTGTTTACTGGATTGGTGACCAGTACAAAGGATTGATTAAAAACTGGGGCATCTGGTCGGGCGAGGTCATCAAACCCAACGGGCCGGGCACAAAAAATGTTTTTGCCCTTGATGCCGGCGGAGATAATGTATGGGTGGCACCTGGCGGCAGGCAGTCCGACTGGGCGAAACTTTACATGAGAGACGGTGTGTTTTCATTAATTGATGATTTCTGGACAACACATAGCCGACGCAACACAGAAGCATTTGATACCATCACAGATATGGTCAGTGTAAAAGTGGACCCGAGAAACCCGAACACTGCTTACATAGGTACCTGGGGAGACGGTATTATTAAATTTAAAGATAACGAGTTAAACACTTTCTATACTGATAAAAACAGCACACTGCAGCCGCATATCTCCGCGCCTAACCTGATTAACATCAGTGGGCTTGATTTTGACGACCAGCATAATCTGTGGGTAGCCAACACAGGAGCGCCCGATATTCTTTCAGTAATGAAGAATAACGGCGAATGGCGTGCCTTTAACCTGGGCGGTTCGCTCAGCGGAATTGATATCGCTGAACTGATGGTCGATGCCTACAACCAGAAATGGATCGTCAAACGAACAGGAGGCCTGGCTATAGTTTATAATGACAACAATACGATTGACGATCCTTCAGACGACAAGGTAAAAATTCTTTCGTCAGCTACGGGAAACGGAAATATTCCAGGCAGTAAACTTTACTCGTTTGCCACCGATATGGATGGTGAAGTATGGGTAGGAACCGATGAAGGTGTTGCCGTATTCTACTCGCCTGAATATATTTTTGAATCGGGTGTGAATTTTGATGCACAACAGATCCTGGTCCCCCGTAACGACGGTTCAGGACTTGCCGATATTCTGCTGGAGTCGGAAACTGTAACTGCTATTTGTGTCAATGGTGCCAACCAGAAATGGATAGGTACATCAAGAGCAGGGGTATTCCTCCTGTCACCTGATGGCATCGAAGAAATACACCACTTTACGGCTGAAAACAGCCCGCTTTTATCGAACAATATCACCGGAATTACCATCAAGGCAAATGGTGAAGTCTTTATAGGTACGGCGAAAGGTGTAGTTTCATTTCGAGGAAGGGCTACACCTCCGGGACCTACACCTGAAGGCGTTTATGCTTTTCCAAACCCTGTTAGGGAAGATTATACCGGACCCATTGCTATAACAGGACTGGTAAATAACTCGGATGTTAAAATTACCGATACGTTCGGGAATGTTGTTTTTGCTACCCGTTCCGAAGGCGGACAGGCAATCTGGGATGGAACTGATTTTAGCGGGCGGAAAGCTGCTGCAGGTATTTATCTGGTATTTGTAACCAATAGTGACGGTTCTGAGAAACTGGTGACCAAAATCCTTGTGATGAGGTAAATCTTTCTCTTCTCATCTGTTTCCTGTTCGACTAATGATTAATTTTACGGCCTTACAGCAACCCTAAGCGGTATGTTATTCAACACGAGAGGTATTGTATTCCAAAAAGTCAGCTATTCCGAGTCGAGTATCATCGTGAAAATATATACCGAAGAATTCGGGCTAAGATCGTTCATTGTCAGGGGTGTTAAAAACAAACGGTCGTCTTTCAAACAGGCATATTTTCAACCGCTTACCTTGCTCGACCTGGTAGTATCGAACAAGGAAAACAAAAATATCCATAATATTAAAGAAGTGAAGGTTTCCTATGCTTACCGCGCTGTTTTTGCCGATCCTGTAAAACAATCCATCCTGTTTTTTCTGAATGAGATCCTTTTGAAAACCATTAAGGAAGAAACTCCTGACAAATCCTTATTCGAATGGCTTTTTCATGCGCTTTCGTGGCTTGACCTGACGGATAAAAGCGTGGTAAATTACCACCTTGTATTTCTGTTTCAGCTGAGCCGCTTTTTAGGCTTCTATCCCAAGATTTCCGGTATGAAAGCGAGGTATTTCGACCTGCAGGAAGGCCTTTTTCAAACGGACCGGCCGGAACACCCAAGCTACGTTTCGGGCGATCTGATTTTTCCACTTACGGAGCTCCGCATGGCAACTTTCGAAAACAGTTCGGGTCTTCACATCGGCAACGAAAACCGGCGAAAGATTCTGCATATTTTGGTAAGTTATTACCAGATGCACCTGCCGAATATCGGCAGGATCAAATCGCTGGAAGTGCTTGAGAATATGATGAGCTAAGCACGGAATTTTCCCCCCTGTTCCTTTGTGAAAAACCTCCGTTTCCTTTGCAGTTAAAGAATTATCTCCAGCTTAAATACTTCCCTGAACTGTTGCTGTACAATTTCATGTACCTCCTGCATATCTATCTTTCTGCCCAGTTCTTTTTGCAGCGAGGTAACGCTTTTTCCTTTGATACCGCACGGGATTATGTAATCAAAGTAGTCAAGGTTCGTGTTTACGTTTAATGCAAAGCCGTGCATGCTTACCATGTGACTGGTGCGCACACCAATGGAGCATATTTTTCGCTCTTTCAGTGGGTCTCCGGCATCCAGCCAGACACCTGCCGCTCCTTTCAACCAGCCTGTTTCCAGGCCAAATTCCCGAAGGCTGCGGATAATCACCTCTTCAAGGTTGAAAATATAATTTTTAACAGAAAGCCGGAACGCATCGAGGTCGAGGATGGGATAGCCCACCAGTTGGCCGGGTCCGTGATACGTAATGTCACCACCCCTGTCTGTCCTGTATAAAGCAGCGCCTTTACTCCGCAACATTTCTTCATTAATTAACAGGTTTGAATCCTTGCCGCTTTTGCCAAGGGTATATACGTGCGGGTGTTCGCAAAACAACAGATAATTCTCCGAAGATTTGTGTTTTCCTGTCTCCTTGTTTTTTTGCTTGGCGACTACCATCTGATCAAACAATTTCTCCTGGTAATCCCAGGCCTTTTCGTAATCGATCAGGCCCAAATTTCTGAATACCACTTTCTGTTCACACATACCGGTTTACTTTTGCACGTGTTTTTCAGCATGATACGAAGACCTTACTAACGGACTGCTTTCTACAAAACGGAAACCCTTTTCCAGTCCGATCCGTTGGTATTCGGCAAATACTTCGGGTCGTACATATTCTTCTACAGCTAAATGTTTTTTTGTCGGCTGCAGGTACTGCCCGATCGTGAGTACTTCCACCCCAACGGCCCTAAGGTCGTCCATGGTTTCCACCACTTCGTCGATGGTTTCGCCAAGCCCCAGCATAATTCCCGATTTAGAAACTGCTTTCGAGCCGGCAAGCAATTCCAGCGTTTTCAGGCTCGTATCGTATTTGGCGCGGCTACGCACTTCCGGCGTGATTCTTCTGACGGTTTCCAGGTTGTGCGATACCACTTCGGGACCGGCATCAATTATCTGGCGGATCAATTCGGGCTTTCCGTCAAAATCGGGGATCAGCGTTTCGATTGTCGTATCAGGATTTAGTTTTTTAATCTCACGTATGGTTTCTGCCCAGATACCCGCTCCCAGGTCATCAAGATCATCGCGGTCCACTGAAGTAAGCACACAATGTTTCAGCTTCATCAGCTGTACCGAACGGGCTACCCGTTGCGGCTCATCGCGGTCAACTTTATTCGGTCTTCCTGTTTTTACGTTGCAAAATTTACACGAGCGTGTGCAGATATCACCGAGAATCATCAGCGTGGCCGTTCCCCGCCCCCAGCATTCGTGCATGTTCGGACAGTGGCCACTCGTGCAGATAGTATGCAGTTTATGTTCTTTAACTATATCTTTTACCTGGATGTATTCCT
>Ga0164311_10001579_pt1 | contig 11296 bp, 10 predicted proteins | sample GuaBasSedimGuay2_FD_121796 | JGI IMG/M metagenome (GOLD analysis project Ga0164311, IMG submission 121796) | Subseafloor sediment microbial communities from Guaymas Basin, Gulf of California, Mexico - Guay2, Core 4569-9, 9-12 cm | ecosystem: Environmental > Aquatic > Marine > Hydrothermal vents...
CTGGGGGTGACGCGGTTCCACCCGTTTCTAGGGGGCAGACGTTTCTGAGTGATTTCGAGTAGTGAGATGTGGAGGGTATTAATCGAGGGCTTCGATTATAGAGTTATTTTTTCTAGTTGTCGTAGTACGTGTTCCCGCACTTTTTGGGGGGATGGAGGTTCAGCTACTATCTGTCCTTGCTCTATGAGGGGTTTTAGCATCTCTTCCATGGTTTCACCACATTCTGGGCATTTATTTTCTTTCTCTTTTTCTTTTTGTTTGGCGGGACGTACTATGTCGAGTAGGCATTTTGGGCATCGCCAGACCTGTTTTGCTCCGCCTAGTTTTCCGCGTTTTGCTACTGGTTTTCCGCCTATTTCGACGATGTCTAGGGCGAAGTCGACTACAGGTGCGTTGCTGCACCATGTGCCTACGCCGAAGCCGTCTGCTCCTGCTTCGCTGAGGGTTTTGAGGGTTTCTTCGTTGAGTCCTCCGGAGACGAAGATTTTGACGTTTTTGTAGCCGCGGATGTCGAGTTCCCACCTTACTTCTTTTACTATGTTTGCGAAGTTTCCTCTTCTGCTACCTGGGGTGTCTAGGCGTACTCCCCAAAGATTTTCTCCGATTGCTTCTGCTGCCATGATGGATTCGATTTTTTCGTCGTAGTAGGTGTCGCATAGGGCGATTCGTGGAACGTTTTTGGGTAGGATTTCGTCGAATGCTTTCCAGGCTTTGACCTGGTCGCCGAAAAGGATTATTAGGGAGTGAGGCATTGTGCCGCTTGGCTGTATGCCGATTAGTTTGGCGCTGGCTACTCCGGAGACACCGTCTAGTCCGCCGATGTAGCAGCAGTAGTCTATGGCGGGGCTTATGGCGGGGTGCATGCGTCTTATTCCGAAGGAGATAATGGTCTTTTTTGGTTCGATTTTTCGGAGCCGGGCGGCGGATGTTGCGACGCCTGACATTTGGCAGATGAATCCTAGCAGGGGGGTTTCTAGTTCGAGGAATTTGCCGTAGGGACCTTCTATGTACATTACGGGTTCGCGTGTACCGTAGTGGTCTTTTGGGTAGAATATGCTTCCCTCGGGTAAACAGTAAACGTCGACAGGGTACCCCTCGAAAAGATGTGCGACCTCTCTAATCCCTGATAGGACGCCCCATTGCCAGTTTCGGGGTAGGCCCCCTGTTGTCACTTCTGCGAGGACTCTGGTTTCGCTCATGCCTTTTTTTTCTAATATTTCTTTGGTGCGTAGGAAGTAGACGTCTGTGGTTTCGCCGCTTTTGATCTCCTCTTCCGTCGCAATAAAGAATCTGCGCATCTTAATATCTCCCCTTTTTTAGTCTTAAATAAGTGTGGAAACTGTTTTATAACACTTATCTTCTGGACTTGGGAGGATCTCTTTTTTAGTACCTCTCTGTTTTTATTTTTTATCTGACTTTGGTGTTCTGTTGGGTTGGTTCTTCGCGTGTTGTGCTGCCTTAGAATGTCCAGTAGGGTTTTAGCACTTTTTTGATTTCGCTTACTAGTTTGTTTACTTTTTCCCTAGTTTTTGGGTCTGGTTTGGGGGAGCTGTCCTCGAGGATTTCTCCTAGATTTGCCATGTGGGATAAGACGTTGAATATGCTTCGGGGAACGGCGTTGAGGTTGTATCCTCCTTCGAGGAGTACTGCCACTTTGCCGTTGCATTTCTGTTTGGCGACATCTAGGATTGTTTCCATTATCTTTCCGTGGCCAACGGAGCTGATGTTCATGGATGTGAGCATGTCGGAGTAGTGCGAGTCGAAACCCGCGGAGACTAGGATGAATTCGGGGTTGTACTGATCGGCTACGGGGTAGAGAAGCTCTCGAAGCGCGAAGAGATAGCTCTCGTCGTCGGTCCCCCAGGGTAGGGGTACGTTTACGGTGTATCCTTTCCCCTCTTTTTCTCCGATTTCTTGGTACCAGCCTGACCCAGGGTATATTCCCCACTGCTGTAGTCCGAAGTACAGAACGCTGGGGGTATCGTAGAAGGAGTCTTGTGTGCCGTTTCCGTGATGAGCGTCGAAGTCAACAATGAGGATTCTTTTTGTACCCCAGTTTTTAATCATATATCTGGACAGGATGGCTATGTTGTTGAATATACAGAAACCGTGTCCGTGTCCGTGGGTGGCGTGGTGTCCCGGCGGCCTTACCAAGGCGAAACTGTTGTTGACTTCGCCGTTCCTGATTTTTTCAGCTGCTGTGATTGCGCCCCCGACGGCTCTGAGGGCGACCTCAAAAGATTTATCGCTGACGACGGTATCGGGGTCGAGCATTCCTCCGCCTCGCTCACTCACGTAACGTACGTATTCGATGTACTCCATACTGTGGTTTAGGGCAACCGTGTCGATAGCCGCCTTCTCAGGGCTGAAGAGTTTGATCTCTGGCCTGTTTAGGACACCCTTCTTTTCAAGAAAGTCCATTGTGACTATTAGTCTTTTTTTGTTTTCGGGATGGTTCCCCGTTTCGTGTTCTAGGTAATCGGTATGGTAGATTATGCCTGTGTTAGCCAATAATCTTCACTCCCACTCAAGCTGTAAATAAACTGTTTTCACATACTATTTAATCCTTTATTTTAAGATTGTGGGTACAAGTATTTACACGTTCCAGTCGCAAACCAGCGGTAAACCCCTTTATTGCAGCTGGGCGGGTAGAAATACTTGGAGGCTCGGAGGAGGGGGGTATAAATACTGACTTTAGGTATTTGTTCTGGGAGAAACAATGCGTTTTAGAGGAAAGGTTTCGTGCACGAAAGTGGTCATAGCCTCCGTGCTCTTGATTTTGATTCTAACTTGTATGTTCCAGTTGTATGGGGCTGAGCTTCGCTATTCGCATCTTTTTGTAACTGGTGCGGTGGGCAAGGATGGAATTGGACAGGTCTGTTACAGGGGGGAGAACACGACGATAACTGTGAGGATGGTAAATTCCACTGATCCAATTGTGGGGGAGTTGACTCTTTTTTATGATGAGTATAATGGGCTCTTGATTGGTGGGGAGTATACTAACTCCAGCGGGTACGCTGTTCTTCACTGGAGTGTACCGGAAGATTACCATTTGGGTCAAACAACAATCAAAGCATCGTGTCCTAATAGGCCCGACGCGATACCGGTGTACACTGATCTTTTTATCAAGTCTAAGACTAATTTTGAGAACTTAACGTACCCATTATCTGTTTATCCCGGGGAAAAATTAGTTGTTGAAGCTATATTGGTAGATAATAATAACAGTTCGATTCCCAACCAGAGGGTGTATTTGAAAGATTATCAAAACGATAGCCTTAATGAATCGTTCACGGATACACTGGGCCGCTTTTCGTTATCGTGGGAGGTTCCACTTGACACTCCTGTTGGACCATGGAGGTTCAGAGTGAGATTCGAGGAGAACCAGTCGTACGCTTCAACAGAAGCCGAGATTATTGTAAACATTTCACCCCCGCCTATTATGGTGAAGTCAATCACGCTGAACGCAACCAGAGTGGCGCCGAATACGTCGATTCTGGTGACCGTAGAGGTTAGTGGGGATAACCCTCTGATTTCGGTGAGAATTAATGATTACCAATTGAAAAGGTAGGGAGAACCATTTGGAGGGGAATTATTGAAGCCTCCTCACAGCCTGGAAAATACACACTATCAGTGATAATTTATTACAACGGGACCACTTACGTTAACGGGTCGAACACCTGTTATATAGTGGAAGGAGAAGCGCAGAGCTTCCCAGCGGGGGTGTTCCTCCCGTTTCTCACCGTTAAGAACACCGATTTTACCACGGAATTGATTGTTCTCGCCCCGGTCTCCGCCGTGGCAGTAGTCTCAGCCGCTATAACCTGGAAGGGAAGAAAACGCCAGCCGATCTTTTCCAGAGACTACACCTTGGATGCGAACTCGTAAAAGGAGATGGTGGGGTTGCCGAGATTCCCAAACCCACCCGGATTGGGTGAGGTTTTTGAACTCGGGATCGCCTGCGTTCAGTGGAGAACCTTTGGGTTCTCCTCCCCAGGCAGGACTCCTGCCGCTTTAAGGGTTTAAAGCGGAACTGTACCCGTCGGGAACTCCCGAAGGGCTCATACCAAGTTCTCCGGATTAGAGGAGTCCTCCAGTCCTCTAGACCACAACCCCACCGATTGGAACGAGGGTTAGACAGGTACCCGCCACGTTCATCCAGAATGCTTCTTCCACTCACAGGCATCGAGCGCCCTGCCGGAGGCCACCTTCTATTGGAGGATTTGCTTGTTGCAGGACCTTCGCGGAGAAAGGGTGTTACTCAGCGTATGGGTTTACCCAGAACTAAAGATATTTGCAAATCCTATTTAAACCCTACGCACCCTCAATTGAGTTTGGGTAAAAGTTAATGTAGGATAAAACGAAGGGAGGGAGAGAATCAGATGAGAAAAGCTGTTTTTGAGAAAACTTTAAATTTATTAGTTTAACTCAAGTTATTAGCTTTAAGAGATATCTAGGGTTGATGCTATGGTTAAGAAGTTTACGTATCGTGGATATTCCCTAGAGGAACTTCAGAGGATGCCGATGGACGAGTTCATAAAGCTTCTACCGTCACGTCAGAGAAGGAGCTTACTCAGAGGACTCCCCCCACGTCAGAAGAAACTGCTCGAGAAACTCAGACGAGCGAAGAGAGCACAGAGAAAAGGTAAGAAGGTGGTCGTTCGCACTCACAATCGAGACATGGTGATTTTGCCAGAGATGGTCGGGCTAGATGTGGCAATCTACAACGGAAAAACCTTTATCGAGGTAAAAATTGAACCAGAAATGATAGGCCACTACTTAGGAGAATACGCTCCGACGTGTAAACGGGTAATACACGGAAGCCCTGGAATAGGCGCAACAAAGAGCAGTATGTACGTTCCACTAAAATAGGCTTGTTTTTAAATTATTCTATCATTTAATACCGCAGTTGATTCGGCTTAAATATTAACAAAACCTTTTCGGGTAGTCTAGTGGTCATTAGCCGTGAAGGGCGAGGATTACACCAGATTGACCAGCGGCGGAGAGGTGGATAGTACTTTTAAGAGTAGTTAGGGACTACTCAAAAATCTTAGGGAAAAGATAAGTATGTAGTTTTACGAATACTCTTTTACCGTTGGTATCTAAATCCTCCAAAAAATTGGTGAAAGGTAATGATAACGGGTAAAAAGATACTGATTACGGGCGGAGCAGGATTTATTGGGTCACATCTGGTGGACAGCCTAATCGAAGGAAACGAGATTGTGGTTCTGGACGATTTCAGCAGTGGCAAAATCCAGTACATTGAGCATCATTTGCGGAAAAGAAATTTTTCACTTGTGGAGGGCAGTATTTTGAACAGAAAAACGGTTGAAAGGGCGGCTAAGGGTGTGGATATTATTGTTCATGAGGCTGCGGTTGTTGGTGTCAAGAAGTATGTGGAGAAGCCGCTGGAGGTGATAAAGACAAACACCTTTGGGACGCACAATCTGGCGGAGGTTGCACTGGAGAATAATGTGGAACTGTTTTTGTTTGCTTCAACTAGTGAGGTGTACGGTAAAAACATTGATGTGCCGCTCAGCGAGAACGCTGATAGGATTCTTGGCCCCACCAGTATTTTCAGGTGGTGCTACTCGACAACAAAGGCGTTGGACGAGCACATGTTTCTCGCGTACCATTATCAGGAAGACCTGCCGGTAACGATACTGAGATACTTTAATGCTTATGGTCCGAGACAGGAGTCCAGTGATTACGGTGCGGTGATACCAATATTCATAAAAAGAGTTCTTGAGGGGAAACCTCCACTTGTACACGGGAATGGAGAACAGACAAGGGCATTCACGTATATAACAGATGTGGTAGAGGGTACCCTTCTCGCTTTAAATGGAGAAAAGAGCGTCGGGGAGATTTTTAACATTGGAAGCGAGGAAGAGGTGACGATTAATCGGTTGGCGGATCTTATATTAGAGTTAACAGGGAAGCTAAGCAAGATTAAGCCAAGGCATATACCCTACAGGGAGTTCTACGGGGATAATTATGAGGATACGGTGAGAAGAGTCGCAAACATTAGTAAGGCTAGAGAAATGTTAGGTTATGAACCAAAAATCTCTTTGAGAGAGGGATTGAAGAAAACAATTGAGTGGTACAGGTATAATTCGCGGAGTAGGAGGAGAGATAATCTGAGGACCGGTTAAAACGGTTAAGTCCTTATCGGGAGAGGAAATCTCCCTTAACGTGTGTTAGCCTTCAAGAGTTTCGAACTCTCTGAACAGTTTTAATGTTTCTTCTGCGTCTTTTTTGTCCAGTCTTTGGATTGCGTACCCTGTGTGGATTATTAGGTAGTCTCCTACTTTTACGTCATCCACTAGGGTTATCCACGCTTCTCTCTTCACGCCTCCAAAATCAACGACGGCTTTTTCACCACGGATTTCAAGCACTTTGGCAGGAATAGCAAGGCACATTCACATTTACTCCCTTTAGATTCAACGTCCTTCTTTTGTTTGACCTCTGATAGTTCTTAGAGAGACGAATAACTTAAATCTAACGCACTCAATTAACAAGCCACAGAAAACCCAGCATGACATTCTAGAAACAGTGAAACAAGTGTTTTTCAGATTGCCATAATGAGTTCCAGGTAGGATTTTCTTTCGAGGTTATCTCGTGGTAAGCCTAACTTGTCCATTATTGAGAATAGCGCCTTCCTTTTGGCTTCAACTTGCGCAGAATCACTTGTTTCGGTCTCCAGTTCTAAAAAGTTACCCAAACCCTGCACCTGGTCCACGGATGCGACTATATTTTCTTCTATTTGAAAAATCTTCCTGTGTTTAATCACTTCTGCCACAGGGGTAAAACCTAGCCTCTCAAAAATTTTCAGAATTATTTCGTAATTATCTACATTGACACACAGTTCTTCTCTGGTTTTTGAGAGGGGGTCGATTTTTGGACCTTTGTATGTTAGTTGGGTTCCCTCTTCGGAGCTGCGTATTCTTACGGCTTCATCGGTTTCTGCGAAGTTTCTTGATGGGTGTTGCAAGTAGATATCTTTTTGGAAAACGTTTTTAATGAATTTTGCATTGAGTTTTTTGATTAGTTTCTCAGCGATCTCTTCGGGGTCGTTTATTGGAGATTTTATTTCAACCTCGATCATTTTTTGATTCAGCCCTACTATTACAACTTTTTTACTTTCCATAGAGTTGGAGAATTCTACCTGACAAATGGTACTGAACAGGGGAAAGGTGTAGCGTCCGGAGTTAAGGTCCATTACCTATTCATCAGGTTGATTCTTTGGGATATATTTCTATCCGGATATCTCTTAAAAATGGTACCCAAAAAAATTAATAATAGTCTATTATTGGAATCTCTAGGACTGATGGTGAACACTAATGTCGGAAGCGGAAACAAAAAAAGTGAAGAAAAAGGATTTCGTTTTGGTTGATTTGATTGGGCGTGTTAAAGACAACGGTAAAGTTTTTGATACTACGATTCAGGAAGTGGCGGTAGAGGCGGATATTTACAATGAGCGTGAAGTATACAAACCCAGACTTGTTATTGTTGGTGCAGGCTGGGTTCTACCTGGACTTGACGAAGCCTTGGAGGGATTACACATTGGCGAAACTAAAAAAGTGGAAATTCCACCAGAAAAGGGGTTTGGCGAGAGAGATCCTAAGAACGTAAAGACTTTCCCCGCTAGGGAATTTCTTAAACAGAATGTGAAGCCTAGACCAGGGATGACAGTTAGAATAAAGGGGCGGCTGGGCACCGTTCAAAGAGTTGGTGGAGGTAGAATCCGGGTTGATATGAATCATCCCTTAGCAGGCCAGGTTCTAGAATATGAGGTGACGGTAAGAGACATATTGGAAAAGGACGAGGATAAGATAAAAGCGCTCATTCAACGCAGAATTGTTGGTATGGATCCCGACAGGTTCGAAGTTAGTATCAAAGAAAAGTCTGTAGAGATAAGTATACCCACCGAAGCGGTTCTCGCTGAGAATATTCAGTTTGTGAAGATCGGACTGGTGAACGACATTTTTTCGAATTTTGATTTTGAGGGTGTAAAATTTTCGGAAACGTTTAAAAGGTCCGCTACTGCGCAATCCTGAGAGACACTACTTTGAGAGCCTTTCCAGCTCTACACCCCTCTATTCTTTCAGATACGCTCTCAATGACGCATTTGTCTCCTTTGAATAGGCCGCTAGGGTTACAAATATCCGCATAAGGGCAATTGGAGTAATCACACTCTATTGGACTGTAGGTGATTGTTGCGCCTGGTATGGCTTGCTTTACTTCTAAGGAAGCTTGAATATTCGAGTATTTAACTTCGACGACGCAAACCCCGTCTTCATGGATTTTGCAGGGATGCTCTATGTTTCGAACTTCTGTAATTTCGTATATTCTTTTGGGCTCTAGGTTGCCGATGCAAACTTGGTAGAACTCACACTCTTCACATACTTCGGTGTGGCCGACGTACACAAATTTTTCTCCTTTCTTCGCCTGTTTTACACCCACAAGAGTTAGGATACCTGTCATAATAATTCTCCGGTGATTTAAAATTCATTAAATTACTCCAGTAACGGTTGCGACCTCTTCTGCTACCTTAGGAACGATTCTTTTCTCATCAAGTATGGTGTACCTGTCACGTCTGACCTCTTTTGCTTCACAAAGCGCCCTAATGATAATTTCTCTATCAACCCGTATGTCTTTTGCGGTTGTGGGCGCTCCGACAGTTTTTAGAGTTTTTACGACTGTTTTCCAATCACCGCCGTGCAAATACATCATAAGTATTGTCCCGATTCCACACTGTTCCCCATGGTAAGCTGAATTCGGCGCTATCTGGTCTAATTTATGACTGAACATGTGTTCGGCGCCGCTCGATGGACGGCTTGATCCCACTAGACTCATGGAGATACCGCTTTTAATCAGAGCTTCTGTAACCTTTTTATAGCCTTCTTTGAGCTTCTTCCTTATTAGTTTAGCGTTTTTGATTAGGCTTTGGCCACTTTCTCTCGCCATGTTTGCAGCCGTTTCGTCAAATTTCTCATTGACACGTAAGTGGGCTAGTTCCCAATCTTTTACGGAGGTGAGTTTGGCTATTAAATCGCCACACCCAGACGCAGTTAACCTGTAGGGAGCTTTTGATATGATATCAATATCTGCGATAATTGCTATTGGTCCTTTTGCTTCAATGGAGAATGGGGCGATATTGTTAATTTTGGCGCGAGGTGAAGCGATTCCATCATGTGACGCAACGGTTGGAACGCTGACAAAGGGGATATTCTCTTGTGAAGCGGAAAGTTTTGACACGTCTATGACCCCACCACCGCCGACACCAAATACCACACTACTTTTCCCCTTTCGAATTTCTTTTCTAACTTGTTCAACAGCGTCTTTTGTCGCGTGTTCAATCAGCTTAATGGAGTAGTCTATTTTTGATTCATGGAGTGATTCAGAAATTTTATCCTCGGTAACCTTGATTACCGTTGGGTCGGATATGATCAAGGCTTTTTGGGAAACTCCTAGCTTTAGGCAGATTTCCCCAATTTTTTCAAGGGCACCTTGATCGATCAGAATTAACTTGGGTAACCGTTTATCCGTAGAAAAGTGTAGGCACATATCCTTTTTCTCCAGTCGGGCAAAGGCCATTTGCGTCTTGCATGATTCGAATCATCTATTTTTAGTTTTCGGTTATTAAATATTTACCACTAAACTTTTTATGCTTTACCCGAAGATATCTAACAGGAAAGTTATTTTTGGGTTCTACTGTTGCGAGGAGCTTCCTTACTCTAAGAGTAACCGCAGTTCGATTAAAAATTTATTTAGAGTCCTGATCCGACCGTCTAGAATCACATATGTACGCTTGTAATTTTAAGTGCGTATGCGTGAGATTAACCTTATGGTGCACTTAGTTTCGTTTTTTCAATTTTTACGAAATATTTATTACCTAGTGGGTGTTCAGTGAAAGGTGAGGATTTTATCCAATCGATTTTTCTTTGATTCTAGAATTAAAGGTTAAGGTGCACTGCTTGTTGTTTGAAGGGTTGAGTATGAGACCACTACTATACGAAGGTCTTTACTCAAAGGATTGGGCTGAAGAAGCCTCCAAAAACAAGAGAGAAAAATCAAGCCGAAAAACCGTTAAAAAACACCATTAGATGAAAATTGGGTTGGTAAAAGCAGAGGATTATCATTCTCATGAATCTTCGACACAAGAAAAATAATGACGGGTAAGGAGTAAAAGCAAACTGGATAGGATTAAAGCGAAAAACATAGGAATAAGAATACAAGTTACTGGAAAGTGCAGGAGGATGCAAGTTGTTATCGCAGGAAATTCTTAGCGAGATTAAACAATCCATTTTGCAGGGAATCCCAAAGGAAGCGAACGTGACAGAAGTGGAGTTTGAAGGGCCTGAGATTGCAATCTACCTTAAGAACCCTAAGATTTTGGTAGATGATAGTGAGCTTGTAAAGGAACTCGCCAAACGCATACGTAAAAGAATAGTGATTAGGTCAGATCCATCGGTGAGAATGCCAACAGCCGAAGCCGCTGAGAAAATTAGAGAGATAGTTGCGGAAGAAGCTGAAATAACGAATATAGCTTTTGACGAGAATGTGGGTGAGGTTATAATTGAGGCCAAAAAGCCAGGCCTTGTGATAGGAAGAAACGGAGTTACACTGAAGGAGATAACTAGAACGGTTCTGTGGCGGCCCTCGGTGATTAGAACCCCACCGCTCAGGTCGGAGATGATAATGAAAATAAGGCATGTGCTGCAGACAGAAAGCGTAATGAGGAAGCAGATTCTGAGAAACATTGGAAGGCGGATTCATCGCCCATTGTTGGTGAAAGATGGGTGGTTGCGTATTACCTCTCTGGGGGGATTCAGAGAGGTTGGAAGAACAGCGATTCTTATACAAACTGCTGAAAGCTCTGTTTTGATTGATTGTGGCGTGAATGTTGGAGGTTCACTGCAAGCTTTTCCGCGTATAGATTTGCCCGAGTTTGATATAGAAAATTTGGATGCCGTTGTTATTACACATGCACATTTGGATCACAGCGGTTTCTTACCATTTTTATATAAGTACGGTTATGAGGGACCTGTGTACTGTACTAGAGCTACATTAAACTTAATGACTCTCCTACAACTAGATTACTTAGATGTTGCAGAAAGGGAAGGGAAGCTTCTTCCCTATAGCCAGAAGGATGTTAGGAAGGCAATTCTGCACACAATCCCTCTGGACTATGGTGAAGTAACGGACATCGCTCCAGATATACGCCTCACTCTTCATAATGCAGGGCACATCTTGGGATCAGCTATTGTACACTTGCATGTGGGGGACGGCCTATACA
>Ga0164311_10001580_pt1 | contig 11295 bp, 8 predicted proteins | sample GuaBasSedimGuay2_FD_121796 | JGI IMG/M metagenome (GOLD analysis project Ga0164311, IMG submission 121796) | Subseafloor sediment microbial communities from Guaymas Basin, Gulf of California, Mexico - Guay2, Core 4569-9, 9-12 cm | ecosystem: Environmental > Aquatic > Marine > Hydrothermal vents...
CCTGCCTATGGTAAAGAGTTGCGAAGGGCCCTTGAAAATGGAGTTGAGATTATTGCCTATGACGTGATGGTGGATTTGGAAAAGATCCAATTAAACAGGTCCTTGCCTCTAAAGCTCTAAGCCTTTTATCAACCATTGAATTTCCAATGCCCCTTTAACCCTCAACAGCCGGGCACATTTTAGTAAACCTTCCTCTAATCCGGTTCAGAGGGTTGCATGGTTTGACCTGAACCATATGACCGAGAACTGTCCGCCTCGGGGGCAGAGGATATCATCTGGTAGATCTGGAGTAATCGGTTACCCAGGATGCCAGAAAGTTTTTTAAAGAATATGAGTCCGTTAATGGGATCCTTGTCCAAGATCTCTTGCAGCTTGGTTTTTTCCATACGCAACAGCCTGGTTTCTTCCATGCATTGGGCAGATGCGGAGTAGTACTTACGACCCAAAAGGCTTGACCATCCAAAGGCCTCACCTGGTTTGCTCACCACGTATACGGAATGGCCGTCTTCTCCGATGGTCAACCTTATGCGACCTTTTAGCAGGATATAAAAATAATCTGCAGGGTCTCCTTGGCCGAATATCACCGCTCCTTCAGGGATTGTCTCACGGGCAGTGATATCCAGTACCCTTTTTACAAAATCCCGAGCCATGCCAGGGAATAAATCCATTTGCTGGATAAACATGATGTGCCCTCCTTTCTGCTCCCCAGATTTTGCCCCATTTCTTTTACAAAAGGCACTTGGGAGAGAAGCTGAGAGGGTTAGCAGCAGGGTGAAAAATAGGCAAAGATTGGTGTGCTCCTCCAGCGGCGCAGGGTGCTTTGCCCCACCGGAGGCTTATATGGGCATTTTGGCATACCCAAAGAGAAGGGTAGATAAATTTTTTCTATCTGGACGCATGATGATAACCTGTTTATAAAATATTTTACCATTACAGGGTCTTTTTGCAAATCCTTTAATGTGCGTTTTGCATTAATTGCATGCCGGGGGAATAAAGGATTGTCCCCAGGGATAGCCACAGATGAACAAGAGGCGTATGGATATAATACACACTGGCAAGATATCGGATAATAAAGGGGCCTATATTCTTGGGTTTCGGTTGGCAAAGGGTGAACCTATTAGGATCGGGAAACTAGGTAATTTCCATTTCAAGGAGGGTTTTTACCTTTATGTGGGAAGTGCCTTGGGGCCAGGTGGACTTGCTGCAAGAGTGAGGCGTCACCTGAGGATGACCAAGCCCTTCAGATGGCACATCGACTATTTCCGTCCCAAGGCCCAATTGACAACAATATGGTTCGCTGAAGGCATGAAGAGGTTCGAGTGTGCCTGGGCCTCTGCCCTTGACCGATGGGCCTTTACCTCATGTCCTGTGAAGGGTTTCGGTGCCTCAGATTGTTCATGTACCTCCCATTTCTTTTATGTACATGTGGCCATCACCCCGGCGGAGCTTAACCATTTGCTTATAGGATATCTTTGGGCCTGCTCCCACATCCCCATAAACACTATTTTTATATGACATTATCATTCTTTTCAATTTAAAGGAATTGTATTAAGTTGCTTTTCAAATACTAAACACCCACCCTCTAAAACATATTCTCTTTTGCCCAATGCCTGATCGATCACATCACAGCCTCCCACAAAAGCTCAGACGCTATCGTATTGATGAACGTCTTTACACCCTCATTATAGCTGCGATTATAGGTCTGCTGAGTGGGTATGGGGCTGTCCTTTTCCGGTTTGTCATAAAAATGGCTCAATACATGTTTTACCGTAGCACAGAGGATATCTTGAACTTTGCCCATACCCTTCCACCCTTTGCCATTGTGGTCATTCCGGCACTTGGGGGCCTGCTTGTGGGGCTGATTGTCCATTTCGGAGCAAGGGAGGCAAAGGGCCATGGTGTACCAGAGGTTATGGAGGCCGTTGCCTTACGGGACGGTCGGATGCGAAAGCGGGTGGCAGGTGTCAAAATACTGGCCTCTGCCATTTGTATAGGTTCGGGCGGATCTGTCGGGCGTGAAGGCCCCATCGTGCAAATCGGTTCTTCCCTCGCCTCCACGGTTTCCCAGGTCTTGGATATAGCCAGGGTCCACCAAAGAACCATGGTAGGATGTGGGGCAGCAGCCGGGATTGCGGCAACCTTCAATGCCCCCATTGCCGGTGTGCTTTTTGCCTTGGAGGTGCTTTTGGGGGATTCCGGCCTGGCCTCTTTTTCACCGGTGGTGCTTTCATCCGTGACAGCCACCACCATATCGAGGCATTATTTTGGGGATTTTCCCGCCTTTATCATACCCAAGTATACATTGAATTCCCTTTGGGAATTCGGGATTTACCCATTCCTAGGAGTGATGGCGGGGCTGGTGGCCCTCCTTTTCATCGTTGCACTGTACAAGGCAGAGGATCTTTTTGAGCTGCTTCCCATCCCGGAATGGCTGAAACCCGCTCTCGGAGGCCGCATCCTTGGCCTGGTCCTTTCCAAATGGCCCCATGTCTTTGGGGAGGGCTATGGTGCCATTAACAAGGCGCTTCTCAACAATCTGCCCGGACTGTTCCTGTGCCTGCTCATTTTTCTCAAGATCGCCGCTACCTCCATTACCCTCGGCTCAGGGGGCTCAGGGGGGATTTTTGCGCCTTCCCTGTTCATAGGGGCCATGACAGGAGGTTTTTTTGGGTGGATTGCAAACAGCCTTTTCCCCGGGATTCCTGCATCCCCAGGGGCCTATGCCCTTGTGGGCATGGGTGCGGTTGTGGCCGGAACCACCCATGCTCCCATCACAGCTATACTCATCATTTTTGAGATGAGTGGCAATTACAAGATTATCCTCCCCATGATGATCACCTGCATCTTGAGCACCATTATCACCGTGTCATTCAAAAAGGGCTCCATTTACACCATCAAATTGCTAAGAAGGGGGGTGGACATTGCAGGGGGTATGGAGCAAAATATCCTGCGCACTCTCAAGGTGGGACAGTTCATGACAAGAGATGTGCCAGTGGTGGGAGAATCCATGAAACTCATTGACCTCATCAATACCTTTAAGAGGATGGATGTGTCCTATTTGCACGTGGTCGATGGCAACGGTGATCTGTCTGGTATCATCTCGTTTAGGGATGTAAGGCCCCTGTTGCAGGAAGAGGCCCTGCACCATCTTGTGGTGGCTAGGGATGTGGCCACCACTGATCTGGTAACAGTCACCCCTGATGAGAATATCTTAACTGCCTTTCAGATGATGAGTGACAGTGGCATATCCCAACTGCCAGTGGTGTCCGAGGAAAACGGGAAAAAACTGGTGGGCACACTGAGGGACAAGGACATTATGGCTGCCTATGATAAGGCAGTGATACGACATGAGATTGAGGGACTGTAATTATTATGGGCCCAAGGGCTTCACAAAAGCCCCCCACCGTGCTTCTTGGCCTTCCAAATGATTGTTCCAAAACTAAAGGTCTATTGATCGTTGCCTGAAAATTTTGGCCGCAACCTCTTGCCAAAAATTCCCTTTTGTTTCGATGCCCTTGACTAGGGGCCGATATGTCCTCATAAGCCTTGGATCGGACCGCCAAAAGGGATAAGGAATTCCTCCCAGTAGCCGTATAAAAAAAGGGCTTCTAAGATAAGGAAGACTACCGCTGCCAGCAATCCCAGGATTTGGATAGGAGTGGCAAAATAACCCAGCGCTGCAATCAATGCTGTGGCTGCTGCAGGGGGGTGTATGCAACGCATGAGAATCATCAAGACGGCCATAGCGCCGGTGGAGATGGCTATTACCACAATACGATGCCAGTTCATGACCTGGGGATCTAGCAACCCGGAATGGGGCCAAAGCAGCACGCAAAGCCTCAGACTAAGTATGCCTATGGCAACACCGAGGCCATGAGAGAGCAACACGCTTCTCGGGCTCGCTGTGACAGCCATGGGGGTATAAAATAAGATAAATGCAGATGGGGCCAGGGGCGGGAACAAAAGAGGAAGCTTGGCCAGATAGGCAGCTACTGTTATGATCCCAAGGGCAGCTGTGGCGGCGGTTAATACGAAGATGATGATAACAACCCGGGCATTTTCCAGGCGATTTATGACATAGACCATTTGCAGCCGGGAAAAAAAGGCCACAATTCGAAAAAGAAGGCTTTGTTGAGGCCTTACTTTCTCATAAGGCCCTACGTTGTTCGCCATCCTTTTCCACCTCTACCAGGTTTTCTATCTGGTCCATAAGATACTCGGCCTTTGCATGTGAAAGGCCGAACAGAGATAAGATCTCATGGAATGTTTCCTTCGCATCTTTGATATCTTGTTGTACTTCAGGGGTCTCAAGATATAGCCGATCGTGAGCTTCTGCAAGCATGCGCCATATGCGCTCGACATCAGGCTTGAGCACACTAGCACAAAGACAACCGATACTGATAGGGAGTGCAAGGGTGTTTTGAAGCTCGGCATCCACAATTCTCTCTCAGGACAGATTGTGGGCGCCGATATAGCAAATCATCTCTTCAGGAAAGCCCCAATAATTGACGATCCAGGCGCCTGCCTGTCCGTGGTCCCATCCGAATTGTTCTCGTTCAATCTCTGAGAGGCGTCTTGGGCTGTTTTTCCATTCCTCAATGATGGGTGCATAGTACTCGCCCCAGGCAGTCAAAAGCACAGGAATGGCCACATCAGCAAGGATCGTGGCCGTAAAGACATCATCCATATAGTTCATGAATCTCTTTTTGGATAAGGAACGGGCAATAATGGCCTTAAGCAGCGAATCGGTCCAAAATGCCTGATGATCAAATAAGTCTCCTTTTGGAATAGGAACAGCTTCCATGGTGGCATAGGCGAGAACAATGGACTTCACCTGACGAAATCCCAAGAGAGTGACCACATGTCTGACGTTGGTGGCGGGTTTGCGAAGTCCAAAGAGGGGGGAATTGGCCGTCTTGATGAGCTTTGAGGCCAAGCCAGTCTCCGAGGAGATAAGTTTTACGAGCCTGTCAACATCTGGTTCTTCCTGATTCAATTCACTGATGAGCCAGGTGACGGCCGCAGGTAGGGGCGGGATATCCACATCCTTGAACATGGAAACAAAATGTCCCTTGGCAATAGCAGCATGCCGCCTGATTTTTGACAAAATTCCCATTTACTGAGCAACTCCTTGCTGAAGACGACCATCTTTATTTATTTTGTTATCAGTCCCATGGCGGGTTGACATGAGAGTCTTTATGGTGTTTTTTATTCCTATGGCATTTGTAGCAGACCTTCATGTCCATTCCCATTTTTCCAGGGCCACGTCCAGGGATCTTACCCCTGAATACCTGTCCCTTTGGGCCCAGAAAAAGGGCATTGCCGTAATTGGGACAGGTGATATTACCCATCCCGGATGGCTTAATGAATTGCGTGAAAAGCTGATGGAGGCAGAAGCAGGCCTTTACCGACTAAGGCCCGAATTTGAGGCTGCCATTCGTGAAAAGGTGCCAAAGGCCTGCCAAGGCACGACCCGCTTTGTTCTGTCAGGAGAAATCAGCTGCATCTACAAGAAAGATGGAAAGACACGAAAACTTCATCATCTGGTGCTCATGCCGGATATGGAGAGTGTGGAGCGTCTGAATGCACATCTTGATCGCATTGGGAATATCACCTCGGACGGAAGACCCATCTTGGGTCTGGATTCCCGGGATCTTTTGGAGATCGTGCTGGAGACAGAGGAAAGGGCATTTTTCATTCCTGCCCATATCTGGACGCCGTGGTTTTCCCTGTTCGGCTCCAAATCCGGCTTCGACCATTTGGAAGAGTGCTTTGGTGATCTGTCTTGCCATATTCATGCACTGGAAACAGGGCTCTCATCAGATCCCCCCATGAACCGGCGATGGAGTGCCTTGGATGGATTCCTGTTGGTTTCCAACTCAGATGCACACTCCCCTTCCAAGTTGGGTCGGGAGGCCAATCTGTTCGATGCCCAACTTGACTATCCCAGCATGATAAGGGCCATGACAGATGGAAACGGGTTTGTGGGGACAATTGAGTTTTTCCCTGAAGAAGGTAAGTATCACCTGGACGGGCATCGGAAATGCGGCGTGAGATTGGAGCCGGCCGAAACCCGTGCCCATAATGGGCTTTGTCCAGAGTGCGGAAAGCCGCTGACGGTGGGTGTGCTTCATAGGGTGGATGAATTGGCAGACCGTACAGAACCGGTTCTCTCCAAGGCCTTTCTGAGCCTGATTCCCTTGACGGAGATCCTCTCCGAGCTTTTTGCCTGCGGTCCCACGGCAAAAAAGGTGGTTTCTGCGTATGAAGAACTGCTGAATACCCTGGGCCCTGAACTTCAAATCCTCATGGAAATTCCCTTAGAGGCCATTGAAGAAGCAGGTGGTTTTTTGCTCAAAGAGGCCATAAAGAGGATGCGGGAGGGCCGTGTCATCCTAGAGCCCGGCTTTGACGGTCAGTACGGCAGAGTGGGCCTGTTTCAGGATAAGGAAAGGGCAGCCCTTGCAGGGCAGATGACCCTATTTCACTTGCCTGAATCTGAAACCGAGGAGCGTTCACCTAGATTGGAGGTCAAGGAGCCTGTAAGGCAAAATCTTAGCTCTCCCCATACCCTCTCTTCACCTTTTTCTTCGGGCGACCCCATTGTTGATCCCTTGAACTCAGGGCAACGTGAGGCAGTGCTCCATCAAGGGGGGCATTTGTTGGTGGTGGCAGGTCCAGGTACAGGCAAAACCATGACCCTTACCCACCGGATCGCCTATCTCTTGCGTTCCGGCTCTGCACAGCCCCATCAGATCTTGGCCCTCACATTCACCCGCAAGGCCGCAAAAGAGATGGCCGACAGGGTAGGGAACCTTGTTGGTAAAGACCGAAGCCCCTGGATCCAGATCTCCACCTTTCATGGGTTCTGTCTTGATCTTCTTCAGGACCAAATTGAGCACACAGAACTTCCCCGCCCTCTCATGGTGTGTGCAGAGACCGATACGATCCGCATTTGTCAAAACACCCTTGCCCACTCACCGGGGCGGAGGATAGGCCTTAGTACGTTCCGTAGGGCCTTGTACGCCTATAAGCTGAGGAGGCTTAGGGGGGCGTTTGATGAAGATAAAGAGGCCCCTTACCAAGTGGATGAAGGCCTGCTAGAGGCCTATCAGCAGCAGTTACAAGGGCTTGGCATGGTGGACTTGGATGATTTGGAGATAGAGGCCCTGAGGTTGCTTCAGGGCAATGAGGGGATACGTAAACAGTACGCTTCCAGGTTTCCCTGGATATTTGTGGATGAATACCAGGATACCAATCCTGTCCAGGTCCAGATACTCAAGATGCTGGTTGAGCCAGGCCACGTGAACCTCTTTGCCATCGGGGATCCTGATCAGGCCATATACGGTTTCCGCGGGGCAGATGTGGGAAATTTTTACCGTTTCACAGAAGACTTTCCCGGTGCTGTAACAGTGACCCTCAGGCAAAACTATCGTTCCACACAGAAGATTCTGGCCTCTTCCGCAGCGGTCATGGGTAAAGAGATTCCCCTTGAGGCCCAAATAGGGGAGGGTGATCCTATCTTTGTGGCCCCATGTGGAAGCGAAGCCGAAGAGGCGGAGATGATTGTGGAAACCATTGAAAGGCTAATGGGAGGGGTCTCTTACTTTTCCTTGGATAGTGGTCGTGTGGATTCTTTTGAGCAGGCCAAGCCCCTTTCTTTTGGGGATTTTGCCGTGCTTTACCGACTCAATGCCCAGGCCGATGCCCTACAAGAGGCATTGGCACGTCGCGGAATTCCCTTTGTACGATCAGGTGAATCCCCCCTCATTGAGCGTTTTCCCGTGGACCTCATTTGGCGTTTCCTCCAGCACATATCCACGCCTAATAGTGCATACTACGCTGAGGCCTACGAGGAGCTGTTACGCTGCTATGACATTACAAGGCCTGAGCAGAAAAGTGGGGCAGCACAAACCGGGCTTCATGGATTGGTGGTAAATGCCATTGAGGCTCACGGGCTGGGAGATATCTCTGGCGAGGCAGAGGAGGCCCTTCGGCGATTTGAGGCACTTGCAGCAGAATGGGAAGGAGATATGGCAGGATTTCTGGATTTTTTGTCCCTTGAGCGGGGCATAGATCACCACTATCTGATGGGAGACAGGATCGCCCTCATGACCCTTCATGCTGCAAAGGGGCTGGAGTGGCCAGTGGTGTTTATCACAGGCTGTGAGAACGGCCTTATCCCTTACAACCTCTATAGCACAAGGGATGATGAGGAGGAAAGGAGGCTTTTTTATGTGGGCATGACCCGTGCAGGGACAAGGCTTATCTTATCATGGGCGAAAAGACGACACCTAAATGGAAGGACCCTGCAAGCAGGCCCCTCCCCTTTTCTGGCCCAAATCCCGGATACCTTAAAAGCAGAATTGGACCGCCGGGGGTGGAGGCCTAAACCAAAGAGGCATCAACAGCTTACACTGTTTTAGTGTTTAAAGGCCCGTTGGCCTGTAAAGACCATAGTCACCTTTGGGTTCGCCTCATTACACGCCTCAATTACCTCAAAATCCCGCAGCGACCCCCCTGGCTGAACCACGGCTGTAATTCCCTGGCGGATGGCCACATCCACACCATCACGAAACGGAAAAAAGGCATCGGAGATCATACAGGCCCCCATGAGACCTCCTTTGTTCCTTTGGGTTTCTTGGTCAATCTCCTCCAATAGGGCCTTGTCCCTTTTTCCCTTTTCCACCTCCAGTTGCAGGTTTTTATAAGGGATGCCGTGTTTCCTGAAGCAGAGGGCGTCTGCGTATTTTGTATATGCCTTGAAGATGGCAATCTCTGCAACGCCCACTCGGTCCTGCTCCCCAGTTCCTATTCCCACGGTAACGCCATTCTTCACATAGATAACGGAATTGGAGGTGATCCCCTGTTCCACCTGCCATCCAAATAGCATATCCTCCAATTCCTTTTCCGTTGGTTCCCGTTCAATGGCATAGGTCTTTCCCTTGTATTCGGTTCTGGCCAGGGTAAAATCCTTGGCCGACTGGATGCGGTTCAAAGGGGATTGCTGCACAATGATGCCGCCATCAATAAGACTCTTGAAATCCACAAAGCGCATTGTGGCGTATTCTGAGAGCCGATCCATTCTTCGTACCCGGATAATCCTCAGGTTTGGCCTTTTGGTCAAGATGTCAACCGTGCCCTCTTCAAATTCAGGGGCTGCTACCACCTCCAGGTAGTTTTGGGAGACGAGCTCTGCCGTATCCTTGTCCATGGCCTGATTAAAGAGGGCGCACCCCCCAAAGGCGGCAATACGGTCGGCCATGTTGGCCCTGTCATAGGCCTCTGCCAAGGTAGGGCCATAGGCCACACCACAGGGGTTGTTGTGCTTCACAATGACCACAGCGGGCCTGGACACCAGGTACCTCATAATATTAAGGGCATTGTCCACATCCGTGAGATTGATCTTGCCTGGGTGCTTGCCACTCTGAATCATGTCTTCCTCTGAGAGGGAAGAGACCAGACCTAGGCCAGGGGAAATAAATTCACATTCCCCGAGTACCAAATTGCCATTGACCAATTCGTAAAGGGCTGCCTCCTGACCCGGGTTTTCCCCATACCGGAGGCCCTTTTCAATGAGCTCTCCAGTCTTTTCATCTGGAATCTTCCACGATCGTTTCTGGTAGACCAACACTTGGTCCCCAAAGGAGATGGTCATCTGTGGGGGAAAATGGTCATCCATCACAGTGCGATACATCTTTTTTAGGTCTTCGGCCATGGGTCCTCCGTTTTCTATTCCTTATGCTTTTCAACATAGGCATAAGCGTTGTGGTTGTGGATGGACTCGAAATTTTCCGACTCTACTGCGAACCAGGTAATGTTGGGATCATTATTGAGCTTGAGGGCGATTTCCCTAACAATGTCCTCGACAAAGCGGGGGTTTTGATATGCCTTTTCGGTTACAAATTTTTCGTCCTCGCGCTTTAGGACTGAATATATATCGCAGGAGGCAGACTCTTCCACCAGTTTGATCAGGTCCTCAAGCCATACGAATTTCTTGAATCTCACTTGAAGTCGGACCTCTCCCCGTTGATTATGCGCCCCAAAGTCGCTTATCTCCTTGGAGCAGGGACAAAGGGTGCAAATGGGGACATGGATCATGGCCACCAGGTCACTGCCATTGCTGTTCAGTGACCCCTTGAATGTGCACTTGTATTCCATGAGTCCTTCTGCCCCAGTGACCGGAGCCGGCTTGCTGATAAAATAAGGAAAGGTGATTTCCATGTGAGCGCTCTCGGCATTTAGCCTCTTTTTCATTTCCTCCAGGATATTGGAAAAGTTTTGGATGGATATACGGCGGTTATGCTCATTGAGGATTTCCACAAACCGGCTCATGTGGGTTCCCTTATAGGTTCTTGGCAGGTTTACATACATGTTGATCTCTGCCACGGTCTGCTGCTCACCCATGTCCTTGTCACGTACGGTAATAGGGTAACGGATCCCCTTCACGCCTACCTGGTCAATATCTATGTTCCTGTAATCTCTATGGTTTTGAATGTCTTCCATGTTAGCCTCGCATGTGAAAAAATGTACTTTTTGAACTATCCCATTTGCCGGCCAAAGTCAATAGGTGGAGCAAGTGAGAACACCTCTCATTTACCTTGCTTCCAGACAGGTTTGTGTGTTAAAAGATTTCTTATACTGCATTGGCTTACAAATAATATCCATAAACCGTTCATTTTTGCGATCTCCAAACACACCGTCCAAGGGGCAAACTGGAAAACCTCACGTGATTGCCACAAGAATAAAACCCACAGAGTTTTGCATCAAAGCAGCCTTTATGGTGGTGGCCGTCCTGGGCCTACTTACCGTGTTGACGGGGCATGCAGAGACACCTTTCCCAAGGCCCAGAGGACTGGTCAATGATTTTGCAGGCGTAATTCCACCCTCATATGAGGCCAAGATCCGGTCCATCACAGCCGAACTTCTTCAGAAGACAGGGGTCCCGGTGGTTGTGGTTACCATGCCTGAGATCGGTGGAGCTGAATATAACGATTATGTCAATCGCCTTTATAGTGCATGGGGCATAGGCAAAAAGGGTGAAGACAAGGGTGTGCTGATATTTGTGACCGTGAAAGAACGGAAGATGAGGATAGAGACGGGCTATGGCGTGGAAGGTATCCTGCCCGATGGATTGGTAGGGGAGATCAGGGATCGATATATGATCCCCTATCTTAAGAAAAACCGATTTGGCCCTGGACTTCTCAATGGCACAGTGGCAGTGGCCCAGGTCATAGCCAAACATGAGGGTGTGCAGTTAACAGGGCAGGTGCCTGTAAGAGAGCCGAAAAGGCG
>Ga0164311_10001582_pt1 | contig 11284 bp, 10 predicted proteins | sample GuaBasSedimGuay2_FD_121796 | JGI IMG/M metagenome (GOLD analysis project Ga0164311, IMG submission 121796) | Subseafloor sediment microbial communities from Guaymas Basin, Gulf of California, Mexico - Guay2, Core 4569-9, 9-12 cm | ecosystem: Environmental > Aquatic > Marine > Hydrothermal vents...
TGACTCAAAAAATGGTTGCTCTATGAAAGAATCTTCAGACCAATGGCAGTAATTGTATGGCAAGCAGCCTACCCGGTGCTTGCTGCCTGTATCTTATATGAAATATCCAGGTCCTGCTGGAGATCATCAGAAGGTCTGAAAGGGGCAAGAAGCCCGTCACACAACCCGGCTGATTGATTTGCGAAAATGGCCAAGGCAAATGGTTGAGGTCACATTTTGGAGAATTTCCTGTAATATCAGTATAATCTCAACGAATTCTTGCTGCCTGCAGAATTCGCAAATGATATGGCTGCTGATCCTCCTAACCCTGAGTCCACGGACCCATGACCGGCAACCAGTGAAGCGGTATTATGAATACAGTGGTTTTGTCCTTTTTAAAAATACCAAACGACGATTTATTGATTACATAGGCCGTCTCGGGCAGGGTCCGGCCTAAGAAGCTGTGGAGCCCGCGGGGAAGAGTGCCTGGTGCCAAATCGCCAGCCTTTACTTCTATCGGTACAAGCGATCTCCCCTGCCTTACAATAAAATCCACCTCGGCTCCAGCCTTGGTCCTCCAGAAAAAAATTTCCTCAAGAGGCCCTATACCCTTTATGATTTCCATGAGCACTGCATTTTCCACCAAAGCGCCCCAGTCGGCCCTGAGTGGACCTGATGACATATCCCGCAGGGCAAAATTTCGAAGCCCGGTGTCCATAAAGTAACATTTGGGCATGCGGCGCAGCACATCCCTTGCCTGGAACGACAGCGGACGAAGACGGAAAATGATATAGGTCTGCTCAAGGATATCAATATATTTTCCCACAGTTGCCCGGTTTCCCCCCAACAGAGAACATATCTCCTGGACTCTAAGCAGATTCCCGACTTGGCTGGCCAAGACCCTTACCAGGTCGTTAAAAAGTCCTGCCTGGCCCAGACGGAGCCAACTCATGATGTCCCGTTGTACATAAGTCGTGAAGAGTTCTTGAAGGATTTCCAGAGATTCCGTTTGAGACAATGCCTGGTGAACAGCAGGATAACCTCCTGAGACTATGTGCCTTAAGACCACTTTCTGAAGGGCTGTGCCATAGAGATCATCCAGTTCCTTCCAATATCCATCGTTTTTAAAGGACGGAATATTCCCCTGCGGAACAGGTAGCTGGGGGATTTCGGTTTGAACAATCTCTTTCATGGAAAGGGGTAAAAGCTGCGTCTCATGCTGACGGCCTGGAAGATATTCCTTTATCCGGGCCCGCAGATCCAGTGACGCAGAGCCTGAGACAAAGATTTTGAGCGCAGACCCGGCGTCGTACAGGCCCTTCAGAAACAGGCCTGGTTCAGGGAGCCTCTGAATTTCATCCAAAAAGACATACCCCCTGCCGGCTGCAGGAAGACCGGCGCCTGTCATGGCGTCAGTTATCGAACGTAGAAAAAGCTGGGGGTCTGACAGGAAACGGATATCGGCCAGTAAATCAAGATTCAGGTAAAACAATGACTCTGCTGGAACGTCGCTTTCCACCAAATTCCGGATCAGAAGATTCATAAGGGTAGTTTTACCCGCCTGCCGCGGACCAAGGATAACTTCTATGACTGGCCTTTCCAGACGATTCAGTATCACTGCCAGGGCCGCTCTATGATATACGGGATCAGGTAAAGGCGGACCTGAGCGAAGGTCCCAGAGGAGAGAAGGGGATAGATGATTGCACTTAATCTGACTCATATTATATATGATTATACATTTAGTCGGATTAAATAGAAAGATATTTTTTTTATTTCCGACAGCTGCTTACACTGCAAAGAGCCCTGAAACATGATTCCGCTCAAAATGCTCCAGACCTGCCTGCCGGCAGGCAGGTGCAAGGCGCGAGATTTCCGAGGAATGAGGCGTATTAGTATCTTAGTAATTATTTTCGCGTTTTTCCTGGCAGAAAATTCTGAAACACAATCACGAAAGCACGAAAGATTGAAAGCACGAAATAAAACAGCATTCAGGCTTTCGTGTCTTCGTGATCAATTTTTTTATCTTCAAATCTTTTGGTTCCGGCTTGTCCGGGTTAGGGAGTTTTTGACTTTTATCGGGGTTTATCTTTTCGAGAAATTCCTTCCAGCCTCTCTGTGGTGAGTATTGTCATTCATATTGGAAAGCAAAGTCACTACCTGATAGCTTGATCAGTTGACCCCTTTTCCAAGAGGGGGACATGGTAGATAACAACACGGGCTAAATAAGTTGCACCCCATTTCTTTGAATCTCATCAACCAGGGGATCATTTCTGTCGAACAGTTCCTCTCTGAACGGACGTGGTTCAATTCGGTCATCTATTGATGCGGCCATGCGCATAAGACATAATCTGTCTTCAAACAGATCTTCAGAAAAGTCCGGGGAAATTATTGCCAAATCTATATCACTCCATCTGTGTGAACTTCCCCTTGCAAAGGAACCGTAAATATAGGCCTTCTTTATGCTATATTTCTTTTGCACTTCATGAAGAAAAAGCTCGATGTGTTTTGTCACGTAATCATTTTCTTTAGCCACTTGAATGTTCCCTTAATATTCTGAATCTGCTCAAAAGTATATGCTTTGGTACACTTTTTTCGAAAAGACCTCTTAATATCAGGATACCTTGCTTCAATATTGAACGATGATATCAGAATAAGAGCATTTATTTTTGATTCATCTAAAGGCAGCTCAGCCAGCTTGGCCAGTCTTAGCAAATTGTGTATGGGAGGCGCGTGTTCTTTTTGACGCTCAATGTACAAGGCCTTGAGAAGCTTTTCTATTGCCAAATGCCCAAAAAATAATGCGTATGAGTAATCACCTTTTTCAAATAGATGATCGGCGACCGTGATGGCTTCTTCCGCCTCAGTTACCCAATATGATTTAATGCTTTTTATATCCAGTTCATTCTCATTCATGATTCATGTAACGGTCCAGATGCCCATTTCTATGACCTTCGCCCTGTAGTTGCGTATGGTCTTGGAACCCGGCATCCAGCAGATCAATACATCAGAGTGTGCCCGGCCGGGCCCGCGATTCAGGTCCCACTCGCGGCCGACCAGGGGCTCGATCTGGCCGGCGGCCTTGAAATCGGCTGCCTCCAGGTGGGCAGGGACAGGTAGTTTCTGATTCAGCTCAACAATGGGCCGCTCGTCGTCCCTTTCCGCAAGGCGATGCCCGAAGATATCCTCACACCTTCTGGCCTCATGCAGCAGGAGGTGCCCAAACCCGTACCGCCTCTCGCCCCCGATCCGGAGCCCGGAAAGGACCTCGCTCAGGAGCGGCAAACCGTCCACGATTACATCCCGTTCGTTGCAGGTTACCCTGTCTCCCTCCCTTGCCAGCAAGTGTCCAACCAGAAAGACATCGCCTCTTCCAGTCCGGGGTACAATGAACTCCACCTCATGCAGTTGGCCCTCATCCGCCGTATTGTGTCTGTAGTCTATAGCCGTCGAGGCCCTTGAGCTGATGAAGCACCGTTCGAACTCGTCGGCGCTGAGCGGACCATAACGAAGGCACCCCTCTTCCCAGCAGGGTGCCAGAGGAACATCAGGGTCCTCTGCCAGGAAGAAGTAACCGAAGACCAGGTTGTTCTTCAGAAATTTGCCTTCTGCCTCGTAATCACAACTCCCCTTCCACTGCGTCAGGTGCGAGGTGGCGGCGCCCCACCAGGTACGGCCCGGAACAAAGGGTCTGGTCTGCATCAGGTTTCCGGTTTTGCGCCAGCCGGAGTGAAGAGGACTTTCGAGGCGGTAGGCCAGGCGATACGCGCACCAGCTCATTCGCCGCCTCCCGAGGCTGTGGGAAGGGCCTTTGCGTGGTAGCGCGCGTAGATAAAGGTCTGCTCCAGCATCTGCCGGGCCAGGAGGAGTTGGTCAAGGTCCTCGCCCAGATCCGCCAAGGCGGGAAAGTCGTCTTGCTCGCCGTTGGCCCGGCTCCGTCCCCTGAGAAGACGAAGTGGAGGGTTGCGCAGCAGCTCAACGGCAAGGCTGAAGGCGTCTCCGGCCCCGTGGCTCTCGCCCCGGTCCTTGAAGTAGTCGAGGAACAGGAACATGGCGTAGACGCCGTCTTCCTGGAGCACGCCAAGGGCCTTGGTTACCGTGTTTTCCAGCCTGCCCTTTTTGTCTTTGGGAAGCTGCCCTAACTCGGCTGCTGCCCGCTGCACGATCTTGTAACCGTAATGGGCGCACAGAGTGTCGAGATTCATGTATCACCTCCCGCCTCTTCGCTTACAGTCGTAACGGGATCAAGGTTCAAGAATTTGAGACGCCCCATGCCACGGGTATTCATCCCCCCGATTCCAAGGTCCTTGAATAGTGCGAGCCCTTTCTCCACAGCTTGTCTTACAGAGAGCTTGCCGGTGTCGTTGTCCTTTTTCGCACCTTCATGAGGCTCCGGCTCGACAGGCCCGCCGTTGTAGTAAATGCGATAGAACTTTGGATCGCTGTATGTAACCGGGAACCAGAGGACCGTCCCCCGTGGAATGGCCTCGTAGGTGAAGAGCGCCCCCTGCTCTGCGGCCCCGGTGGCGGGATCGATGCTCACCGAGGTACGTACCTCAAGATTGCTGTTTACGATATGGCTGAAGAGCTTATCAGAGACAATGACAGCATGACTTTTGACTTCGGTTGGAACATCAGTGAGATTACCGTCCAGGGAAATGGAATCACCCCGGGTTTCCAGCATCAGCCAGCCCAGGTTAAGCCTGTTATCCGGCGCGGATAGTCCTGATGCCAAACGGACCTTATCGGGAGAAACGGTCTCCTCGATACCGTGCTCCCGGAGGACCGATTGGCTGGTCACCCAAACCGGGCCGATCATGGAATGTACCGGAAAGAAGAGTATCCTGGCATCGGCGAACTGAGCCAGGCCCTGGAATCCGCCGCTATCCCCTCTGGCGAACCCGAAGGCAACGCAGACTGGGCAGTAAGGGCTACCACAATGGCCTTCTCCGCCCTCGCCCCCCTGTCCCTGTCCGGCGCAGCTTCCCTTTTTCCCGTCTTTATTCCAGTTGTATCGCCCCGTGGCCATAGCCATACAGGCGCGGGCTACTCCGCTCAGGCTTGTGCCCGGTATCTTGGGCAGATTGGTCCCCGGCTCCCGGACGATGGATAAATCCACACGCCCCAGCCGGTATCCCCCGGTCCCCACGTGAATAGGGTCAAGGGCCATGGCATAGTACGTTTTGTTTTCACAAGGTTTGATCATGGTTACACCTCTTTCTGGGTAAAATCCGCCAGCCGTCTCTTCATGATGCGCATGTAGAGATCGAGAGTGCCAGTGAGCACTCCGTTTGTAACCTGTTCCGGCTGAACGACGTCCTCCAATCGTTCTTTCCGGAGTGTGGCCTTTACGAACTCTGCGAAGACAAGGCTGGAATGATCACGTTCAGCCCTCTGGCGTCGAGAGCCCGCATCCTTTGAGGGTTCGTTCAGGCCCCACATCTCCCTCTTGTTCTCAAAGAGGGCCTCAATCCCTCGGAGCCCGGTGTCCGTCAGCCTGCCTGCCCGGGCCGTGATCTCGAGGTCCTGCCACAGACGGACCATCTCGTCCAGCTCTTCCAGCAGCCGGAACGGCCGTGACCCGGCCTCGAAACGCCTGGCCGAGGTATCCAGGTGGAGATATGCGAACCGCGCGGGGTAGACCTTCACCCGGTCATACGGCGCCAGATCCTCCACGTGGATCCAGTACCGCTCCTCGCCGGCCTCTTCCAAGCTGAACCGGAGCCTACGCCACGACGGTGCCCTGCCCGCAGCATCTTTCTCGACGAGATAGTACGGGTACCAATCGTCATGCGTATTGAAATCGCCCATGACCACCGGCACCTGCCAGGAGATACCATTTTGAAAGACGATCTCGCATACCGTTTTCCCGATCCGGCGGGTATATCGCACGGCCCAACTCTCTGGAGGGAGTTCCGAAGCCAGCATGCGGCGGGCCGCGTCTACAGCGCTGAAGAGGGGCTGCCTGCGGTCGAAGAAGACCAACCCGAGAAAGAAGGGGAGCCGGTTACGCACCTTGCCCATCTCCGTCTCAAAGCGTTTCTTGATCTTGTGGGCGACTTCAAGCGCCCTGTCGGCGGGGATAAGTGCCATGAAGGTCGCAGGCTCGGCAAGGATCGGTATAGTCGGCGTATAGGACTGCTTGATGACTCTGGTCTCCCTTGGGCGGAAAACCACGTGCGGCTGACGGACCCTCCCATATCCCCCGGGCTCGTAAAGGGGTATCTTATCCAGCTTGCCCAGACGGTTGCAGACGAGATCCACCGCTTTCGACGGTTCACACAGGCCAGCAGCACCCGGCCCTGCGATGACCTCTGCCAGGCGACAGAGGTTGTCCGCGCTGAGAAACCTGTTTCTATCTGGATCCCAGACCAGGGAAGTGCGGACTCCGGCAAGATCCGCTTCATAGACGTGGTAGTCACCGAGGTTGTCCTTGACCGTGTCCCGGTCCTCTGGCCGCACCTCCACCCGGCGGCAGGAGGTCTCGATGAACAGCGGGATGTCTTCCTCGTTTACCGCCTCCCAGAACCGCTTGGTGGTCTCCCAGACGCGCCTGAGCCTGGCAAAGGATGGGTTCTTGGACACATAGTCGTCTTGGTCTTTGCCAATTTTCACCAGCAAGGTCTTTACATGCCTGCCGTCAAGCCAATTGGTGAGGTCAAACCGCCCAACAAGCAAGGCCAGACGGCCGTTGCGGTCCGAGACCTCGTCGATCCAGATGGTCCGAGACCACTCAGGCCCCTTCTCGCAGGCCCAGGCTTCTGCCCTCTGCGCCCGGCGCTTAAGGCACAAATAACAGACACCCCTTTCCCGTGCCTTGTCACGATAAAAATTATTAGGAGCACCGTGACCTTGAGGCCTTAGCCCGCAGGCGGTGCAGATATCCTCCCGCTCATCCTCCCAGCATTCGGCAACGGCCTCTGGAAAGGCCCGAGGGACAGGCGGCGGCTCACGGAGGAGTTCGTGGAGCCTTTCCGCCTTGTCTGATGGCGCGCTAACGGAGAGCTCGGGGACGACTTCCCCCTGGAGCGAACCATTCCGGAATTCATCGAGGATCACCGGCTTGACCAGCCCCTTTAGCCTCGTCCCTTCCTTGTCTTCGGCCAGGTCCGGGACCAGGAAGGCGCTTCCGTTCTCGTCACGGTAGACTTCGTTACCAAGGGGATAGGTGACCTCGAACAGCTCCTTTAGTCTGTCAAGGGTGTCTTCAAGGGCCTGTTTCCGTCCCAGCAGGTCGCCAAGCTTGGGCGAGCGCGCCAGGAAGGCAAGGCCGTTTATGCCGATTCTTAAAAGGCGCCATTGGAAATCGTGATCAAGAAGGTGTTTCTTACGGTCCAGCCAGCCCCTGGCATCAGGTTTTTGGCCTGTCACCAGTAGTGATCCGGCTACCGCTGCCTTGTACAGGGAGGCGACAGCAAAGGACCAATCCCAGAGAGTTACCTCATTTACAGGTCTACGAGTATCTCCCAGGCCAAGGGGCAATAATCCGCCTAACGCAGAACGGATCATCTTATAGTCATCAGCAGATTTCAGGGGTAGCTTGTTCAGATGGTACGTGAGGCCGTCATGACTTCCATCCGGTCGAATCTGACGGTGCTCGAAGCCGAATGCCGTGCTGGCTCGTACGTCAAAAAAGGACTGTTTGCCGCCAATCGGTTCTTGTTTGTCGACATGAGCCACCCCATGACATATACCGAGCGCTGTCATAGGCCATGCATCCTTTTTTAAGGAGTTAGTCAGATTACTGCAATGCGCGAGCCCAGGTCTGGCGAGCATGATTAATTCGGCGAGACTGTAAAAGACTCCTTCGAGGCATATTCCTGTTTCAGTAAGGGCCTTTTGGGCCTCTTCGCTTAACAAGTCTGCAAGCCTCGGAGAGCCCATACCGAACAGCTTTCGCAAAGCCCCGTCAAAGGGACCGCCAGGCTTGATCTTAATGACTGAGGCCGGGTCAACTACGGCAATCTTGTATGCTCCGCTTAGGGATTTTGGCCATTGACGAAAAAAAGGCGGCGTGTTGTCTACATGGGTTGAAATGTGCACGTCACAGAACTTCCCTATGTCGTGGAGGAGCCCCGCCACCTCTGCGATCAGCAGGTTCTTCCGTTCTTTCTCCAGTATCTTCAGCCCGTTAGGCCCATTGGACATTGCCTGCCTCCTGCGCCAAATCGGCCAAGTCAGTAATGGGCCGTTCCCCATCACTGGTATATATAAAACCTTCGATCTTCCTCTCGGCCTCGCCAAAACCGCTGGTCTTCTTGGCCGAGAACCCGTAGGTTAGCATCATGGCAGAAACTGCCCCCATTACTGCCGACAGGTCGGCCCTTGCCTCATCATCAGAAAACGGCCCAAGAGGGGTGTAGAGTAAGCTGAAGGTACCGGATGCCCCGATAGGAGCACTTTCGTAATAGATGGGCTGCTTGCCCGCTCGTTTTTTCCGGTCATGCGGATTTATGACCTCAAGGCCGATAGAGTCAAAAAAGGTGGGGTAGAAGCGTAGCCAACCACCCAGGTGGAGCATAGGAGTAACCGAGGGGCTTGGGAATTTTTCCTGCAGGAGGCTACGATAGACACGCTTCCCTGTTAGGCATTTCTCATCTGCTGAATCCCCTTGGCACCGCTCGTAGTGCTCTGGATCAGTGGTGCAGCGGTGGTCGAGGAATCTTTCCCACGACTCACCGGTCCCAAGTCCCTTTTCGGTTCCAAAGAGCAAGGTGTGGCGGAGACGGCGCCTTGCGAATTCCTTCGGATCATCGCGTGCCGACTCAAGGTCCGTCTTCATCATGGTCCAGCGCAAATTCCCCTTCCAACCCGTCCCGGCGACCATGGGCACCTTGAAGACCTTGTCCTTTCGGACCGGGCTGTCGCAGATATGAAAGATTTCGTCGTCCCGGCTGAGATAGGGCCGGGCCAGAGTGAACTGGAACTGGATGAAGGCTGAAAAGAGAGGGAGTGAAGCAAAACCGGGCCGATCCGGCACCCAGAGGCCAAGCGCCTCCATGACCTTTTGCCGTTCGCAAATAAGGTCCGTGGCAAAAGGCGTCCGCCCGCGCTGTTCCGGAAAGACGAGGGCTTTGTGCCCGCCCTTGTCCTTTTTGCTGCCGGTGCGTGCATAATCCTTGACCTCTTTCTTTGGCAGTGCACCGGCAAGCAGGCGGATGCGGGCCTGGACGTCGACGTCTTCTCGTCTAATGTATGTTTCGATTTCATCATGGTTGGTGCACTGGCAGCATGCAAAGAGGTCGTGTCTCATGATTCCCCACCCTCCGCAATATCCAGTAAGGTCCTGAGATAGGCGAGCCCGTCGGTCTCGTCGTCGGAAAGGCAGTGCCATTGCCCCACGCGGCAAGCGGGTGAAGCGGGGCCGAGCACGATAGGCCATGTGGATGGATTTTCAAGGCCTTCCTTGAGACGGTGCATGAATTGTTGGCGAGGAAGAGGGAGCCGAAGTCCGTCCGGAAGGACCTGCGGCAGCCAGCCCCAAATACGGAACTCCCACTCCCCGCTGACAAGTCTGTACGCATGCGAGACGTTGATCTTTGAAGCCTCGTTTTCTGGGCGGGTGGTGCCGAACAGCCAGTTTCCAAGCTGTTTAGGGGGAGGTGACCGGAAAAAAGACGGGAACCAGGTCTCCCTCAGCCATTTGCGTACCGCAGGCGCCATCGGCAGAAGGCCCTTTTGTCTGAGCGCTGCCAACTCGCCCTGCGCCCTTTTGCACAGCCTGTCGTTTTTTTTCCTGTCGTATTGGTCGAATACACCGACACGTTTGCCGTTCTTCTCCAACATCCCTTTCCACGCCTCGGCGATTCCCGGTATTGCTTGCCACCAGTCAGGGTCACCCACCGGGGCCTGAAAACGGACCTTTGCGAAGAAAAAATCTCGCAGATTGGGGAGTGTGCCGGGAACATTTTCACCTGTTGGGAGCCTTCTCAGCATTGCGTCAGATATAACGAACGCTTCGTTGTTGACTCCGGTAATGTCAACCACACCGTATCCGTTCGCAACCTTAGCCCCCAGGGCAGCGTGCCTGTAGATCAGAGCAAGAGGCACCAATAGCGTTGCGATGTCTTCGTATGTTACAAAAAGGGGTACAATCCGGATCTCCAGGTTACCAGTGCGTGCATCGGCAAATAGGAACCAGCCTCCTGGCCGGTCAGGGCCTGGCCGGCCTTTGCGCCCGGGATGAAGACGGCCACTCGGCAACGGGATTTTGTCCATGCCGGAGAAATTCGAAGTGCCTCCTCCAATCCGCAGACGGAAGCCCCGGCTCCTGCCTGTCGCACCAAAAAGCCTGCATACATCGCAGTAAAAACCATCGTTGCGGGGACAACGCTCTCTCGGATTATCCGACGTCGGATTGCAGACCTCACGCCCGATGCCTCTCAGAATCGCCTCGTACCACCACCTGAGGCTTCCAATGATGCCGGTCTCATGGACCCGCTTCGTGCGGCCAGACTCCACTCCGCCAGCCCAGATCGGCGTCAATGTCCGCAGGGTGATAGAAATCGGCTTAGGCATCCCCCTACCCACCCCAAACGCTCATGACGAAGGATTCTCACCCCCGCACATATGAAACTCTATTTCGTCTGTGTCTGTTCATGTGGGTCTGTGGCTAAAATGTTACGGTAACTAAAGAAACCCTCCATACCCACAAAATGAAGGATAAAAAGACCTTACGAGTTTTTATCACCACTCAGTCAGGTCTGTCAAACAGTTTCTGAATGCAAATTCATTTTTCAACCAAGCTGTTATGACGTAGGATTCCGCCCCTTTGCAGATACAAATAAAGACAAGAAACCACCATAAATCATGAGCTAATTTTACGGTAATCACCGGAAAATGCGGACCTTCCCAGCCGGCGGCAGCTTTTTGGTTTCCTCGCGGCGGCTGTAGCAGCGGCGGCACAGCCGGTAATAGACGATCCGGTCCTTGCGCCCGATAGACAGCGGCCTGAGCTGTGCCTTGAGGGCCTCAAATTCCCGCTGCGTAATCGCACACTCAAAGACGCTCTTATTCACTCGCTGGCCATGATCCGTCAGGATGTCGGCTACTTTCTGACGGCGACGATTCGAGGAGATGTCGTAGGCAATGATAACGATAATCTCATCTGATCGGGGGATAAGCATGTAACGTTCAGCAAACCATACTTTGAATGGTCATAATTGGGGTTCCTGATCATGTTTTTTACCACGAAGGGCACGAAGAACACGAAGATGAAACTATTCTTTAACACGGAATTGTTCAACTTGGCAATAATGAAGGAGAAATCTTCTTTGATAAATAATGTTTCAATCCTTACTCAATACAA
>Ga0164311_10001583_pt1 | contig 11281 bp, 13 predicted proteins | sample GuaBasSedimGuay2_FD_121796 | JGI IMG/M metagenome (GOLD analysis project Ga0164311, IMG submission 121796) | Subseafloor sediment microbial communities from Guaymas Basin, Gulf of California, Mexico - Guay2, Core 4569-9, 9-12 cm | ecosystem: Environmental > Aquatic > Marine > Hydrothermal vents...
AATTAAGGATGTGATAAAGAGATTTGAAGAAAAAAATGCTGAAGATGACAGCGAAGGTATGCTGCCTTTAAGGCATATAAAAAATGATCTAACTTCCCTGGTTATAGTCCTCGAATGGATGAAATATCTCGTTGATAAAGCTGGCACTCGCGGTGCCAGAGAGATACTGAAACATTATGTAAGGCTTGGATGGATAACTCCAGAAGTCTATAAATTCTTGAGCAAGTATATCATAGGTCCAAAAAATACCAAAAGGGATTATACCTTAACTTTTCAAGACCATGTGATGTCACTCTTCTTTATATCTCGCCTAAAAGGTTTCAAGTTCAAGGAGGAGGACTATCATAAATGGGTAAAGGAACTGGAACTGTAAAATGGGTGCCAGTACTATAGTTAGTCATCTGATATTGTTCATAGTTGTCTTGGGGATGACGATAACCTTAGTTAGCGTTCTCACGGGATACGTTTCTCAAACCGGAGCTGTTATAAATCTAAAACAGAGATCTATGATAAATGAAATAAAAACCAATATCAAGATCGTCAGCATAAAAGCTGAAAATCTTTCTCAAAATTCCACCTTAAAGCTTTACGTAAAGAATACTGGCTACGTTACTTTAAAAACTAGTTGCTTAGATGTTTTCATAGATAGAGAATGGGTAAAGAATTTCACAGCCATAGATCCTGATAGCTTAGAGCTAAAATCCCTTTGGAACCCAAAGGAAACTATCTTACTGAATGTAACTTTGCCTAAAACTCTAAATGAGAGCGAAGTCCACGAGGCAAAAGTTGTAACTTGTAATGGTGTAAGCGATTCGGAGCTGTTCTCGAAGTAAAAAATGGGCTTAGATACAATAGTTGCCTGGTCTGGAGCTCTACTCGTGATTTTACTGTTAATTTACTCGATATTGGATATCCATAACAACTATCTTAGCCAAGATATTGGGTTACTTCAAACAATTAGAGAAGAAGGCTCCAAGTTTAGAACTGATTTCGATGTAATTAACATAAGCTATAATTCATCCTCTCAGCTTTTGGAGGTGTACCTAAAGAACACTGGAAGCGAGATAATATATTTTCAAGATTACTCTATCTCTAGAGCAAAGTGCTTTGATGTTTTCATAGATGACTCTTGGATAAGCAAAGATAAAATGAAATTCATTCTGCTTAATGACTCATTCGATGCCCTATTATGGAACCCAGATGAATATCTTAAGCTAAACATCTCCATAGCTCTATCTTCGGGAGAGCATACCATAGCAATAGTTCTATGTAATGGTGTGAAAGAAATGGAAACATTCGTAGCATAAAAATGGCTGGAAAGGATTTCATTGACATAGAGCTTGAAAGAGACGAGCTTCATAGAAAATTTGGTGGAGGGATACCTGTTGGCACAATAACTCTGATAGAGGGTAGATATGGTTATGGAAAAAGCATTATTTGTCAAAGGATTTGTTATGCTGCATTAAAGCATTGCGCTACTGTTAGCTATATAAGTAATGAGCTTTCAACGAAAGATTTTATAAACCAGATGGATTCTCTCAACTATGATGTAACCGAGTTCCTGCTAGATATGAAGCTTCTATTTATTCCCATGTTCCCCCTTCTTGGGAAAGTTAAATTCAAGAGGGATTTAATAGACTCTCTTATGAGAGCAACAAAAATTTTTGAGAACGATTTGATAATAATAGATACCCTATCTTACTTACTCGTTCAAGAAAACGCTACTGAAGAGAAATGTTTCGAAATAATGAAATTCTTTAAAAGGATGAGCAATCTTGAGAAAACTATAATTCTCACGGTTGATCCAGAAAATCTAAGCTCGGATCTCTTAAATCTTGTTAGAAGTATGTGCGATATCCATCTCGAATTGAGCCAAAAAAGTTTTGGTGGTGAAATAAAGCGAATCATATCCGTGAATCGGTTTAAGAGATCAAAAAAACCGGTAGAGCAAATAATCGCTTTTAGAGTCGAACCAAAAGTTGGTCTAATAATAGACATTTCTGCTTTGGTTTAAAAATGCCAAGGGAGAAACCAAAGCTAACTGAAACTTTAGATGAAGCGATGAGAAAATTTCCACACCTCAGGGAGTATGTAAGGAAAATAGAGGCAGAAATTGGAACTCCAGAGTTTCATGTTCAGTTAAGCAGGGATATGCGAGACATAAAGTTTCCTAATATCATATACCCTGTTGGTGATCCAATCTTCATAGGCATTTATCGTAGCCCCAAGGATAACAAGCTAAGGTATCATGCGATTCAGCCTGAGTTGAGCCCTGAGGAAGAGCAGCTTTATCGAGAAGTTGAAGAAGAATTGATAAAGATAGCCCACACGAAGCCAGTTCCCCATGATATAAAGGACATAACTCCTATATTAATAGATTTGCTTAACAGAGTTGTAGAGATAAGTGAAGAGAAAAAAATTGAAAGAAAAAAGAAAAAATTTTTTGCAACGATTTTTTCCGAAATTTTCAGACGAAAGATAAAACTGACTAAGGAAGAATACGAAAAAATAAAGTATTTCCTAATAAGGGATAGGGTTGGCTACGGTTTTCTTGAACCAGTATTGAGAGATCCATACATAGAGGATATTCATTGTACCGGTGTTGGTCCAATCTTTTTAGTTCATAAGGTTTTTGGAATGCTCAAAACCAATCTAGTTTTTAGGGACGATTTGGAGCTGAACAGATATATAATTCAAGAATCCGAACGAGTTGAAAGACCAGTAAGTGAGGTAACACCAATAGTCGATGCTATAATGCCAGACGGTAGCAGAGTCAACATAATCTATGGACGAGAAATTAGTCTCGAGGGTAGTAGCTTTACCATAAGAAAGTTTTCTGAGGTTCCGATAAGTATAACCCAGCTAGTCAAATGGGGTACTCTAAGTTCAGAAATGGCAGCTTATCTTTGGCTTTGTTTGCAACATGGGATGTCGATGTTTGTTTGTGGAGAAACAGCTTCTGGAAAAACAACGACTTTAAATGCATCTGTAGCTTTTATAAAACCAGATGCAAAGATATACACAGTTGAAAATACACCGGAAGTGAAAGTTCCTCACGAGGTTTGGCAGCATCTATGTACAAGAGAAAGTGGAAAGGAAACAGATGTAACTTTGATGGATTTGCTAATCGCCGCTTTGAGATCCAGACCAGACTACATCATTGTTGGAGAAATAAGAAGTGTTGAGGGTAACGTAGCATTTCAAGCAATGCAAACTGGACATCCCGTATTATCGACATTTCACGCAGGTGGTGTTTCCCAAATGATTCAAAGATTAACTGGAGATCCCATAAATGTTCCGATGCCTGCCATAGATAACCTAAATATAGTGCTTATCCAACAAGCAGTTTATATCAAAGGAAAATTCTTAAGAAGGGTTCTGAGCGTAACGGAGCTTGAAAGGTATTATGATGAGTTCAATAAAGTATCAACAAAACAAGTATTTGAATGGGATTCCAGCAAAGATGTACATATATTTAGAGGATGGCATAATTCCTACATTTTGGAAGAAAAAATAGCTAAAGTTCTAGGTTACGATGATCCTCGAGAGATATACGATGAGCTCAAGAAGAGAGCTAAAATAATAGAAACCATGGTCGAAAAAGGTATTTTTGACTACTATGAAGTTTGGAACATAATAAAGAATTACGTTGAAAATGGTGTACTGCCCTTCGAAATATAAAAATGAACCCTCTTGATATTATAAATTACGCCGGTCTAACATTTGAGGATTTCCTTAAGAAGAGGGTCTTCCCAGCTATAATGTTGTCTTTGTTCTTATCAGCATTAACTTTTTTCATTTTTCATGATAAGGGTATCCTCGTTATAGTACCATTTTTTATCTTAATTCTCGGATTTTTTGCTGCACCCCTTTACCTCTTTATTCTCTACGAGAAAAAACGTGTAGAGATAGATAGCACTATTCATCTCTTTATAACCTATATTGGAGCCATAGCAAGTTTAGGTATCCCTAGAGGAAAACTATTCGAGGAAGCATCTAAAAAGGAAGAATATGGTGAAATAACGAATATAATAAAAAGAATATACTATCTTGCAAGGTGTTGGGGTTTGGGTTTTGCAAAGAGTTGTAGAAAGATATCACGTTTTGTTCCATCAAGGGTGTTTTCAGAATTCCTTGATAGGTTTTCCGCTGCTTTAGATTTTGGAGAACCATTAGATGTATTCCTATGGGAAGAGCAAAAAGCCGTTATGGATTCATACGAGGTGGAATATAAGAAATCTCTCCGCTGGTTAGAGGTTCTTCAAGATATCTATACCTCTTTGCTAATCTCCTTTGCTTTTGTTGTTGTGTGCGCTATTCTCTTACCTTTCGTTATCGAGTATTCCATGTTGGATTTATTAGCCATAGCATTCTTTTTTTTACTTCTAGTTGATTTCATTCTTCTGTTATTCGTTAAGAGTTTTATCGTTGGTCATAAAATTAGCCACAACCTAAAGATAAAATGTAAAGAGAGACTCCGTCTCGAGAAAGTATTTAGAGCATTAATCCCTTTAGTAGTTCTCTTAGCGATAATCCTAATTGGATTAAATTTCTTCTCTCTTGATATGAGCCTAACTCTTGCTATAACGCCTTTGCTTCTAGTAGGAATAGTGGCAAAACTAGAGGAAAATGCTATTCTCAGCAGAGATAATGAATTTCCAGCATTTATAAGATCTCTTGGTGGAGCTATGAGCGCTAGAGGTGGTAGCATCATTGGAACATTAGAAAGCTTAAGGGCTCATGATTTTGGGGTTCTAAACGAGCATATAGAGGCATTATACAGAAGACTTAAATTGGGAACTAATAAAAGTGAAGCTTGGGAATATTTTTCAGGTGAAACGGGGAGCCATATGATCTACGAATTTAGCTGTATTTTCATTGATGTCCTGAATCTTGGGGGTGATGTTCTAAAAGCTAGCGAGATAATAAGTAATAACTTTACCCGCATCTTGGATCTAAGAAAATTAAGGCTGCAGATGGTTTCTGGGCTTAGAGGCATTTTCTATGGATCAGTCATAGCGGTTGCTGGAACTGTTTTTATAGGTTTAGAAAGTGCACATATTCTATATAAAACTTTCCTTGAGATGGTCTCCAGCTTAGGATCAGAAGAAATAACATCTATGGTAGCAAACATAGTATCGATTCCAAAATTGGCGGATATACCAACTGTAGAAAGCGCGATATTTATCATTTTGCTAATTCACGCAGCGTTTACAGCGATTCTCATAAAAATGTTAGATGGTGGCAATAAATATGCCGCATTTCTTGATTTTGTTATAATGACGTGGCTCATTTTCCTGACAAAAATCGTTATAGAGGTTGGTAGCAGCTATATCTTCGGTAGTGTTTCAACCATGACTTCCCTATAACTTTTTCATCATATAGACACCTTGTTTTCTATAGCCAAGATTTCTATAGTATTCTCTGACCCCTATCCCACTAATAACAATAATCTTTTTCATATCGAACTCTTCTTCACTTATCCTTTCAGCTTCCCGTAGTAGTTCTTTTCCATATCCACGATGCTGATACTCGTACTCTGGTTTCTCTCCTATCTCTACCATTGGTCCATATACATGTAACTCTCTTATCAATGATGTCCTGGAGTCGATTTCTTTTCTAAATGGCTTATATGGTATTCTGAGTCTCAAGAAACCTATCAAGATATCCTTTTTCACATCTTCAAAAGATAAAAAGATTTCCTTTCCTTTACTGGCTTCATATTCTCTCCTGACCAATTTAATGTTTTCTTCTTTGGGAACTATACCCCTCCTTAAAAATCTTCCAACTTCTCTGCAACGAATACATCTACATTTCAACTTTTTCTTTTCCATTTCTTTAATTACCAACTCATGTAAATTACTTGCCTTAACACCAGCAACTATCAAATTTGAAGGTATATCTCTCATAACCCTCATCGTTCTTATCCATGGTGGCAACATCGCTTTCATCTTTGAGATGAGTTCTATGGCTTCCTTAGTTTCCAATGGTCTAAATTCACCTTTTTTCCAATCTTCATATAGCTTAGTTCCCTTGAGAACAACACAGGGGTATATCTTTATCATGTCTGGTCTGAAGTTAGGATCCTCTATGATCCTTTTAAACGCTCGCAAATCAAACTCTGGATTAAAACCAAGAATTCCTGGCATTAAATGATAAGAAACTTTCAATGCAGAATCCTTTAAGAGAGAAGTCGCCTCTATAACATCTTTAACCGTGTGACCACGATTCACTTTTTTATAAACGAAGTCAAATGGGCATTGAACCCCTATTTCTACTCTTGTAACACCAAAGCTCAACATGTAATTAATCTGTTCTTTTTTAGCCCAATCTGGTCTTGGTTCAAAGGTTATGCCAACGCATCTCACTTTACTTTTCTCGTTTTTCTTTTGGATATCCTCAAGATAATCAAAAGTTTTGCTTTTTTTGCTTTTTATGTAATCTTCTATAAACCCTTCTTCCCCTTTTTCCTCTATCCTTTGAAAATTCTCTTGGAAATCGTTCATAGCTTTCAAACACATCTTTACAAACCATTCTTGGTAATCTACAAGCCTAGAGGTTAGTGTACCTCCCATGACTATTAGCTCTACCTTATCTATCGGATGCCCTATGCTCTTTAGCTGATACAATCTGAAAGTTGTCTGAAGATAAGGATCGAAACCATATTGCAATGCTCTTCTAGTAGCAGGTTCTTTTCCAGTATAGCTCTGAGGCACACCAATTTCTACCCCCCCAGGACAATAATTACATTTTCCATGCGGACATCTTTCTGGATGGGTCATCACAGCAACTACCGCTACTCCAGAAATAGTTCTTGTCGGCTTTCTTTGCAAGAGTTTTAGAAATTTCTTCTTTTCTTTTTCTGAAACGGCTTTTAGAATTTCAGAATTTTTTATTATGTAACCAAGCTTGTATTTCCTTGATACAGCTATTTTAATTTCTTGTAGCTCTTCTCTAGAATTTATTTTTCCCTTCTTTAGAAGCTCTAAAATTTCCTCAATAGCTTTTTCTTTCATCTCTTAAATTAAGAAGGAGGAGAGAGTTTAGATTCTCTTTTTATCATCCTGGTTATGTAACCAGCTATTTTATTCCTTATAGTCTTGCTTTTAACATCACTAAGTTCCTGAACCTTGATTTTGTTAACATTAAAGTCATCAGTAAACTCATCCCTATAATTCTTCAATAAATTCTCAGCAACTCTCTTAACGAACATTGGTTTTATTCTTCCCATTTTGCAAGCGGGATTGTATATTTATTAAGGGAATCCATTATAAAAAATCGAAGATCGATTCTTTCTTAATAGCTCTCACTATTTCTGGTTTTTTAGAGAGATTAGCCAACCTCATACTAGCATTTATAGCTGTTTCCATATTACCTATTTCATCAACCAATCCCAAATCCTTGGCATCTTTACCAAGATAAATAGAGCCGTCAGCTATATCCCTAAGATAGTCTAGGTCCATATTCCTATTCCTGGATATGTCCAAAAGCAAATCTTCATAGATGGAGTCTATCATCTCCTTTAGTTCTTTTCTCTCCTCTTCGGTCATTGGTCTATAGGGACTTCCTATATCCTTCTCTTTTCCAGATTTTATAACTGTGACATTTATACCCAATTTTTCATAAAGACCATAGTAATGGTGTATCACCATTATGACACCTATACCGCCAATTATCGAGTGTTTATCAGCCACGATTTCATCGGCTGCAGATGCCACATAATATGCTCCAGATGTGGCTATTTCATCTATCTTAGCTATGATTGGCTTCTTAAAATCTCTTATAGCTTCCATGAGTTCTCTGCTAGCTATTACCTCGCCACCACCAGAATTTATCTCTAGGATTACCGCTTTCACACTTGGAGATTCCTCAGCCTTTTTTAGCGTTTCTTTTATATCCTTGACATAAGCGCACTCTATTTTGCCATAAAACAAAGAAGTCTTACATGGTTGAGATGTTATCTCGCCCTTTATTGGAATCACCAACACTTCGTTTCTTGTTGGAATTAATGGGAGCTGAAGTTGGTTTTCAAAAATGAAGCTAAACAGTACAAAAACTCCAAGAACGCTGATTAGCATGATCACAAACAATACGAATCCTATTAAAAATTTGAAAGCCTTTCTCATTTTTCTCGATAAAATTAAAAAGTGCGGCTGCCGGGATTTGAACCCGGGTCGCGGGCTTGGCAAGCCCGAGTGATAACCAGACTACACCACAGCCGCTCTTTTATTTGTTGTATTTTTAATTTTAGATTAAAAAAATAAAAGTTTTATAAACATAAGATGCATCCAATAGCTTTAATTTTTCTGGTATCTTTTTTAACTTGTTTTATAGCAACGAGGCTCCTAATCAGGAAATTGCAAAATTCTGGAATTCTTGGAAGAGATGTTAATAAACCTAACCATGTCGAAGTTCCAGAGATGGGCGGTTTAGCCATAGTTTTTGGAATGACATCTGGAATATTAATAGCTGTGTCTCTTTTTACTTTCCTCAATTTTTTTCCAAATTTAAATCTAAGCTTACTCCTAGCCGGTTTTTCGACGATTTTACTTATGGCAATTGTGGGTATAGTTGATGATTTGCTAAACCTAAGGCATTTAATAAAAGCTTCTCTGCCATTGTTTGCGTCATTTCCATTAGTTGCAATAAAGGCTGGAACAACTACAATGAAAATTCCACTAATTGGTGCTATCGATTTTGGAATTATCTATACCCTTATATTAATACCGATTGGTATAACCGGTGCCTCTAACGTGACAAATATGTTAGCGGGCTTTAACGGTTTAGAGGCATCACTCGGTTTTTTAGCGGCGTTGACCTTAGCTTTAATAGGATTAAAATTAAAAGCTACAGAGAGCGTTATCCTTCTCGTATCTTTAGCAGGATCTTTATTAGCTTTTCTTTATTATAATTGGTATCCCTCTAGGATCTTTATGGGAAATGTTGGAACTCTAATGATAGGAGCAACCATCGCAGCATCAGTTATCATAGGAAATTATGAAGCTGCGGGGGTAATAATTATAATTCCCTATGCTTTTGACTTCTTTATAAAAGCTGCTAATGGTTTTCCTACTGATGGTTGGTGGGGCAAATATAGGGATGGAAAACTATACTGTGAAGGAAAACCGATAAGTTTATGTCAGCTAGTGATGAAAATATTTAACGGTATAAGCGAGAGAAATCTCGTTCTTGTTCTAATAGCAATGGAGTTGTTATTCTGTCTGGTAGCTCTTTTCTTGTACTTTTAATGGACTTTAGCTACTTACTTTGAACTCTGTATAGTGACATCTACCGCATGTTTCCCTATCCTTATGTTTTGCCATGAAGACACCTTCTCCGCATTTTGGACAAAATCTGTTTTTCCTTTTTACACCTTCTGGAGTTATCTCGTACAAGCTACCTTTCCTAACTTTCCTTCTTTTTCTTTTTTCTTTTTTTGCCATTTTTCAGCTTAACATTAAATTTTTTATCCTTCAGATTTTTCTTCTTTTGGGAAATTCTTCTCTATCTTATGCTTTGGCTCTATTTTCATCCCCTCTTTGTCCTTGTATATCTTTGCAAATCCTTTAGCACGCTTCATACCGAACTCTGATCTTATGTAATCAACTATCAGAAGCTCCTTATCTGCGTCGAGCTGAGCTATCAATTTATTTCTGACATCCTTTATGCTAGGTGTTGCACCATCATAGTTTACTATGAAGTATATTTCCCTTCGATTAAGCAATTTGTTGAACTTATCTTCAATTATCTTTATCTCCATTTTCCATACACCTCAGTATCGACTTAACTTTCTCTTTAATTTCAGCATCAACTTTGATCATGACTATGCCCTCGTTTGGCTGTCCATAAAATACTAAAGTATCATTATTAGAAAAATGAATAGCAATTAAAGTTAATAAATCCTCTTCACCTTGAACTTCAATTTTGATCCTGTCTTTAGAGGAGATAGCATCTTTAATAGCTCTAAGCGCTTCATCACTTATCGTCCCTCTCTGGTTCTCTACTTTCACTAGAGTAGCTTCATAACTTGAAATTTCTGGTAGCGTCCCTACGTAATTTCTCATTATTCTCTTATCATAAATAACCAACTTTGGTTTCATACCAAGTTTCAATAGTGTCTCTGATACCTTGTCACCAATGGTTATTATCTCAAGACCACTTTTTCCTTCCAACTCAGACTTAAGCTCTTTTTCATCTTTTATAAGCTTGCCCAAAGGCTTCTTCAATTCCTTTCTTAGTTCTTCTGGTAGGATATACATCCTTTCATCTGACTTTCAAAGCGTATTCTCCAGGTAATTTTATATTCATTCGCTTCGCTATTTCCGATTTCTCTGGATCTATAATGCCAAGATAGCCACTCCAATACTGCGAAGTCGGTGCTTGGCAATATGGACAAGTATCCTCGGTTGTCAACCTTTTACATTTTTTACATGCTTTCATTTTTTCTTCTCCTCCAATTTTTTCCTTTCTTCTTCTAACCACTCCAATTTACCAAGGTAGGGTTGCCTCATTGTAAGTCCAATCTTCGAGTCAGAGAACCTCGGCTTTAGGCTGACTGATATTATTCTAGCTCTAACCTTGTCCCCTATTTTCAAAACCTTCCTGCTTTCTTTACCAACTAACACTTTATTCTTTGAATCAAAGCCCATGAAATCCTCTGTGATTTGGGAAACATGTACTAAACCATCCATTGGACCAAAGTTTATAAAGGCTCCGAACTCGGCTACTTCGCTAACAACCCCCTCAACAACTTCATTTATTTCTGGCTGATACACCAAGATCTCTAATTCTGAATTGTAGTAAACTGCTCCATCTCCAGCTATGATCTTGCCTTCACCTACCCGATTTACTTTAAATGCGGCTAGAATAACACCCCCAACGTCTCTATCAATCTTTCCACAGTACATTTCTTCGAATTCTGAGATTATGGTTTTCTCTAGGTCTTCTGTCAGCTTATCTGGAGGAACTCTTATGTTTTCCTCAACTTTGACTATCTTGTACATAATGATCACCACAATTTTATAAATTTTTAAATGCTTCTTCAAGTTTCGGCACGACTTCGCTCTTCCTTGACATAACCCCCTCCAAGTAAATGGCATTGTCCTTAACTTCTTTCCCAAAAGCTTTCTTCACCACATCTGTGTTTCCAACAACTAATAACTCACTACCGCATTCAATAATATTAGTTATCATTAAAATCAAAAGCTCGTAGCCTTTAGCTTTCAGAATTTCATTCATCTTCTCCAGAAGTTTTTCTTTCATTTCTTCCACCTCTGATGTA
>Ga0164311_10001584_pt1 | contig 11280 bp, 15 predicted proteins | sample GuaBasSedimGuay2_FD_121796 | JGI IMG/M metagenome (GOLD analysis project Ga0164311, IMG submission 121796) | Subseafloor sediment microbial communities from Guaymas Basin, Gulf of California, Mexico - Guay2, Core 4569-9, 9-12 cm | ecosystem: Environmental > Aquatic > Marine > Hydrothermal vents...
CCAATCTATCTATAGACGCTATAGAAATCCCTTTTGGTAGTGGACTTAGATTTTTCATTGTAAATGATGAAACTTTTTTTGAAAAAGTTTCTATTCTCTATCTTCTATCTCCTCTCCTATCTACCGATTATACATCTCGAGGAAAAGGATCTCTTGGAGAAATACGGCGGGGAATACCTAGACTATAGAAAGAAGGTTCCATGGAGAATGATTCCCAAATTGTTTTAATTCAATCCAGCTAAATTTATGCAGGTTATCCAGAATCTAATATAGCATAAATCTAAGTATATTGGAGAATGAAAGAGGTCAGATACAAGCCCATAGGGGTTATCCATTCCCCTTTCAGGGATGTCAAAGGGATGCCAATACAACCAGCCGGTGCCAGAGGGGTTGCTGGAACGGTAGAGATATTACCTAAATACTGTGCGGGGCTCAAGGACGTGGATGGGTTTTCACATATCATCTTGATCTATCACTTCCATCTATCCGGGCAATACTCATTGGAGGTCAGACCATATATGGATAATAACAGACGTGGAGTATTTGCCACGAGAATCCCGGGAAGACCAAACCCCATAGGCATCTCCGCGGTACGTCTCGTTAGGGTTGAGGGTTGCACACTCCATATCCGGGATGTGGACATTCTGGATAATACCCCTCTACTGGATATTAAACCCTACGTTCCAGAATTTGATATACGAGAGGTGGAGCGAACGGGGTGGCTTTCAAAAAGAGCCGGTAATGTATACGGGCAGAGATCGGACGGTAGATTTGTGTAAAAATAAAATGAGAGAAATAAATGGTTTAAAATTAAGAACCGAGGTACTGGAAAAAGGCAGGGTGAGGGATAAAACCCTGCTGGACATAGGGGCCGGACCCCTGGGGATCATCGCGGCGAGGGATTTCAATTGTAAAGTAGTTAGTATCGACATATCCAGAGAAAAATTAAGGGAGGTAAAGAAAGAGGCAGCGCGGGAGGGAATTAAAGGAATCAGATGCGAGCTTGAGGATGCAACCAACCTCTCCTATAAAGATAATAAATTTGATGTGGTTGTCAGCTATGGTGTTTTACATCATATTCCCTTAGACAAAAGGGAAAAATTTGTTCACGAGGCTTACAGGGTTGCAAAAGAAAAGGTTATTATTGCGGAGTATACCGCAGTTGGTTTTAATCTGGCTCACCCCGGAGGGGAGTATAAAGCAGTGTGTCTCGAATGGCTGGAAGGGGAATTAAAATCCCTGGGGAGGGTAGAGAGGTATACGGGAAGAGAGATGAATATCTATATCTGCTTTAAATCGAAAAATGTCACCCACAAAAACCCCACAATGAAAGAATCCCAAACCACAGAATTCAAAAAATCTCTTGCAGAGAGAAAGGAAATCATTGAAAATTATCGTTTTTATAATGCGTGACCTTTTACGCAAGATTAAGCAAGGGAGGATAGACATGGAGAAATTCAATGAATCTTATCCCTCCATTATCGTCCATCTCACAAAAACCAAGTTTCGGAGGATTTTAACAAAGCTACAGATACCGAAAGAGAGACCCTCCCGAAAATAGCTGAATTGGGTGAAGATGTAGTTACCCCTTCAGATATAACTGGAAGATCTCGATCTAAATTGTTTGGAAGATTGAATATGCGAAAAAAACAAAAGGAGGTAAATTGTAATGAAGGAAGCAATGTTCTATGAAAAATTGGGCGAAAGTAAGGTAAGATGCGAGCTGTGCGCCAGAAAATGCATAATCCCGGAGGGGAAAACTGGGTTCTGCAGGGTTAGAAAGAATATAGATGGAAGACTTTACTCTCTGATCTATGATAGGATTAACTCGGCAACTCCCAATCCAATTGAAAAGAAACCATGTTATAATTTTGCCCCCGGGTCATGGACATTTTCGATCTGCACCCCGGGCTGTAATTGGAGATGTAAATACTGCTGTAACTGGATCATAAGCCAGGAATCGGAGATAGAAGGTAGAAAAATGACCCCGGAGGAGATCGTCCAACTGGCAAAGAACTCTGGATGTCGGGGTATCAGTTATACCTTTACAGAACCAACAATATTCTATGAGTTATCATATGATACCGCTAAATTGGCTCACGAGGAAGGTTTGTATAATACGTGGGTTACAAACGGATATACAAACCCGGAGCCAATTAAGAGGATTTCCAGGTATTTAGATGCGGCTACGGTTGATTTTAAGGGCTCTGGAGATGAGAGATTTATGAGAGATTTTTCCTCGGTTCCATCAACCGAGCCGATTTACAGGGCATTAAGGGAATATAAAAAGCGGGGGGTCCATCTGGAGATAACAGATCTAATAGTTCCCCGGGTGGGGGATTCCATGGAAAGGGTAAAAGAACTGGTGGAGTGGATAAAGGAAAATCTGGGGGACGAAACGCCGATTCATTTCCTGAGATTCTTTCCCACTTACAAGGTCAGGGATATCCCGGAGACTCCACTAAAAACCCTCGAGGAAGCCTATGATATCGCCAAAGCAGCTGGAATGAAGTACGTTTATCTGGGAAATGTCAGTGAAAGAAATAATACCTATTGTCCCAACTGCAATAGATTATTGATTAAAAGACGATGGATGGAGACGATAGAATACAAAATCAGAGATGGGAGGTGTCCCTATTGCGGAGAGGAGATAAACATCGGGGGGGAGAGATGGATCCCTCCAGGACTGAAACAATGAAAATTCTGGTTGGATCACAGAATCCGGTAAAAATAGAGGCAACAGAGGATGCTTTTTCAACATATTTTGGGAGAGTAGAGGTGGTTGGGATGGAGGTTGATCCCGGGGTCCCGAGACAACCAATAGATGATGAGACCTTTCATGGAGCCAGAAACAGGGCATTTGAACTGAAGAGGATAAATGACGAGAAAGGGCTTAATGCCAAATTCTTTGTCGGCATCGAGGGAGGTATAACAAGATTATTCTCCAGATGGTTTGCCTTCGGTGAGATGTGCATCGTCGATGATAGAGAAAGGGTTAGTTATGGAAAGACCCCCTTTTTCGAGCTCCCGGAAAAAATTGTAGAAAAGCTCTTATCGGGAGCTGAGCTGGGCGAGGTAATGGATAGATTTACTGGGATGCAAAACACAAAACGAAAACAGGGGGCTGTGGGATATTTCACTAAGGGCGTTATGAACAGAAAACAATTTTATGTTAATGGCTTATTGATGGCTCTGATCCCCTTTATAAACGGAGATATATACTTTGAGGAATGAAATCTCAATCACCGGTCTACGATGGATCCACGGAAGAGGGTTCAGGTTGCCTTATCCAGGTTCGGTATCGGTCCCGTTGGGTAAGAGGATCGTTTATCGGTACCCGATTAATGCCTTAGACTCATTCGGGGGACAGAGCAAGGTCAACCTCGGGATCCCGCCAATTTATTTTTCTGGATGGTCTCAAGAGAGCCGGGATAAAGATGGTTGTGATCGAAGGTTCAACCGAAGGAGGAAAATGCAAAAGGGAGGAGTAAATCAGGTAATTGAGGTGATGAAGAGAGTCCCTGAGGGGATATTCATAGAAAACATCACCGAATTTGCCAGTGGGAATTAACCCGAATCCCCTAACCGGATGATTCCCCCCGGGGTCGATAAGTGGGGGAATTTATATTCCTGCTCAATGACGAGTCAATTCAGAACATGTTAGATGCTATTTATAAAAAATTGGAGCCCGTCGGTGCCTCGAATCTATGAACATCCACAATCCAATAAATCCAAAACGGGGGTCTTTCCCAGATATTCGGCGGCAGTAAGAACCTCTTTGTTCTTTCTCTTCGCTATTCTATATACCTCCTTGAGTGTTTCCCTGTACCTGTAATCTCTTAGCAGGTGGTGATCCAGTATTATTAGATCTGTACTGGTTCTCTTTATAATCCCGATTATGTTGTCTATAGCTCTGCGAGAATTTACCAGATTCAGCATATACGGAACGAGGTAGGTTGCCGGACCATCCAGGATTAGCACCCGGGGGTCTTCCCTTATTATCCACTCCCTATAGTCCTCAATTATTGGACCGTTCATATCCGATGAATAGATCAGTTTCTTCCCTTTATACTCAATAATGGTCGAGAAGATCCATCCAACCCTCGCATATTCTATCCCGTGAAATAGAGGCCCCGTGAATTTTAACCTTGTCTCTCCAAATTCGAATTCCTTACCCTCTGGATATCTGATTTCGATTTCATCAAATTTTAATTCCGGCACCTCTGGAATCTCATTCCAGTGCTTTGCTAACTTTCTGAACCAACTGCCTCCTTTATCCAGGAGCTCCTTTCTTCTCTCATTATAGCTTCCGAAATCCCTACTCATCGCTACCGGTAGTTCTTCTCCCGGACTCTCATACCCTTTGAACTTTCTCTCTATCAACAAGTCTCTCAGGTCAACCTCTCCAAATGATTTGCATATATTCTGCAGGAAATCCTCTGATCTCTTTCTCTGTGAATAATTGATGTATTCGTTTGGATTTTTCATGAATAATTTCTTCTCTTTGTATAGATCTTTGTCAAAATCTGTGAAGTGGTCATAGTGGTAGTGGGAGATTATAATTAACTCCACTTTTTTACTCGCCCTTTTTATCGCCAGTTTTGCCTTTCTCAGCCAATGCATCTTTTTAGCAATGGAAGCGGGAAAGCTCGGCTGCATTATGGCGGCCCCTGGATCGATCAGTATCTTTATATCCGGGGTCTCGACAAAGGTACAGAGGGATTTGGCCCCCATGGAGTCGGACCAGATCGGTTTGAATTCCATCATATTTTAATATGCGTTTAACCAATTATAATTCAAGACAATTAACAAAAATGAAAAATATCATCAAGCTAACCAGGCTGGAGCGAGATACCCTAAGAGAGGTTATGAGTATGAGTATGGACTACTCCAGTATGGCGATTTCTAAAATGGTGGATGAGAGGATCGATGTGAAACTCGCCTCAATGGATCTCACCCCCCTCAGTGAGGTTCCCAAGAAACTGGGTGGTAAGGATGTACTCTCTACCGGGGTCTATATGCGCATTATAGGAGATATCTCGGGAACGACTCTACTGGTATTCCCACGAGATAGTGCGCTCTTCCTGGCGGATGTACTTGGGGGTAGAGAGGTTGGGAGCACAAAAATATTGAGCTGGGTGGATCGTTCAGCCTTAGAGGAGTTGGGGAGTATCGTAACCACATCTTTCCTAACGGCAATGGGTGACTTCTTAGGGATTAAAATGTATCCTTCCACACCCGTAACGGTCTTCGATACTGCGGATTCTATAGTGAATTTCGTCCTCATAGGTATTAATAAAGATGTTGATTTTGGTTTAGTGGTTAAGATGGACTTTAAGGGGGCAAAGGGTGTAATTACGGGGTATTTTCTCCCGCTGTTGTATACCGGATCATTGAACGTTCTGTTAAACTTAGTTGATAAGAGGATAGAAGATGGCAGTATGCCCGTGAAGAAACACAAACAGGCCCCAGAGTTATTGAAAACGTTGACGAAAAAGAAATGAATCTGCTACGCAGATTCAACTCGTAACAGTCTTCTTACCTCTCCCTCGGTGGGATATCTCTCCGTTCCATAACCCATGGTACTCAACGCCGCGGCCGCATTCGCAAATCTCCCAGTTTTTTCAAGGTCCCAGCTCCTTAGATATCCAAGAATAAAGGCAGCATCAAAGACATCCCCCGCCCCGGTTGTATCTACAGGTTTAACTCTGAATGGTGCGATATAATAACCTTCGTCTTTGGTCGCTACATAACATCCCATCTTACCAAGCTTTAATCCAATGACCTCCGGGCCAAGATCCAGCAATTCTTTACATATGCTTCTCTCGTCTTTAGCTCCCGTAATTGCTTTTCCCTCCTTTATATTCGGAAAGAATATATCTACATTATGCAGGATATTTTTTACCAGTTCTGTATCTTCATTCGACCAACCCCCTGGATCCCATCCCGTGTCGAAGGACACAGTCATTTTGTTATCGTGGGCATACTCCATAATCTCCGACGTATTCTCTCGTAAACCCTGCAGGAAGAAACTCGCTATGTGAAGGCATTTTCCCTCGATCAGGCTGAAATCTATATCTCTAACCTTTAACTCGGAATTCGATCCAGGATATGTGATAAAGGATCTGGTCTCGTCATCAAAGGTAATTGCTACCGTAATTCCCGTTTTGCTACCCGTCAAAAGCCTGAGATCAACACCATTAAGGTTATCCCTTAGAAAATCCCCAAAGACATCCTCACCAACTTTACCTATAAACCTGACCGCTGTGCCGAGTTTGCTTATCGCCTTCGCAAAATTTGCGGCACACCCGCCCGAGCTTAGTCTGATTTCTGGGAGGATTATCTGAGAATCCCTCTGGGGCATGTCCTTTAATTTGCTGGTAATTATGTCAACATTTATATCTCCGATGGATGTAACCTCCGGATTCATTTCAAGCTTTCTACTTTTTTTAGGAAGTCCTCTCTGAGTTTATCCCCGCCAAATTCTCCCCTAAATCTGTCCATCCGTGCAGCTATTGCCAACTTCGCCGCAAATGCCCTTGAGATCTTGCCTCTTTTATCCTTTGGTGCGGATCTTATCTCCGGTAATTGGAATATAACCCCGTGCTTTGGCGGTCTTTTACCCGTTTTCAGAAACTTAAAGAAGGCATCCTCTGCCCCTAAAACCTGAATCGTGCTCGCCGGCAGGGTAGATAATCTCTCTAAACCCCCCGCCAGGGCGATGAGTCTTGCACCGAGTACTGGACCAGCCAGGGCAGATATATTCGGGGCAATCTCCGGCATAGTCTTCTCGATATATTTCTCAATTCTCTCTTTGGTATCATATATCTGTAGAATAGATTTTGAGAGAGATTCTACGGCATCTCTATCCCTCTCCGAGAATTCTATACCCAGGGTCTCCTCCCTTGCCCTATTAATTTTCTCCAATAAACCCGGGTCCAAATTCTGTAAATCAGAGCTTACAATTTTGGCGTAAAGCTCGTGCTTCTTTACCAATAGGTCCAGTTCCGGGAAATTCAGGGAATACCACTCGCGAAGTCTTTTCATAAGCCTGTTGATCGACTCCTCCAGCTCGTCCAGCGATGCAATCGCCTGAATTATTATCTGATCCCTGTCTATCTCCCTCAGTTTTATCCTGGTGATCTCCAGATTAGTTTTGAATAACAGCTCGGTAAATTCATTATCCGAGATGCCGAGGTCTGATGCTATCCTTAATGGATCTGTAGGCCTTTTATCCTCGACGAGTTCGATTCCAAGTTTATAACCCGAAAACCTTTCTGGATCTCTGACCTTAACGGATTTTATTCCAGTTTCTCTGAGATAAGAGATCAGTTGAAGCTCTTCATCACAAGGAGCTTTCTCTGCCTCAATAAGTTTCTCTGCAAGCCTTCTTGGATCCCTTGGCAGTTGGATTCTTTTTATGATTCTCCCATTTTTCAATGCAAACGTGCCAAGAACATTTGTGTTTAGTTCTATCATGGTATTATCTGATGGAAATTAGAACAGATAAGATAAATATAAAATGATCAAAGCCCGCTCAAACCAGTTCCTTTTTTTCTCTCTGTCCCCGTACCCTTGCTCTTCCTGTGACCTATATAGAGAACAGCACCGATTAGAATTAATAGAGAGATAACTGCCACCAACACCAGGAGAATGGGTATCAATCCGCCACCAAGACCTTTTATATCTTTCGTGATCGTCCTTTTTTCATAGTTTCTCTCAGCCGAGCTCACGACAAATGTCCCTGTCTGATTTAATTCCTTGATGTCGAGCCTTGCAATGCCCGAATTATCCGTGATTAGTAAAATCTCATCACCATCTGGCGTTAGAACCGATATACTCATGTTCTGAACGGCCTCCCCTCCGCTTGTTGCCTTTACCATCAGATCCTTTCCACTTAACCATACGTCCAGATCCAGTGGATATGGATTTACTTCAAAGCTGGATGATGCTGACGTATAGTAATCTTTACTTGCCGTTACATTATAGATGCCGGCCAATTCTGGCACAAATGTGTGACTACTCTTCACAATTGTTTCTTTCTCCCCATCGGGTTTTGTTATCTTTATCTTGGCCTCGATTCTCTCCCCATTTTCATCCAATACAGTTATAGCTACCGAATCCCCCAGATCTAAAATTTCCGGATTTATCCTGAGTTGCAGGCCTCCATATATGCTGATCTTTTTACTGAAATCCTCATAACTCTCCTTTTTTACCGTCAATGTGTATTCTCCCGCCTCTTCCAGTATAAAGGTGAATTTTCCTTCAGTATTGGTCAGGCCGGTAATATCGGCACCTATAAGTCCCACGGATGCATCTTCTACTGGATCACCATCCTGGTTTTTCACCACAACAGAGATCTCTTCGTGCAGTTTTTCTCCCAGAATCGTGATATTGAAGAAATTCATTGCCTTAAAGCTGGATGTTGTTGTCTCATATCCTCTTTTTTTAACCGTTATATCGTAGGTTCCAGGCAAAGCTGGCTTATAAATTACCTTTCCAGCAGAAGATGTTGAGAGCACATCTTTTTTTCCATTCGGCTTCTTTATCGTAACCTCTGCGCCCTCTATGGGACCCCCTTCGGAGGTTACAGTTATTGTAACATCCTTACCGATCGCCTGCTTTATCGGCTCGATCTTGATATTCATGCTTCTCTTGGTCCTGACATTTATTGTGACGCTGTCGCTGTCCTCGTACCCCGTTTTAGAGGCAATTAAGTAGTAGGTCCCGGCCTCATTTAGGGTGAAGCTAACATAACCATTGGAATCTGAGTTGTATGAACCCACAAAACCCTTAGAACCGCTTACAGCAATCCTGGCATTCTCCACCCTCTTATCATCTATATCGAGAACCTTTACCCTTATCTCCTCCCCCGCGTATGGGTTCTCCGGAACCTCTGTGATCTTTAATTTATTGCTTACTTCAAATGTATCCCTGAATAAACAGTATCCGTCATCCCATACATCCAGCTGATATACACCATAGGGATTGTCCCTAAATCTGAAATCCTCGTCCAAGGGATCGAAGGTTACCTTTCCATCCTCGGTTTCTTTTATCCTCATTACATCATCTGAATCCCATTTTTCATCATCGCCGAGATTTGTTATCCTCACATTAATATCATCGAGCTTTTCACCTGTCTTATCCTCGACATCAACAACTATCTCACTGCTGGGGGTAGGTTTGCTGGGTGTCAGACCCACATTGAGCTTGGAACCCGTTATATGCAATGTTTTTCTATCGCTCTCTGATGAGACATCATTGGAAATTCTTACCTCTATCTCCATGTCGCCGCACTTGTAGTTCATCAGTTCCCCATCTTCACCATCCCACACATCATTATCGAAGTTGTTAGAGGAAACCGTGAATGTTTTGGATTCGTTATATGTCAATTCAGCATGTTTAATGTCTTCATAAACAACTACACCATCGGCATAAATGACAAAATCAATCTTCTGATTGTAGGTCAGGTTTTCACCCGTATCGATATTCGTAACCTTTGCACTTACACTAAATGAATCACCAGGATTAATTTCATAATCAGATAGCGTTACATTCAAAGAAACATCAACCTTTGCAGATACAAACCCACTCAAAAATCCAGCAAAGAGCAATGCAAAACAGATAATCCATAATATACGAGAAATCACGGGCTTCATTTTAGTCTATACTAAAATTATTGGGTTGAATGGATATAAATATTAAAACCTCTTAACTCTTTGTTTTTTAGGAAAAATATCCTCGTTTTCTATGCTTCTGAGTCACTATCTTCATATGGTTAGGTACTACGTCTATGAATCCGCCACCCTCTGGGATAAAAAAGAGAAGAAAGCAAAGATAAAGGCTTTAAGGATAGAAAACCTAATAACTAAAAATGATCAAAAGGAGAAAGCGAAACCCGGAGGAAATAAAGAGGGACATCATTGAATTCATAGAAAAACTGGATTTCCCGACCACAACGGAGGGAATTGCCAAAGGCGTTGGTCTAAATTGGTTTACCGCATCATTCTACCTGAGCGAACTAAGGACAGAGGGTAAGATATTCCATAAACGGGTTGGAAGACAGAATCAGTGGTGGACCGAAAACATCGATGAACAGAGGAGGAAGGTGAAAAAACTGGAGAGGAAATTGATGATCAAGGATGAAGAGATCAAGAAATTAAAGAGAGAGATTCGTGAATTAAAAGGTAAAAATTAGGTTATTCTCTAATCAATCCCTCATCGGCAAGACTGGTATATTCGTCATCCCCCATAATGATATGATCCAGTACTCTCACCCCCACCAGATCACATGCCTTAACCAAGCGTTTTGTTATCTCGATATCCTCCCTCGTTGGTTTGGGCTCGCCGGATGGGTGGTTATGGACAAAGATGACTGCGGATGCAGACTCTCTAATTATCTCCCTAATGACCTCCCTCGGATGAACGATACTTGCGTTTAAACTTCCCTCGGAGATCGTCATCTCTTTGATAATCTTATTACGGCTATCTAACATCATTATCTTAAAGACCTCCCTCTTCAGATCCCTGAGATAGGGCTTATAATAATTGACAATATCCTCGACGGATGTGATCTTTTTTCTTGGCCCGGTTTTCTGCCTTAGGAGGCGCTTTCCGATCTCCAATGCCGCCTTGATCTGGGCGGCCTTCGCCGTACCAATACCCTCTATCGCGCACAGCTCGGAGATACTCGCAGAGTCCAGGGCCCTGAAACTCCCGTAGTGATCGAGCAACATTCTCGCCAAATCGATCGCATTCGATTTAGTGCCATTACCGGTCCTCAGAATAATGGCAAGAAGCTGTGAATCGGAGAGGCTTTCCTCGCCAAATTTTATCAATCTCTCCCTCGGGCGCTCATCCTCTGGCCAGTCCTTTATTTTTCTAAATCCGGGCATATAAGTTATTGGAATTGGGTGTTTATAACTTTAGAGATTTTTAGATAACCTCCATTTATATTATAAACCACACGGGAATGGTTATTTCTTGATCAGGTTGTTGTTCCACTGCTCCAGGATCCAATCGTGAAAGCGCTTCATACCTTCTTTGTCTAGATGGAATCGTTGCTCTCCTTGCGTGTAGTTCTCCGGAACATTCGCGTGCTCCAGTGCCTCAACGCATATCACCGGGATTTTCCTATTCTGAGACGCTATAAGCTCCATCCGATATTTTAGTCTTGTCAGGTGCATTTTTACTATTAAGATATGAGGTTTTCTAATCTGATCTCGGTGAGATCGGATATGTCAATAATATCCTTAATATCCTTAAGTATTTCTCAGATAA
>Ga0164311_10001585_pt1 | contig 11280 bp, 10 predicted proteins | sample GuaBasSedimGuay2_FD_121796 | JGI IMG/M metagenome (GOLD analysis project Ga0164311, IMG submission 121796) | Subseafloor sediment microbial communities from Guaymas Basin, Gulf of California, Mexico - Guay2, Core 4569-9, 9-12 cm | ecosystem: Environmental > Aquatic > Marine > Hydrothermal vents...
CTATAGTCCACTGCACCGCGTTGACATGGCTCTTTCTCCTGAACACATATGGGACTATTCCAGCTCCAGTCTCAGCCTCCACATCACTATTCACCCACTTGTTTCCACTCAGCTTGTAGAGCTCGTACTGCCATGGGCCATCTGCTGTCATTGTAGTTGTATCTCCGAATATTATCTGTCCCATGTCAAGTGTGACATGTGTATGCCTGTTCACATAGTCTGATATCTCAGACCCTGCAGACCTGAGTGTGCTCCAGTCGTCTCCGCCAAATGCATTGAACTGGATGTGAACCATGTGTATGTCAGCTTTACCATCCTTAGCTAGGTCTCTGACGCACTCCATGGTGTCCATTGTCACCGAGAAGTTTCCAGGCCTCCCTAGAGCATTAGCGTGGACGTGTATGTATGTTGGCAGGTTAAGCTCCTGAGCTGCCTTACAGAGGCCCCTAAGTATCTCTCTTGGCGTTATATCGAAGTAAGGCACCTTATCATCTATGTGCTCTAGGTTCTTCCCCCACCCCCATGCCTCAACTCCACCAGGGTTCACTATCTTTACCCCAAACCCTTTGAGTACGTTGATCATCCACCCAACATATGTTATACATTTGTCTACATCGCCCTCCTTGAGAAACTCCATTACAAACCAGTTGTTCCCAAACATTGGGAGGCATGCCTTGTCAACTATTGGTGTGTCGTTGAGTTCTTCATGGGTGTGCCTGGTTTTCAGGGGTGGGGAAGCCGGCTCCATTACTGTAGTGTAGCCCATTACCGCATATCTGTACCCTGTTGTGAATGTCGATGGGACGCTTCTCCCAACACCGCTTCTCTTGTACTTAGTCTTCGGCTCAGGATCCTTCACGTGGTCTTCTGGCCTCAAAACCCTGCCGGAGTTCACCTTTGCTCCTGCTATATGGGAGTGTAGGTCTACTCCTCCTGGCATCACAATCATTCCAGAGGCATCTATTACCTTAGCTTTGCTCTCCTCTACGCTTTCCACTATCTTCCCATCTTTCACATAGATGTCGATTTTCTCTCCATTTACTCCATTAGCTGGGTCGTAAACATAGCCTCCTCTGACTATGAGCTCCATTTAACCACCTCTCATAGCCCTAATCCTATCCAGTATCATTCTCAGGATCTCAACGTCAGGCTTCAAGCCATCAGGTGGGTTTATCACCTTCTTCATGTGTATAGGCACGCCATCCATCCTATAAGCTGTCCCTTCTACCTCAATGCCCAGCATTGCAGTCGGTATCACCACTTCAGCTATGTCTGTTGTTGAAGTCCACCTTGGGTCTATCAGAACCACCGGTATCCTGGACAGATGCTCAACTGCTTTCCTTGGGAAGTTTGAGGCTGGATCTGATGCGACTATCAGAGCTGCATCTGCTTCTCCTCTAACGAGTATATCTGTGACAGATGTTTCACCTGGATTATATCTCGGGTACCCGTGGCTGAAGTCTACAGCATAGGGGTAGCCTGTTTGCCATGTGAAGACAGCGTTCGCACCTACCACGTTATAGTGGCCTCTCATGGGCATCATGACAAATTTCGTGTATGCATTGAGGTCTCTGACAAGAGAGATTGCCAAGTCAATATTCCTATACTTTCCTCCTGTCATGGTAAGTCCTACTCCCCAGAAAAGCACTCCGAACTCACATGAGATAAGCAGGTCAGCTACCTCTTCTATATGCTCCCTTTTGACCCCAGCTACCTCCTCTTGCTCCAGCTCTTCTCCTCTAACAGCTGTCCTAAGGGCAGATAGGAGCTCGTAGTCCTTTCCAGGCTGAATCTGAATGAAGTAATCTGCTACTCGCGCGGTATAGGTCTTCCTCACGTCCACGACTATAAGCGTCCTCTCATCTCTGCTCTTCCTGAACTTCCCCCTCGCCATTACAGTATACCTGGAGAGGTGCCTAGGATGGGACTGAAGAGGATTGGATGCCCAGTAGATTATGAGGTCAGCTCTGTTCTTGATTTCACCAAGAGTGCATGTTGGATGCCCTACCTCATGCACCCCAAGAACACTCGGCCCGTGGCAGACCACTGAAGTGTTGTCTATTACCCCACCAACTTCCTCCATAAGCTCAATCCCAGTAGCTATGGCTTCACAGCTTGTATTAGACCACCCATAGGATACAGGGTAGTCTGCATTCGCTAGCAGCTCAGCAGCTCTGTTAACAGCTTCCTCTAGGCTAGTCTCCTCGAGTTCTCCATTCTTCCTGACCATCGGCTTGCTTATCCTTTCCCTGTTGTAGTTTAAGTACTTTGTTATGCTCAGTGCGCACCCATTCTTTACTCCTGCTATCTTTCCCTCCTCGACCAAGATAACCAGGTCATCACATAGGCAGCCACAGAATGGGCACACCACGTCTCTAACCTCACTCAAGCCTCTCCCCTCCTTCTTCCCTGCCCTCAGCTCTATGCTCCTCTGCAGGCTCGATTTCTACTTCAATCCCTTTCAAGCTAGGCATACCAGTGGAGTGCGTTTCCTCGTCTATGATCTTGTTTATCCAAGGCCCATAGGGGACGAAGACTACTCCCCTCGGCACCTCCTGGAGGGGCCTAGCTGTCTTTAAGACGAGCTCTCCTCTCCTGCTCTTTAGTTTCACTAGGGATCCAGCTGTGACTCCAATCTCCTTCATGTCCTCCTCATTCATCTCGCAGTAGTTCATGATCCTCCTATACTGCTGAGATAGCTTCCCAAACTCAATACCCATGCCCTGAGAATAGCTTCTGCCAGTTATAAGAACCGCTTTAATCCGCTTCAAGCCCTGATCACCGCCAATCTGCTTCAAGTGAGGGTACCCGAGCCCTACGTTATTAAGGTTTGGGTAATCCCCCAACTCTCAGCAGCTCTCTAGGTCTCCAAAAACTATTATACTCAAGGTCGAACCCCCACCAGCTAGCTGAGAAGCAGGGATGGAAATATGGGCGAAATAACCCTTAAACCTAAGATTGAGATCAAAGTCCCACTTGATCTGAGCTGTATCTCTCCAGATAGTCTCTCATCTATGACTCCCGATGAGATCAAGAAGCTGGAAGTACAGTACGGCAACAAGAAGAAAGCACTCGGAGAAATCTTTGATGTAGCTGGCGAGCCTGGAGGAAGCCCAGAAGACACGAAGATACTGGTCGAAGGATCTCCAAGGATCAGAAAGCTAGGCAAAGGTATGTCTGCAGGCACAATAGAGGTCAAGGGGAGTGGAGGCCTATATCTTGGCGAGGAAATGAGTGGAGGCAGGATAGTTGTATACGGCGACTGTGGACCCTGGCTTGGAGCAGGTATGTCAGGTGGTGAAATAGAAGTACACGGCAATGCAGGTGATGCAGTAGGCGCCTCATATAGAGGTGCTGGGGAAGGCATGAAAGGAGGTCGAATAGTAGTCCATGGAAGCTGCGGGTATGAAGCTGGAGAATGGATGCAGGGTGGTGTGATAATCATTGAAGGAGATGCTGGCGAGTTTGTCGGCGTACACATGTCCGGTGGCACCATATTAGTGAAAGGAAACTCAGGTGAGAGAGCTGGTGCACAGATGACCAAGGGAACGATAGCGATTCTCGGCAGAATTCCATCGGTTCTCCCCAGCTTCACAATAGACTCGATAAGGAAGTCGGTTAAGGTTGAGGGTGAGAAGATACCCGGCCCATTCTACGTGTTCATAGGAGATCTAGGCGAAGGAGGAGAGGGGAGGCTCTACATCTCGGTGGAAAGCAACCCACATCTCAAAGAGTACGAGAAGTACCTAGAGGAGATCTGATCTCTCCACTAAGTATTTAACTACCTCAATTGAAGGCTGAGGGTGCGACTATGCCTATAGTCAATGGTGTTGAAGTAGATGATTCAGCTTTTGCAGAGCTATTTCCAATGTGGGTTGGTAGAGTACTAATAACTGCCGACAGCGAGAAGTGGGCTATGGCTGCAGCTCAAGCTGCAACAGGCTTCGGCTCATCGGTCATAATGTCCCCTGCCGAAGCAGGGATTGAGTGTGCTGTTCCGCCATCAGATACCCCCGATGGCCGCCCTGGTGTACTGATACAGATATATCAGAGGACAAGGCCGATGCTTAAGGCTCAGATGATATCGAGAATAGGCCAGTGTGTCATGACCTGCCCAACAACTGCCGCGTTCGATGCATTACCTGAGGCTAAGAGAAGACTGAGGGTAGGCCATGCAATAAGGATGTTTGGAGACGGATTTGAAGAGAAGAAGGAGATGTATGGTAGGACTATGTGGGTAATTCCGGTGATGGAGGGGGCATTCATCATTGAAGACCGGTTTGGCGCAAAGAAAGGCATTGCAGGCGGGAACTTCATCATCATGGGGAGCACGAAGGAGAGTGCTTTAAGGGCCGCTGAAGCCGCTGTAGAAGCCATAAAGAAGGTAGGTGGCGTAATACTGCCATTTCCAGGTGGAGTATGTAGGTCAGGGTCTAAGGTAGGCTCCATGAAGTACAAGCTTCCTGCTTCAACAAACCACATGTTCTGCCCTACACTCAGGGAGAGGGTTCCTGAATCCCAGGTTCCAGAACAGGCCTCAGCGGTCTACGAGATAGTATTCAATGCAGTATCCCTAGACAAGATAAAGGAAGCAACTAAAGCAGGCATAGAGGCTGCCACGAAAGTAGAAGGCATCATAAAGATCTCTGCCGTGAACTTCGGAGGCAAGCTTGGTCCAGTCAAAGTCTATCTAAGGGACTTATTCACCTGAGCATTATGTAGTCCTTACCGGCAAGTGAAAGCGACCCCACTACGACTCTAGCCTCACCATCAGCTACCTCAAGCTCCCCCCTAATTTCGACTGCATCCCCCGAGAGCAGTGTCCCCGAGTAAAGCGAGCTGAGGCAGATGAGTTCTGTAGGTTTCATGCTTGCATCTCCCTCCAGAACTTCTACCCTACCTATTCTGTAGATGGCTGGGTAGAACACTCCTTCTTCATCGTCCTCTATCACCGCCCTCAAGACGACTTTCCCAAGTTTCACACAGCTGTGTACGCTTAAGTTCCCTATTTCCTCTCTTTCCCTGCAAGCTAGCACCGAGAACTCTGTCCCCATGTACTCTCCCCTGTTCCACCTCCTCTTAAGCAGCTTCTCCAGTCCAAATGGCGGTATGGAGTCTGTCCTCCATACGCCAGCATCCATCTTCCTTCTAAGCAATCTCTGGGAGTAAAGTTCGATTAAAGCCTCTCTGACCAGGGAAGCCTCGCTCTTCCCATATACAGTTAAGTCTATGTCAGAGAACGCTGTATTGTGCATGTTAAGGAGGATGCTTCCAGTGACTCCCATCTTTGATACGCTTACTCCTGCTTTCTCAGCTATCATGGACGCTAAACTAGCCGCCTTCGCCTCCAAAGGGTCTTTTTCATCCTTTGATAAGAGGCTCCTAAGCTTCTCCTCTGGGACATAGTGTTTAATGACCCGGCTCACTGGAACAGCGGAGAAAACCCCCACACATGGGATCGCTGTAAGGTAATGAGGAGCTTCTCTTTTAAGAAGTTCTAGGGTATCTTTGAGGAACTCCATAGTATAATACTTCAGCACCCTCTCAGCTCTGAACCCTCTTCCTCCCCACTTCCCCCTCCTGCTCTTCATGTACTTCAAGTAAGCTATAACCCTATCCTTCGGATGCTTGTTTCCAATGACGCAGAAGAAGTAGCCTTCACTAGTCTCGAGAAAGTCTCTATCTGCTACTTTCAATAGCATACCCCGGAGCTATGTAGCTCCAGTCGTCATTAAGGGAGATAACAAGCCTTATGCTGCCATCAGGGGGTATGCATAGCTCTATATGCCCGCTAACATATATCAGGGTGCCAGCTTTAGCTCCTTCGGTATCTCTTATTCTCAGGGAAAAGACCTCGCTGGCATTAACTCCCCTTACAGCTCTTATTTTGCACTGCATTGGAGTGAACACAGAATACCTGTCATCTAACACCTCATATACCCCCTTCACTCGCCCTAGTGGTATGTACAGCCTGCATTCCGGTAGGCTATCTGTCCTCGCCAGCCTGATGCTATACTCTACTCCGTTAAACATGCCTTGAAGGACTCTGCTAGCCTCTCTTCTCCTGAATAAGCTGTAGCTTATCTCTCCCCTAATGCTAGCATATTTCCTCTTTATGATGTCCTCGCTAAGTGGCTGGGTGGCTCCCTTAGCTCTAAGCTCGCTGAGCACACTATAAGCAAGCGTTCCGTCCTTTTCGCCATACACCACTAGATCTATGTCAGAGGTTTCGCGTTCTATGCCTAGGCTTACAGATCCGCTGACGCCTATGTTGCTCTCGCTAACGCCATAGCTTTCGAGCATGCTTGCCATCTCCAGGGTTGCTTCTCCGACTCTGCTTCTAGCTCCACGCTTCTTAAGCCTGGCATAAGCCTCACGCGCCTTCAAGATGCTCATGATGTCTTCAGAGAGTACTCTCATGGCAACTCTGCCTATGGCTTCATCATACCACAGGTACCTCCTTGCATGCTTCATCACTTCTGCAAACCTCTCTCCTAAGGGGTACACCTTCAGCTTTCCAGCTGCTCCTGTCACGTACTTCAGGTATGCGGTATACCACTCCGCTCCATGTCTAGCTCCCTTAACCTCGAATACATATCCTTCTCTCGTCAGTATGTAGTCTCCTTCAGCTAGCTTCTCCTTCTGCACAGGATTCTCCCCCTTATGTGCAGCTTAAAGCCGCAGTTAAGGCACCTGCCTTCTTTATCGAGCTTGCACCTAACAGGCCTTACACCCATCCTCTTTATGACTGCTTCACCGCATTCTGGGCAGTATGTATGTTCGCCCCAGTGTCCGGGTACATTCCCTATATATGGGTACATCACTCCCATCTTTCTAGCCAGCTTAACTGCACTTTCAAGCGTTTTGATAGGTGTCGGTGGATTACTGAATTTGTATGCCGGAAAGTACCTTGTGAAGTGTATTGGGGCCTCTGCTCCTGCGTGCTTCAGGTGTCTTTCAACAACCCACTCAATTTGCTCTTCCCTATCGTTTACTCCTGTAACTACTAGATTGACTACCTCGACGTGGTAGCCCATTTCTCTAGCTTTCTCGATGTTCCTCCAGACGACATCCACATCCACTCCACCACAGTATCTCTTGTAGACCTCTTCATCCCCTTTCATGTCCACTTTGAGTCCATCCATCCCACTTTCTCTCAGAAGCCTCAGAGCCTCTAGCGTCATGTACCCGTTTGAGACGAAGCAGCAGTATAGCCCTCGTGACACGCCGAGCTTGAAGACATCTATAGAGTACTCTAGCAGGAGAGTAGGTTCTTGGAAGCTTACACAGAGCCCTTCATCACCCCAGTACTTAGAGTACTCTATGAGCTGCTCAGGTGGCATGTACTTGTCTACGAGTGGGTCTGGCTTCCTTCTAGAGAGGTGGTAGTTCTGGCACCAGGGGCACGCGAAGTTGCAGGACCACGTTGAAAACGTCGTTGCATAGGATCCAGGCCAGTAGTGGTAGAATGGCTTGATTTCGATAGGCCTACTTTCTACAGCGCTCAGGTTCCCGTAGACCAGGGTATAGAGCCTGCCTCCTATGTTCACTCTAGTCCCACAGAAGCCACTTGCACCAGGTTCCATGCTACATCTGCGCTCACATAGCAGACACCTGACCCTACCTCCACGTAGCTTCTCATATAGCAGAGCTTCTCTTACTGTTGGCTTCTGAATTATGTTTGCTTGCATGCTCTCATTATATCTACAGCTTTATTCGAGTCTATGACTTCAGCTTTGAGGACTTCTCTCATGTGCTCCAGCGCCCACCTGTGTCTATCCTCACTTAAGCTAGCTGTCCCATCTGACACAACCAGCACGGTATATCCTCTAAAGAAGGCATCAGCTACAGTATAGAGCACGCATATGTCTGTGAGCACCCCTGTTACAATGAGCTTATCAACGCTTCTCTCTCTTAAAGCTAGATCTAGGTCGGTACCGAAGAAGCCGCTATATCTCCGCTTGTAAACGACAACCTCATTCGCAGCAGGCTTGAGCTCGTCGATGACCTCAGCTCCCCAAGTCCTTCTCACAGCATGTGGCGGGTAGAACTTGAACTCCAGGTCATCTGGCAGGTGTGCGTCACAGACATAGAATACTGGAGCTCCACTCTCTCTTGCTGCAACTAGTATCTTCCTTATGTTGCTGATTATCTTCCTCGCCTCAGGCACATACAGTGCTCCTTTCTCGCTTGCAAAGTCGTTTAGCATGTCGACTACCAGGAGTGCAGTCGACAATAAGACCCCCTGCCATCAGTCAACTGTACTGCTTTAAAACTTCTATCACATCACAGTTATCAGGAGGTGTCTCAGCCAAGTGCAGCTGAAGTGCTTGAGATGTGGCAAACTGTATCCTCCTATAGTTACACTAGAGAAGTGCGCTTGCGGTGGCCCTCTATCTCTCGAGGGAGCCAGGTCAAGTGGTACAGGAGACGGGGTATGGAGATATAGGAGGCACCTTCCCAGCATGGAGGTCGAGCTATCTTTAGGAGAAGCTGCAACTCCGCTGATACCCTGCATAGGTCTGCAGAAGCAGATCAGGTTAGCTAGTCTCTATGTGAAGGACGAGTCGAAGAACCCTACTGGCTCCTACATAGACAGAGGTAGCGCTGTGTTAGCATCAGCCATAGCTTCCTCAGGCCTACTCTCAGTGAGGCTCCACGGAGACGGAAACTACATTGCATCGATGGGGGCATACTTGGCTAGAGCTGGTGTGAAGGCTCTTGGAAGCTATGAGCTGCCAGTAGACTTAAGCAAGACCATACAAGCATCGCTATATGGGGTGAAGCACAGCTCATCAGAGAGCTCACCAGTGGTATCATATCGCAACCCATTCATGCTAGAAGGCTTAAAGACTATCGCCATAGAGATGGTAGAGCAGCTTAACACGGTGCCCTCTGCTGTCATTGTACCCACTGCCACAGGGGTCCTCCTGTTCTCGCTCTATAAAGGATTTAGAGAGCTCCTTGACTATGGGAGCATAGACAACCTTCCTGTGTTATATGCTGCTGTCTCAAAGGGGCACCCCTTAGTCAGCTCTAAGCAAGCACATACTGCGTTGTTCCTTCCGGTAGCTGATAAAACCTACATAGAGGAGGCGAGAAAAGCTCTGAGAGGTACAGGGGGGGATGCAGTTGAGGTATCTGATGCTGAAATGATCCGCTGCGTGAGGGTCTTAGCTAGAGTTGAGGGGATACTAGCTGAGCCTTCTGCTGCAGCCTCTGTAGCAGCCTGCTTCAGGATTTCTAAGAGACTAGCTTCATCTAGCCCCGTAGTCGCATTGGTCACAGGATCAGGCCTTAAAGCCTTAGATCTCCTGGCATACTCCTCTGATGCTACAGGCGCAGGTGCAGCTTTCCACAGGATAAAGGTCGAGATTCTCAAGGCTATAGCCGAGCGTGCTCCAATCCACGCATATGGAATCTATAAGCTGCTTAACGAGAGAGGGCTAGCTACCTCCCCACAGCTGGTCTATGCATATCTCGAGGACCTCAGCAAGAGAGGCCTCGTCTACAGCATGAATGTTGCCTCGCAGAGGAGGAAGAAAGTATTTTACTTGACTCCAGTAGGCCGCTCTCTTCTATCGCTAGTAACCTATTAACCCGTGCTTTGAATAAAGTTTATCACCAGGAATCAAGCTCACTAAGGTAGCATGTTGCAGAAAAGCGCCAAAGAGCTGGCATTGATAGCCATATTCACAGCAGTCAACTGCATCTCAACAACTCTAATTCAGGTGTACATTCCTGCGACAAAGGGGTACTTCAATGTAGGAGAGTCAACTGTTTACATCACAGCAATGCTGTTCGGCCCGAAGGTTGGGGCTCTAGCTGGTGCGCTAGGTCCTGCTCTAGCAGACGTAGCTACTGGATACTACATCTATGCACCAGCGACAGCAGTCATTAAGGGGCTGGAAGGGCTTGTAGTTGGCCTTTTAAGTAGAAGAGCTGTCAGAAGAAGGATTCCAGGCTACTTGTACGCTCTAGCTCCCTCCGTTCTCCTACTGATCATAGGCATCATGTACTACACTGGGTCATCAGAGCTAACTATAGGAATCCCAAAGTTAAATATGACAATCCTAGTCGAGATACACTACCTAGCTTGGATCATCACAGCAGTTGTAGCAGCTGCTGCCTTAACCTATGTGGCAAGAAGCCCAGAATGCCTACAGTGGGTTATATCGGCTTCAGCTGGGGGGGCTATAATGGTTCTAGGGTACTTCCTCTATGAGCAGCTTGTCCTCGGGTACTATGCTATAGCGGAGGTTCCCTTTAACATAGCTCAAGTACTTGTTGGGATACTCATTGCAGTCCCTACAGTGAGCACCTTATCTCGTAGGCTGCCTAGCTCTTCAAGGAGATTCCTCCTCGATTCTAGCGCCATCAAGTGATATGCCTGTCTTAAAGCACTCAAACCCCATCCGTTCTATTGCTTTAGCTATTTGTTCAGCCTTGCTCTCATCTACAGCTATCACGCAGCATCCTCCTCCCCCACCTCCTGAGAGCTTAGCTCCATATGCGCCAAGCTCTATGGCTTTCTCGACTATCGCATCTAACTCCCTAGTTGAGACCTTAAGTGCCTGGAGAAGCCTGTGATTCAGAGTCATAAGCTCACCGATACGCTCAAAATCACGCTTCTCAAGAGCTTTTCTTCCCTCCTCAGCTACTTCCCCGATGGCATCAATTATCTTAGTATACACCTCGGGGTACTTCTTCATCAGCTGAGCTACTCTCAATATCATGTTGCGTGTGAGGCTTTTCCTACCGCTCCAAGCTATTAGAAGAGGCATGGGCTCTCTTAAGCTCAGCTGCTCTACTCTCATGGCACCTTGTCTCCAACTAACCCAGAGTACTCCTCCCAGCACAGCGCATGCTGGCCCGGTCTTGCTTGCCCTCCCATGTATCTCCCGCTCTACCTCAAATACTCTCTCTAGAAGCTCTTCTCTGGTGAGCTTAGCTCCCAATGCAGAGGTCACCGCAAGTATGCTGCAGGCTGCGACCGAAGCCGAGCTAGCCATCCCGCTTCCAATGGGAATACTTGAGTCGATTCTGCAGTATACCCCCTGTATTCCAGCTATCCTCTTGAGCGCATATGCAATAGGCTTAAGTTCATCAGGCCCCTCTTCCCTGCCTTCTCTTATCAAATATGGCCTTTTAAATGCTGAGGACTCGACGTAAACTAAGGGGGCTTGTCTAGCTTCAGCTCTAGCTATGGCTCTTCTATCGATACTGCATGCAAGTGCGGGTTTCTCATAGAGGACAGCATGTTCTCCAAAGAGGAAGGGC
>Ga0164311_10001586_pt1 | contig 11280 bp, 7 predicted proteins | sample GuaBasSedimGuay2_FD_121796 | JGI IMG/M metagenome (GOLD analysis project Ga0164311, IMG submission 121796) | Subseafloor sediment microbial communities from Guaymas Basin, Gulf of California, Mexico - Guay2, Core 4569-9, 9-12 cm | ecosystem: Environmental > Aquatic > Marine > Hydrothermal vents...
CATGCATGTAGTTTCTATTATAGATGTTGAACATAAAAATGATAATCTATAAGTATTTTTATCCGGAGAAGCTTATCGGTGTTGATACGGCGACGGCTCCTTCGGCTGTTACTACTTTGACGACGTAACGTCTATGAGTCTGAAGTATGTTACTACTAGTATTATAAGATGTCACCTTAGCTACACCCCCAGCAGATAGTTGAAGCGCTCCACCCATGATGCCACTTGCATACACTACGCTGCCATTTACATCAACAAGGTAGATGGTAGTTATATTAGCTGCTAACGTACCCACGTTACGAACCCAAGCTATTACTACCACACTGCTGTCCCACTTAGTTATGTTGGCTTCGTCTACGACTATTCTAACTTGAGCTATTTCGGTCCCTGTGCCTGTAGTCCCTATGAACCCCATGACATAACTATATAGCACTATAGCTGCAGCTACGGCAATCACTATTAATAGGAGTACTGCAATTATAGGAGATACACCTTTCTTATCCCTATTCATGTTAATCGTCCCTTAAGGCCTTTGAGCAGCATTTACATATAAGTTTTTCCGAGTAAGAATGTGTTTTTTTATCAGCAAGTGAGAGTAAGTGTTATAATATTGTCGAAGACAAGGATTGAATGAGCATCAAGGGGATCACTGCGAGGTGACAGAAAAATTAAATTGCATGTGTTAACTAGTACTATAATCGTTTTTTTATTTGTAGTATCTTTTATAAGTGTTTCCGTTAAGGCTGAGCCTTACGTTCAGATAGGGCTTGTTTACAGTGATCATGCACCTTACGATGCGATGAATGTGTCGTCTGCTCCTTGGAAGCCTTGGAGAAGGGGACTCTTCGAGTCCAATGGGATCTTCAAGTATGATCAACTTGTAACGGTAATGCTTTATAACGCTACTCCAACCCCTACCGAGGACCTGGTGGCTATTTTTAGGGGGAAACCCGATGATACGGGAAACGTCACCCTGTATTTGCCTTTCATGCATGATGGCACGCAATACCGTGTTATAGTTTGCTGGAATTTCACAGCTGCTGATGGTAGGAGGGTAGACTTCATAGTTAATCAGACCTGCGTCTTGACTTGGTGCTCACAGATATGGAACCGTCATTTCTCCCCTCCCATAAATACCACTTATCCTAATGCTTGGAGGATAAAATGTCAGGTCTACAACGTTACTTTCATGCTGCGTAACAGCTACGGTAATCTCGCTTCGGAAACTTCTCCGCTTGGACTGGCCAGACTAGTTGTCCTCAATGGTACAAATTGGAACGGAACCAGATGGGCAGATGGCTCAGCTCCAGCCATATTATATAACGTAACGACTCCTCCTAGCACCGATCCTCTAGCCGGGATAGTGAGCTTACTTCTCCCAAACACGACGGATGTGAGGGATCCTTCCATAAACTATACTCTAGGACTACGTGTATACTGGCCCCCTGACAATGAAATGCTAGTCTACAACCATACGATCGCAGCTAACCATACACGGCCCTTTACTGAGATTCCAGGCTTCGTAAGGAGAGCATACAATATAACCTACCTTAGCACTGCCCACCCGAGAAGGCTTGAAGGTATTTGGCTAAACTGCAGCGTGTATAAAGCAGCTTTCAAGCTTACGGATCGTTTTGGCAACACTGTCGGTTCTACGGATAAAGTTGAGGTATACGGTAGGATGCTGAACGGAACTAAGGAGATAACAGCCCAAACACCTGCATCAAGTGCTGGCTGGCTCAATATTACCTACGCGGCTTTATGTGTTGACGAGGCTGAAGGTAACATCAATACGCCGCAATATTGTGGCGAAGGGGGGATAAAGGCAGTACTGTATGTCGAGTGGAAGCACTCTGATATGGCTTGTTGGTACCGGATATATCGAGAGGAAGCTTTGTGGAGCGGCAACTTAAGCAGACATATAGTGGTGTGGGCCAATAAAACCAAGATTAGGCTATACGATAAACAGGAGCCTCCACAGCCTTTAATAGGTGCAACAGTAACCATCACTTTCCCTCAGGCAGCTGCCACATACACCGTTTCTAGTGATGGTTCAGGCTATGTAGACCTCAACTCCCTATTAGGCAGTGAGATGCTGCCCGTGAAACATGAAGGAGAGGACTTAACCTATCATATGACGGTGGAATGGAAAAACGTGGTTGTCTTAGACTGTGACTTTAAACCCGTAGAGTTTGAGCGCGATACAGACTATGTTAAATGGGATGCTTATTGTGACGTCTTTAGGATGGTTTTTTATGCGCTCGACAGCCACGACGATCCTTTACAGGGATGTAGCTATGTCACGATCACTGACCCTACCGGTGGTCAACAAACTTACACCTTACATGATGGTACTATTTCCGATAGGGTTCCGGGAGGGATCTATGAAGTAGTGGATTGCTCATATAAGGGCTTCACTATCCCACCGCTAATAAACGGCACCTTCGTGATGGATAGCAACAAGATCGTGCGGTTCAGGTTCCCCGTCTACGACGTATACCTTTACGTGTCCAAGTACTTTAACCTCTCATCCCTTATAGAAGGAATAGAAGTCTACGCAGTCTTTCCTAGTCCATGGGGAACTCAGGTAGCAGGTTATTCTAGCCTCACTTCTCGCGTCAAGTTGTCACAGATACCTAATGGTACCCTTACCATTTACATGAACGCATCTAGCTCCACTCCGGGTTTTGAAGCCTTAGCCAGTGAACGCATAATAGGTTGGGATGAAGTTGAGATCACAGACAGCGACGTCAACGTGACGGTTCGTTGTTTTATTTACGATCCTATAGTGATGATATGGGCTCAACCAGTAGGCCTACCTGAGCCATACATTAACTACACAGTTTTGGTTTTAAAATGCAATACAACGTCTCCTCTCATTAACCTCACTGAAACTTTAGGACCAAATCTAGAGGTTCAGTTTGACTCAAATCAATCCTCACGGAGGGTTCTTGTCGGAGGCTTCTCCTATCCTTTCAGGGTTTACATAGCCGGTATATTAAGTTATAATGGCACCCTAACCCTTCCATCTCCACCGGAGGAAGTTGTACAGGTTAGCGTAACCTTATTCAACGTAACGGTCATACCTTACAACTTTCTGAAAACTTTCATAATTCCCAACCTCAACATAAGGGTCAGCTGGCCAGCGCTGAATACGAGCTCTGTGAACCTTGCAGACGACTTAGAGGTCAAGAACACTATCTTGAGTCACATAGGTTACTTTACGAACATCTCTGCTGATCAATATACTCCTCGCCACATCGTACTTTACAACCTCAGCTTTGAGGGAAGCGAAGAAATGACGGTGTACATGCCTATATGGGACACGGACTACCTCTACGGCAATAAGGCTTGCTTTGAGGCATGGACGGTTCCTGGCGAAACTCCTGGCGTTCCATCGTCCGTTGACCCCGTTATGGTGGTGTGGAGTGGATGGCCTAGACGCGTATATAATGCCTCATGGTATCCCTTTGACGGTTATAACGTTACAGGGGATGTGACACTTCACCTGTTAACTTCCGCCTTTGACTTTAAATGTACTGTTTATGATTATAGGGGAGAGCCTCTCAGAGGTTTCCTCGTAAATGTTTCCATAAACAACGTGTTGCTGGACTCAAAATTGGTGGAAGACAATCCGCTAATAGATTTCCGCTCTACACAAAGTCTCTGCTACTGGTCCAATTACACGTACACCATCTCCTGTAATGCTCCTGATCCATATGGAATTATAAGGTACCCCATGACCAAGTATAACTTCCTCGCCGCTGGCTGGCTCTATGATACATGGGTCAACCTTAACTTTGAAGGCTGTATTGCAGCCGATCTGAGGGATACGCTTGGTAGACCTTTCGGAGACGCCTTAGTATGCCTAGTCAATAATACTGGACCAGCAACAGGGGAGATAACCATCTATGCTGAAGCAGATGAAAATGGATTAGCCCAAATCCCTGTACCTGCGCCTGGAGGCTTATACGATGTCAAGGTGTTATGGTTGAAGGACGGACAATTACGCTTAGACATGATACTGGGCTTTGCTGAGGATCTTCAATCTAATACACACGCCACGATTATGGTCGAAGTTTACGATGCCAGCTTCACTTTCATCAGCGATACAGGGCGTATCTTATCTGATTTAACCGTCGTGGTTTATAGAGAAGACATGGAGATGTATCACTGCGAGGTAGTTACCTTCGGTAACGGTACGATACTGGTGAAGCAAGCTCCTATTGGTAGCTATGTGGTTAAAGCGTATTGGCCAGGTACTAATATCATCGTGTATGAGGGTGTAGAATCCATAACAGGATTGGTAAGGAGGAGCCTGAAATGCCTCGTCTACGATATATCCGTAAGACTTAGAAGCGAAACTGGCCATCCTCTTTCAGCAGCTACACTTCTATTACATCTTCCTGATGGCTCATCTGTTACCTTAACGACTAATGATGAAGGTTTTATAGAGCTTATCAACGTCCCTATAGGAGAAATCATGATCGATAGCGTAGAATGGCTTGGGTCAAGGATAGAGGTTGAGCCTAGCTCTATTTACGTTACGGCTACACATACCTATGAAGTTCAAGCTCTGGAGTTGAACAGGCTTACGATTAAGGTTGTGGGAGCTCTAGGTCAGGGGCTGCGCGCTGACATTATGATCACCCCTCTGGCTGGGCCATCGTTAATGACGTCTACCGACGAGTCGGGCGTTATCGTAGTGGAGGTACCTTCTGGTGTCTACAATGTAACAGCCATAACCTTTGGACGAAGTATTTCCGACCTCGTCGACGTATCTCATGACTTGGAGGTCATGTTGAAAATAGATGTATACCTGGTGATATTGGGTAATCCTTTAGGTTTCTGGGAGTTTATTGTTTTCATAGGTTTAGTCATAGGGTTGATACTGATAGTATCAATCATAATATATGAATACATGGTTAGAAGAGAGGAAATGCTTCTGAAAGTTTAAGTAACCATCGGAACGAACCAGTTGAAAGTAAGTAGCCCAGCGGTTAAGAGAATGGCTGAGTGTTTAAGGCCGGCTGATGCCTTACCTTCTGATAGCTTTCCGGCTGTTATACCTGTTAAGAAGGCCTGTATAATGGCCATGTGGAAGAATAATCTCCTAGCCTCTCTTGGAGTAATGGTGGCTTTGATGATGGATACTTGGCCTACTGCCGTCTCTGCCATGGGGAAGAAGAATGACGTGAGAAGCATGATGGCAGCGAAGAGGAAGACGAAATAGGTGGCATATATTATGAACATGTAAACGCGTAGTTCAGAGATTTTCTCTTGTTCTATTAGTTGCATCCCTCTAACGTAGCCTGAAGCTAAATCCATAATCTCAGCTACGTTTCCTCCTGTCCTAGCGGTTTCTTTTATGAGTAGGACGGTTCTAGCCGCAAGTGGTGTACCAATTCTTCGAGCAAAGTTATCAAGGGCATCATTAAAGTCCTTTCCCCATGAGATCTGAGTGATCATTTTTCTGAGCTCTTTAGTTAAAGGACCATATTTCCTCTTAGCAGCCTCCTCTAAGGCTCTAAGTAATGTCATGCCGGTTCTCTGGCCTTCAGCTATATCCCTCAAGAGGTAAGGTAAGTGTTCATCGGCGCTTCTTCTCCACCTGAACTCTATATAATCCACTATGGCTGGTGGGAAGAGAGCTATTATGAGCGATAAGACTATCATGTTATCGAGCTGTTCCCACGAGGCCAAGTAGTGCACGTAAGAGAATATGATTAGCGTTAATCCTATGACAGCGGAAGCAACCCAGATACTTTTTCTAAACCAGTCAGGAAATCGAGGCACAGCTTCTCACCCTTTTGTATAGATATCTATCCCCAGAAGCATAATGGCGTTTACGATCGGAAGTAGTAGATACACTACAATCATTAACAAAATGTTAGGGCTTAGCCCTAGGACTGTTCCACCCATCATGGCCATAACGGAAAGAAGAACCACGAAAACTAGAGGACCGAATACAGCAGCTGCTATGTATAACTCTGCAGCTGTAGCGAGGCTAGTAGTGACTCTTCTGCTTTCTATTCTTCTTAGCCTCATTAACCTCCTAGCCTCTTCTATCAAGTATCTTCTGAGCTCTCCTCCTGAACGAGCCGTTGCAACCATACCTTCTAAGATCTCCGAGAACTTTTCTGAAGGTGATCGTCTAATTGCTTCCTCGATCGCTGTGAATACATCATAGCCGAATAATTCGATGTCTCTCACAATATCTCTAGCCTCTTGGGAGATTGCTGGGATTTTTAGCTCAGCTAACGCTCTAAACATTTTTTCAGGTGATACGCCAGCTGAAGATAGGATAGCCATGTAGCTGACGGCGTAAGGTAACTCGACATCCATAGCCACTTTCCTACTAGCTGCTTTTATAGACGGATAAGCATGATGCATGTAGAAGGTTATTGCCCATGACATAAAGGCGAAACCTAAGCTTAACATAGTAACTTGTATCGATGAGAAGGCGAAGAGCTTGAGTATAAGGTTAAGATATATGAAGGTAGCGACCATAACTATGAAGGAGTTCATGAACATCAAGCTGACGTATGCTCTTAAGCTTATCTTCATCCCTGCTTTACGTAGCTTAACTCTAAGATCTTCAGTGTGTGGTAGTAGTTTGTCTGTGAAGGGGCCAAAGATAGCATAAGCTAGGGCATGGTACTTTTTCTCCCCCCTTTCCTCCTCTCCTTCTTTTTTCTTTTCTCTCTCAGAGGGGTGCGTTTCTCCTGGAGGTGTTTGTAGTTGCTCATGTGATATCGGAGGAGCGGGAGGTGTAGGCGGCACAGTGGGTTTAGAGGGTGGTGGAGCAACTGGCGGTCGAGTAATCTTTGGAATTGCGGGAGGCGATCTGTATGGTGTTGGAGGAGCTCGGGGTGTAGGCGGCAGAGCAGGTTTAGGGGTAGGGGGTGGTGGAGTAACCTTCGCCTCTTTGATTGCTTTAGATACCTTTATCTTGCGAACAGTTGTCTTTAATCTTGTTAGGTAGGAAGGTTTGGGGGTGGGCTCTCTCCCAGTGAGGTCCCTTATTAGGGCTCTCAGATCCTCTCTGAGATCTAAGTTTAAACGCTTACTTTCTTCCTTGAGACCGATGATAACTGACCTTAAATCAAGGTTATGGACCTTTACGAGATGCGCTCCAAGCGCATAAGGAGTACCTTCAAAACCACATAAGCCACATTTAAGTCTATGGACTTCTACGCTCTGTTTGTTTTCCTCCAATTCTCTACCCTACCAGCTCCATTTTAGCCCTCCTATAAGTCCTAATAGGATTTAGGTAGTACTCTCTTATTACATTGCCTACATCCCTATAAGTTCTTATATTCTTCTTAACCATCCAATCTAGCACGGTCTTGCGCCTGGCAAGCTCTTCCTTGATGTATTCTGGCGTAAACCCGAATTCTTTGGCTATTCTATCTAAGAGGTAGCTTCTACCAGTAAAGGTGAACTGATCGTTTCTAGGATCCCATTTGTAGACATCGTTTGTCAGCACCTCTTTCGTTCTAGGATCTAAAGCTACTACTTCAGAGGAAACGCTAACCCTTCTTGCAGGCTTCTTGCCTACCCTTGTCCTCGACAACACAACGATGGCGTTAAGCAAAGTTAAAAGTTGTCTAGGCACGTTCATAGGCTCCGACTCTAACCTGTGAATCACAGCTGGCACAGAATCTGCGTGGATGGAACATAGTCCGCCATGCCCCGTAGCAATAGCGTGAAATAGCGTATATGCTTCTTCACCTCTAACCTCACCGACTATTATGTAATCAGGGCGTTGCCTCATCGCTGCCTTGAGAAGGTCGAATAACGTGACTTCGCTTATCTGGGTACCCCAACCTGACCTAGTTACCATGGGTAGCCAGTTTTCATGAGGCAAGTTTAGCTCCGCTGTATCTTCAACGGTGACTATTTTGTGCTCAGGTCTTATAAACATCGCTAAGCAGTTAAGCAGGGTAGTCTTTCCAGTGGCAGTCCCTCCAGCCACTACTATGGACATTTTATTTTCCATGGCCAGCCAGAAATAAGCTGCCATCTCCGAGGTTATAGTGTTGAAGATAATCAGATCGGTCACGGTAAGTGGATCAGCCCTAAACTTTCTAATGGTGAATGAGGAACCCTTCCTAGACACTTCGCTGCTAAAAGTTATGTTGATTCTACTACCGTCAGGGAGTGCAGCATCAACTATGGGTTGGGCTATCGAAACATGTTTTCCAGTTCTGTAAGCTAATCTAGCAACGAAGGAATCCAGCTCATCAGCAGAGTTAAATATTACGTTGCTTGGCAGAGACTCGTACTCTCGGTGCCACACATATATAGGTACGCCTACTCCGTCGCAGCTTATATCCTCAACCATGTGATCTCTCATCATAGGGTCTATCTTACCAAAACCCACGAAATCTCTAATCACATAGTAAGTAATTTTTCCCAAAGCTTCGTCACTAATTCTCAGTTTATACTTTTTAACTACTTTCTTCAACGCTTTCTTTAGATACTCTTCCGCCTTATGCCTGCCCTCCAAGGCATTGAGGTCAACGTCTAGCTCCTCCAGCAAGATCTCCTTGATCTTTTCTAAGTCTTTACGTTCCTCCTCTAGTAACAATGGCTCGATAGTTAAGTAGTAAAGCCTCTTTGTTTCAGGGTCCACAGATATAGCTACGTAGGCATAAGGCTCGTACACTGGAGCAACGCTTATGAAGTGTTTTCCAGCTTCCTCTCTTCTTACTCCTTCTTCGCTCAATATTTTCCTCCTAGTAACGCATAAGGAATCTTGTTTAAACGTTTTGCGAAGACTTAGACTCTCGTTCTCAAGTAGGTGATGATGCCAACAACGATGACTGAGACAATAACGATAAAGGAGGCTAGCACCGCTACTCCGCGTTTATCGATTAAGGTAATGGAAGCTTCATACATCAACCACTCGCAGGCTACTTCTTCGTTTTCGTCTATAAAGTGTATTTCAACGGTCAAATACCTCATCGTATAGGGCCAGAGTGCGTCCTCTAATTCGATCTCGTAAACTCCATGTTCATTAGGTGCCTGAATAACTTCAGATTTGAGTTCGGCGCCGTGAGGGGCCTTGATTACAACTCTTATTGCCCCTCCGTTGATGACGTACTGTAGCCTTAAGACTGTTTTTACGAACATTGGTGAGAGAAGGGTCCAGGAGGTATTATACATGAATCTTTGACTCATTACTACTTCTCCCACAGCTTCTTTAGTAGAAGACACCTTGAGCGCTGGCTTTCCATCTACTTGGACCGGCATTACGATGAAGCTAAGCCCTCTTCCTCTGTAATTAAACGTCCAATGCTCAAGATCCTCAGTGAAGTATGAGTTTCGAAGAAGCGGTTTACTTACTTCTGGTACTCCAGCTAGAAAAGCTTCAGGTATGGCTGCTACTACTAGTAGCACTCCAATAATTGCAGCTACTAAATTGACTAAATGCATGACTGTCTTTCTCTTGATGAGGAAACACCTCAGCTTAAGCTATTCTTACCGCAGTCTCTATCATAATACCTTCGCTCGTTATCCTATAAGGTATGCTCCTCATAGTATGGTGTGCTCGAGCGAGCTTCTTAATTCTTATAATTCCTGTGGCCTCAGCCTCTTCATGTCTAATATTGAAGTCAAATAATCCATCAGTGAAATGGGATACCGTGGTGATTGACTTTTGCTCATGTAATCCGTGGATTAGGATTAAAAAATGTAGTCCTCCATATTTCCTGGCGTGAGCTGTGAGGACATCTATGATGTCAAGCACGTCCTTTAGGTCGTAGAGCAGCAAGTAGTATGAAAACGTGTCTATTACAGTCCATTTACCTTCCTTAAGCATGGAGGGAAGCTTTAATGTAGCTAAATCGAGTATGACTCTACTTCCAGCTACCCCTCTTCTAACATCCAGTCTAGGCGTATATCCGTCTATAAACTCCCATTTATCCCCTACTTCATCAAGGTTCCATCCATAGCCAGCCATTTCAAACGCTACGTCGCTGGGAGGGTCTTCAATGGTCAGGTAGCATACCTTTACGTCTTCGTATCTAGCTTTAAAGTAGAGAATCTGCTGAGCGAAGAGTCTATGTCCGGAGCCTGGGTCCCCTATGATGGCTATGACACTACCGTTAGGTAGCCCGCCTCCGATCATGGCATCAAAAGCAGCTATACCCGTGGGGATTAATGGCCTCTCTCGAGCTTTTCTTGCTTTAGTCTCCTCCGCCGCCATGTAACCGCCGCTCAGCTTTTAATCTATGCTCAGTTGAAGTCGTTAAGGATTAAGCGACATAAAAGTTTAATGGGTAAACCACAGCTACATCATACTTCTTTAACGAAGTAGACGCGCCTGCTCTTCCAGGAACCGCGCTACATCGTCTATTTTAGGGTGTTCTCCATGCAGGCTTGAGATATAGTAAGCTGCTACAGCATTAGCTAAGATAAGCCTTTCTCTAGGGCTAAGCCCTAACGCCCAGCCATAGATATTGCCTGCATTCCAGGCATCTCCTGCCCCTGTTACTCTTAGAGTTTTTACTTTAAAGCAGGGCACTAATGATCTTTCTGAAGAGCTGAAGGTAGCTGAATACTCAACGGTGTGTAGATCTACTCTTATGCCTAAGCTTCTCTGAAGCTCCTCAGCACAGGCTAAGGGATCCTCTGCGCTGCATCCTAGAGCTGAGGCATACCAGCGTGCCTCATTTTCGTTTACGCCCAAGGCGTCAAGCAAGGTAGGTTTAAACACCTTCTCAACAAGCTCAGGGATTTCTTCACGTCGCTGTGAAGGATCGGCGGTATCCATGAAAGTTTTAGCCTTACCTTTTGCTTTGATTTTCCTGAAGACCTCTTCAGCTAGCTTGGTTCCTTCAAGATTAGAGGTCCAATTGAATATGCACACGTAGTCTGAACGTGAGAGCTCTATATAGTCTTCTTCGCTTAGCTCTCCTGGGCCGTAGTGAGCTAAGGATCCAGGATCGCTTATCATTACGTTGCACAGTCTTCCTCTGTGGGCCAGCTCTATGGCAACTGTCATAGAGAGCTCGCCATCGCTTCTAACTCTCGATAGATCCACGTCGATGGGCATTAACATCTTCAGTAGCTCTAGTCCAATATGACTCGTTTTAAGGAAAAGCTTGACCCTAGCGCCTAGCCTAGCTAGAGCTGAGGCAGTGTTGGCAGCATTACCTCCTCTAATCAGGCTTTGTTTCCTGAACCCTAAGCTTCCTCCTCCTTGCTCAGCTATGCGTTTCACGTCGGTAAGGAAGCTTTCTAAACTCGAACCATAGGAAACTATCCTGTCTA
>Ga0164311_10001588_pt1 | contig 11270 bp, 9 predicted proteins | sample GuaBasSedimGuay2_FD_121796 | JGI IMG/M metagenome (GOLD analysis project Ga0164311, IMG submission 121796) | Subseafloor sediment microbial communities from Guaymas Basin, Gulf of California, Mexico - Guay2, Core 4569-9, 9-12 cm | ecosystem: Environmental > Aquatic > Marine > Hydrothermal vents...
GTACATAACCATCTGCTTCCTGCGTAGAAAGCAGTCCACTGTCAAGGTCTTTACCTTTAAGGTCAAGATATGCATTAGCTTCACCTTCGGGAGTAGTTCTGATGGGGAACTTGAAGCGTTTGATAACGCCGTTTCTAAACTTACATGTCCACATAACATCCTCAGTACCCATCATAGGAACAGTAGAGCCTCCCATGGGTACAAAGTCAGAATAGCCTCTGACCTCAATGGCCTGAGTAGGACAGATCTTTACACATGAAAAACATTCCCAGCACTGATCGGGTTCCTGGTTGTATGCTTTCATTTCATTTGGTTCAAGAACCATCAGGTCATTGGGACAGATATACATACATGCTGTTTTGTCCCCACCTTTGCAGCCGTCACATTTTTCTGCAATTACAAAAGATGGCATTTAAAATACCTCCATAAATTAAGTTAATCAAAAACGCACAATACCGTTGTGCTACTATTTTTTATTTCATCAAACAGGCCATAACCGTTGTCAGTCAGCCTGGTAATACTTATGTCCGGCTTTAAGATCAAAAAAATAAAACCAACTACTGATCCAAGCTCGCATAAATGTTATCGAAATAGCACTCTCTAACTCTTATTGTCAAGAATTTTTCAAAAAAGATTCACCTTGTTTTTCAATTGTTTGTGCTATTTTACAGAATAACAATATGTATTAAATAACAATAGGATAAAATACAATATATAGTAAAAGCTTTAGGACAAAAAGAGACTGGAAATCTAAAAAAAACAGTGTTAATCTATGCAGACTAAAAATTAGTATCTAAAAATAGATAAAAGGAAAACAAATGACAGAAGATATGATACCGATGAACCCTGAAGATTTGATGAATTTTAATTGTAATTTTGAAAATGTATGCTTTAACGATTGCTGTCGTGATTTGAATCAGGCTTTGATACCCTATGATGTTCTGCGATTAAAAAATAATCTTGGAATATCTTCACAGGTATTTTTAAAAACTTATACCTCTCTGCATTACGGGCCTGAATCCGGCCTGCCGGTCATCGAATTTAAACCCAACCCGGATACAGGATATGAGTGTCCCTTTGTTACGCCCAAAGGATGTTTGGTTTATGAAGACAGGCCCGGCTCCTGCCGGATGTATCCCCTGGCCCGTGCCATTGCTAGATCAAGGGAAACCGGGGAAATTACCCAATATTTTGCCCTGATTGAAGAGCCTCATTGCAAAGGATTCGGCAAAAAGACCGGGCAGACGGTAAAAGAATGGCTTAAGGGCCAGGATGTGGACAGGCACAATAAGGAAAATGACAAACTCATGGAGTTGATCAGCTTGAAAAATCAGATCCTGCCCGGCAAGCTTGAAGGCGCTCAATCGGATCAATTTTATCTGGGCTTATATGACGTAGATGCGTTTCGGGAACAAATCTTTGAGGAAAATCTTTTAGACAAGATAAATCTTCCCGAAAATCTCTTAAATAAAATAAAAAAAGATGATGAAGCTTTACTGAATTTTGGGATTGACTGGGTAAAATTTATGTTGTTCGGTGTAAAGATGACATTTGGAGAATAAGTTAGATGCAGATTAAAGGGAAAGTTGCCCTGGTTCTGGGTGCGGTAAAAGGGATTGGAAAAGGAATCGGTATTGCCCTTGCGCAAGAGGGTGCAAAGCTTGTATTAACCCGCCATGACTGGGAAGATGCCTTTGAGAGTATGGAAAAAGACTTTCTGGCATCCAAAGCCGAACATACGATTATCGCGGCTGATTTACGTAATATTAAAGATGTTGAACGGCTTGCTTTACGTATTAAAGAAAAATACGGTCGTGTGGATATCCTTATTAATAATGTTGAGCGGGGGGGCTGGCCCACGGTTCATGGTGAATACCTTGAAGAGCAATGGGATCTTGAAATGGAAACCACTCTTAAGGCGAAACAATGGGTGTTCTCTTCTGTCTTTCCCCTGTTAAAAAAGTCCAGAGATGCCGTGGTGATCAATATATCTTCCATAGCCGGTATTGTGGGACGATCCGGTCCTGCCGCCCTGGTGTTTAATGATGGATATGCCGCTGCCAACCGGGGGATTTCAAGTCTCACGGAAACCTGGGCCCGTCTTGGGGCACCCCATATCCGGGTCAATGAAATCATGCTGGGACTCTTTGATACCCGGCATGCCAGAGGGACACGCGGATGGAAAGAAGTCCTCACAAAAGAGGAAAAACAGTCTCTGATCAATCACACCCTGTTGAATCGAACAGGAACCATAGAAGATGTAGCCAAAGCCTGCCTGTTTATTATAAAGGATGCACCCTATATGACCGGAAGCGTTTTAAGGCTTGACGGAGGCTATGTGCTTGCCGGGGAAAATATCCCTCTCATGCCCAAAGGGATTGTTTAACCTGTCAGGAAATAATATAGTTTTGACCCGGCATGCGGATGTAAAATATTCTTGACTATTAATTTAATATCATTTAAAATTCAACCAATAAGTCCAATTTATTAGACATAATGGTCGATATATGAAGAGATTAATTCAGTTCCCAGCAGAATTTGATTACAATTTATTGTTACACGTTTTAAGGGATTACAAAAAGCCAAGAGACAAGATCAGAGGCCTTATCCGGGGCAAGGATATCATAAGGGTTAAGAAGGGCCTTTATGTATTGGGAAAGGAGTATAATAAGCTTTATAACAAGTATGTATTGGCTAATCTGATTTATGGGCCTTCTTATATCACAGGTCAAACCGCTTTGGCATTTTGGAACATGATACCGGAACGCGTTGAACTTATGATTAGCACGACAACGAAAAGAAAGAAGCAGTTTGAAACTCCGGTTGGCAGGTTTTCTTATCTGTATTGCCCCAAGACGGCTTTCAGTATTGGGATTCAACTTCAAGATGCCGGAGATGAAAAGAATTTTCTAATTGCTTCCCCGGAAAAGGCGTTATGTGACATTATAGCCACACAAACTCATATTGCAACGCAAAAGAAAATGATGGAATCCCTTGAATTAATGCGGTTGGATTTCAGTTTCTACGAGAATCTTAATTTTTCATTGTTAGAACAGATTAAGGCTGGATATCGCAGACAACGTTTAAAGTTACTGATTGATTGTTTAAAGGACTATCATGTTTGATGAAAAAATTGAGCAAATGCTTAAAAGATATGAATTAAATACGATTCATGACCATGAGAATGCGCTGAAAGAGATCATACAAGAAGTCGTTTTGCTTGGCTTATGGCGTTCTAAGTTTTATGAAAAGGCTGTCTTTTACGGTGGAAGCGCATTGCGCATTCTTTATAAGCTGGATCGTTTCTCCGAGGATTTGGATTTTTCATTAATTGCGCCACAAAAAAATTTTGATATTAAAAAATACCTTGGTGCAGTTAAATCAGAACTGGAATTATGGGATTTTGAAGTTTCTACAGAAGAAAAAAATAAAAAGAATGAAAGTCCGATTGATTCAGGTTTCATCAAAGCGAATACAGTGATCCATTTGTTAAAAATTGATGTAAATTTGAAAACTCATAAAAATGCTGTGATGAAAATCAAACTGGAAGTTGATCAGGATCCGGCCATCGGGTTTACCAGTGAACTCAAATATCATCTCCACCCTATCCCATTTACCATTAAAACCATGTCCTTGCCCAGTTTGTTTGCCGGGAAAATGCATGCATTGTTATGCCGAACAAAAAGAACCAATATTAAGGGCCGAGACTGGTATGATTTGATTTGGTTTGTAAAGAATAATATTCCGTGTGATTTATATTATCTTAAAAATAAAATGACACAAACGGGCCATATCGATGTATCTGAGGTGTTGACCAAAGAGAAGCTTATTGAATTTTTATCCGGAAAAATAAAAGAGATTGATTTTGATCTGGCCAAAAGTGACGTTGAACCGTTTTTAAAAAATTCAGGGCAAAGCGAAGAGTTAAGTCTTTGGTCAGACTCTTTTTTTTCTGATTATCTGGTTCAAGAAATTCGCGTTCTAACAAGTAATTCCTGAATCTTCTCCACAGGTGTTTTTTATTGGATTTTTCAGTTATAACGGCAGCGCCAGAAAAGTTCCCCCATTTTTCTTGGTCAGTTCCCGCATCAGAATAGCAAAACGGCCGGTGGTGCGATTTGAGAGAAAGCCGACCCCGTGAATCTTTGTGAGACGCTGCCCGTTTAGTTGAAGTGTATTCATTTTAGTAATGCGGTTGATAATCGGATCATAGGAAGAACCGGTATAATCATCACCAAAAACATAGATCGCCATCGACTGCCTCGGTTTTGCATAGCGTTTCAATGCCATTTCTATGCCTTCCACAGGGCTGCTGTTTGATGCATCTGTCCAACGATCAAACACTTTCATTACATTTTTGCGCCGCTGTGGTGTATCCGGTATCCAACGACCACTGTAGCCTGAAATAAGAGATTTTCCCTGATCGTTTAAAATTTGAAATCCTGTTACTTTTGGATGAATACTCAAAACATTAAGGATCTCTCGTGAGACTCGGCCCCAGATAGATTGCATACTGCCTGATGTATCAACAATAAAAATGACATAATCGCTGTCCACCGGGATCCCCCCCACTTCCTCATCACGGGCAGTGTTGGTAGTCGATGGCGAAATAGACACCCGCTGTAGCGTCGATTGAACAAGAGAGAGCCCCTCCAGATCGCCCGCCAGTATTTTTTCTTCTTTTTCTTTTATTGACAGGCTTGTTGAAAGCTTTTGAACGGTACGCCCTAAACCTTTGCTTTTTACAAACTGGTCATGGTTTCTCTTTTTTTGCTGATCGATTTTTTGGGCCAGACCATCTATTCGGTTCTCGATGGAAATTATCTGGCCCAGAAGTCTCTCGACCTCAACGATGCTTAACTGAGAAGCATTTTCAGCGGTATTGGAAATTAACACCAGCAGCACCACCGCTCCAAAGCCACAGGAAATAATATCCAGGAAGGAGAGATTGAATATATCAAAACTCTTTTTTTTTATTTTCATGGCCAGTTCACCGCAGGACTGATCAGCAGTCCTCCTGATAAAGCTGCCCAACCCCAATATTCATTCACAGCATCGGGGTCACCTTCAATCGGAAGTAGAATAACATTGACTTTCACATGATTCAGGTTGCTGTCCAGAATGGTTTGTCGAAAAAGCTTTACCCGACATTCACCGGAAATTGTTGAAGATTTTCCTAAAAGAGAACTGCAACTGGCAAATGGATTAAGGCTTGCGTAGCGAGAGTCACCGACAGTAGGCAACCCATCCGTAATCACATAAAGATCGGTTGCATCGCGCCCGGAAACTGCCTGCAACCCTTTTTGCAGGTTGGTAGCGCCTTCAGGTACAATTGCATCTAACTCTTGATAGAGCGTCGTAAGTGTTGCAGGATTATCTGCTTTCATCCAATTGGCTTTGCCGAGCGATTTTACCGAAGAATTGTAACAAATAACAGCTAACTGACTCGCTTTGGGAACGCGTGCAAGAATCCAACGCACTGTTTTTTTTGTTCGAAGCCATTTGGGCCCCTGTTTTTTTTGTGCATCAGAATCGTTTTTTCTTTTAATAATATCGATAAGTTTTTCATCCGTCATGGAAGCACTGCTGTCTATAAGCATAGCAATACGACGGCCCTCGATTTTAAGACCCATCAGGTAATTTTCTTCACCACCGCGATCATCTTCCACAAGATCTTTTTCTTGGGCAACCGGCCTTTTGGCAATATCATTTTTTAAAGCGGCCAATTGTTGTTTTTTTTGCCCAAGGCTCACTTTTTTTTCCAAGAGCGATTGCTCAAGTTGTGTGAGCTTGGTTTTGAGCAATGCAATTTTATCTGCTTCAGATTGTGCAGTATGTTGCAATTGTTCCAGGGTTTGCTGCATTTCATTGTGTCGAAGTTCCACCTGCTTCAAATCTTGTGTCAAAAGGTCGGTTTCAGTCGTTGACTGACTCACATTGTGTTTTACAAGCATAAACACCAGTACCACAGCCCCAAGGCCGCAGGACATGATGTCAAGGAAGGCAAGGTTGAATCCTTCTGATTTACGGTGCCGTCTCATCAATTCACCGGCTATTTGAATCGAGCGAGGAGATACTGATTACAATAGGCCTGAATAGAGACGACCTGGCCATCCTGAAGGCGCTGCAGTTGATGAAAAATAAACATCAGGAAGAGACTGATCAGCAATGCCACAAGTGTTGAGTTAAAGGCCACACCAAGACTATTGGTCATGCCGGAAATGTCGCCGGCAAGTGCTTTATCTGCCAGAGACAGCGCCTCACCGATTCCACGGACAGTGCCGATGAAACCAATGGATGGGATTGCCCAGATAAGATATCGGATCATTGAATTTTCAGCGTCCTGGCGAACGGCAAGTGCCTCAACACTGCTTTCAATAGCATCCGATAGATTTTGTACATTCCGGGTTCCGGCATACCGCCACAGGGCTGCACGCAGGGTCTGAATAAGCGGTGCTGAATGGCGATCACCTGAAAGCTCAGTATCAAGCTTTGCGATAACCTTTTCCGGGTCAGGGGTTTCCTCTGCTGTTCCTTCAATCAAATCAACGGCAAACAGGTAATCGTCCCTTAATATAATAAGACACTTACTCAAAATGAGAAAACTTCCCCAGATCATCAGAATAAAACAGATTTCCTGCTCATAATCCTTAAGGACAATCACCAGATCACGAGGAGCTGACTGACCGGCCTGCCTTGCTGCCTCAAGCAGTATATCGGCTTCCGGGCGAACATAGCCAATGTAAGCAAAATGGACAACAATAATAGAAACGATCAGGACGATAAAGTTTTTAACTATTTCTGACATATCAAATATCCACAGGAAAAGAGGTTGGAGAATCCAGGCTGATTGCCGGCAGAACTGCATACACGGTTGCAGCCGTCACAAAAAGAACAACAAGTACCAAAAGCCACAATTCCCATCTTTTATTGATCACCCTTATCAATTTATTCATTTTTTCCTCCATATAGATAGCGTCCAATTCGAAAACCTATGTCTTCACGGCCGACAGTCAAGCCTTCCCGGAATGCCGGCCGCAGAGTGGTAATCGTACCGGACCGCCAATTGGCACCTTTAACCACATGTGCATATCCCTGTTGCACCCCCAGTGGATTGTGCAATATCGTACCGGCCTGTGGCGGCACGATCAAATAGACGTCATGAACCCATTCACTCACATTTCCTGCCATATCATAAAGACCGGATGATTCTCTATCAAAACTTCCCACAGGGGCAACACCTGAATAACCATCGTTATAATTGGGAACAAAAAATCTCACCTGCCCTTTAGCACTCTCGTCTGCAATATTCGCTGTGTCAGGCGGTATCACCGTATCATTTCCCCAGGCGAACAGGGTCTGTCTTGTTTTTCCTGACTTACGGGCCAGCCATTCCCATTCACCTTCGCTAAGCAATCTATAACCATCGGCAAGTCTGTCAAAACCGATCACTCTTCCATTCGCAGTTTTGTAAAAGGGGTCCATTTTTTCTTTTACACTCAGCCAATTACAGAAGGCTGCCGCTTCCTGCCAGCTGACTGAAGTGACAGGCATATTGCCTGTATCCACAGTTTTTTTCGATTTAAATTTAGCAAACTGGCTGTTGGTTATTTCAAAAAGGCTTGCGTAGAAAGGCTTTGTCAAATTAATTCTTCTTTGAAATTCATTGGCTCGCTGGCCCTTCTCAGAACGAGGTGCCCCCATGGTAATTCCATCTTGAATCACATATAGTTTCAGTTTGACACCCGCTATATTAGTAAATTCCCGGGGTGCTTCCTTTAAGCGAGCCTGGTATTCAGTAAGTAATGAAACAGATAATTTTTGAATCGTTCCCCCTTTCGGTTTGACCACTTTCGCAATAGAACGATACCCTGGCTTTTTAAAAGTAATCATATGGGCCACAGCAGGAAGCTTTGTACTGACAGGACTGATGCCAAAGTTCTTACCCCCAATCCAGATGGTTGCCGGCGGCGAAGAAATTATCTCGACCTTTCCTGTTTCAGGTTTTAATCGAAAGGAAATCTGCCTTTCTTCATCGGCGGCAAGACTTACTATTTGAGTGCTGGAATAAAAGCCTGCCTTCATATAGGTCAGACGGTGTTTTACTGTCGCGTCAAGGATAAGCGGGCCGACCCTCTTGATACCGTTCACAAGAATCGTCCCTTCTTCCGGTTCCAGGTCAAGCCTTACCGTACCTTTTTTAAGTTCCAGGTTGTAATTGCGACTCACCGTTGGCCTGGCCCGGGTAATGGATACCTGTTCAACGGTTTCAATATAGTTCTCAAGTACAACCCGCAGTCCATATCGATCGCCATCTTGATTAAATTGTAAAGGTGTCAAGCCAATCTGTCTATGATCAAGAAAAACCATGGCTCCGGAAGGCTGGCAAGAAATACGAAACAAGCCATTCACAGGCTGTAAATTTACCTGCAACTGCGTCTGTTCCCCGCGCATAATTTCAAGTGCCACTTCTTTTGGCTGGCAAAAAGGATTGTCGATAAAAAGCTGGTAAGTGCCGGGTTCAAGCTCTATATCAAGCCTGTCTGAGACCGCAATATCATGATCATTAATTCGCCATGCTGTTTTTGCCAGGATATCATCCTCTCCAAAAATTTCAACGACAAGACGTCCTGGCAACTCGAATAATTCCAAAGGAAAGACCTTGCCCAGATGTACAGCATCAATAGATGCCCTCGCAACCTTAAAGCCGGGTGCAGTGGCAGTAATCACCAGATTTCCGATAAAAGAATAAATAGTATCTCCCAGGGAAAACCCCAGGCCTTCAGCAACCCTGTACACAACATGTGCTTTTGCATCCTGAGGTATGATCTCAACACGAGTTCCACGGGAGATAACAAACAGCACAGCCATGAGCAAGAAAATGACCAGGCCGGTTATACCCGCAATAAGGTACACTCTTTTTTGACGATTCTTTGCCTGCTCTAATTTTTTATCAAATTGGTTCATGGCAAATTACCTGCACGCTGAAATGATTCTGATCATAGGGGATAAAGGCCTGCACCAGTTTTGATTTAAAACCGCTGCGCGCCCCTTCAAAGGTATAACGACCAGGTTTCAGCTGTATTATTTTTTTTAAAACAAGACCGACCTTACCAATACTGCGAACGGATATATAAGTTTCATTATCAGAAATGACCGTTACAGGTATAAATCGGTTGACCTTGGTCATGAACTCACTTAATTGTTCCGCCTGTCTTTTTATTGCAAAGCTATAGCTTGAAGCTGCCTGGGCCAGCACCAACATCTGCTCCGCTTCATTGCGGACATCTGCACGGGCAAGTCGGTAAGGATTTTTAAAATATTGGCTGAACCGTTCCCGCAGGCCAAGCACATGGTTGGCGCGTCTAAGTCCTTCGATCACCGTCTTATTTTCCGGTTCATCCTCTGCTGCCCTGGCAAAATTTATTTTAACCTGCTGCCAGTCATCCCGCCGGATTGCCTCTTCAGCCTGTTTGACAGCCTGCTGAACTCGAAGAGATTTTTCCAGTTCCAGCAACTGATCTAACAGCACTGACAGTTCTGCCCTTTTAGAATCAATTTTCCTGGCCGCCTGGTAATGGTACCTGGTTTCTTTGGCCTGTCTTTCTTTAATACCTACAAAACCCTCAGACATATGCGCTTCAAACTTTTGCCTTTTGATGAGCCCGGCCAGCACCGTCAATCGATCGTTGACGACTTCATGCTCCGGCGCAATTCGTATCACCTGCTGTAAATAATCATATTCCTTTTGAAGATCATGCTCAGCCCGGGCAACCTTTGCCCCATCTAAAAGCGGAAGTATATATGGGAGTCTTTCGATCTCCTGTTGAAGCATCAATGCTTCAGGTGACTGTGAATAGATTGACAATGCCTTTTCGATATGAAATTTTGCCTCAACGTAGAGACCCTCTGCCAAAAATGAGGTGGCTTTCCCCAGGTTTTCCTCAAAGATATGATCCGCTTCTTCCAAGTTCGCTTCAGTTAGGCTTTTGAGTAACTGGAGATTGTCTATTGCAATCCTATAATCACCATTGCTAAAATTCAACATCACCTTTTTTTTAAGCTCAGATATTTCAAAAATCGCATCTGGATTCCACCGTTCAATTTGCGCTGCCTGCAGGCGGGGCTCTATCTCAGTTTCATATAGTTGTAGTGTTTTTTTGAATTCTTCACGGATTTTTTTTGTATCATTTTCGCGCAGAACCTTTTTGGGTGGGACAATTTTCGACACGTTGCTGCTTTCGGAGAAATTATACGAGGAAAGACCAATCACCAATAGACCGCAGAGACAAATACTTACAAACAAACCGATCCCTATCTGCATTCTGCTTCTGGCACTTCGCAGATAAGCTTTTTTAAGTTTTTTTTCAATCACAATATCTCTTAGTATTATAATTGTACATCAGGTGTCCGCTCTTCTGCATATATTCTTTGAAGAAACTCACGCCACTGTTCAAATTGTTCTTTGGCATTACCGGTCAGTTCAACTGTTTCTTTTTCAAAGGCAACAACCTGCGGAGACAGCGACATATCAACAGATTGGCCAAGCTCATTAAGTGATTCACGATGCACTTTTGCTTCCTCGCTGGTCTTAAAACTCTTTGAAAGTAAAGAAGCACCGGCTATGCCACCCAGAATCGCTCCTGTCGCACCGGCTGCACTACTGCCAGTGCTGCTGGATCTTGATCCTGACACCCCTGAGAGAATAGCCAGGCCGATTAGAAGACCAGCCCCTATGGCCTGGCCAATGCTTTTTCTTCTTGCTTCACGCTCGGCATGAACCTCAAAAAGACTCTGCTCCTGCCACATCAGGTAACTTTCATTCATCTGCTCAGAAAAAGAGGCATAGTTGTCCTGCAAGCTATCAATAAAAAGCTGATCTCTCACTCGAATAGCCTTCACCCGTTGCAACATAGGATCATCGTCACTGGGTTTACTCACCAAAGATAAGATTCCTCTCTTAGTTTCCATATATGGCATGAAGGTACTTTCAGAAAAATTGGCACCAAACCTTAAATCGGTAATGTAATGCAGGTTTTCCAGTTCTTGTAAAGAGTGATCATTTAACTCTTCAACTATTTTTGCAGCAGCTTCTTCAAATAGAGGATCATAAGGATCCAGGTTATGATTTCTTTGATCCCTGTGAAAGCCTTCGGAAACCTCATACGCAAAACATTCATTCAGCCATTTTTTACCACTTATATCCACAACCGCTATCTTTATGGCCACTTTTTCACCGTTTGACTCCTCAATCCGGCCAAGAATATACA
>Ga0164311_10001592_pt1 | contig 11264 bp, 8 predicted proteins | sample GuaBasSedimGuay2_FD_121796 | JGI IMG/M metagenome (GOLD analysis project Ga0164311, IMG submission 121796) | Subseafloor sediment microbial communities from Guaymas Basin, Gulf of California, Mexico - Guay2, Core 4569-9, 9-12 cm | ecosystem: Environmental > Aquatic > Marine > Hydrothermal vents...
AATCTTCAGTTTACAAACATCGCCTATTCCTCTGCGGTTCAAATGATATGCAGTCATTCATCCAAATTGCTCGTTTTAGGCGGTGGAGGCTATTCGTTGAAACATGCTGCAGAGACATGGACCCTAGCCTGGGCAGTTATGAATAACCTTGGATGCAATGAAGAGGATATGGCCACATTTGGTGGTGAGTTTTGGGGTGATGGGGTTTGCTCACTCCAAGGCAGGCCCCTGTTCATACAGGATAAAGTGAAGAAACATGCTTTTACCGAGATAAAAAGGACTGTTGTATGGATAAAGAAGAATATCTTTCCCATCATTATGGGGAGCTGATATTCTTTTGATAGCGTTTAGGATACGGGGCACCGATACAATGAAACAGGTACAAGGCTCAAGAATGGATTTGGGACAAGAATTAATGTTTAACAGGTAACAGTTCATGGTGAAAGGAGCGGTTCCAATGGCACAAAAAGTACAACGTGTATCAGCAGCCAAACCAGATAAAAAATACCCGCCTTCCAAAGATTTCTCGAAACATGCCGCCATAAAAAGCATGAGGCAATACCGGGCCATTTACAAAAGATCCATGGATGATCCAGAAGGCTTTTGGGGCGAAATGGCACAAGGGCTTTACTGGTTCAAGAAATGGAAAAAGGTCCTCCAATACGATTTTCAAGCCCCCCGCATAAAATGGTTTCAAGGGGGCAAGATAAATGCAGCCTTCAATTGTCTGGACCGCCACGTACAGACCTGGAGGAAAAACAAGGCTGCCATCATCTGGATAGGTGATGAGCCGGGGATGGAAAAGATCCTTACATACCAGATGCTTTACAACGAGGTATGCCGATTCGCCAATGTGCTCAAGAAAAAGGGAGTACGAAAGGGTGACAGGGTGGCCATCTATCTTCCCATGATCCCCGAACTTGCCATTGCCATGCTGGCCTGCGCTCGGATTGGTGCTGTGCATAGTGTTGTGTTCGGCGGGTTCAGCCCAGAGTCCCTTGCTAATCGTATCAAGGACTGTAAGGCAAAGATCCTTATAACCGCTGATGGAGGCTTCAGGGGAGGGAGGGCCATTCCCTTAAAGAAAAATGCAGACAAGGCCTTGGAGCAGTGTCCGGAAGTAGAGGCCTGCATCGTGGTAAAAAGAACCGGCCAAGATGTGCCCATGAGACAAGGTAGGGATCACTGGTGGCATGAGGAGGTTGCAGCCCCTGACATCAAGGCCCATTGCAGGCCAGCGGTCTTGGATGCCGAGGACCCCCTTTTTATCCTTTATACCAGTGGGTCCACCGGAAAGCCCAAGGGCGTGCTACATACTATGGGTGGTTACTTGGTATACGTGAATCTTACCTTCAAATGGATCTTCGATATCAAGGAGGATGATACCTACTGGTGCACGGCGGATATCGGCTGGATCACAGGCCATAGCTATATTGTCTATGGACCATTATCCGCTGGCGCCACCACCGTCATGTTTGAGGGGATTCCCACATACCCGGACCCCGGTCGATTCTGGCAGATCGTGGAAGAGCATAAGGTGAGCATCTTCTACACAGCACCAACTGCATTGCGGGCATTGGCCAGGCACGGTAATCAGTGGCCTGCGAAATATGACCTTTCCAGCCTCAGGCTTCTTGGCAGCGTGGGAGAGGTGCTCAACCCAGAGGCCTGGAGATGGTATTATGAAAGAATCGGCAAAAAACGTTGTCCCATCGTTGATACCTGGTGGCAGACCGAGACAGGCGGTATCCTTCTGTCCGTTCTTCCAGGCGCTGTCCCCTGCAAACCTGGGTCAGCAGGTGTTCCATTCCCGGGCGTAGCGCCAGCCATTCTCAATGATGAAGGAAGGCCCTGTAAATCCAATGAGAGCGGTTATCTCGTCATAACGAAACCATGGCCTTCCATGATGCGGGCCGTGTTTGGAGACCCAAAACGATTCAAACAAACATACTTCAGTCGGTTTCCAGGTCTTTACTTTACGGGAGACGGTGCCAGAGAAGACAGGGATGGATACTATTGGTTGATGGGCAGAGTAGATGATGTGATTAACGTCTCTGGTCATCGCCTTGGCACAGCGGAAATCGAAAGCGCCCTTGTGGCGCACAAAGATGTGGCCGAGGCTGCGGTGGTGGGCTATCCTCATGAAATAAAGGGGGAAGGAATTTATGCCTTTGTGGTATTGAACGAGGGGGTAAAGGCTTCAGATGAACTAAAGAAGGCCTTGATCCAGCATGTAAGAAAAGACATCGGCCCGATTGCCACCCCGGACAAGATCCAGTTCACGGATTCCCTGCCAAAAACCAGGAGTGGAAAAATAATGAGAAGGATCTTGCGGAAATTGGCTGGGGGCGAAACCAAAGACCTTGGGGATCTCAGCACCCTCTCGGACAAGAGCGTGGTGGACAGATTGATTTCCCAAAGAGAATGAAATTCTTTCTGAGAGGCGTATCAGGTGGTTGGAGGGTCTTTTTGCTGTCAAGGGGAAGTTTGACTTTCGCGGACAGTATCAAGCCATTTCAGAAGGGCCCTTTGTAGGATTTCCTCAGCATGTTTTACGTCCAGTCTGTATTTTTCTGGAATAAATGATAGATCAATGACATATATACCTTCTCGTTGGCCCAGGAATGGACAAGAGTTAATATGCTCAGGGTCCAATACAGCCAGGCAACTATAAATCTTATTTAGTATAGGTTTGCATGATTTTATCTTTATCCCCTGCAAGGTGAAATTATTAGCAAATAACCTCAGATCCTGGATGCGAGGGTCGGCCAAGATATGTTCGGGTTGGATCCCATCCCGCATCAAAAAATAGAAAGGTGCACATATGGAAATCCGAAGTTTTTCTTTAATATGAGGATCTTTTAGTTGCTGAATAACAAGGCTCAGATTTTCCACCTTGGGATCAAAGTTTATGAATCGTACCCCATCTTGTGATTCAGGAAATTTTTTTATAATATCATTTCCCACTTGGGGATCTGAAATAAAAACGGGCATACATTCACTAGAGATCAAGGCTAGAGGATCGTTTGCATCCAACTCTGATACGTCCTTCACATAAATGAGACAGAAATGCGGGATTATTTCTTTTGGGCGGCTGAAGAGGGCCTGAGCCAGGGAACGAGCATTTGGTATAAAGGAGTTATACAAGCCTTTTAGTTCTTCTTCATCGACAAAGGCGATATCTGCTGCCTGTACAATATGGTTTACGCCTACCACCTGTAGGATGTTCTTGGTGTAGTCAAAGGGCTCATGCTTTCCCTTCCATTCTTCATACGTTAGTATATGAAGCTCCTTTTTGAGGGCCATTGGCAACTGCTCGATTCCCCTGTCACCATGCATGTTTTCTTTTGGGATAATCATGGTCTTGCAACCAGCATTGCAGGCTATTTCAAGCTTCAAATCGAGGCCTCCTACGGGTAGTATCCTACCTTGTGTGTCGATTTCTCCGGTCATGGCCACATCTCGACGGATGGGGCGGTTTGATAGGGCAGATGCCAGTGCAAGTGCAATGGCTCCCCCTGCCGAAGGCCCATCTTTCGGCGTGGAAGCACCCATAAAGTGCAAATGAGTAGGCACGTTTGCTTGATTGATGTCAATTCCCAGAGACTCTGCACAATATAAAATAGCCGTAGTGGCGACCTTGCGGCTTTCATCCATAATTTTTTGTATGTTTCCGGTGGCGTGAACCATGCTTAGATACGAATCTGTCTTTGATTCGCTTTGTTGACCTGCTGAGATTCGGGTTGCTTGGATAGGGATAACAGAGCCTATTCCCAATTCCAGATTAACACCCAGCCCCAATATTTCTCCTACGCGGTTTTCCTCGCTTATTTGCCGGGGCGGGATGGGTTCATCCAAGTACTGTTTGATCTTGTCCCGGGTGACGAGAACCTTTTGCGCTTTTCCGGCAAGTAATTCTTTTCTTAATATCCTTAAGAAGAGTGTACGAATCAGTCTCTCCAGTTCTCGGACACCCGGCTCATGTGTGTAGGTCTTGATAAGGTAGGCCAAAAGCTCGGATTCTTTTCCTGGGTCAAAGGATATTTGCTCCTCACTGATTTGGTATCTGTCTCTTACTCGCTTTATGAGATATTGTTGAGCAATAGCAACCTTTTCTTCTAAACTGTAACGGTCCAGGTGGATCACTTCACAACGGTTGATGACGGGGGGTGGTACGGTCTCCAGGGTATTGGCTGTAAGGATGAAAAAACAATTGGACAGGTCAATGTCCACCGTGGTCATGGTATATTTATCATGGAAGAGGTGGTTCTGCTCTGGATCAAGTATCTCCAAGAGCGTGGAGATAGCGAATTTTTCCGTCTTATCCGCTTCATCCATGATAAACATGCCATTCATCACGCCCATTTTTATCAGGCCCTGTACAATGGCACCTGGCTTGGACCCCTCATACGTGAAGCCGTGACCTCGAAGGTCCGCCTCATCCTGCATGCCTCCAAGGGAGATCTTATGATAAGGAATCCCTAGATTTTCAGCGATTGAGATGGCCAAGGAGGTCTTGCCTACCCCTGGTGGTCCCACAAAGAGAAATGCGCCCCCTGTCCGGTGCCAATTTGCTTGATCTTCTTCTTTGAAGTGTTTGTACCGCCATATCAGGTTGGCAAAGAAATCACAAATGATCTCTTTCGGCCGTTCCAGGCCGTAATGACTTTTATTGAGTCCCTCTTCAAAGGCTACGGGATCAATGGTTATCTTTTGAATTTTTCCCCATGGTATGCTGAGCAGGGTTTCAATGAGTTCTGTATATTTGGGCCCACTGTGACCCACCGCGCTGGTTCTATTTTTCTCTATCACCTCCAATGCCTGGCGGGGGAAGAGCGGATCGTTTTTCGCCTCAATTATTCGGTCGTTGAGGCTTTTGCTAGGCTTTTCCGGCACTGGGGTCTTAACAGGTGGTTTAGGAGAATGAGTTGGCGGGACAAAGAAGGAGTCCTTTTTCTTTGAGAAGGCTGCCAGCGAGTCCTTGAACATTGAAAAGATATCGCCAAAACTCTTGTCCTCCAAGGATACTGAGGGTGGGCCTAGCTCTCGAAAAAGATGCATGTAGCCCCATCGGTCTATAAAGCTGTTAAAAAGCTCTTTGGCCTCATTCTCGTTATCCTCGATCATGAACCCGAATAGCCTTAAGACCTTTTGAAAGCAAGATATCCTTTGATAGAGAGAGTGTGAGTTGTTGCTGCTTCTCTGATAACACTCTCCGAGAATCCTTGTCTTCATATTTCTGTCAAGCGTGGGAAAGATATCCCTAAGCAAGGGTTCTGGCAGCTCCTCCAGATTGATTACATGTGCGTCTAGGATCCTGGTGATAAGATATTCATATGGTTTTTCTTGTTCTGCAGAATCAAACAGGGCCAGGTATATCTCTCCTTTTAGCCCTGTCATCTCGTCTGCCAAAGAATTGCGTAGCATACGATAAAAGGTGGGATCATTAGCACGTTGATCCATTGCAAAGAGTACATCAGAGTGGATGGCCTCACGTTCTGATTTTTCCGGGTATAAGATATGCTCCATTTCGTGACGCATAAAAAATTCCGCAAAGGCCAAGACCTTGCTTTCTTCCGAGGTCCTCCCGCCGATTTTTGATTCAGGGTCTGTGGGCAGGACAAAGGCCAGATAATCAAAAATCCTTTCATGAATATGAATGGTCCAGTGTGCACCTTTTCTGGAGATGAGACTAACTGTACGTACCTGGTTATCGTCGTCTTCGAGCCGCTTGATTTGAAACCTCTCGGCCTGGCGCACAATCAGGGTGGGGTCTGTGCCTTTCCTTTTTTTGAAATAAGGAAATATTCTGCGGTTGACAATTGCATGTAGGACCAAAAGAACTCTGTTTATGTCTTCTTTTCCAGGTAGGGGCAGGCTTTCGAGCACCCTATGGTCGAATTCCATAGGAAACATTCTAGGTTCCTTTGCGGTGGCATTGTAATATTATATGATGGAAACCATGAATCTACCCCTTACAAAAAGGGAAGATCAGCCGATCCTGGTCCCCAGAACTCATCTAAAGTATTATAGCATTGCTTAGCACTGAACTCAAAAAAGTATGAATAGAAACATTTGGATGTGTCAAGAAAAAAGAAGTGACTTACAGAAGCTAGGCGGGCATGGCGGCCTCTGCCAAGGTTCCAGGCTGCCCAAGTGTGGGTGTCATTGATTATTGTGCCTCTGTGTGTTATTAATAAAATCCTTTAAAGCAAGAGTATTCAATATAAGAGCTTTTCTTTTTGATTTCTAGTGAGGGAGCGAAGTAGTTTTTGGCTCCATAGGTGTGCTGATATGGAAGTAAAAATTGGCAGAAGAGGGCATAAGGAGATAGAGCCCCTGGGATAGGAGTGTGTTAGATGGTAGCGGGGGGTGATGTGGTTATCAAGAGTACGTGTGGGTTGTGCCAGGCAGGCTGTGGGATCTTGATATACATGAAGGGCAAAGAACCAGAGCGTATTGAGGGTGATCCAGAGAGTCCTGTCAACAGGGGCTGGCTTTGTAGCAAGGGGCTCGCAGCCCTCGAATATTTGCATCATCCGAATCGCTTAACTCAGCCGTTGAAGAGGCGTGGTGGGAAAGGAAGTGGGGCCTGGGAGAAAATCACCTGGGACAAGGCCCTGGATCTCCTTGCCCCATCGGGCAAGGTGGAATTGTACTCCAGTAGGCTTGCTGAATGGGGCTTTGATCCCCTTCCCGATTACCGGGAGATACCAGGGACACCGTTCAGCGACCCGGAGATTGCAAAGGACTATCCTCTCTTGTTTACCTCTTGGAAATCGGAACAATACCGCCACCGAATACGGTATACAACAGGGAGATTGGGTCTTTATCCAGACAAAAAGAGGGAAGATAAAACAAAAGGCAATGATCACGCCCGATATTGCCCCAGGAACCATAGGCGTGGACTATGGCTGGTGGTTTCCTGAAAAAGGCAATGGAGATCTATATGGATGGGCAGATTCCAATATTAATATACTTACAGACGATGAAAGGCCCTATGGCAAGGAGCTGGGGTCTCCTACCCTTCGGGGAATAGCCTGTAAGATAACCAAGGTCACTGGTTCTGGTTACCCCCTTTGATCCTTAGTTGAACAGGTATGAGAATGGCTTTTTCCCATGGGTGTCCAAAATAAGCAAACTTTCTCGGTTGGAAATTGTGATTTTAGATAGTTAAAAGCGACAAGAACGTTGAATTTAAATTGAGGTTGTGTTTTTGAGATTCGGGAGCAAGGGGAACGGCATATTCCTTCTGCTACGCTCGCTGCGCCATCCATGGCTACGCTCACTGCGGATTTTGGCCCTTACGCTGTCCTGCTTCAGGGCCAAAATGACGCCGCTTCAGGAATATCCCGTTTCCCTGCTCATAAAGAAAATCGGATTTTGGATAGGCATGGCTTTTTCCTAACCGTGAAGCCACTGATTGGTAAATGGGTTTTACAGAAACAATAAGAAGGAAAAAGGCTCCAAGCCATTGCAGCCATTGTGGAATGATTGCGTTGGTGCCGCTAATAGTGGCCTGCGCTGAAATGCCAAAGTATCCATAAATGCCGTCCAGCAGCAGTCCAAATAGTACCGTGGCCACAGAAATGGTGGCAAGATATATGGCAGCGGCCCTTTTACCCAACACCCCAAAAAGCACGGTAAGGGAAGTAATGTTGGTAGCCGGTCCCGCTAGTAAGAAAACAAGGGCAGCACCAGGGCTAACACCTTTTAGGATCAAGGCTGCCGCAATGGGGGTAGAGGCGGTGGCGCATATGTAAAGGGGAATCCCGATAGCCAGCATCAGGAGCATGGAATGTATTCCACCTCCTAGAAATTTGGCCATAAGGTTACCTGGTATAAGGCTTGTTATAAGGCCGGCCAAGATTAGCCCCAAAAAGAACCATGAGGCTATGTCTGCCCACACTTCTGTCAATGCATATTTTAGCCCGAATTTTATTTTATTAAAAAAGCTGTGATGCTTGGCGTGTAAATCAGGGGGGCAATCCAGACCATCACAACAGCCATCCACCGGGCAGCTCAAATCCGGTTCCAATAAGACATTCTTTTGTTTCCTGCCAAGGAGATTCTCCAGTATCCCGGCAACTGTTGCGGTAATAAAGGCAACCACGGGTCTGGCAATGGTCATTATGGGATCCAGTAGGGCATAGGTGATGGCAATGGAATCAACTCCTGACTCTGGTGTTGATATAAGAAATGCAGTAGTTGCACCATTATTGGCTCCTTGTTTTTTTATGGACACAGCAGCAGGCAATACTCCACAGGAGCAAAGGGGAATAGGAATACCCAGAAATGCCGCCTTAAAAACAGGCTTAAACCGGCCATGGCCCAGGTGCTTGCCAACAGAGGCCGGGCTCAGAAAAACCCGCAGAATTCCACTAACCAAAAGACCAAATAGGATATAAATGGATGATTCCAATAAAAGCTGCCATGCTGAACTAAGGGTGTTGATTATAAAATTCATTGTATTATGCCCTCAAGCTATTCCCTCACATGATCAAGGCCAATTTTTAGCAGATCCGAGACATGATCATCGTCAAGGGAGTAATAGAGGATTTGACCATCCCTGCGGGCCTTTACCAACGCCAGATCCTTTAACCGACGCAGGTGATGAGAGACCGCGGATTCTGTAAGCCCAATAAATGCCGCCAGGTCACATACACACATCTCTCCACCAGCAAGGGCCATAATTATTTTGAGGCGAGTAGGATCACCCAGGACTTTGTAGGTCAATGCAAGGCGCTGGAGTTGACTGTCTGGAATAGTCTGCCTTGCAGCCCGTTTCACCCTGTCAAGATGTACCATACGTATTGCGCACAGATTATCTTTACTGAGAGAAGATTTTTTAGGGAAAGTCATATCGCCTCCTTCCCTTTATCCTTCAGAATCAGTCATAAAATATTTGAGCATCTGTTCAAATATAAAATAAAAAAATGGTTTAGTCAACCCTAAAGGTTTTTTAGTAGTCGTTTTCAAAAATGCATTGCAGGTTTTTTGGGTGCTTTGGTGAGATTTTTTATGGCTACTGTACCTGATATAGTAGTCTTTTTTGGTTCATGCCTTATAGATGCTACACAATCAGGAATTTATTTGTTCTTGGCCCTTTTTATGGCCGCTGCTTCCTTAGCCAGCTCTTCCAATAAGTGGTTAATAGACCATTTTTCTGATATGGGAGTAAGGGCAGCCCACAACTGTGCTGGCAGGCCGACTTGGTTATATGTTGAAATTAACAAATGGAGCCCTTTTTGGGTGAATCCGGACGTGATCACAGCTCGCCTCATTCTTGATGTTTTTCCAAAGCCGCTTCTATCTGCCCTGTAGAGTAAATCTTTGAGGGTTATTTCAGAGTCTTCTTCATTAATAAACACTACTGGCACATTTCCCATTCCCACTTGTCCAAGGAGACTCAGAAACAACTCTTGATCATCAGGTTGGTAGCCACAGACAAGGACTTTAAGAGGGCCGTACATCTTTTCTTCTGTGTTTTTGATTTTTTGAAATGTCCCTTCGCTCATTAACTATCTCCATAATACCATTCACACACCTGATCTATCCAATCATCCAACTGGTCATTATACACATTCAACCGGGTTTCCATGCCGCAGGCCCTGCAGACTACCTTTGCCTGGCATCAGCGGCCCACGATTGTCGCAAAACCGCCACAATAGACGCAACTAAGACTCTGTGTTGGAGCTTTCTCTTGTTTCACTTTTATTACCTAGGTGTTTCATGATTTCTTGGAGGGTTTTCTCATGCATCTGAATCACTTCCACGCCAGCATCCGAAAACACATATCCAGGCCCTTTGCCATCAAGACCCTTGGGAGAATATACCCTGTCGACACCTTTTTCAAGTAGCCATTTACTCACCTTAATACCCTTGCCTTTTTCCTGCTTCCCCACGGGGTTTTTAAAACAGGCCTCTTCCACTACCAAGCCATCCTTCCTTCGAATCTTGACCACATAATAAAAGGGGGCTTCCCCAAAATGGTCGGATACGTGCTCTTTATCTTCCAACAAAGGAATCGCATAGATCATGGTCTCCTTCTCTTGAGGTTCATAATGTATAAGGACTTGGTCTACATGGGGAATCTTACTTTTGATCTCATTTTCTATCCTTTGACTTGTTTCGTGTGCCTTGTGAAGGTCTCTTGAGCGCACTATAATCTCGGCTTCAATAAATTTAAAGGGGCCAGAATTTCTCCCACGCAGCAGTTTGATGGAGACCACCGCCGGATCCTTCTCTATGATTGCTTTAATCTTGTCCATGGTCTCAAAATCAAGAGATGCATCCAATAACACCCGGATTGCATTCAAGAAGACCTCAATACCTGCCTTGAAAATAAACAACGCCACTATGCCAGCAGCTATTTTATCCAGATTCACACCAAAGAACCCGCTTAGCAGACCACCAAAGATTACAATAGATGAAAGCATATCTGTTTTGATGTGTTTTGCATCTGCCACTAGAGCAGGAGAGTTCAGGGCTTGGCCCTTGTGAAGTTCGTATCTAGAGAATGCGAAAGCTATTCCTATGGCTACAATTATCCCCCCTACTGCGTGAGGAAGATGCTCAACTTTTAGCTCTTGGTGATTGATAAAAACTGTGTGGAGGATCTCGTAACCCGCTACGAAAATAAAGATGGATGAGAGTAAAGATACAAAATTTTCAAGCTTGTAGAGGCCATATGGAAAGCTTTTAGATTTCCGTCTTGAAAGTCTTATTCCCGCCACCACGGTTGCGGAGGAGATCACATCAGTAAGGGAATGAATTGCATCAGCAAGCAAGCCAACCGATCCTGAGAAGAAACCCAATGCCCCCTTGATCCCTACAAGTATTAGGTTGATTGATACAGAATAAATCCCTATTTTTTCACTTTGCTCCATGTCTAACGCTTGCTTATTGGTTTGATATCTTTTAAGCCCTAACATGCTAGAAATTTCATATTGATTTCATGAACGTACAAAGTGTTCAATTATTAACACCTAGAAGGAAGAGAAAATTTTCCCACGTGGAAACCCTGGGCACTTGGAATTCTGGCTGTTCTGGTCCACTTGGTGCAACCCCTGGCACAGTTGGTATATGGTGGTCCCTGGTATAGGTAAACCACACCGCCTGCAGGCCAGCCCGAACCGATCCGTTTATATCAGGTTCAGGATCATCCCCCACATAGAGGATGTCGTGATTAGGCAAACCGAATCCTTCTGCCAACCGCTGAAACACAAAAGGGTGGGGCTTTCTGTAGCCGAGATCACCTGAGA
>Ga0164311_10001594_pt1 | contig 11258 bp, 23 predicted proteins | sample GuaBasSedimGuay2_FD_121796 | JGI IMG/M metagenome (GOLD analysis project Ga0164311, IMG submission 121796) | Subseafloor sediment microbial communities from Guaymas Basin, Gulf of California, Mexico - Guay2, Core 4569-9, 9-12 cm | ecosystem: Environmental > Aquatic > Marine > Hydrothermal vents...
AAGACAAAGTGATCAAGTTTGCTTCAAAATTGCTTCCACACATTGATGCAGGTAAAGCAAAACTTGAAAAAATGCCCGACGTCACTTTAGAAGATTCAATCAACAGAGCAGCGGAGTGGATTCGTCACATGTCAAAATTCAAGAAATAGGAGGGTTAGGCTATGAAATTTAGAGATTATTACTTCAAAAGGGAAGACAGTGTCGCAGACAGCGACACTGTCATAATTGATTTAAAAGGTAAAGGTGCAATTTCATACATCACTGTGGAAATGGAAGCGACAAATGGAAGCACAAGCTGTACTGATCATGAGATTCACGATGATGTATCTTTAATTGAAGTGGTAGATGGTGGGAAAGTAATTGCAAGTCTCTCAATGGAGCAGTGGTTAGCAATAAATAGCTTGTTATTAAAACGCATTCCACACCAATTATTGTCTGAAGTTGGTGGAGCAAAACAAGAAGAGAGAATTATGATTCTTTTTGGTCGCTATCCAAATGATCCAAACTATTACCTTGACGTGGGAATGTTCAAAAATCCAGAGTTAAGGGTAAACGTTGGATTGACTATCTCTGCAACAGCTGGTTTTGCAACAGGGACAGGTAAAATAACAGTAATGGGTAGAATTTTTGAAGAAGTGCCTGGTGAATACAAAGGATTTATGAGATACAGAGAAATAAGGAGATTTACAAGCGCAAGTAGTGGTGATGAACCGGTAAGAATGCCCACCAGTTATCCAATTCGATTAATTGGTGTTCAAACAATTTACACTGGATATAGACCAGACGAAATAATTAGTAAAATCAAAGTCTCTTGTAACAATGATGAATTTGTACCAATCAATAACTACACTGAAGACTTGATTGACATGAATCAAGAGGTATTCGGTAAATTCGAACAGCAAAAGACAATTCTTAGGGCAGATGATGCAACAGTGAAGACTGATATATGGGATATAAGGGATGGATTCATCAGACCGGGGGCAGATGACCACATTGCCACTATTGAAAGCGTTGACGCAGAAAAAGTAAGCATAGGTCTTTATGATATGAGTTCACCAGCAACTCCTGCTTTTCAGACAAGTTCAAAACAAAACACATTAACTGTCTTAGGTATGTGTCCGTTCGGTATAGTCGGAATTCCTTTTGGGGACATAAACAACCCCGACGAGTGGCTACAAGCACAAACTTACGAAAGGGTAGATATGTATCTCACACAAGCAACAGCGAATGCAACTGTTTATGTACTTGTTATTGAAGTACCAACAAGCTTACCATAAGGAAAAATGAATTTTAAAATAAAAATTGAGGGCACACATAGGAGGAAAAAATGTTAAGGATAGCTTTGCTTTTTCCCATTTTTGCGGGGTTTGAGGTAGAGAGTGTATTTTCTCTTTTTGAAGCAATACAAGCTGCCCATCAATACGTAGACAAGCTTGAATTTCTTTACTTTAAATCTGTCCGTTATCCTCTCTGGAAGGCACGAATGAAGCTATGGGAAGTAGCGAGGTATGTGGATGTACAGAAAGCGATTTTTATAGGTGAAGATATTGTTTTAAATAAGGATAGTTTAATAAGGTTGATTCTTGATAACAGTGATATAGTAAGTGCGTTGTATTTTGAGCGCACAAAACCTTATCGTCAAATGATATTCAAAAGAAATATGTATGGTGATTGGAGTGCTGCAAGTATCGAAATAGATGGGTTTAAACACGAAGTAGAAGGTTGTGGTTTGGATTGTGTGGCTTTTTCAAAATGTGTTTTAGAAAAAGTGGATTCAAAAGTATTTTTGCCTACTGAAAGGAGCACAGGTGACGACTTAAGTTTTTGTGAAAATATAAAAAACTACAACTTCAAAATCATGGTTGATACAGGACATATTGTAGGTCACGTTTCGCAAGAAAAAAAGGTTATAAGGCTTCAAGAACACTTAAGGGGATGGGAAGAAGTGTTTTCAAAAATAAATTATCATAAAAAGGAGTAAAAAATGAAAGATGAAGTTTCAATAAAGGATTTACATACAGATTCGACAAATGTTGACACTGTTCTAACAAGAAGAGATGCGCTTGTTTATGCAGTGATTTTAACAGCAACAAGTGGTGGAGTGGCTGACGTGACAATAAGGGCAGGTGTTAATTCGAGTGGTAAGGCGATGCTTAAACTAAAAACTGCTGCTGATTCTACAAAATGTGTTATGTTGTATGCACCGTTAAGGTGTAGGAATGGTATATTTATTGATGTTGGTTCAAATGTTGATTTAGTAACTGTGGTTTGGACGTACGATGTTGTTTGAATATGACATAACAGTACCAGCTAATACATTAAAAAGTACACCTAAGGTAGGAGAGCTTGAAATTACACGTGCGGTGATCAGAAGGATAGAATGTGCATTTCCCTTGGGATGTAGGGACATGGTACAAATTCAATTATTTTGGGGTAAACATCCCATATTTCCTAGGAACAGTGAGCATTGGGTAAAGGGTAATGGTTATGTTGTCTCACACGAGTGTTTTTATTTCATTTATCAGCAACCATACAAGCTAAACTATAAAGCACATAGTCAAGGTACACGATATGAACATACAATTACAGTAAGAATACACATGATGCCAATATGGGCAATTTATCCTTTTTCTGATGAAATGTATCGTTTGGCTACATTAGAAGAGTTAGGGGAAAGGGTATGATTGATTTACCAGATTGGACGGGCGTAATTCACGAGGTTTACGCTGGTTATGACAGATATAGTGATGTTGTCACAGTTAGTGAAACAGGCTGGGTCTTGTTAGGTAGTATAGCTGGAAGGGCAAAGGTGCACAAATTATCTTTCTTAATAAGTACAAGTGATAATGTTGATAACGACGAAATAGGGATTGACATAGATGGGGTAGGTGTTTCAAGCAGAAAAATAGGCACTCTAAGAAAATATGGGCTTTTTGGGGATAGTGATGATATTTGGAAATTACTTTGTTACGACACAGTAAACGGATTTTATGCTGTAGTTTTTGCAATACCTGTTTATGTGGCTACTTCATTAGACATGTATTATAATGCAGCATCAATAACAAATGATAGAACAATTGAAATACTAAGTTTGCATCATAATATATTATAAATATGTAAATAAGACATGGGTGAGCCGAATCAAGTTAGATGGGTAGGAATAAGACCAGTCGAGCCAGAAGAAGACATACCAGTTAAGACTGATTACTCAAAGGCATCTGTTAAAGTTTATGCAAGCGATGGTTCGTCAGTAATTCCTGTAAATGACAGACGTTTAAAATTGTTTAGAGCTTCTGTTGTAGGACAAACTGTAAACGCAGATAGCACATATGATGTTTTGTCTGTGTCGGGTGCGGGGAAAGTTGAGTGGTTTCTTCTTGAAAGTCATGATGTACCTGCTGATGATGCAAAATTGCAATGGAATTTTGACGGAACAGGTTACATTTCTTATGAATATCCGTTTGATCTTAAAAGATGTGAGGCTTTCGAAATGACAAGTAAAGGATTCTATCAGCTTGGATCAACTTGTGTGCAGATTTATATTTGGGATACGACAAATAATGTGTATCAGATGAGACAATACTGTGTAAGTGCATACTTTGCAGAGTCTCTTGCTGTACGATTTCGAAATTCAAATACTGCGTCAAGTGCAACAATATACAATTACATTAGATATTATCTATTTACGTCATCAAAAGTCATTTCACTTAGGACAAAACACGACGTTTCAAAACGTGTTCACGAAATAAGACATATAATTAACAAAGATTATAAAAAGTGTGATGCAGTGATCTGGCAAATAGAGAGTGATATTGATGAGTTTGAACAAGTAAAAGAGAAAAATATAGCTAAATTGCATATTATTGTAGATGATGACGCGTTTGAAAGATTAAAAGACAAAATAATAAACAGATTGATAAAGGAGAGAATGGTATGCTTGTAAAAGCAGGTGTTGATATATCAAGACTTAAGCGCAAGATAAGACGTACATTATCACTCGTATACAGTGTTTTTAAAAAACATGGGATAGAAATGGTCATTGTCTCAACATATGAGGGCGACCACGAACCAAGTAGCTTGCATTACGCAAATGATGCATATGACGTGCGGTGGAAGGTAGAGTATCCAAGTGAAATAGTAGATGAAATAAGAAAAAAATTAGGTAAAGATTTTAATGTAATACTTGAAAAAAATCATTTACATATTGAATACAATCCAAGGAGTGGATAATGAACGAAATACTTGTTATTTTGGAAGGAATAATACTTTTCTTCATTACTGCGAGTTTTAAGTGGTTAATTACATTGGAAAAAAGGGTAAGCAAGCTTGAAGCAAAAATAGATGAGTTACGTAGATTGATTAATAATAGGAGGTAAGGTATGCCTAGGGAAAGGATTTATTTAAAAGAAGAGGATATAAAAAGACTTAAAGCGCTGGAAGACGATTTAGAATGGATCGCAGAAGAAATAGCAAGGGCAGAACGTGCAGGCATAGATGTGGAGGATTTAAAAAAGGAATTTGAAAGAATAACCAGGTTAAGGGAAGGGTTAATAAGGGAATATGCACCACCAAAATAACATAATCATACCAGAGAAAATAAAAAAGGCATGGGACGTGTTTCACGCTTTGTATTACATAAGGTATTGTATGCAAAATAAGAAACAAAGAATGTTATGTTTTGGAGGAAGGGGAATAAAATTTTTAGAGTTGCTTGAAAAAAGGTTGTTGGATTTTTGGAAGAGGAATAAGGACATTTTTGGAGTATAAAAATGCCAGCGGTCGTCGGGGCAATTGGTGCTGCAATAAGTGCTGTTGGGTCGGTTGTGGCAAGTGTTGCTTCAACAGTGGTTTCGGCTGTGGCAAGTGCTGTGTCAGCGATAGGTAGTATTGCGTCAAGTGTTGCAGGAGCCGTGGCAGGAGCAATAAAAAGCATTGGCTCGATTGTCTGGACAGGAGTAAAAACAGCAGCATCAGCAATCGCAAGCGCGATTAAGTGGGGTGTGGAAAACATTGGCGGGAAATTGTTGGGCGCGTTAGGGACAGTAGCAGAAAAACTGACTGGTGCACTCGTTGATTTTGCAAAAGAAATTGGAGACATGGTATGGCACGGAAGTGCGGGAATGAGGGCAGCAATTACAGCGGTTGCAAATGCTTTAAGAGATTCGGTTAAGGCAATTTTTGAGACAGTGAAAGCGTTTGGTGAAGGAGTTTTTAAAGCAATAAGAGAGCTGGCTGGATGGGTAGGGGAAGCAATAAAAGGAGTTTATACTCATGTTAAAAACGCAATAAGTGGAGTATATGATTGGATAAAGAAAAATATACTTCCAAAATTCAAACCCATTATTGATGCAATAAATTACGTTGTCAATTGGATAAGAACAAAAGGTAAACAGATATGGGAGTGGTATGTAAAAAACATAAAACCTTATGCTGATTTGGTCAAAGCTATAATTCATAAAGCTAAGGTAATCTCGCAAATGGTAAGTGATTTGAAGAAAGGGCATGTACTGAAAGCAATATTAGAAGGGATTGGTATTGTCGGTGGGGAAGTAAAAAAGATATGTGATGAAATATTGAAGTATTACGACGGTACATTAAAAGGGTTTGCAAAGGGAGTGGGTGCTGCGATAGGTTATGTAAAAAGAATTATTACAGATTTATACGAAACAACAAAGCAAGTAGCAGAAGACGTAAAAGAAATAGCAATAAATTTAAACATGAAAGAATTAAAGAGAGTAGGTGAATTTTTAGAAGATGTGTCAAAAGTAGTGTTAGGAAAAGCATTGGTAAGGATTAGAGGGGTAGATAAAACAATAAGGGATTGGATAGCCTATCTTACCACACCAGCGGCTCAAGCACTTGCCATTATAAATGAAACATATAGAGATTTTAGAAAATACGAGCATTTAATTAGGGCAGCTAGATTGAGAGAATTTAACGCATTAACTCCTCGTACATGGATTCCATTATTATACCCACCAATAATTACCAGGGAGTAAGAGATGGCAAACGAAATTGGTGAAAGTGCATATATATGGTTAGGTAGAGAAATTAGTGAAAGTGTACGAAAGGATATAGAAAAAAGAATTTATGAAGCACAAAAAGCACTTGAAAAAGCTTATGATGAGCAGTTTGAACGTGTAAAAGATTATTTCTTTGCAAAATATCGTACTGACCCGTGGTATGAAAACTTAACCGATGAGTACCTCATGGAAATGGCGGAGGCAGAGGCTAAAAAATGGATTGAAGGTCACAAACATTTAGCTTCTTTATTAAACACTTTACTTAATTTTGTGACAACGCTTGGTACATGGATAGGGCTTGCGATAGGTGTAATTTCAAATGATATAAGGCGTGGACAGCGTTTTGCAAACACTCAAGTACCCTCCGAAATCCCACCAATTGCTGACTTACTCAGTGTGTATTTTAGAGAAATTATCAATCAAGAAGTCCTAAATTCATACATGAAACAGCATGGGTTCAGTGAAAGTGACACTTCTTTAATCATTCAAGCTAATAGACCTTTACTAACAAAAGAGACAATTGCGGAAGCTTGGAGACGTGGGGTTTTAAGCACCGATAAAGCAATTTCTATTTTGAAACAGTACGGATATACAGAAGAAGATGCACAAACTATATTACACACAGAAACTGCAAAAATTCATCTTGAAGCAGCAAGAGAATTATATTTAAGGAAATTAATTAGTGAAGAAGAACATGATAAACTGCTTGCGCAATTAGGATACACAGATACTCAAATAAAGTACCTAAAAAATCTTTACTATGTCCTTCCCACTGTAACCGACCTGATCCGGATGGCTGTAAGGGAAGTATTTACACCAGAAATAGCTGAAAGATTCGGTCTTTATTCAGATTTTCCCGAGGAGTTTGCAGAACACGCTGAATTGTTGGGGTTATCAAGGGAGTGGGCATTAAGGTACTGGGCTGCACATTGGGAATTACCAAGCATTGGTCAAGGTTACGAAATGTTACACAGGGGAATTATTGATGAAGAGGATTTAAAGACATTACTTAGAGCACATGATGTAATGCCTTTCTGGAGAGATAAATTAATCAAGTTATCTTACGCACCGTTTACTCGTGTTGACGTGAGAAGGATGTACAGGGAAGGGGTTATTGATGAGAAAGATGTATTTAGAACATATAAAGACTTGGGTTACGATGACTGGCATGCAGAAAAACTGACCGAGTGGACGATAAAAGAGGCGTTAAGTGAGGATAGAAAGTTAACAAGGGGATTAATTGAAGGGCTTTATAAACGTGGAATTTTTACAGAAAAAGACGCAAGGGATGCATTAATACAGATTGGTTACAGAGAAGAAATAGCAGACATAATTATTGCAAAAGCAAAGTATGATAAAGAGAAAGAATTTAAAGATAGGGTAAGTCGTGCTGTTAGGACACAATACCTGAAAGGGCTTATAAACGAAAATGAAGCTATTGAAAAATTATCAAAAATAAACATGCCATCTACGGAAATTGAAATGCTCATTTACGAGTGGAGACTTGAAAAAGAGGCAAGGGTAGAAGTGCTTAGCGCTGGTGAATTAAAGGAGCTTGCACGTAAACGTGTAATAGACCGTGACACGTTCATTGACAAGATGAAAAAGCTTGGGTATAGTAGAAATGATGCATGTCTGTTATGGGAGGCAACACAAAAGTAAGTTGAAGTTAAAAATGATTAAGAAAGCATTAGCAGCAAGCAAAAAAGCACAAGAGGCGTTCAGATTATTATACGAAAGGTTAGAAAAAGAAGGGGTAAAAGGGAATGAAAGAGAAAGAAGCTATTAAAGAGTCGATTAAGAAAATATCTAAAGTATTGACAGCTGTAAAAAAGGTAAAGGAAGAAAAGAAGAAAAGAGAAGAAAAAGCAAAGGGGTAGGCTGAATGAAAATAACACTGTTTGATATTATAGTAATGACCTTAACCGTGTTTGGGGAAGCTAGCATTTGTTATGATGATGAGCAAATAAAGGTTGCATGGGTAATTTTGAATAGGACGGAAAGGTATGGAGGAAAAATTGTAAGAGTGTGTCTTAATCCTTGGAATTTCTTATGTTGGATAAAAAATAAATACTTGTGGCGGTTTATTATAGAGTGTGTTTTTTGTGGTGGAAAAGAATGGGGTTATGACTGGAAAGAATTTGTAAGATGTTTTAAAAATTGCACGGAGGCTATTCAAAACATTGAAAAAGGTAAACGTTGGGGCGGCTTGTATTACCATGATAATTCAATCCAAACACCCGAGGCATGGAGAAATTTTGAAGTAGTGGAAAAAACAACACATTTTACTTTTTACAAAGAAAAAGAGAGGGAATGAAAATGAAGGAATTACTATTAAGAATTTTAATGCAAATTATTTACATTGCATCACCAGAGATAAGAAAAGAGATGTGCAAAGCGTTACAGGCTGCAAAAGAAAAAGCTAAACAAACTCAGAACCCGTGGGACGATATTTTGATTGATGTGATTATTACTCTTTTAGGGTGTTAGCTGAATATGTGGTATTTTCATAGATTATCAAGAAAAAATCAAAAAGAGTTTGAAGAAGCTTTATCAAAACTGAGACAAAGAAGGTTAGAAAGGAATAGAAAAAGGGAAAAACATGACCGTTTGGAGCACACGAAAGAGGATAATGCAAACGTGGAAGAGATGGGATAATATTATTGACCACGCATTGAAACACTTGCAAAAACTTGATTACTGGTATGAAAACTACCCCGAACACCAAAGAGTCGTTCGAATGCTTGCCCAAATGCTTGTCGATGCCCAACAGCTAGCCCGTGCCTTTTACAGAGAAAAAGTCTAATTTTCTATTACCACACTAATCTCAATTTTACCTCTTGACATTCTTACGTGGCTGTGGTATAGGTATATATGAAAAGAACGTGAAAGGAGAATGAAATGAAACAAACTAAAATAAGTGAAATAAAAAAGCATGTTATTGCGGCTTTAGAGCGCTTAGAAAAAGAACAAAAGGAGTTTAATGGCTATGCTTTAATAGTGATGGGCAATGGAATGTCAGGAATTACAGGGGAGTTTGAACCACTAAACTTACTCAAGTCAATACTCTCTTTTTTAGCAAGAATAGACGTGATAAATCCAGAAGTAGCACTTGGTCTTTTTCAAATGGTAGAAGGATTTGTTACGGTAAAACAAAATATTGAAACTCTTACAAAAAGAAGGAAGGTAAATTAGAGTGAATAACAATAATAAAGCATGGAAGCCTAAAACAGTTTATAAAGAAGCTTTGAAAAAGACTATTAATAGAAATTTTTGGCACAATTGGGCAATCCAAACAGGGAAAGAATATCAAAGACTAAAAGAACAAAAAAGAAGGGAGGTAAGTTAAGATGGTAAACAATAATAAAGCGTGGAAACCAAAGACTGTGTATATTTATGGCAAAAAAGACCGTATGACGTTCAATGACGTTGTTGATGTATTTACTTCTAAGTTAGTGCAGGGAGCAGTAGCAATTGTGACAAAGAAAGGAAAATTAATTGTCACTAACTTACCCTTTTTAGCTGTCTATGAAAGAACAGAAAAAGAAGAGGAAGGAGCAGAGATATGGTAAAATACATAATATTAGGTTTGGGATTTATAATTGATTCAATTATTGTTGGGATTTGGTACATTTTCTATTTTATTGTGTTAGGAATTAAAAAATGTTGGGAGGGTTTGAAATGGGTAGAAAAAAGGGTGTAATGCCGAAAGGTCTAAAAGAAGCTGTGAGAAATAGATTACTGACAAGTATTAGTTTGCTAACAGAGCAAATTGAAAAGCTTGAAAAAGACTATGAAAAAGCAGAATCTACAGCTGTAAAAAATATCATCCAGGCGTGGATAATTTCAAAAAAAAGGAGGCTTGAATTTTTACGTAAATCTCTTTGGAGCTTAGAACATAAGCTGGAGGAATAAAGTCATGAATGCAAAAGAGAAAATAATTAGATTCATGGAGAAAAAAGCAGAAAAAATAAAAGAAAAGTGGGGATATGATTTTTATTTTACTAAAAAGGACAAAAAAGAAATAAAAGAGTGGAATGATGAATTAGCTGAAAGAGTTTGGGGAGTCCTGGTTTACAACATAATGAAAGATGATGCATGTTGTCTTTCTAATTCTACATGTCCTTTCTGCATACTTGCTGAATTAACATGTACGAATTGTTCTTTTACTGAGAGATGTTTTGCTTGCGGATACGGGCTTAGACATGGATATTGTGTAGACAGTCACTCTGACTTTGCAAAAATAGCACAATTCCACTATACATGTGATGTTTTCTCAAATGAGTGGTACAAAAAGGTAATTGAAGAGATAGAAAAAGAAAGCAAATAAACCATGCCTGCAGCACTGCTTCCCTTAGGAATTAGAAGGACACTTTTTAGAAGTTTCGTGAAAGCTGCGTTTAAGAGAGGTCTTTCGGGTAATCAGATGATCCGAATTGCAAGAGGACTAGGCATTTCATACAGAACAAAGTTAATGAGAGAGGATATTAGAGAAGTAACAGGGTTAGTAAAGAAAGCAAAGGCATGGAGATTTATCCCTAAAAAATATTTCCCTCCACGATGGTTAATGGAAGAAACAGATTTTGCGATTAAAACGAATTATCATTACTGCTTTGAAGTTACCTTAAGGGACAAGCGAACTGGATTAATCGAAACAGTAAATCGAACAATTGCAACAGACGATTTTTTAACAATAAGACAAGCAGAAGAGCAGCTGATTGAGTATGTTATCGATCCGATAAAGATCTTCTATGAAGACGAAAAGGAAGTAATTAAGTGGGAATTGCCACGAGTAAGAAAGAAAATATCAAGTTAAAAAGAAAACCCCATATATTGAGTCATAACAAAGCCGTGTGGGTACCTTCACAGCTTTTTTTCTTTGACACAGAGTCATATTTAAGGAAAATAAATCCTACCACAACAGAACATTTATTCAGACTTGGCACAGCAATATATGTTGAGCTTGATAAAGAAGCAAGGGTAAAGAAAAAAGAGACATACAAATATAAAGCACAAAATGAGTTTCTCTCAATTCTTTTACAGCATATCAAAAAGAAACAACCCCTCTATTGCTTTGCTTGTAATGTATGGTATGACTTAAGAAACCTCAATTTACTCCCTAAATTAACCGAAAAAGGATTTACAATCATTTCATTCATAAATAAGTCAAGAGTTGTAATCATTCATGCAAAATCACCGCAAGGTACAATTTTCTTTTTAGATACACTTAATTAC
>Ga0164311_10001597_pt1 | contig 11246 bp, 9 predicted proteins | sample GuaBasSedimGuay2_FD_121796 | JGI IMG/M metagenome (GOLD analysis project Ga0164311, IMG submission 121796) | Subseafloor sediment microbial communities from Guaymas Basin, Gulf of California, Mexico - Guay2, Core 4569-9, 9-12 cm | ecosystem: Environmental > Aquatic > Marine > Hydrothermal vents...
ATGGATTGCAGAGTATGTGAAGAAACTGAATGCAAGTCCGAAGTACAAGGAGGCGGGGCGGACATGGGAGGGCGACTTGATCTTCGAGGTCTCTCCGGACGGCACCACAATCATCGAACCACTGCGTGTCTACATGGACCTGTGGCACGGTCACTGCAGAGAGGCACGCACAGCAAGTCTGGACGACAATGCAGAGTTCACGTACTCGGGGTCTCTCGCCAACTGGAAGAAGCTCCTCTCAGGTCAGATCGGACCAATAAGGGGAATAATGTCCCGCAAGTTCAGACTCCATGGGAGTATGACCAAGATCACCAAGTACATCAAGGCAGCGCAGGTGAAGGTCGAGGTCGCGTCAAGCATCCCAACGAAGTTTCAGGATGAAATCTCCTGACATCCAGAAGGCTTTTCTCTCGCCAATCATTCCATCTCCACTGGAGAAGATGTCCAATGGGCGACAAACTGATCTTTCCATCTGATGAATGGATAGCAAAATACAAGGAACTGCTCAACAAGAACCCTGCTTACCAGGACGCTGCCAAGGCCTGGGAGGGAGACTTTGTGTTTGAGATCACTCCGGATGGCACCATCGTGAAGGAACCCATCCGTTTCTACCTTGACCTGTGGCATGGAAAGTGCAGGGAGGCACGGATGGCGAGCGCAGAGGATACCGCACAGTTCGTCTATGCCGGACCGTACAAGAATTGGAAGGACCTCTTTGACGGCAAGATAGACCCGATAAAAGGAATCATGGCCAGGAAGTTCAAGTTGACGGGAAACATGGGCATTGTCATGAGGTATACCAAGGCGGCTCTTGAGCTCGTGGCCACAACCAGACAGATACCCACGAAGTTCTTGGATGAATAGTCCGCTCTGCAATACAAAACGTGAATCCTCACCGTACCGTGTGACAGTCCCTGTGTCAATCACGTCCCACAGTATGAGAGGGGCTAGGATCTCTCATACTCCCTATTCTTGCGGGACTACTTGCTATCCTATTCGTCTAGCAGTGTCATGCTGAGTGAATATGTAAACCACGCACCGGACTCTGCCCTGCACGACAGCGGCGAAACTTATAGGTCACCTTAGTGACAACTGCACGATGACAACGATCAGGACTGAACTCTCGGACCTGCTAGGACTGCGCTACCCAATCATGCAAGGGGGCATGGGGCCGTACAAGACCGAGTCACTTGCAGCGGCCGTTTCAAAGGCTGGTGCTCTGGGGATGATAAGCAGCATAGGGATGGCAGCAACGCTCCTCCCGGATGCAGCTCCAATCGATGCAGTACGCCTCTTCGGGACAGACCCACCGAGAACCATTCTGAGGAAGTCGATACAGAGGGTCACCTCGAAAGTGAGGGGCAAGGACGGAGTCTTTGGTGTCAACATCCCCGTGGCCTCCGAGTTCATCCTTGCATCAAAGATGTTCTTCGAAGAGACCATTGAAGCACGTGAGTCAGACTCTGACATTGAGCGCTCTCTCAGGGTTCTTGTCACATCAGCCGGTAATCCGACACCGTGGGCTGAGGCCAAGAAACACGGCCTGATATGGGTTCATGTCGTGCCCTCTGTATACCATGCTCTAAAGGCCGAGAAGGCAGGTGCTGATGTGATTGTGGCATCAGGGCACGAGGGAGGAGCCCATGTCTCATGGGATCCAGTACATACGATGGTCCTTCTGCCGGCTGTGGCAAAGGCAGTGAGTGTGCCCGTCGTGGGAGCGGGAGGGTTCGCAGATGGAGCAGGTCTCGCGGCCGCTCTGTGTTTGGGGGCAGTGGGAATCCAGATGGGGACGAGGTTCATCGCCACAAGAGAGAGTGATTTCGAACCTATCTGGAAAGAGGCAGTCATCAACAGAGAGGAGAGGCAGACACTGGTGGGGAGAGGTCTCTTCGGTCCTATGAGATTCCTGAGGAATAGCAGGGCCGAGAGAATAGTGGAGCAGACGCTTGCGGACGCGCCCCGATTCTACCTTGGAGAGCCCGTCGAGTCCAATGAGGCCATCTTGAATCTGGAGAGAAGCGGCTTCGACGATCTCCTTGACGCCAGAGAGGACACGGCACTCATGTTCGGCGGCGAGGCGTCAGGGAGAATCGATGACGTCCCGATGGTCCACGAACTGTTGCAGAGAATCGTCGACGAGGCGCGGGACATCCTCGAGTCAGTCCCTGAGAGGATTAGACCTGATTGACCGGAGCAGACCAAGAACATAAAGGGGGCTTCTTCCACTGTATAACGTGTCTGTGTGAGTCTGAACACTGGCAGGAGTTGTTCTGATGGTCTGGTGGTTCCTAACACCCAGAGTCGTGTTTGGGGAAGATGCCCTGAGTGAGTTCGAGGTGCTCAAGGGTAAGAAGGCATTCATCGTCACTGATAGACAGATAAACAAGTTGGGGCTTGCAGAGAAGATCTGTCGAATCCTCACGGACAGGACGTGGTCTGTGGCAATATGGGACGGTACGGTCCCGGACCCAAAGGTGTCCACCGTCAGAGAGGCGGCATCCGCCATGAGGAGGTTCAACCCAGACTGGATTGTGGGCGTCGGAGGGGGTAGTGCTATGGACACAGCAAAGGCTGCATGGGTCCTATATGAGAAGCCAGACGTTGATCTTGCCGCCCTCACGCCTTTTGACGATCTTGGACTCCGGACAAAGGCTAGGCTGGCCTGTGTCCCCACCACCGCAGGCACCGGCTCCGAAGCGACTAAGGCCATTGTCATCAGAAACGATGAAACCGGTCGGAAGTTTGCTACAATCAATGATGAACTGATGCCAGACCTGGCGGTATTGGACCCGCAGTTTGTTGTCGGCTTGCCAAGAGACCTCACGGCATGGACCGGAATGGATGCACTCACCCATGCAGTCGAAGGTTATGTATCAGTGTGGAAGAACGACTTCTCTGATGGATGTGCAATGCAGGCAGTCAAGATGGTCTTCGAGTGGCTTCCACGGTCCGTAGAGGACCTCGCTGACATGCAGGCAAGAGAGAAGATGCTTGTGGCAGCCTGCCTGGCGGGAATGTCCTTTGGTAATTCACAGGTGGCCCTAGCACACTCGTTGGGACACAGCATGGGATCGGTCTTGAGAACACAGCATGGAATGTCGGTCGGAATGGCCCTTCCGTACACGATTGAGTACAATGCACGCGAGAGCCCCGAAGCGTCTCAGCAGTACTCAGAACTGGCCAGTCTGGTGGGCGTCAAAGGCAAGGCAGGGAAAGAGAAGGCCTTGAAGCTCGCATCACTGATTCGTGAGTTTATGGGCACGGTTGGTGCGCCGGTCAGTCTGAAGGAAGCAAAGGTCAAGAAGACGGACTTCAAGCAGGGGCTGGAAGAGATGGTTGAGTTTGCCATGATGGACTCCAGTATAACCATGAATCCTCGCAACATTGACAGTGTAGGAATCAAGAAGCTCTACGAGTACATGTATTCAGGAACTGTTGTTGACTTCTAGGAGAGAGATGCACTTGTTCGGATACCGCAACAAGATTCTGAGAGTGGACCTCGAATCAGGTTCATCGACCGTGACTGCTCTGGATGATAGGATGGTTCGGAAGTACATCGGGGGAGCAGGGCTTGGAATACGCATGTTGCACGACATGGTCGATAGTAGCACGAACCCGCTGTCCCCGGAAAACCCGTTGGTCTTTATCACAGGTCCGTTCTGTGGTACACTGGTCCCCACGGGAAGTAAGTCAACAGTATGTGCAAGGTCACCCAAGACGGGGCTTCTTGGATACAGCACTGTAGGAGGCCATTTTGGGGCGGACATCAGATTCGCCGGCTATGACGGCATCATCATCACAGGGAGGGCCAAGGAACCAACCTATCTGCTGGTTGAGGACTCGGATGTGGAACTTCGAAGTGCCACCCATCTGTGGGGTAAGGACACAGTACAGGTGTGGGAGCAACTCAAGAAGGAGACTGGACACAGTAACCCAGGAGTGGCACGGATTGGTATCGGGGGAGAGAATCTGGTAAAGTATGGCACAATCATGATGGACCATCATCGTGCAGCCGGTCGTACCGGTATGGGTGCTGTCATGGGATCCAAGAACCTCAAGGCTGTTGTCGTTCACGGCACTGACAGAAGCGTACCTGTGGCAGACCCAGAGGGATTGAGCCAGTATGTATCCGAGCTGAACAAGGACAAGAAGGAAGACCCCACTTTTCGAATGTACTCGGATCTTGGGACTGCGGGTTATACCGACATGGCCAGCATGCTCTACGGCTCGATGCCTGCCGGATACTACACTGTAGGCGAGTTTGACACCTACGGAATCAGTGGTTCCTCTGTGAGAGAGTCAATCCTTGTCGGCAAGGCTGCCTGCTATAGATGTCCAATTGCATGCGGTCGCGTCATCGAGATCAACGAGGGTAAGTATGCCACAGGGAAGTTTGCAGGCCCGGAGTATGAAGTGACCGGAACCATGGGGTCGCTGATCCTCAACAACAACTTGGAGGCCATTGCCTACGCCAACAAGCAGCTCGCGTTGCTTGGAATAGACACAATCTCCGCCGGCAATACGATAGCCCTTGCGTTCTACCTCTACAATGAGGGAAAGATCACCGAGAGAGACCTCGATGGAGTCAAGCCCGAGTGGGGAGATATCGACGCTGCGCTGACTCTAGTGGACAAGATTGCTAGGAGAGAGGGCATAGGGAATTTGATGGCAGAGGGGAGCCTACAATTCGCAGACCGATTCGGATACGCCAACCTCGCAGCTCAGGTCAACGGTCTGGAGCTTGCTCAACATGACCCGAGAGGTTTCTCAGGCCTCGCGATAACATACACGACCTCTCCCAGAGGAGCCTGTCACATGACGGCGGACATGTACAACGTCCAGATGGGACAGGAGAACCCTGCCTTCGAGATTGTCAGTGAGGATAGGTTCGCCAACGAGGCAATCATTACTGCAAGACATCAGAACTTCAGAGCCCTGACCAATTCGTGTGTCATCTGCAACTTCTATCCTGTGGATGGCAGTGAACTCCTCAGACTCCTGAATCTCGTCACGGGATGGGAGATGGAGATGGAAGAGTTCAGGCGCACCGGGGAACGCATCTTCACAATGATGCGCCTGTTCAACCTGAAGCTGGGTTATGATCCGAAGAAGGAGAAGCTACCGGACCTAATCATGAGACCTCTTGACGGCCCGACGGAAGGTCACGTTCCCGACGTGGAACAACAGCTTGACACGTGGTACGAATATCGCGATTGGGACAGGGAAACAGGAAGGCCCTCTGAGGAGAGACTGAAGATGCTCGACCTCAGTGACCATCTCTGATCCCATTACATCTTGTCAAGATTGGCGAGGACCTCTTTCAGGAGCTTGTACATCACACCCACATCAGCGATGTGAACCTTCTCGTCAGGAGTGTGGGGATTCTTGAGCCCAGGTCCGACAGACAGCATCTGCAATCCGGGGATCTTTGAACCGATGATACCACATTCCAGACCTGCATGAATGGCCTCCACCCGCACCTCTTTGCCCAAGAGCCGTTCATAGTGCTGGTGGACAAACTTGAGAAACGGGCTGTCGGGGTCTGGGTTCCAGCCGGGGTATGCGTCCTTGAGTGTCACTTCCCAGCCAGCAACCGCTGCAAGATTCTGCAATGTACCCCTGAAGGCCTCAAGCTCGTCATCTACACTGCTCCTCGTGCTCAACATCACAGTGACCCCATCATCGAGGGTCTTGACGACAGCAAGGTTGTTAGAGGTTTCCACGAGCCCGGGGACGTGAGAGGAGAATGCCAGCGGACCATGAGGAACGATGTCGACAGTGGCAATGATGTTCATTGACTCCTCATTAGAGAACACTCTGATGGACTCAGTCTTCTTCCAAGTTATCTCGATATTCGGCTCCAGCTTCTTTGAGCCACTCGTGTAATAGTCCAAGATGTGTCGAGAAACCCCTGCAATGATGCGTTCAGCATCGTCGGTCCGGTCAGAGGGCACAGCAAACTTGGCCAGGCTCTCACGAGGTATTGCATTGTGCTTGTCGCCGCCCGTCCAGTGAGCTAGGGCAACGTCCATCTCTCGCGTCAGGGAACTCAGGATCCGTGCGACTATCTTGTTGGCATTGGCACGGTGTTTGTGAATGTCCACTCCTGAGTGGCCACCAAAGAGGCCCTTCACCTCCAATACGTAGAACGTCTTGCTCTGGGCCTCATGTCTCTCCAGTGTCTTGGTGAGAGTTGTGTCGCCGCCCCCTGCGGACCCGATTGTAATGACACCGAGTGATTCAGAGTCCAGATTCATGAGAAGTCTGCTCTCGATTCCCATCTTCTCAGGTTCGAGGCCGAAGGCACCCACCAGCCCTGTCTCCTCGTCAACTGTGATGAGAAGCTCAAGCGGACCGTGCTTCACGTCCTTGTCGAAGATGAGTGCAAGACCGAGGGATACTCCGATACCGTTGTCAGCACCCAGAGTCGTGCCGTCAGCATCGACCCACTCACCATTGTCCTGGATTCGAACAGGTATCGGACTGTTGTCGAAGTCAAAGCCATCAGGTCTGTCTGTCTCACAGACCATATCCATGTGCCCCTGCAGAAGAACCGAGGGATACGACTCCATACCGGAGGTGGCAGGCACCTTCACAAGGATGTTGCCTGTGTCATCTTCAACGACCACGACATCAATGCCTTCAGACTCCGCACGTGCACGGATCCAGGTCTTGAGGACTTCCCGAATCTTCTCTTCCTTCTTCGATTCTCTCGGCGTGGCTGTGAAGACCATCTCAAAGATCTCCCAAACGAGCCGCGGCTCCAGATGTTCAAGGACCATCACCAAAAACCTCAGACTACGTGGGACAAGGGGGCCGATAAAAACTTTCGACAGTGGCAGAAACATCGACAGGTTTTTCCCTGAGTACGAGCAGACGTAGAGTCACGAATGACAGGCGGTGTCTGATGTGTTATTCGATCCAGCAATTACCCAAGCTCTGAGAGACCTCCTTCCCTGGGCAGGGGAGTTCTTCAAGTTCATCACAGCCATTGGCGGCGAACTTGTCTACATCGGAATAATCCTGATTGGATACTGGACCATCAAGAAACGAGAGGCCATCCTTGCGGCAGTCATTCTGACAGCTGCAATTCTCTCCAACTACTGGCTCAAATACATGATTGCCAATCCGAGACCGGACTCCTCCCTTTGGCTTGAGGGAGTTGATACAACGAACTACAGCACTCCGAGCGGGCACGCGCAGTATTCCGCCACGTTCTATGGATGGTTTGCTCTGAAGATTCGCACTGGGTGGATGTACGCCCTCTCCCTCATCCTTACCCTGTTGATAGGCGTGTCCAGGGTCTATCTTGGAGTCCATTATCTCGGCGACGTTCTTCTGGGCTGGGCAATCGGACTTGTCATGGTGTTCCTTCTCTACCGGTTTCAAGAGCAGATCTCTGCACTCATCGCTCGCACGGGGATAGAAACGGCAAGTGCTCTGTTTCTAGTCGTTGGCCTCGTCATGATGGCGGTCAGCACTCTCTTGCCTCCACCCCCCGGTACGAATTTCGGAGATGTGGGAGGCTTCACAATGGGACTCGCGGTGGCCATTCCCCTCGAGAGAAGGTATGTCTCATTCACTGTGGAAGCCCCAGACGGCAAAAGATGGAAACTTGCCCTCAGAGTTGTGATCGGGATGCTCCTAATCATGACACTGCTCATTGGTCTTGAGCCTCTTCTGCCATCAAGCGACCTCTGGTTGAGGGCAGTCCGATACTTCCTGGTCACTCTCACAGGGATATTCGTCTGGCCACTCATCTTCAAGATAGTGGGTCTCTGAGTGCCCTAGGTCAACATATCCTACAGACAGTAGATTCAATAGGCCAAGATACTAGTACTCAACAATAGGTGACGCAGAATGAAGAGGGGATACTCCACACCAATCCTTACACCAACCTATCCGAAACCGCCGTACCACTATGTCGACGCAAGGATATTCCTAGCATTGTTCAATCCGCCTGAGGATACAGTCAAGGATCTTCTCCCGGAGCCATTGAGACCTTCTCAGCTTCCGCTTACAGGCCTCCTGTTTGGAGAGCAGCCCTGTAAGGAGGCGGGTTCTTTCATGGAGGCAGGTCTCCTGGTCCAATGTCTGTTTGACAACCCTGAGACCGGCGAGGAGGAAGTAGGGGTTCACTTCGCTTACAACTACGTCGACACGGATGTTGCCCTCGCTGCTGGAAGAGAGATCTGGGGATACCCTCGCAAGATGGCCGACATCAGCCTTGAGATGGAAGGAAACACCATCACGGGTTCTGCGGTCAGAGACGACACCACTCTCCTCAGAGCAACGTGCCGCCTCGAGGACGAGGGAGAGTGGATAGACAGCGGTCCCAACGTCAATGTCAAGTTGGTGCCCAGTGTGACGGGGAAGGGCTATGACTTGTCAGTCATCACAGCGGCCTATCTGGAGTACACTATCAAGAACGGAAGATCCGGCGAGGTCGAAATCGAGTTCCAGAGTGGTCCGAGGGATGACTTGAGCAAGGTCAAGATGGAAACCCCAATGATTGGTCTCTACTTTGATTGTGACATCCTTGTGCCACCCGGAAAGGTGGTCGCCGAACTCAAGTCATAGATACTCTGTGGCCTCGATTCGGGACAGACGTATGCCGGCACTCTGAGAGTATCTGCTGAAGAGTCTGTAGGAGATTAAGCAGAAGACCGCCAAGGCCACATATCCGTAAAGGGGGCCGAGGAAAAGACCAAGGCCCAGTACGGAGGTAAGGCCAAGGAGGCCAATGATGTTTGGCATGAGTTGAGCTCTGAGCATGGACCACCCGCGGATGGGCATTTGTGCAGCAGATCCGCGCTGACGCATTATGTTTCGCTCTGCCCTGAAGTCACCACCGATGGCTGCTGCGTTTGCGGCGATGCCACCAGCTGCAAGTGTGATAAAGATGGCTCCGATAGTGAGGGCAGGTGCATATATCCAGAGGTACGGAACCATAGCCACTATGAGAGCGGTAGCGATACTTCCCGCCACGAGGGTGAATGGCACTGCACTGTAGACCTTTCCCTTCACGTAGTCGGTCATGTTCGCCGCTGCCAGTTGCAGATTCATCAGGTTCTTGCCCTCATACACTGTTTCGTAGCCAGCGAAGTATGTCCCGTAGGAAGCGGCAAAGACTACCACCACACCCACCACTAGAAAGGGGGTGAAGGTGCTCATGCTGGATCCACCCGCAAGTACAGGCAACATGTAGAAGACTGCAAGTCTGAGGGGACCAATGAGGTACTGTGCAAAGACCCGTCCCTCCCTTCGGATGTTCGTGATATTGTACCAAACTGAAACGTTGGTTGTCGTGTTAAGCCTTCCACCGAATAGCACACGGGGACTCCACATGGAATGAACCCTGCGGACCTCATCATTCGATGTGCGCTTCGATCCGCTGGTAAGCCACCCACTGTAGTGCGCCACCTCACTCACATGGGCATTGGTATACAGGAGCGCGGCAGACACTGCTCCGAATATCATAACAAGCAACAGGTCATTGAAATCTACAGAAGCACCGACCAGGACACCCAAGGAGATCACACTTGCGGCATAGCCAGGGCTGATTCCCGAAGAGAAACCCAATGCATCTGCAATCTGAAAGACCCAGTCGAAGATTGCGGACACATCTGGGGATGAGTATATGATGTAGTAGTAAGAAACGCTGACTAGAGTCGCCGCTGCCGTGCCGACAAACCAGCCAACTTGTTTGAGCCTGCGACGTCCGGCAAGGATTCTTGACATGAGAAGCCCCAAGAGACCGCCCAAGGACACACCCAATGTCACCAGCATCAGCATGAGAAGAACAAATGTGGGAGCTGCTAGGAGCGCAAGAGGAGCATCCGAAACCAGACCCAACCCGATGAAGATGGGGGTACCGATCACCAGCCAAATCATGGCATTGAGAAGAATGACGATCAGTGTCTTCTCAAGGAACAAAGTACGAAGTCGAATAGGCATCACCATGAGGTATTCCATTCGGTCAGAGTTGCCCACGGTGGTGGCACTAATCATTATGGAGCCGATGAAGGAGAGCAACAACAGGAAATTGAACAGGGTGGCCCCAAGGGTCAGGTCAGCAGATATGATATCCCTCACCATGTCCCATCCGATTAGTGAAACAACCCAGACGATTCCGGGGATTATTATCGCCGCGACAAGTATTGCAACCAGTGGCCTCATCAATCGTCTGAATGCGCTCTTCTTCTCGCTCCGCTTCCCCTTGACTGCCGACACTCTGAGGGACTTTGTGATGTCCTGCTTCAGCAAGATGAGAAGTTCTGAGAGTGTCAACTTACGTCACCCAAGTAGTCAGCAATGCGCTGCATATCAGGACCCCCTGTGAGCTGAAGGAATATCTGTTCGAGAGAGGTTTCCCCTTTCGCCTTTGCTCTCAGCTGATCCATGGTCCCCTCAGCCACCATCTTGCCAGAGTCGATGATTCCAATCTTGTCGCACAGGTGTTCAGCAATGGCAAGGATGTGGGTGCTCATCAGAATCGTTGCACCGCGGTCTCTCAGACCGTTCAGTATCTCTTTGATTGTGGCAGCACCCCGTGGGTCAATCCCGGCCTGCATCTCATCAAGGACCAAGACCTTGGGTCGATGGACAAGGGCGGCCACCAAGCAGGTCTTTCGTGCCATTCCTTTCGAATAAGTCTCAATGAGGTCATCACTCGCATCCTTTATGTCCAACAGGGTGAGCAGTTCGTCAATCTCCTCCTCTCTCTTGGGACCTCGTTCAACCTGCCAGATGTCCGCAACGTAGTTGATGTACTCGTATCCGGTCAGACGCTCAGGAAGGATTGGTTCCTCCGGAACATATCCCATAACTCGCTTGGCCTCAACCGTTTGAGTGACTATGTCGTACCCCATGATCTTGGCAGTGCCCTCTGAGGGCCTCAATAGACCTAAGAGCATACGCATAGTCGTCGATTTTCCAGACCCATTGGGTCCTAGTAGACCATAGATCATACCAGGGTCGACCTTAAACGTCAAGTGGTCTACTGCTGTGAAGTCGCTGAACCTTCTGGTGAGTGCTTCCGACAGAATCATTGGAACTCGAGGACGCTCTGCTCTGGAGAAGATATAACCATTCGCAACGGCGCGAACTTGTCCAAAGGATAATAAGAGAGATGTATGGACCATGACGCCGAGGTCGAATCACCGTGAAATCAGTCCAAGACCGTGTCACTGCGTCCTCAGGCAAGGAGTCACCTTCCTACGTGCGGACCAGTCTTGCTGCAG
>Ga0164311_10001598_pt1 | contig 11245 bp, 8 predicted proteins | sample GuaBasSedimGuay2_FD_121796 | JGI IMG/M metagenome (GOLD analysis project Ga0164311, IMG submission 121796) | Subseafloor sediment microbial communities from Guaymas Basin, Gulf of California, Mexico - Guay2, Core 4569-9, 9-12 cm | ecosystem: Environmental > Aquatic > Marine > Hydrothermal vents...
CCCGTAAAGAAGATATTTTATTCCTGAATTTTGAAGATGACCGTTTACTTGAATTTAATGTCTCTCATTTTCAGGAAATTCTTGATGTATATTATGCTAAATACCCCGAAAACAAAGACAGCGCTTGTTATTTTTTCTTTGACGAGATTCAGCGGATAGACCAGTGGGAAGTTTTTATCAGGCGCTTGCTTGATACTGAAAATGTACATATTTACCTTACCGGTTCATCATCAAAACTTCTGAGTACTGAAATTGCAACCGGGTTAAGGGGCCGCTCTCTGACAATAGAAATTTTCCCATTCAGCTTTGAGGAATTTTTAAGATTTCATGGCCTCTTTATTGAAAAACCCAAAACATTTGGGGCAAAAACAGTATCCATTCTCCGAAAGGCTGTAAAAACCTATTTTGAAACCGGTGGTTTCCCCGAAGTCCAGAATCTTGATCCTTACACTCGAATTGAAATATTGCAGGGATATATAGACACTGTTCTGCTTAAAGATGTCATTGAACGCCACAGGGTAGGCAATGTGACAGCCATCAAATATCTGGTCCGTAATATTATGATTTCTTCAGGCAGAAAATTCAGTGTTAATAAATTTTATAACACACTGAAAAGCATGTCGGTCAAATGCACCAAAAACAGTTTATATGAATATCTTGATCATTTGATTGACGCATTTGTGTTTTCAAGAGTCCCGATTCATACCCGATCCGAAAAAGCACGAATCCTGAATCCTGCTAAAATCTATACCATTGATACAGGTCTTTTAAATGCCATGACCTTTCGAAATTCATCAGATGCAGGTTTGCTTCTTGAAAATCTGGTATTTATGCATTTGCGCCGAGATAAGTATGATATAGAATATGTGAATACCAAAGGTGGCTATGAAACAGATTTTTTTGCCCGTCATAAAATCACAAAAGAGGTAAAACTGATTCAGGTCTGTTGGAAAATATCGGATAAAAAGATTTTTGAACGTGAACTTCGGGGGCTTGTTAAAGCAATGGAAGAGTTTTCTATCCCTTCGGGTACAATCGTAACATGGGATGATGAAATTTTGTTAAACAACAACATCAGCGTCGTTCCTGTATGGAAATGGCTTTTGTCTGAGTCCAGGACAGGATTGTCCTGAAAATGTATCTATTTACAGTATTCATTCTTTCGTTGTTTTTAACCATTGCATTGGTGCCGGTATTCAAGCGCCTGGCATTCAGTATGAATATAATGGATGTCCCGGATGAAAGAAAAGTGCATGTTGTGCCCATGCCCAAAACCGGCGGTATTTCCATTGCTGTCGGTGCGTTTGTTCCCATGCTCATATGGGTGACAAAGGATGCTTTTGTCAGTTCTGTGCTGATCGGTTCGATCATTATCGTGGTTTTCGGGATCTGGGACGATATCAGGCCCTTAAATGCAAAGCAGAAGATAGTTCCCCAGATTGCTGCAGCCTTGGTTGTGATTTTTTTTGGCGGTGTGGAGATCACCTGTCTGGGTGATCTGGCACCGGTAGGCTGGATTCTGCCCTGGTTTGTATCGGTTCCTTTGACCCTGGTGGTTATCCTTGGGGTGACCAATGCCATTAATCTTGCGGATGGGCTGGACGGGCTTGCCGGGGGCATTTCCATGCTCAGTTTTATTTTGATCGTATTTCTGGCATACCAGTATGGAAACACTCAAATTGCGATCATGGCAATCGCCATGGTGGGAGGTCTTGCAGGGTTTTTACGATTTAATACTCATCCGGCGGTCTTATTCATGGGGGATGCCGGGAGCCAGTTACTTGGTTTTTTATCCATTGTCTTTGTCATTGTCCTGACCCAGACAAATACTCCTTACAGCAGGGTTCTTGCTTTGCCGCTTATTGGATTTCCCATTCTCGATACCCTTACGGTTATGGTTGAAAGGATCATTAAAAAAAGGTCCCCGTTTTCTGCTGACAAGAATCATTTTCATCACAGGCTTCTGCGGTTCGGGCTCTTTCATACCGAAGCCGTGCTGAGTATTTACATTATCCAGGCCTGTTTTATTGCCATGGCCCTGATATTCCGTTTTTATTCCGACTGGGTTCATGTTCTGGGATTCATGGCCATCTCCTCCATGATTCTTTTATCGGTTTTTGTTGCCAGGAAAAAGAACTGGATGTTCAGGAGGGACAGCAGTTTTGATACAGTCGTTAAAAAACGCCTCAAAGTTCTAAAAGAACGAAATATTTTTATCAGGATCAGTTTCGGCGGTTTGAGATATGGCTTCCCCCTGCTCCTTGCCTTTCAGATCATGATACCCGGCCAGATTCCCTTGTATCTATCCATTATTGCCATCTGCCTGATTATTCTGATCTGCGGGAGTTATTTCTTCAATTTTATTAAGTTCAAAGAGCATGTTTTAAGGTTTGCAACTTACCTGATTGCACCTTTGCTGATTTATCTGGCAGAGAGTAATCCCGGTTCATGGATAAAAAGTTCCTGGCTTGAGATGAATAATATCGCTTTTATTGTTCTTGTTTTACTTGTTATTTCAACAATGAATTTGACCCGGCGGATACAAGGGTTCAAAATTACATCCCTTGATATCCTGGTATTTATCGTGATTTTAGTGTTCCCGAATTTACCGACGCTTCATTTGCAGGATTTCAATGCAGGAGCAACGCTGGCAAAGGCACTGGTGCTGTTTTTCAGCTTTGATGTTCTTGTCGGCGAATTAAGGGGCCAGTCCGGTTTTCTGGCAAAGCCGTCTGTCGTTATCCTGGCTATTCTGGCGGCCAGGGGTTTTATCGGCTAATTTTTAAAGTTTTAAAAAATTATGCAAACATGTTATATTATTTCTATATTTCTTTGACGAGTTAATGAGTCCAAAAAATAATATGAGGAGATATATATGCAAGTATTTACAGCAGTTGTGGAAAAATGCCCTCAGACAGGTCTTTATGTAGGCTTTGTTCCAGGTTTTTCCGGAGCCCATACCCAGGGCGAAACTTTGGACGAATTAAATAAGAATTTAAAAGAGGTTATTGAGATGTTGCTTGAAGATGGTAACCCAAAGTTGGAAAGCGAGTTCGTTGGGACACAGACAGTCATGGTAGTTTAAAATGGGTAACATTCCAGTCTTAAATGCCAAGAAAATTGCTACTATCTTGGTGCAGCTTGGATTTCAAGAAATACGCCAGCATGGCTCGCATAAGCAATTTCGACATATTGATGGACGAGGTACAACTATTCCCTTCCACTCTGGCAGGGATATTTCTCCAATTTTACTCCGAAAAATTTGTAAGGATATTGGGCTCACAGTGGAAGAATTTATTCAAAATAGATGATCTGAATAGAATCCACTGTATCCCTGTGTTTTTTTTATAAGAATATAATAAAATTGAAACGACTTTAATGCCATTGTGGCTTTGTGCGAGAATTAAAGAAAGGAGTAATAGATGAAACCGTTTTTTTGCAAACCGTTGATCTTTATTTTCATATCAGCGCTGTTGATGCTGTTTATGGGATGTTCAAGTCCTGATGAAAAAAAGCAGGCGTTTGTCGATAAAGGGAACCAATTATTTGAGCAGAAAGATTTTGTAAAAGCAAGGCTTGAATATAAGAATGCAATCCAGATTGATCCGAAATTTGCTGACGCCTATTATCTGTTAGGGAAGACTGAACTTGCGTTGAAAAATTATAAACAGGCGTATGGCGTACTGTTAAAGTCGGTGGAACTAAATCCCGACAACAATGATGCACGTATTATCCTGGGGAAAATTCTTCTGGGCGGCAAAGCTCTGGACAGGGCGGAGGAGCAGGCCGATGCTGTACTGGCAAAGGACAGCGGGAATATTGATGGTAATCTATTAAAGGCATCCGTACATTTTGTAAAAAAAGAATATGATAAAGGAGAGCAGATTCTTCAGGCTCTTTATAAATCAGGGTCGTCTTCCCCAGATATGTTTGTCATGCTGTCTTCGGTGGCAAGGCTCCGGCAGGATAAAGACCAGATGCGGGTTTATCTTAAAGAAGGGTTGGAAAAGAATCCTGATCATGTTGCCCTTATTTTAAGCCTGGCCCAGCTGGAAGCAAACGAGAAAAATTTTGGTGCTGTTGAATTAAATCTCCAAAAAGCTATCGAACTGAAACCGGATGTGATTCTTTACAAGCTCAATCTGGCCAAGGTATTTATGGCCCAGGGTAAAAAAGAATCGGCCCGGAAAATTCTGGATAAGGCCCTGGTTGAAAATGGTCAGGATGAGAAGACAAGGATCGGCATTGCAAGTTTCTGGCTGTCTGCAAAGGAAATTGAAAAAGCGGAAAATTTGATTAAGGAAGGTTTGCAGATAAGTCCGGACAGTTTCACTTACCGGTTGTTTTTAGCAGAGGTTTATGCCAAGACCCGACGGATTGATGAATCTGAAATGATCCTGCGCCAGGCCCTTGAATTAAACCCGGACCCGGCACATCCTGAGATCATCAAAACAAAGATTGCACTGGCAAAGGTATTGCTGGTTAAAGCGAATCTGACAGAGGGAGAGAAGCTTATTGATGAGGTGATAGAAAATGATCCTAAAAATGTGGATGCTCATTTTCTGAAAGGAAAACTCTATCTTTCCAGGAATGACGGAGTTAATGCCGTGTCGGAATTCAGAGTAGTGGTTGAGGACAGACCCCAGGTGGTGGAAGGGCACTTGAATCTCGCCCAGGCGCATACGCTGAATAAAGAATATGACCTGGCCGCAGATGTATTGGAAAAAGCCTATGCGAAAATGCCCAGGGCAGATGTCCTGTTAAAGGCAATGGCAAGGCTGAACATATTGAAAAAAGATATGGATGCAGCAGAAGCCAATCTCCTCATGGCTGTTGAAGCTAATCCGGAAAATCTACAGTCAGTGATTGATTTGGGTGATTTTTACCTGGTCTCAAAAAAATACAAAAAAGCGCTGGAACAGTATCAAAGCGTTATGGACAAAAAACCTGATCTGGCTCAGGGGTATCTGAAAACTGCATCGGTGTACAGGATTCAAAACGAAAATAGCAAAGCTCTGGATGAATTAAAAACCGGATATAAGAGAAATCCTGGTTCAGCCCTTATTGTGACAAGTCTTGCAAAGCTCTATATAGAGGATAAAGATTATGATTCAGCTGTCAAGCTTTGCAATGACCGCCTGGAAAAGAATAAGGAAGAGGCATTTACCTGGAATCTGCTTGGCAGTGTTTATCTTGCCCAAAAGCAGTTGGAAAAGGCACAGACAGCATTTGAAAAAGCGGTTGAAATTAAACCTGAATGGGGAAAACCTTATGACAATCTGGCCCGGATTTATCTGGCCCGGGGAGAAAAACAGACAGCAGTTCAAAAGTTTAATGCAGCCCTGGAAAAAAATCCAAAGAACAAGGCGGCATGGATGATCCTTGGGAGCATTTACGAAAAAGACAAGGACTATGAAAAAGCAGTTCAAATTTATGAACAGGCATTTGAAAAAAATCCTGGGTTGTGGGCTGCGGCCAACAATTATGCATTTATTAAATCTGAATTTTCAACATCTGAGTCTGATCTCCAGCTCGCCATGGGGTTTGCAAGAAAGGCTGAGAGGCTCAATCCCAATGCCGGTGTGGTTTTAGATACTCTGGGGTGGCTTCAATTTAAGATGGGCAATATGGATGAAGCCTATGTCAATGTCCGCAAAGCCATTGACCAGCACCCGGACAATGATATGCTCAATTACCACATGGGAGTGATCCTGGACAAGCAGGGGAAAACCAAAGAAGCTAAATTATACCTTGAAAAATCCCTGGTTTCTGATAATGACTTCTTAGGCATTGAAACCGCAAAGAAACTTTTGAATAAATATAATACCAGTAACTAGTGTTGGGAGGCTTATGAAACAAAAACTTATCATTCTGACAGCTGCTCTATTTTTGTTTGCAGCAGCAGTATCCGGCGCATATGCCGGGGAGTACAGAATCGGGCCCGGTGATGTCCTGGATATTTCCGTATGGAAGAATCCGGATTTAACAAAACAGCTGGCGGTTCTTCCGGACGGCATGATTCATTTTCCTTTGGTCAAGGAGCTGAAGGTGGGGGGGATTACTGTTAATGAGTTGGAAAAGATGTTGGTAACCCAACTTAAAAAATATGTACCTGAGCCTGATCTTTTCATCAGTGTTGTCCAGGTAAACAGCATGATGATCTATGTGGTGGGGAAGGTTAATCATCCGGGACGGTTTTCAATCAACACAAATATTGATGTGCTGCACGCTCTGGCCGTGGCAGGGGGGCTCAATCCCTTTGCTAAAGAAAAGGAGATTGGTATTTTCAGAAAGAGGGACGGAGAAACAATCAGTTTTAATTTTAATTATGATGAGGTTTCACAAGGGTTAAACCTCGAACAGAACATCATGCTGGAACGTGGTGATGTGATTGTGGTCCGATAGGAGATGCCATGACAAGATCAGCGTTTAGTTTTCCTGCAGCCATCCTTTTGTGCGTAGTCCTGTCAGTGCCGGTATTTGCAGAACCCGGTAAAATAGTGCCGTTTGTTTCCGTCAAACAGGAGTATTCGGATAATATCCTTTTCAGCAGCAGCAATGAAGTGGAAGACTCTATCACAACCGGAACAGTCGGTCTGGTCTATCTTTATGATAGCGAGAGAGTTGATGCAAGGCTGGATGGCCGCCTGTATCACCTGTTTTACCGGGACAATAACCAGCTGGACTCAACCGATGGATCTGCATTCGCTAACTGGGATTACCAGGTTACCGAAAGAATCGGTGTCGGTGCTGCAGCAGACTATAGAAATGATTCCAGGCCGGATGAGGATTTGAATACAACCGGTCTGCTTCTTCCAGGTGACATAGAAGCGGCAAATTTTTCGGTTTCATCAAACTATATGTTTTCTGAAGCCACAAGGGGTGAGGCTACTCTTAAATACGGATTAAATGAAATAGAAGAAATTAATACGGATGAGAGTAACGATGGCATAAGGCTGGATCTGGCCTTTTCAAAAAATCTATCCAAAGTATTTGAAAACACTACAGGGTTGTTCAATTTTAGTTATTTTCATTATAATGCTGACTATGAAACAACCCGGAATATTCCGGGGCCCACGACCCGGACGACTTATCAGAATTTTGCTTCCGATGTGGCACAGATGTATGCGGGTTTTTCGCGGGATATTACTGAACTTTACAACTTCTATCTCCAGGTGGGTGCAAGTTATACAAAAACAACTGAAGGAACAAGAATAAAATCAACCGGTGCAAGTACTGGTGATGTAACGCTTGCCGACCAGAACGATTCAAACTGGGGCGGAGTGCTTTTAGCAGGATTAAACTATGACGGTCTTTATTATGATGTCGGCTTGTCCATATCCCAGGATATGAGGGGAGGTCTGGGTACAAACGGCGTTGTTCAGCGGTCAGCCGTCTCTCTGGGGATTGATAGAAAGTTTTCAGACGGGTTCTGGGTGACATTTGATACATCCTGTTACCTGAATCAGAATGAGCGGCAGACCCAGGTAGACCTGGACGATCTGACTTTCAATATCCAGCCCGGTTTCAGGTATGAGTTTTTAGAGACGTTCACGCTTACCGGACTTTACCGATTCACATCTATCGATGACAGGGAACGTGACACTACAACTGAAAGAAACATGGTATATCTTGTGATTCGAAAAGATTTTGACCTATAACCATTGTCGAGGAAAATGAATGGAAGAAAACGTATTATCACCAAGCGATTATATTAAAATACTAAAAAGAAGGATCTGGTCTCTGATTATCCCGTTCATGATGATTGTGATCATTGCCGGGGCTGTGGCTTTGCTTTTGCCCCCGGTCTATAAATCAACCTCCACCATTCTGATCGAACAGCGTGAAATCCCGGCCGAATATGTAACATCCAGTATGACAACGTTTGCAGAACAGCGTATTCAGAGCATCAACCAGCGGGTGTTGACGTCTTCCCGGCTCCTTGAGCTGATCAACCAGTTTGAGCTTTATACGGATCTGAAAAAGAAAAAAACAATCGATGAAATTATCGCAAAGATGCGGGAGGATGTTATCCTTGAACCGGTGAATGTCGAAGTTGCTGATAGAAAATCCGGCAGGACGGCAACCGCAACCATCGCTTTTACGCTCTCATATGAAGGCAAAGATGCCCAGAAGGTTCAGCGCGTTGCCAATACCATCACTTCTCTTTTTCTTAAAGAGGATTTAAAGGTCAGAAAGGATCAGGCATCCAGTACTTCTGAGTTCCTGCAGTCTGAAACAGAAAGAATCAGGGAAAAAGTAGCAGAATATGAGAAATTGCTTGCTGAGTTTAAGCAGCAGAATGCAAATTCTCTTCCGGAAGTGTTTCAGGTAAATATGCAGACCCTGGACAATATCCAGCGCAATATTGACCGAACAAAGGAAAACCTTCGCGCTTTAAAGGAAAAAGAAAGTGAGTTAAGAGAACAGCTGGCCAACACACCAATGGATCTTGAGTCAACCCTTCCGCAAAGAGACCTCAAAGAAGATGATGAGCGGCGGCTTGAAGCTTTGAAGATGGAACTGATTAATTTGAAAACCAAGTTTTCTGATCTCTATCCGGATGTAAAAAAACTTAAGCAGGAAATAGTAGAGCTGACTCAAAAAGTTGAACAGTCCAAAAAAGAAAAAGAAGCTGAAAAAGAAAGTAAGAAGGACGAAGCCTTTAAAAATCCTGCCTATGTTACCCTTTCTTCGCGTCTTGCCGGTATCAGATCTGATGTTGGATCCGTAAAGAACAATCTAAAGGATCTTGCGAAAGAAGCAACTGTTTACAAGGCAAGGCTTGTGGCAACACCAGGGGTTGAAGAAAAATACAATGCCCTTTTAACCGAAAGAAATTTTTTAAATGCCAAACATGCCGATCTGCAGGGTAAAATGATGGAAGCCCATGTGGCTGAGGAGCTTGAGTCAAAACAAAAAGGTGAACGATTCTCCCTTGTTGAATCAGCCCGTCTGCCTGAAAAGCCGTATAAGCCCAACAGGCTTGCCATTATTTTAATTGGTATTGTTTTAGGGATTGGTGCCGGGGTAGGGTTTGCTTCAATAGTTGAATTTTCAGATACGTCGTTCAGAGATGGCGAGACCCTTGCCAGAGCAACCGGATTTCCGGTTCTGACGGAAGTTCCCAATATTATTACCAGAGAAGACAGAACAAAAAGAACGATCAAACGACTGGTGATTTTTGTTACCATTGCAGTGATTATTGTGGTCAGCATCTTTTTGTTTGATACCTATGTTATGGATCTGGATGTACTCTGGGCTAAAATTATGCGCAGAATTTCATAAATAGTACAGGAGAGTAAAAACAAATGAAATTAAGAAAAGCTCTTGATAAGGCCAGAAATACAAGGAATACCGAAGTTGAGGAGATTCCCGCACAGACCTTGCCGGAACAGGCTGGAAATGGCTGGGCCGCACCCAGATATACGGATTCGATTGAGTATATGATGGATCCTGACAGTGTGGAAAAAAATCGTGTTGTCAGTATGAATCCTGATGCGAATGAAATCGAGCGGTACAAGATTTTAAGGACACGGATTCACCAGCAGGCCAGGAACCGGAAGATGAACACCATCATGATTACAAGTCCCAATAGAAATGAGGGGAAGACGGTAACGGCAATAAACATGGGATTTACCTTTGCCAGAGACCTGAAACAGACGGTTCTACTGGTTGACTGTGATTTTAGAGGCCAGGATATCCATAATTATCTGGGGATTGACAGTAAATTCAGTCTTATCGATTATTTTCTTGATGATACGCCGTTAAATGAACTCATTATATGGCCGGGAATCGAAAAATTGACCCTGATTTCCGGTGACCGGACGGTTTACGATTCTTCTGAGCTGTTATCGTCTGATATGATGGAAAAGCTGGTTCGTGAAATGGGGGACAGATATGATGACCGATATGTTTTTTTTGATTGTGCGCCTATATTAGAACGGGCAGAGGCCATTTCCATGGCACCCATGATGGATGGAATCATCATGGTGGTTGAAGCCGGAAGTACATCAAAAAAAGATGTTCAAAAAGCGGTTTCTCTGCTCCCCAAAGATAAGTTCCTTGGATTTGTCCTCAACAAGCAGGAATAGTCGATGTATAAAGAATTCTATGGCTTTAAGGAAAAACCATTTAATCTGGTTCCCAATCCGTCTTACCTTTTTTTAAGTACCAAGCATGCCAATGCATTGAGCTTTCTTGAGTACGGCCTGACGGAAAAGGTGGGGTTTGTCATGCTGACCGGAGAGATCGGTATTGGAAAGACAACCATTGTCCGCTACCTTTTAAACCAGATTGAATCGGACATGGATGTGGCGGTTATTTTCAATACCAATGTGCTTTCTGATGACTTGATTAATTTGATATTGAGTGAATTTGAAATTGAGTACGATGATACCATCACCAAAGCCAAGGCGTTGACATTGCTCTATGAGTTTCTCATAGAAAAATATTCAAAGGGTAGAAAAGTTCTTCTGATCATTGATGAGGCCCAGAATCTTTCCGAAAATGTTCTGGAGGAAATTCGGATGCTTTCAAACCTCCAGACAGACGAAGAAATGCTGTTACAGATCATGATCGTGGGACAGCCGGAACTCCGGGACAAAATAAATGATCCCAGGCTTGAGCAGTTTGCCCAGAGAATTGCCGTCAGTTATCATCTGTCTGCCATGACACTTGAAGAAACAGAAGAGTATATCGACTACAGGCTTGAAAAAGCCGGCGGAAAGCCTGATCTTTTTTTTTCAGATGCCGTAAAAAAAATATATGAGATATCCACGGGAATTCCCAGGACGATTAACCTTTTGTGCGATGCATCGCTTGTCTATGGCTATGCCGATGAAAAACAAAAAATAGATTCCGGCACGGTGGATCAGGTTGTCCAGGACAAGGGCGGAATGGGTGTTTTTACCAAAAACAGACTCAAGCCGCAGGACCTGGAACAGATCGATCCATCGTCAGCACTGCACAAAACTTCACCAGGCAACTTAATTAAGAGACTTATTCGTGTGGAAAATAATTTTTCCCAGCTAAAGGCGTTATACCACACCTATTCCAAAGAAATTGAATCCAGAGCGCAATTTTGCAGAGAGGAAATGCTATCAGAACTGAAAACTTCATTGAGCCGGGAAAGAAAAAACAATGAAAAGCTGGCACTCGAACATGGGAGACTTCAGGAGAGGTATCGTCTGCTCTTAAGAAAATTTAGAAGATAAAATTTAAAATAATAACGGGTCTATAAAAG
>Ga0164311_10001600_pt1 | contig 11240 bp, 9 predicted proteins | sample GuaBasSedimGuay2_FD_121796 | JGI IMG/M metagenome (GOLD analysis project Ga0164311, IMG submission 121796) | Subseafloor sediment microbial communities from Guaymas Basin, Gulf of California, Mexico - Guay2, Core 4569-9, 9-12 cm | ecosystem: Environmental > Aquatic > Marine > Hydrothermal vents...
AGAACAGTATTAATCATTGTCGATTTACAAAACGATTATTTCAAAGGTGGTAAATGGGAGTTAGAGGGTACTGAAGCTGCAGCTGTAAAAGCAGCAATGTTACTTAATACTTTTCGGGACAAAGGACTGCCTGTAGTGCATGTTCGCCATGAGTTTCCAACCATCGACGCCCCATTTTTTGCACCTAATACTGAGGGTGCAAAAGCACATTCATCAGTACAAGAGCGAGAAGATGAGCCAGTGGTAATTAAACATCAAATAAATAGTTTTAGAGATACCAATCTGAAAGATATTCTTGATGAATTAGCTGTTGATAACATATTAATCTGTGGTGCCATGAGCCATATGTGTATTGATGCGGTTACACGTGCAGCTAATGATTTTGGTTATATTTGTTCTATTGCACATGATGCCTGTGCAACACTGGAATTAGAGTTTAACGGTGTTACTGTCCCGGCTATCCACGTACACGCTGCTTTTATGGCTGCACTTGGTTTTGCTTATGCAAATGTGGCATCGGCGGATGAACTTTTGGCTGAAATTAGTCAGAAGCCATAGGATTCACATAACAAAACAGTATCAAAAAAAGAAATACACAGGTTGCAGGCAGGCAATTTACAATAAAGGTCACATGGGGGGGCAATGTTGAAGTGCTTTCAGGAGCAACCCAAATGTAATAACTGGTAATGGAATGTGTGTTTGAGGACAGTGATATATACAAAAGTGGGTTAATGGGGCGGGGCCTTTATGTCTTTCCGTCACGAGATTTGACGATAGCCTAGTTGTTGGCCGATAAACCAGCATCTATTGCAGGATACTCACGTGCCATTACGACCTCGGGTCTATTTGAGGAATAATTTAGAACGCACATGTGCACCGGAGTTTCTTATATAAATCGTAAACAGACGCATTCGTAAAACAAACTGGAACTCACGGACTTTCTGAAGGATGCGAATTATTGTTACTACTTTATGGTAGTGTAGCCGTATTTAGTTATCCTCATGATTTAGGAGAAAGTCGGTATGAAAAAATTCCTCCTCGAGAATCCTACTATTACTTTTGGCTTGGGTTTGCCGCTGTTACTCGTTGTATCATTCCTGCTGATTTCAGGGATCCCCAGCCTTCTAGTCACATCGCCGCAATACGATGTGCTTTACGCGACTGAGTACTACAATTACCAGAATGGTGTACAGATATCGGTCATAGACCAGAAGGTTCAGGTTATCTACCAAGACAGTTTGCAGGGTAGGCAGAAACCGCGCCTCTGGCGTTACGACCCAAAAACTGGGGCAGTGAAGGAGATTACTATCGTACTACCTCCCAGCCGGAATACAGCTGGAAAAATGAAAGTTACTCCCGAGGACGCTCCAAAAACGACGCTGATCAATATTCCTGATCTAGAAGGTGTGACTATTGATTCGTCTAGTATTGCACCGGATGGATATGAATTCAGCGTAGGAAGGGATCGTTATTCGAGGAATGTATTCGGTGGTCTGTTTTATTCCTCACGCTATCGATATGAAGCTGTACTGACGAAAAATGGACGCAGCATTCGCCTGCCTAATGCCTCTGGACGATACTACAGCCATAACACTCACTTCATCGGCTGGGTAATGTCACCATGATTTCACTATTGGTCTTCATTGTCATTTTATTGTTAATTGGCGGGGGCGTATGGGGCTGGCCTCTGATCGCTGGAGCTCTTGGTGTATCAAGCGTAATCGATAAGCCCGGCGCACTAAAGAATATAACGCAACTGATGAACACCTACGATATCACGGCCACCGAAGTTGAAACCACCTTTCATGAGCAGGCTACTAGCAGTTCTGTACCCACCCGGCGTAGCAAAGGTGATATCGCCAAGACACTCTTTATTTATCTTGGCGCGATTTTTATTCTCGCAGGCATCAGTACCTATATCGGTATGTTCTGGGATAGCATGGGCAGTGCAATGCGGATTTTCGTAACGCTTGGGGTTGGCTACGTTCTTCTCATTATATTAGTTTCCGCTCTGCATGAAAAAAAATATCCAAGGCTCATTCTGCCACTTACGCTCGCCTGCGTGTTTATGACGACCAGTGGCTGGTTCGTACTTATTGACGAGGTGTTCCCGCGCAGCAATGACTGGCATACTGTCGTGCTTTCTGTATTCGGCATGATGGCCCTGCAGTTGGGCGTGCTCTTTGGTAAATATCGGCTCACAGTGTTGGCATTCACATCACTCTTTTTTGTGTATGGATTTTTACATGTTGGCCTCGATATGCTCGGCGTCTCGATAACGTATATCGCCATTGTTCTTGGCACCTCATTATTCCTAGTGGGCACTGCACTTGCAAAGACGTCTCACCGTGTACTGGTAGAACCTGCTTTGTTGATTGGGACCTGCTGGCTAAACAGTGGTCTTTTTGATCTCGTAGCAGATTTCACTGCCTTCAACTGGGCAAGTCTGATCATAGGTGTGTCTGTGATGTTAACTGCTTACGGTTTCCAAAAGTCGGTACGGTACCCACGTTTGTCAGGTCTTGGCTATTTCATTGGTTCTGTCATGGCCTATAGTGGTTTGTTCGACCTTGTGCAGAACACGTCCTTTGAGCTCCTTTATCTTGCAGTGACAGCGTCAATTCTTTATGCTTGTGTGGTGTTACAAAGCCGGGTTCTGCTGTTGACCACTGTCATTGCGATGCTCTCCTTCATCGGATATTACTCTGCAGAGCATTTCGCAAATTCATTGGGCTGGCCGATCACGCTCGTCCTGATGGGTACTGCTTTCCTAGGTGTCGGTACGCTCGCTATTAAGGTAAAGCAGAAAATCTAACTCGATTCAAATAATTAAAGAGACCAGCATCGTATTTTTCTTGAATTGATTCTCAACTTCCATTCCAATAAGCCATAGAATTTTTGAATTTCTGTTCCACGGGTTTGCTATTCATACATTAAAAGGTATCAAGGCTGCGTGGCAGAGTGGTTATGCAGCGGACTGCAACTCCATTAACACTGGTTCGATTCCGACCGCATCTCCATATTCTTTATATACCCATATCCTTCATTTAGGTTACAGTATCTTTAATCACCTTTTCTAAAGCTGAAAATTATTAGAATAGTGATTGAGCACTAAACAGCGAGTAAAGTGGGTTTTGATATGAATGATGAACAGCAAGATGGCCTATTGCTCCGAGTTTCTGACCGACGTAGCTCATCTCGTCGAACGGGTAAACCAAAAGCGGTCACTCACGATGATGTTAGGAAGTTACGGAAATTGGATGAGGATGCCGAGGTTCAACTCAGAACGAACGATCGTCGTCAGCACGACCGTCGAACTTCAAGTCCCAAATTACTAAATGACGATGAAATAATGACTCTACGTAAGAAATAAAGTTTTTCACCCATTTAGGTTGGCCCTGTTGATAAGCTAAATTCACAACGTAATTTTTCTTGTTTTAACGTTGCCGTTATCGCATCGGCTTGTTTTACCTGATGCTTATTCAGCTCTCCATTAGTTATGAGATAGTTTTTAAGCGCTTCAAATCTAAATACTTGACCTCTCCCATTAAACTCAGTATTAATAGTTTGAATTAATAGATATGGATGAGCATTCCAATTAGTTTGAATGTTCAGTTAATCAGGGATTTGTGTGAATAAGCTACTAGAATACATAAAGAATTTACCTTTTTGGCACTTTATAGCTCTGTTTGTGATTCTTGCAATCATAATTGCCGAAATACTTACTGTCATACAAAGTTATATCCTGTTTGGAGAATTACGCACAGAATTGTTAATCATAGGCTTTTTTACTCCTGCTATTGATGCCTTTGTTATTTTTTTTATTACAGCACTGGTGCTCATGCAATTGAAGGATAAAGAGAGCAAACTGGAATTGTCATCACAAGATTTTCTTGAAAGTGAGCAGAAATATAAAACGTTATTTGAGAAATCAGCAGATGCATTTTTATTGTTGGATGGAGATAGATTTATTGACTGTAATCTTGCAACGGTAAAAATGATGGGCTATAAAAATAAAGAGGAATTGTTGAGCGTTCACCCATCTCAACTATCACCAGATTTGCAATCGGATGGTCAAAAATCACTTGAAAAAGCGAATGAGATGATAGCAATCGCTTTTGAACAAGGCAGTCACCGTTTTGAATGGAACCATAAGCGACGTAATGGTGATGTGTTTCCTGTTGAGGTGCTGCTTACGGCAGTTCCTTTTGGGAAAAAGGAATTGCTTCATGTGGTGTGGCGAGATATTACCGAACGTAAGAAACAGGAAGACCGGCTTGAATATATCGCGAATTATGATGTACTAACGCAATTACCAAACCGCGCCTTATTTACCGACCGTTTTAAGCAAGCTGTTGCTCATACTAATCGTAATCAATTGTTACTAGCTGTTTGTTTTTTAGATTTAGATGATTTCAAACCTGTCAATGACAACTATGGCCATGATATAGGCGATCAATTATTGATTGAAGTATCAGGACGTATTAAAGCTGAGATCAGGGAAGAGGATACTGTTTCACGTCAGGGTGGCGATGAATTTGCTTTGTTGCTTGGTGAAATCACATCTCTTTCAGCGGGGGAGCAATTACTGAAACGAGTCCACCATTCACTTGCTCGGCCTTATATTATCAATGGCTATCCCCATGAAATTAGCGCATCTAGTGGTATGACATTTTATCCATTAGATGAGGGTGATATAGATACTTTGATGCGACATGCTGATCAGGCAATGTATCAAGCAAAATTAGCAGGTAAGAACCGCTATCATTTATTTAATGTTGAGGACGATCAACACGTAATTAACCAGCAGGCTCTATTACACGAAATTGAACAAGCCGTAATGAATAAAGAGTTTCAGTTGTATTACCAACCTAAAGTTAATATGAAAACGGGTAAGGTGTTTGGTGTTGAAGCTTTGATTCGTTGGATACATCCTGAGAAAGGATTAATACCACCTTTAGATTTCTTACCTCTGATAGATGGTACAGACCTAGAAATACAAATAGGTGGTTGGGTTATTAATGAGGCAACGACACAACTTGATAATTGGAACAAACAGGGAGTTGAACTTGAGGTCAGCATCAATATATCTTCTCACCATATACAGTCAGCTGCTTTTTTCGACCAACTTAATGATGCCTTAGATAGGCATCCATCAGTAAATTCACAAGATTTACAATTAGAAATATTAGAAAGTAGTACCCTCGGAGATATTAATGCGATTAGTGGAATTATCAAAAGTTGCCAAAATGTTTTAGGTGTTAAAGTGGCTTTAGATGATTTTGGAACTGGGTATTCCTCTCTAACCCACATGAGGAATCTGTCAGCTGATGTTATTAAAATAGATCAAACATTTGTGCGAGATTTGTTAGACGATCCAAATGACTACAGTATTATTGATGGCATTATTAGTTTGGCTGGTGCTTTCAATCGCGAAGTCATAGCTGAGGGTGTTGAATCTACGGCACATGGTATCGCTCTTCTTCTTATGGGGTGTAGGGAAGCGCAAGGTTATGGTATCTCTCCTCCTATATCCGTTGCTGACCTTTCAATATGGCTTACAAATTACATCCCAAACCAAGAATGGATCAATTTTTGTAAAAAAGAACGTACGGTGCAAGAAGAGAAAATAATATTACTCCAATTAACAACTGAACATTGGTTCAAAAATATCACTAAGGTGATATTGACAATGGAAGATAGTGGGTTTGGGGAATACCTTATTAAATGCCATCTTGGTGAATGGATTGAGCGTTTTCAACGAGAAGGCATTTTTAGTGGGCTATGGCTTGAGAAGCTTCAGCAAGCACATGATGACTTGTATCAATTGGCAAGTAAACTTGTTAAGCAACATCAGGATGGAGATGTTGATACAGCAAGAACTGGACTTGATGGGCTTGAAATAAATTTTGAAAAAGTGAATAAAGTTTTAGAGCAGTATCAAGCGTAATAGCTAGCTATACTAGAATAGGTGATATTGGTACTGATAAATTGGGTGATAGTCACTATTGAACAGAGCATCTTTAATAGATATTTGGTATCAGCATAAGGACAAAGTTATGATAAAAATAATTTTCACTGTTTGGGATGCTGGGGATGTCTGAACTTGTTAACCGAGCCATTCGATTTGCAACAGAAGCCCACGAGCGTATTGATCATCTTCGTAAATACAGCAATTTGTCCTATACAGTCCACTTGGAACAGGTCGCAAAGATTACTGCATCGATCACAGATGACGAGGAAATGATTTCTGCTGCATGGCTGCATGATGTTGTCGAAGATACACCAGCAACACTTGAGGATATTGAACGTGAATTTGGTTCTTCAGTTGCTATTCTGGTTCGTGAACTGACAGATATCAGCAAACCAAGTGATGGTAATCGAGCAGAGAGAAAATCGATCGATAAGGGGCATTTGGCACAAGCATCTGGGCGTGCACAAACTATCAAGTTAGCTGACCTCATCGATAACTGTAAGGATATTACTAAACATGATCCACGTTTCGCCCGAGTTTACGTAAATGAAATGGAGGCCTTACTTAGGGTGCTAGTTAATGCTGACGAAGGACTTATGAGCCGGGCTCGCCGAACAATGGAAAAGAGTGTTTTGCAGCTTGGAAAAGTACAGGTAGATACGGATAATTTTGATACTGTATCTGTTCAGGAGATAGTCTTCGAGTCACACTTCAAACGACAGTATAATGATATATTTAGTGCTAAGGATATTGCCGAGCCTTTGCTTTCGTTTGATGCTAAAACACAGGCTGAGAAAATAAGAGGAACCTTCAAAGACCAGTATCAACAAGTAGCAACAGTGCTGGTTGATGGTAAAGTGACGGGCTTCACAACTTTATCCCTGTTGGATGAGAGTGATACTTTCGATATACCTAAGCGTGTTTTTTCCTCCGATCAGGTGCTGTCAGGTGATGCTGGACTTGCAGAGGTGATCCATGTCTTAACACGACATGATTATTGTTTCGTCCGTTTATTAGGACAGGTTCATGGTGTAATCAGTCGTGATGATATCAATAAACCATATGTACGTATGTGGTTGTTTGGCATTATTACGTTGACAGAACTACGTATAACGGAGCTGATTAAAGCTCACTTCGATGATGATGAATGGCAAAATCTGATTCCGGAAGCCAGATTAAAATTAGCTGAGAACTTGCAGCGGGAGAGGAAAAATCTCAATCAGCATTGTGAACTGATTGATTGTCTACAACTTGCTGACAAAGGACTGTTGCTTATCAAAGATGCTGAATTGCTTACCAGAACCGGATTTAGTTCGAAGAATGCGGCTAAAAAAGTACTTAAACAGTTTCAGTCACTGCGTAACAATCTAGCCCATGCCCAAGATATATCAACTTATGATTGGGCTCAGATAGCACGACTCTCGATAAGGATGCTTGAGTAGAACACTACACAAGACTCGTAAAGCTTATAGAGAGTGATAATTGTGAAGAGAAATTGAGCAGTTCGCTTTGATTCAATCTCTTTTAATTGGTGAAAGTTCTATGGTTGAGGATTATCAGTAATTATTACTTCATCACCAGCACTCCATATTCTGTAATGTACTTCAACGCCATCTGGCACATACACCACAACGGGCAAACGGCTGTTGTAGTGAATAAGGTAGGGCTCTCCACCTAGCGTGATGAAACGATCTGCCTTGGGTGTATTCGGATCAACAGCCATCAGTGTACCTGCCATAGGTCCTAATTTACCGACAATATAGCGGGAATATCCCCAGCCCTTGATTGTTTCCCTCTCAATGCTACCACTGAAGAAATATCTGTTCGCATGATCAATTTTGACAGTTTTACCAACAATGATCTCCAGTTTAAAAGCAGATTCGTCATCCTGTTTTGGAAGTTGAATGATATTCCGGATCATCCCTTCCTCAGCAGGTGGAAAGGCATTCATATTATCTGCTGCGTGGATCGGATGCGAGATAGTGAGCAGTAATCCAAGTGTAAATAAAACTATATTTTTCATGTGTTCTCCTTTTGCAAAATATTATCTGTCTAAGGTAGGTATTTACCATGAGTAATACTGATAAGTTCGGCACTATGTGGTAACAGTTTGTTCCAATCTTCATTAAAAGAGAAACACACAAGTGTGGCAGGACGAACGGGTTCGCTAGTATCTACATCATTCACATTCTGATCAGAGGCAAGATGATGAATCATCATTTCTATAGAAGGATTATGCCCTATTAATAGCACTCGTCTGCAATGGGATGGACATGTCTTCACCACATTAAATATATCAGAGACATCAGCATTATAAATTTGATGATTGAACTTTATATCATCCTTTGAAATGCCAAGCTGCTGACAAACTATCTCAGCAGTTACTTGTGCACGCTTGGCTGGAGAACAAAGTACATAATCGGGTACTTTCTGGTGTTGTTTGAGCCAGATACCAATTTCTTCTACATGTTGTTTGCCCTTATCGGTTACATCACGATCAAAGTCACTAACCATTGTTTCCCATGACGATTTTCCATGTCTGAGTAGCATCAATTCACAAGAATCTATCATATGTTTTTCTTCCTAAGTTTTGGCATCAAACGGATATAGTTAAATTACATAGTATCTTCAGATTGCTTGCTGTTTGAAAGTAGGAAATTACTACTCAAACCTCTTTCCACAATGTTTCATGAATTTACTGTACCACTGCAAGAGAAATAACTGGTAGAGAAGATTACGTTAAGTAAGCTGACAAACCTACGCTAAATTATAATTGTTGTTGTGCTTGTTGAATTGGAGCCTGTGCCAGTAACCATGCAATGATGAGAAACAGTAGCATGCTTATTAAGATGCTTTGAAAGTGCACCCCTAGATCTAATGAAAATCCTAATAGAGCAGGAGTGATGCCGGTGGAAAATACCAGAAAAGCAGACTTAAGCGAACGTACCCGACCTAGATGTTGTTTGCCCCACAGACTGACCAGCAGGCTATCCCCAACTGCAGTTGACATGCTCATTGCTATACCAGCTCCCAACATCAGTACCCAAATACCGAGACTGCCGCCTATTAAAGCTGCAGTTAATAATGCTACTGCATAAGGTAATAAATATAAACGTGCTAATAAGCTAACTCCAAGTTCATCTATCCAGCGTCCTCCCAGCAAGGCAATGGGGAAGCGAATTAGCCCCATTGTCGTGAGTGCAAGGGCATAGGTAGAGGTATTAGCACCGAGATCGTGGGTTAATTGAGCCTGAAAAATAAAAATACCTGTCAGTGTCATTGGTAGAACCAACAACATTGGAATAAGTAACCAGAAACGTAGTTCTCTCATCGGATTGAGACTATGGATATGCTGATTATTGGCATCTTTTTTTTCTTGTGGTGCATCAGGCCAATCAACAAAGATAAACAGATAGAGCCAAAGTATGATTAAAAAGACCAAAATGCACCACCAGACTTGTTGCCAGCTCAACCAGAGGAGCAATAGGGCTGTTAGAGAGGGGAGAATAATTTCACCGGATGGCATTGCCAGACTGATAATGCCCAGTGCCCGCCCACGATTAATCGTAAACTCTCGGGCAGTCAGAGTGCTACCTAGATGAGTCATCAAACCCTGTCCAGATAAACGCAGTAGCCCTAACCCGAGGATTCCGAGTATCCACCAAGGAGACAGGGTAAGCAGTAATAATCCTATAGTTAATGCACCCAATACAAACAGGGCATATTGTCTCGGTGGAACCCAGTCAATTTTTGGGCCAAAATGTATGACTAAAAAACCACCAGCAATGGTAATTATTGCATAGATATTGCCAAACTCACTGGCAGAGAGATTTAGGTGCTGGCTGATTGGAACTTGAAATAACCCGATAAAAAAACTTTGTCCTAAATTGCCAGTAAATACTGCTAGAAATACTATTGCTAGCAAACCAGAGTGATGACGTAGCAAGCCAAGATAGTTTTGTGGAGTGTTTGAATTCATATTCGTATTATGAGCTTTATAATTTTGGCAAATCAACCTATATCATTCCATATAATAGTGCTAGGCAAGAAACCAGTGCTTTGTGATAATATATAAGGGTTTAATAATATTGGTGGAGATGAGATGGAAATATATCACCTCAAACCTGATGAGATTCAGGACTTTGCAACAAATATTGAGCATGCTAAGCGTGATCATGTTCATAGGTTAAATCTTTTCAATGAACAACTCATTTTCAATACAATAAATGAGGCAAAGTTTCACGACCCTACTGTGTGTTCATTTGGTCAATGGTATGCTTCGATTCCAAATACAACGTTGAAAGAAAATGTTGTTGAACATATCCATATCCTCCATGACAAACTTCATAATCAAGCATCTCTGCTGTTAAATAAAAAAATTAACAACGATTCATTCACTGCTCATTCATATCAAAAATTTATTGATCTTCAGGAACAATTTATCAGCGAATTAGATGCTTTATATCGTTCTGTCATTTCAACAAAAAATGGGATTGATTATTTAACAAAATTGCCAAACAGAGAGTTATCACAACTTATCTTAGAAAAAGATCATGCAATGTTTGAAAGAAATAATGGTGATTATTGTATCGCACTTGTAGATATAGACCTTTTTAAAAAGGTGAATGACACATATGGTCATCTTGCAGGCGATAGAGTCTTACAATTAATATCAAACATATTTTCGGCACACTTAAGAAAATATGATTCAGTTTGTAGATATGGTGGAGAAGAGTTCATTTTTACTTTACCTGATACAGATATTGTTGAAGCTGAAAATATTATGAACAGACTTCGCTTAGTCATTCAGAATCATTTTATCCCTATTAATAGGGAAGAAAACATCAGTGTTACGTGTTCATTTGGATTATCAAAATTTACTATAGGCGAATCACTTGAGACCACTATAGATAAAGCTGATAATGCATTGTATTTAGCAAAAGAAAATGGGCGAAATCAGGTAAAAATAAATAATAAATAAACTGAATCTTAACAACTTTAACTTAATTTAAAATAAGGATAATTATTAATGAATAAACTGTTACTTACACTACTTGTTAGCTTAGCTTTCTCTTTGCCAGCTTATGCAAAGAAGGCAGATAAAGGAAATGCTGGTGGTGCTCGGGCTGAGCATGCCAGTGACTCAGGACTAGAACATGGCAAGGCATGGGCAGGAAGCAAAGAAGAATACGAAGGCAATAATAAAGACAAAGACAAAGACAAAGACAAAGACAAAGACAAAGACAAAGACAAAGACAAAGACAAA
>Ga0164311_10001603_pt1 | contig 11236 bp, 5 predicted proteins | sample GuaBasSedimGuay2_FD_121796 | JGI IMG/M metagenome (GOLD analysis project Ga0164311, IMG submission 121796) | Subseafloor sediment microbial communities from Guaymas Basin, Gulf of California, Mexico - Guay2, Core 4569-9, 9-12 cm | ecosystem: Environmental > Aquatic > Marine > Hydrothermal vents...
AAGAAATTCAGCCGTCTCGGCAGCTTCTTCAGCAACAGGAATGTCCGAAGTGCCGGCTGTAAGAATGGCAACTTTACCTGTTTTCTCTTCCTTCTCTTTTTCCCCTTCCTTTCTCACAACTACGGTTCTTCCTTTTCTGTTAACTCTACTCTCTAGGTCAGAAAATTCTCTTCGTATAGCTTTTATGTGTTCTTCGCTCGCTCTTGTAACCAGAACCTTCTCAACTCCTTTCAAGTATTCCCGGATTATTTCAACTACTTCTTCTGGCTCCTTGCTTTCAGCAAAAATAGCTTCCGGCTTTCCAGCTCTAGCGAATCTTTCACGGTCTATCCTTGCGAAATCTTCAAGCTTTCGTCTCTTCATGGTACTCTTGGATTGACTTTATCGTCATTTTTGCATTCCTTATTGCCTCTATACCCCTCACCGCCGCTATCGCTCCCGAAACCGTTGTGATATACGGAACATTGTAATCCACTGCTGCTCTCCTTATAAGGTAGCCCTCAGTTTTACCCCTCTTTCCACTGGGGGTATTTATTATTAGGTTGACATCCCTGTTAATTATCGCATCGACTATGTTCGGTCTGCCCTGACTAACCTTGTTAATGATCTCCGCCGGAATGCCGTTTGATCTTAGAAACTCAGCCGTTCCGTTGGTTGCTATGATTCTAAACCCGAGCTCGTGCAGTCTTCTTGCTACCGGTAAAATCTTCTTTCTGTCGGCTTTTTTCACGCTTATGAACACAGTTCCTTCGATAGGCAGCCGCATGCCTGCAGCTAACTCCGCTTTGTAGTAAGCAACGCCAAAATCGTAATCTATTCCCATAACTTCTCCCGTAGATTTCATTTCTGGGCCTAGCACCGGATCGACTCCAGGCAACTTGATGAACGGGAAGACTGCCTCTTTTACCGCCACATGCTCCAAGTTCAGCCTTTCCTTAACACCAAGTTCCCTCAGCTTTTTACCCATCATGAGCTTTGCAGCGATCTTCGCTAAAGGCAGGCCAGTAGCTTTGCTGACGAAAGGAACAGTTCTGCTAGCCCTGGGATTTGCTTCAAGCACGTAAACCACGTTATCCTTTACGGCATACTGTATGTTGATCAGCCCGACGACCTTAAGCTCAAGGGCCATTCTCCTCGTATAGTCCACGATTTTATCGATTATTTCCTGGCAAAGAGATACAGGCGGCAAAACGCACGCTGAGTCGCCGCTGTGAACACCAGCCTCTTCTATGTGCTCCATTATTCCTCCAATGACAACCTCCTCCCCATCGCAGAGAGCATCGACTTCAACTTCTATAGCATCCTCGAGGAACTTGTCTATCAGTATGGGCTTCTCTGGACTGACCTCGATAGCCTCGCTTATGTAGTGTTCGAGCGTTTCCTCATCGTATACTATCTCCATCGCTCTACCGCCAAGAACGTAGCTTGGCCTTACGAGAACAGGATAGCCTATTTTTGCGGCAACTTCCTTTGCTTCCTCTATGCTGAAGGCTATGCCGTTTTCCGGTTGCGGAATTCCAAGCCTTCTGCAGAGTTCAGCAAACCTCTCCCTATCCTCCGCTATATCTATGGACTCTACCGACGTCCCGAGAATCCTCGCTCCACTGTCCTCAAGCTGCTTTGATATGTTTAGCGGTGTTTGTCCACCGAACTGCACGATAACGCCTACTGGCTTCTCGTTTTCATATATGTTCATAACGTCCTCATGCGTTATCGGTTCGAAGTAGAGTCTGTCGGAGGTATCGTAGTCCGTTGATACGGTTTCTGGATTGTTGTTGACCATTATCGTTTCGTATCCATCCTCTTTCAGACTGAATACAGCATGACAGCAGCAGTAGTCGAATTCTATTCCCTGTCCTATGCGGTTCGGCCCACCGCCAAGAATCATCACCTTTTTTCTTTCTGTTGGCTTTGCGTCGTTTTCCTCCTCGTACGTTGAGTAGTAGTATGGAGTTTTTGCTTCAAATTCAGCGGCACAAGTATCAACCATCTTGAAAACGGCTGAAATTCCAGCCTTCTTTCTCCTCCTCCTGACTTCAATTTCGCTGACACCGAAGATCTTTGCGAGCTGCACATCAGAAAAGCCGAGCTTCTTAGCTCTCTTTATTACATCATCCGGCACTTCCTCAATTGAGAGCTTTAATGCTAACTCCTTCAGCTCCTTCTCCATTTCAACGATGTTCTTTATTTTCTCAATAAACCAGGGGTCTATCTTCGTTAGCTCGTATATCTCCTCAACGCTGAAGCCCTTTTGTAAAGCATAGCGTATGTAGAATACTCTTTCCGCATTTGGATAGCGGAGCTTGCTGACTATTTCTTCCCTCGTAACTTCCCTATCCTTACCATCGCTGCCAAGCCCGTAGCGGCCGATTTCTAAGCTTCTCAAAGCTTTTTGCAATGCTTCCTCAAACGTTCTGCCGATTGCCATAACTTCCCCAACACTCTTCATCTGGCTGCCTAAGACTGAATTTGCCATCGGGAACTTGTCAAAGGCGAAGCGTGGGATTTTAACGACAACGTAATCTATGGTTGGCTCAAAACTTGCAGGTGTTTCCTTCGTTATGTCGTTTGGTATCTCGTCAAGCGTATAGCCAACGGCTAGCTTAGCAGCGATTTTAGCAATTGGGAAGCCTGTAGCTTTTGAAGCTAGAGCGGAAGACCTGCTAACTCTGGGATTCATCTCTATTGCGACAAAACGATCGGTTGTGGGGTGTACTGCAAACTGTATGTTGCTTCCTCCAGTTTCGACACCTATCTCCCTTATTATCGCTATTGCCGCATCCCTCAAGCGTTGGTATTCAACATCACTGAGGGTTTGAGCAGGAGCTACGGTTATGCTATCCCCCGTATGCACACCCATCGGATCGAAGTTCTCGATTGAGCAGATTATCACGACGTTATCTGCCAGATCTCTCATTACTTCGAGTTCAAACTCCTTCCAGCCTATAACACCCTCTTCGATGAGAACCTGGTTTATCATGGACATTTCCAAGCCATGAGCAGCTATTTCCTTCAGCTCCTCTCTGTTATAGGCTATTCCGCCCCCCGTCCCTCCAAGTGTAAAAGCTGGCCTTACAATAACGGGGTAGCCTATTTCGTCCGCTATTGCTAAAGCCTCGCTTACATCGTTTGCTATATCGCTTTTTGGCACATCAAGGCCTATGCGATGCATGCACTCCTTGAAGAGCTCTCTGTTCTCAGCTTTCTTTATGGCATCGAGCTTTGCTCCTATCAACTCAACTTCATATTTGTCGAGTACACCCATCTCGCCGAGCTGCACAGCCAAATTTAAAGCTGTCTGGCCACCGAGCGTTGGAAGCAAAGCGTCTGGAGTTTCCCTCTCTATAATCTTTGCAACAACATCGGCAGTTAGCGGTTCAATGTAGGTTCTGTCCGCCATCTCTGGATCCGTCATGATTGTCGCGGGATTCGAGTTTACAAGGACGACTTCATAGCCTTCTTCGCGCAAGGCCTTACAGGCTTGGCTACCGGAATAATCGAATTCTGCAGCTTGCCCTATGACTATCGGGCCAGAACCTATGACCATGATTTTTTTAATATCTTCCCTTTTCGGCATCTTTCACCCCTAATACTCGGCGATCATCTTAACAAAGCGGTCAAAGAAGAAGTACGTGTCGTGCGGGCCGGGAGACGCTTCGGGATGGTACTGAACGCATATCAACGGCCAATCCTTATGCCTTAAACCTTCAACCGTATAATCGTTCAGGTTTACCTGCGTAACCTCCATGTCCTTTGGCAGGGTTTTTGCGTCAACCGCAAACCCGTGATTCTGGCTTGAAATGAAAACTCTCCCAGTTTCAAAATCCTTCACTGGCTGATTTGCTCCTCTATGCCCGAACTTAAGTTTGAACGTCTTTGCACCCATTGCCAAGCCAATAAGCTGGTGTCCGAGGCATATTCCTGCCATTGGAAGCTTGCCAGCGAGCTTTTTTATAGTTTCAATCGTTGGTTTGACCCTTGCGGGATCACCGGGCCCGTTGGAAACAAATACTCCGTCGGGATCCATTTCGAGAATTTTCTCTGCAGAGTAATCGTAGGGAACGAGTGTGATGTTTACGTTTCTTTTTAAGAGCTGTCTCGCTATGCTAAGCTTTATTCCGCAGTCGATGAGCACAACTTCATACTTCCCCTTCTCAGCTTCCAACCTCTTCGGCTTATCAATACAAACCTTGTTTACGAGATCGAGTTCTGTAATTGACGGCTGTTCTACTGCTCTTTTGAGGAGTTTTTCTTTTTCATAATCGCCGACTGCAAGAACTGCCTTCATCGCTCCGTATATCCTCGTCTTCTTTGTAAGCATGCGCGTATCTATTCCCTCGATACCCGGAACTCCGTATTCTTTTAACAGTTCATCAACGCTAAGCTGACTTCTCCAGTTGCTGGGCTTTTTGCAGAGCTCTCTAACAACAAAACCCTCAACCTTAACTCCATCGCTCTCAAAGTCTTCCCTGCAAACTCCGTAATTGCCTATAAGCGGATAGGTCATCATGAGTATCTGCCCAGCATAGCTTGGATCCGTTAAAGCTTCGACGTAGCCCGTCATAGAAGTGTTGAAAACTAGCTCTCCCTCGGCAACACCCTCACTCCCAAATCCGAAACCCTCAACAAACGTTCCATCTTCAATTGCCAGGGCAGCTTTTACTTTTTCTTTCATTCTGACACCTGCTCTTTCAACTTTTTCACGACTTCTTTAAGGCTCTCAACTTCGAAAAATCTGATGCCTGTCAGCTCGTTGCAGCACGCCATGTACATCTCCGAAACCGTTCGCTTTAACTCTTCTGGAAGCTTAGGAGGTACGCCAACTTTCTCCCTCCATCTGGGTTGTCCCTTTAAAGCTTTAATTTTCTCATACCACTCCGTTTTTCTGTAGTAATGCCTCAAAACCTCCTTGCTTATCTCGATACCTTCAAAGCTGAAGCGGCACTCGTCGGGAGTGCCTACGGCATCAACTACCATTAGCCTCCTGTCTTCATCGAAAGCAAATTCTAGCTTACCATCTTCATTCACAATTCCAATCCTTGAAACTTCCCTAGATATTATCTCGTTTACGCGCATTGCAATGGATTTTAGCTCTTCAATCTCCTCTTCATTCAATCCAGATATTTCCATAGCCTCACTCCAGCTTATGTAGCGATCCTCGCTTTCAAGCTTCGTGCTCGCTTCTATGACGGGCTTTTCCAGTTTTTGCCCAGGTTTGGGCATCTCCTTTAACCCGAGTTGCTCGGGGGTAATAATTCCTTCCTCAAGCCTTCTGAAAATGCTGGAGCCCTCAGGTAAAACGTTGCGGTAGACAACTTCGAGTGGTATCAGGTAATTTGCCCTTTCAGCTACAATCGGGCTGTAGTCATAGCCGTTTTTCTTTGTGGGCTTTAAAACCCTCACAAGTTCGATTTGCATCACATTGCCCGGTTTTTCAAGTTCGTCGAGTCTTTTAACCCTGCCATTTTCGACAACACCGATGTAGTGGTTTGCAATCCCTTCCTCTTCAAGCCTTTCGAAGAAGTATGCGGAAATCATACAGAGGGCCTTGCCTTTGTAATCGATTTTGTCGGGCATTTCACCATAGTCGAAGACAGAATAGCGATCGGAGAAAATGAATCGCCCAACGCCTAGCTCCTTTTCAGGCTTCTTTAAAACCACCAAATCCTTCACACTGCCCATCCTGCTGCCTCTGGCAGTGGGGTGTTAATAAACTTTTTTCGTGCTTTTAAAGTGTTTAAAAAAGAACCGAAGGCAAATTTACCAGAATGCATCAAGGGTCTTTTGCTCCCTACCCTTTATCTGCGACTCGTTATAACCAAACCGCTCAAGTATGCGCATTACAACTGGGATTACCTGGTTGTCAATGTAGTAGTCCTTGTCAAGCTTGTAGCGGTTGCCATCAACATCCACGATGCTATCGCCATCGAAGTCCTCTATCAAATCCGATGGAAAAGCTCTATCCCCAATACTGCCTGCTCCCTTTAAAATTACGAAACCGACTTTCGAACCAATTGTATAAACTATTCCCTTCTTCGCTGCCTTCATTGCAGCCTTAACATGTGCTTGAACACTCTCGTACTTCGAAGGTTTCCTCGTGAGCCCCTTGTATATTATATAGTCCTCTATTGGCACCTTTCCACCCTTTATTTCTTCGATCACCTTTCTGACGTAGTTTACTGCCTTTTCCGGATTGCGATCCTTTAGTATTATCTCGATGACGTTCCTCTGCACACGTTTCGCAAGTTCGCACCAATCACCCCTCCTGACTTCGAGTCCCTTAACGATGATTCTGCCGTCCGCTGTTAAACCTGCGTACCTCTTCTTTTCAACGAAGAATATAGCATTGTAGTATTCGTCTATCTCTATCTGTATAGGCATTTCTTCTCTTAGCTTCCCTATAAGCTTTTTAACCTCTTTCTTCAGTTCTTCGAGATTTAGCCCGCTCTTCTTCACGAATATGCTGTCCGTGTCACCGTACAGAACTTCCAAGCCCAACTCCCCAGCTATTCTTGCGGACTTCTTTATGAAGTGCCTTCCCCACGCAGTCGTTGCTTCAGCGCACTCCCTACAATACCATCTTGCTAAACTCCAGCCGGTATAGCCGTAGAACGAGTTCGTTAAGACCTTGAGCGTGGCTTGCTTAATGTCAAGCAATCTATATTCGTTGCTCTCCCTATCGAGCTTCTTCATTATTTTCTTTATCTCCCTGCGCTTCTCTATCAACATGCGCAGAATTCTCTTGAAGAAGCCGTCTGGCTCTTTTCTGAACTTATGCCCAACTTCTGGGGCTATATTACAGTCTTCACACTTGCCCAACACCAGTGTGTCGGGACTTATGTTGAACGAGATCATTATGGACGGATACATCGAATTGTGCGTTAGAATGCCGTTTGCGAAGTAGTAGGGTTCTCCTTCAAGCGTTAAATCGTAGACTTTTCCCCTGTAATGGCTTGTGGAAACTTTGATGTCTTCTGTGTTGTAGAATCCACCACTTATCTTGAACGTCTTTTCTTCGAGAATTCTTTTAATTTTTTCAGACTTGTCGTTGCTGATCGCTCCAACGAGCGTTGCAAACTTTACTATGTCGTCTCTTTTTGCTATTTCGATTATGCACATTGATTTATTGCCTTTAAGCTCGTGCCAGCTGTACCCTATGCCCAGCTTGTCCAGCAACTCAGCAACGATTTTCAGTTTGTCTCTGCTTTTCGTGTTGAAAACGATAGTTCTTCTAGCGAGGTTTACGGATCCGTCTCCCTCGAAGAAACCCCTAAGCACACTTCTTGCGTCGAGTTCTTCGATTTCGTCTAATAACTTTGCGACGTGGTGATATATCTCCTTTTTAGCTGTTGAGAGAGTGATTCCATTTTTATGTTTTATTTCGTGTAGCTCGACGTTCCAGAGTTTCTTGAAAATGTACTTTATTCTCTCTTTAAACTCTTTTTCGTTTGAGTTTATGCTTATCTCCACTCTGTGCTGATGTGAAATCCTCTCTTTACTGCTCTTATCGAAGTACTTTGCGCCCCTCTTTAATAAACCTTCAGCCAAAAGTATTCCTGCGAGTTCTCCTTTCAGGATATCTTCGCTGTTGATATTGTTCTTCTCAATTTCTGACACTTCGTCGAAGATTTTACATCTGATAACCTTCCCGTTTACCTTTCCCTGCGCTATCGCAATGGCAACCTTATCCTTTACGAAATTCTGGTTGCAATTTCTCTTGAAAATTGGTATTTTATGATTTGGAGTGCATTTAAGCCCGTTTACGTCTATCAGAATACCATCGTAATCGTAAACCCATACTTTCTTAACCCTGTGCCAGCCGTTCTTCCCTAAAACGTAATCGCCTTCTTTGACCTCGCTTATTCTAATCTTCCCTTTTCCTTTAACAGTGACGATTGTATCTTCGGGATGACATGCAAAGTCGAGGCAGATTACGTTTTCATGCAAACCTCTCGCAGGTTCAAGGACGAAGGCTCCTTCATAACTCTCTCCAATTTCTCTTGGATTTGGAGCAAGCTCACTAAGCCTGTAAGCTTCGCTCATGAGCAGCCATTCCACCTGCTTGCCTCTTCCACATCTCGTAACATCATCGAGGGGAATGCGAATCATCCTTGAAAGCTCGTAGTGCATCGGCAATAGCTCCTCAGCTATAAAGTACGTGTTAAGAATGTCCTGCCTTGCATACTTCAAAACAGCTTCTCTATCACCCCTCGTCCAGTGCTTGTAGATGTCCTTCGCTTCTATGTCTGCAAGTTCCACCTTCGTGCCAAGGTACTCTGCAACGTTTTCGAGCTTCTTTATCTTGACATCTATGCTCCTCATCGCTATGTCATAGAGATCGACGTTCAATCTGCCGGCAATCTTTGGTCTTCCTCCCCTTATTACTAAGTTACTTCTATCTCTGCCTATATCAAGCTTTACACCGAGTTTTTCCGCTCTCTTCTTTATGTACGGCCAGTCGAAGTTATCTTGGTTGTATCCTACGATTATGTCAGGATCGATCTCCTTTATGTATTTCACGAACTTCCTTATAACCTCTCTTTCGTTACCGTTTATTATGTCCTCGAAGTCGCCAGATTTTACAGAAATAACGATTATCGGGTCTTTTTCTGGATCGGGCATGCCTATAGCTGAGAGCATTTCGCAATCAAAGGCGAGAGTCGTTAACTCGGGATAGTCCTCTTTAGGCCTTCTTTCAACCGCTTTAATCTCATAGCTCCTAAGCATGTCGTTTCTTTCAATGCCTTCTATAACTACGCCATCCATGCATGCCAAATCCTTATCAATCAGGTAGCGGTAGGCGAAGGGTATGTCCGCTTCTCTAACCTCCAAAAGTTCTCCAACAGCTTCACGAAGCTTCGGGACGTGCTGAGGATGTTTTGCATAGATCTTGAAGACCTCAACTTCTTTACCGAGGTTTTTTGCAACGGTTTCCTCTACTCCAGCGGGAGAGATTACCTCTTTTCTCTTCTGTATTTTTATACTCATTATATCTTCAGCCGTCACACCTTCCTCCTTTAGGGCATAGAAGTACGGCTGAAAAGAGCGATCATAGGCTACAAAGATACCTCTATCGTCCTTACACCACAGTCTGATTACGGCTTTTCCATTTTCTGTTACATAATCCGCATCGAGCAACCAGCCTTCAACTACAGCCATCTCTCAATCATTGCGGTAAGTTCTTAAAAAGGTATCCGCTTTAAGTAATGCGTGTCTGGTTGTTGAATCGATTGAAATCCCAGGTTCTAATGAGCGCAACACTTGAAATTGCATTATTTATCCACCTACTGACCACTCAGCCACTTAATCCCCTCAACTCTACAAACTCCTCAGCGTATAAACCTAGAAACTCTTGAACGATAAATCCTGAAAAACTATTTAAATAGTGAGGCAAACGAGCAGCGATGTTCCGAAAGATACTCGTTGCAAACAGAGGTGAAATTGCAGTAAGAATTATGCGTGCTTGTAAGGAATTGGACATCTCTACGGTGGCTATTTACAGCACTGCTGACAAGAAATCGTTCCATCGTGTTTACGCTGATGAAGCTTACTGGATAGGGAAGCCGGAGCCGAAGGACAGCTACCTCAACATAGACAAGATAATAGAAGTTGCAAAGAGGGCGGAATGCGAAGCAATACACCCTGGATACGGCTTTCTTGCTGAGAATGCCGAATTCGCTAAGCGATGTGAAGAAGAGGGCATCAAGTTCATTGGCCCCCCATCGAGTGTTATAGAGGCCATGGGCTCCAAGCTCAATGCAAGAAAACTGATGGGCGAAGCAGGTGTGCCTGTCGTACCTGGTAGCCCTGAACTTAGGAGCCTAGATGATGCATATAAGTGGGCCGACAGAGTAGGTTATCCCGTAGCAATCAAAGCTTCAGGCGGTGGAGGAGGTATTGGCATATCCATAGCGTGGAATGAGGATGAATTAGAGGCTGCATATCATCGCTCTAAAACGCTTGGTGAGAAGTACTTTAAAGATCCGGCAGTTTACATCGAGAAGTACATGCCAAAGCCCCGTCACATTGAATTTCAAATTCTCGCCGATGAACATGGCGGAGTTATCCATCTCGGCGAAAGAGAGTGTAGCATTCAGCGTAGGCACCAGAAGGTCATAGAGGAAGCTCCATCTCCTGTGGTTGACGAAGAAACGAGAGAAAGAGTTGGCAAGCTTGCAGTAAAGGGTGCAAAACACATCAAATATACAAATGCAGGTACGATGGAATTTCTCTACTACGATGGCGAGTTCTACTTCCTCGAAATGAATACACGTATTCAAGTGGAGCATCCGATAACGGAGCTGGTTACGGGAATTGACATTGTGAAGTACCAGATTAGGATCGCGTACGGCGAAGAGCTCCGTCACGACCAGGAAGATATAGAGCTTCGGGGGCATGCGATCGAGTGCAGAATTTACGCTGAAGATCCAATCACGTTCATGCCAAAAACTGGCAAAATAGTCCACTACCGCAGTCCAGGTGGAATAGGCGTAAGGGTTGATAGCGGCATCCATATGGGCTGTGAGATAACACCCTACTACGACCCGATGATATCCAAGCTCTCAGTTTGGGGCAACGATAGAATGGAAGCGATTCAAAGGATGCGGAGAGCGTTGCACGGTTACATAATAGACGGCGTCGAAACAAACATACCATTCCACATGGCTGTGATGTACAACGAAGCCTTCGTGAGGGGCGAGACGCACACGAATTTCATCGAGGAGCAGAACATTAAGGAGTACATTAAGAAGATAACAGAGGAGCTCCAGCCGCTGAAGAAGAAGCTCGCAGAAATCTTCTGGGAGGAGGAGCTGACCAAGGAAGAAGTCATCGCCGCAACAATAGCTGCGCTCTGCCATGCGAAGACTGCTGTTTAGTCAAGTGTTAATGTTCAAAATTTCGGACTTGAGGAGTGGTGGGGCAGCAGCAAATGCCACAATTCCGGCAATTAGCTTAATCTTCATCTTGCTCCTTGTGTCCTTTAGTAAAATCTTGAAGTGAGTGAGAAGTCATAGGTTACAAAGTATGAGATGTAAGGTATGAAAATACTCAACGTTCCAAATCTATTTATATAAATTGTACAAAGTCAAGGTATGAACCTGGGCTCGAATTTAATACTTATAGGACTAGCAGTTGTCGTAATTCTCTTTCTGCTGTCTGCCATAAGGGTTGTTAAGGAGTACGAAAGGGGCGTAATATTCAGGCTTGGCAGGCTTGTTGGGGCGAGAGGACCGGG
>Ga0164311_10001605_pt1 | contig 11225 bp, 15 predicted proteins | sample GuaBasSedimGuay2_FD_121796 | JGI IMG/M metagenome (GOLD analysis project Ga0164311, IMG submission 121796) | Subseafloor sediment microbial communities from Guaymas Basin, Gulf of California, Mexico - Guay2, Core 4569-9, 9-12 cm | ecosystem: Environmental > Aquatic > Marine > Hydrothermal vents...
ATCTGAGGGAGCCGATGATGTGAAGGCATTAGGATGACACTATAGCGGCGGTCGTCTAGCCTGGACTAGGACTCCGGCCCCCCGAGCCGGTGATCCCGGGTTCAAATCCCGGCCGCCGCACCACTTCACAATCTTCACCTTTTAACCTTTTTATAGCATCCTTTAGCGCATTTTCACACTTTTGACAAATTTAAACCCAATTCCTTGGCCTCTCTAACTACTTCAGGATCCAGGTAAAGCACCACGTTCTTTTTTCTACCTTTCTTCAAATGATTCCCTTGATTCCAAAGGGAAACAAATGTTTAAGAATTTCGCAACTAAAGCCCGCGACTTGAGAATAGAGAGGATGGGTATATTTTTTAGTTATAGAAAATATAGGGAAAGGAAATGGCTTTAGAGGCAGGAGAGAAAATGGCTGATGCCCTTTTTCATTCAAGGGAGGGATTGCTCCTATTTACTCTAAGAATTCCCAAAGCTCTTATTTACCTTTCCTTGATATTTGGATTTTTTCTCTTAATAGTAGAAGGGATAGCGAGAATTGGGGGAATCTGCGTTTTAGGAATCTTAATGATAGTTTTCTCTCTATTTTTAGCTTTGATGCCAGGAGGGGTATTGAGGAAAGAGCAGGTATTGGAAAGCTGGAGCATCTTGATAGAAGGAGGATGCGGTAAAGCTGAATCTATATTCGAGAATACGAGAAGCTTTTTTGGAAAAGAGTAAAGTTGAAAGCATAGAAGTTGAAAGATAGAAAATGGCTCCAGGATTGATAAGGGGGATTTTAGGAGTTGAGAGGAAGTTTTTGGTTGTCAAGGTAAGGGAGGGAGGTTGAATCTCTATCAGATCTTCATAGGGGCTAGAGATTATGGTGAGAACTTGGATTTTTCTTGGTATTTAACCTATAGGCCTTCTGTAATAGATGCTCTCATTTGCTTAATCACTCTCGGGATAATCAGTAGGATGAGAACTCCAGAAGAACTCGATCTTTTTGACCTCCAAGATCTAACAGCTTATGCTACAAATTGCCATCACTCGCTTTTAAAGGCAGTTGAAAATTTGATGCTCAGTTTGAATCAAGATCCATCTAAAATAGACAGAAAAACTAGAGGATTTCTGGGGATCTCATAATGGAATTTCTCAAGAAACTGTTTGGAAGAAAGGAGCAAGAAAAAAGGAAGAAGGGGATAGTGAAATCTCCCTCGAAAGATTTTGAAGAAGATGTTTTGAATCTGGGCTGGCACTATTCTGAGAATAAAAGAGAGTGGCAGATAGCAAAGATAAGGGAGAAAGATAGGACTGTCCACTTTTATATTGTTGGAGCTTCTGGAACTGGGAAATCGAAGTTTCTAGAGCTCTTAATAAGGCAGGATATAGAAAAAGGGAATGGATTTGGGGTTATAGATCCTCGTGGTGACTTAATAGAAGATATAAAGGGTTATTTGGCATTAGCTTTGCCTAAAGAAGAATTGGAAGAAAAGGTTTTGCTTATTGATCCTACTGATGAAAAATATACTGTCGTCTTCAATCCATTAGAGAAAATTGAAGGAGTATCTCCAGCTGAAATTGTTGCTGAATTGGTTGAGGCTTTCAAGAAGACCTGGCGCGACTCTTGGGGGCTAGGATGGAAGATTTATTGAGGAATACTTTCATAGCATTGATCGAAGCCGGCCTAACGCTAGCTGATCTTCCGAGATTTCTAATAGATGAGGACTTCAGGGATAATGTCTTGGAAGGCGTTAGCCATCCAATTTGCAAGAGGTATTTTCAAAGATTCAATAGCTTACCTCAAAGGACTAGGCAAGAGTGGATGGAACCTACGCTAAATAAGGTGAATGCTTTCCTATCAGATGATAGAATCAGGGAGATGCTCTCATTCAAGGAATCTTCGTTCAGTTTAAGGGAGATAATGGATGATAGAAAGATAATTTTAATCAAGCTAGATAGGGGGCTTAAAGAGAATGGGGATTTAATAGGTTCTCTTCTAATGACGAAGATAAGGATGGCAGCTTTCTCAAGGTCAGATATACCGAGAGAAAGGAGAATTCCATTCTATCTTTATATAGATGAATTCCAAAGCTTCGCAACAAGAGAATTCATAGATACTCTAAGTGAAGCTAGAAAATATGGACTTTCTTTGATAATGGCTCACCAAAATCTATCCCAGCTTCCGAGAGATTTACAAGACTCCATTCTAACTAATTGTGGAATTCAGTGCTACTTTAAAGTTTGTAGAAGAAATGCTGAGATTTTGGCAAAGGAAGCATTTGAAGTTACTGGAACAGAAGTTAAGGCAGTTAGGCTATCACCATACTATTTTGACTATAACTTCTACTCTTATCAAGAAGAGTGGGAAAAATACATTCAGCTGTTAGAGAATCTCCCAAATAGATTTTTCAATTGCAAAGCACAAGATAGAGGGTGGAAGAGTATTGCTCCATACAGCAGAAGTCCGCCCAGCCCATGAAGAATTTGGGATAGATAAAGAGGAGTTTGAAAAGAGAATGGAGGGAATTATTTTTGGAAAGAAGTATTTGAGGGAAAGAAAGCCAAAAGCGAAGGCAAAGGTAGAAAAGAAGATATTGAGAGAGGAGGAGAGACCTAGGAATTTAGAGGAAATAATTGCCACATTATCTCCTTTTGAGAAAGCGATACTCTGGGCTATTGGAACGGGAAACTATCATGCTTCAGATATCTATGAAGTGGCAAACAAAAATTGAAAGAATGGGGATGCTCAACGAGGCATTACAGAGATTTCAAGAAGAAGTTTTACGAGTTTGCAAAGTTACTTCCAGAGGGAAAGGGGTTAATCGAGTTCACAAAACTTGGAAGAAGTTTTTGCTACTGGCTATCTGAATGGGGAGAAATAGCCTTTGCAGAGAAGTTTGGAATGCCATCTGACAGAGCAATAAATGAGCTAGCTGGAGGAGGTAAAACATCAAAGGCAATAGCTTTAGAAGTGATCAAAGAGTGGCTTGAACCTCAAGGCTACAAGGTAAAAATAGAAGAAGAAATAAAAACGAATCTAACTGAAAGCCATAGAGGCTACACAGATTTAGTAGCTGAGAAAGACGGCGAAGTTTTAAGAATAGAGATTGAACATAGAAGCCCAAAAGAACAAATTGAGATAAATATAAAGAAAAATTTAATTTATTCAGATACTTTATATATAATAACGAGTGGAGAAATGGTAAAGAGAAAAGTGATTCAAGTGGCGTTAAGAGTCTTGTTCAGATTGAGAAAAAAGAAAGAGCGAGAATATAAGGTTAGGATAGCGAGTATAGAAGAGTTAAAGAGAAATAATTTTAAAAAGTGGTTTGAGGTGAAATAGTTGACACAAAAGGGAAGTTGTGGTAGTATGAGTAAGGTGTTTGTGAAGTTTTTACACGAAATAAAAGAGCCGAAAGTTTCAGACCTTGGCGGGAAGGGCTACTCACTGGCTGTCCTTATGAATAATGGATTTAATGTTCCAAAAGGATTTGTCATAGTTTCTGATGCTTTCTTTGAGTATTTGAGAAAAAACTATCTAAAAGAAAAAATAGAAAAGCTAGCAAATGAAATTACTGAGGAAAATTTCCTAAAGAGAAGTCAAGAACTCAAAGACCTTATATTAAGTGGAACTATGCCTGAAAGTATAGTTTCATCAGTGAAAGATAGCTTGAACAAGTTAAGCGCCGATTACGTTTCTATTAGATCCTCAGCCGTAAGCGAAGATAGTCTAAAAGCATCTTTTGCAGGATTACACGATGCGTTTTTGAATGTAAAGGCAGATTTAGATTTGGTTTTGGAGAATGTGAAGAAATGTTGGGCATCTTTATTTAACGAGAGGGCGGTAATTTACCGCATCAAGAAGGGACTTCCTCATTTAGAGGGAATGGCAGTAATAGTTCAAGAAATGATACCAGCTGAAGTCTCTGGCATCGCATTCACAGTCCATCCTATTAATGAAAGATTTATATTAATTGAAGCATCATATGGCATCGGGGATATGATCGTGGGCGGTAGGGTGGAACCTGACGATTACAGTGTTGATAGAGAAACTTTAGAGATAATAGAAAGAAAAATTGGAAGAAAAGATAAAATGAGCACTCTTGAAAGTAGGGAGGTTAAAATTGTAGATATTAAAGAGGAGCTAGCCAAAAAACAAGCCTTATCCGATGATAAAGTAAAAGAAATTGCCCAGGCTTCTCTAAAGATTGAGGAAATATTTAAATCCCCTCAAGATATTGAATGGTGCATTTCAGATAATAAATTATGGTTACTTCAATCAAGAGCAATAACATGGTGGGAAAAATGAAAAATAAGAGAATAGGGTTTTTAAATTTAGGAATTGACGTAGAAAAAATTAAAAAATTAAGAAAATATTCCCAAGATGGTATTGAAATAGATTATCCTGAATTTCCAACAAGATTGGCGTCTTTGATCTCTATCATGAAGGAGACAGAATGCGAAGTAGAGGTCTTTGATTTGATAATTGATTACTGGTTAAGAGGAGACTCCCAGAATCTGGAAGGAAATATGCTTTCTTCTCTTAAAGATTTTTCCCCTGATGTCGTTTTTATATACCAACAAGACTATAGTTTGCGTGAAATCAAACGCTTAGCGCTTATACTGAAACGTGCCAAGCACTCTGGGATAAATACCCGGTGGATATTAGTATGCCCTCGACTTACTAAGAAAACTGCCCATCTTCTGTTAAACAAGTTAAGGGGAAAAGTACCTTCGCTATTATATGGGGAGATCGAATCTACATTTTTAGCAATTAAAGAGAATCTACAGATGAAAAACCTAAAAGAGTTCAGTAATATGATATACATCAACAACGGGAAAATTCACGTAAACGATATTCAACATTTAACTAACGATATGATTAATAAAATGCCCTTACCTGATTTCAAGAGCCTAAAGATTAAAAGGTATCTAAAAATTAACAATCATATAAGTGTTGCTTTCAGTAGAGGTTGTCGCTTTCATTGTAAACATTGTCCCACAGCCGAGATATATGGAAATATGTGGAGAAATCTTAAAATAGAGAACATACGTAAGTTATTGGAAAGAATAAAAATCTTAAAAACTGTATGTTCTGTCACAGATCACGATCCCCTCTACAATCTGAAATGGTTTACAGAAGTTTGCATGTTGTTCAAAGAATTGAGTATTCCTTGGATTTGTAGACTGCGGGCAGATCTTGTAAATGAGAAAATAATTAACAATTTAGCAATTTCAGGATGTAGAAGAATTGTTTTTGGTGCAGATATACTCTATGATTATAATCCTTCTTTAGCGAGACATTTAGGAAAGGTAATAACTTTAAGGACTTTGGAAAAAGTATGCTATCTCTGTAGAGAAAATGAAGTAGAAGTTAGTCTATATTTAATCCCCGAATTTTATCCTGATCAAAAGTCTATTTTAGAGGTCATAAATCGATGTAAGCCATCTTCAATAATTCTGAGTCCTCTACGAAATTACAACATAATTCCTGAAGATGATCCAATTACTTCAGGAAAGCTCGACCAACTTATCCATTATATAAAAGAGACTAATAATTTAGAGATAGGTATATGCACAGGTTTAGGTGAAGGAGCATGGTGATGACGGAAAAATCCATTAAAGATAAAAAACTAATATTGGAAGGCATTCCAGCGTCGCCCGGTCTGGCTGAAGGTAGGGCAAAAGTTGTATTTAGTGCATTAGAAGCTTTAGAAAAGATTTCTGATGGAGATATATTAATAACACCTATGACAGATCCTGATTACGTAATCGCAATGATGAAATCAGCAGGTGTAATCACTAATTTTGGGGGGATTTTATGTCATGCAGCAATTGTAAGTAGGGAACTTGGAAAGCCTTGCATAGTTGGCACTAAAGTTGCCACTGAAGTCATAAAAGAAGGCGAAAGAATATTGATGGATGGAACAACAGGAAAAATTTACCTTTTAGAGGAGTCGAGACCATGAATAAGAGTTTGGCACAAAAATTAGGAATAATTGAGAAAATAAAAGAAATTAAGCAAGAAGGAGGAAAGCTTTCCGATTTTAGAAAATTTAATGTAATAAAAACGGAAGGATCATCTAATGAACTCCATGAATGGGTTGATGCTTTTGTCCAACCCCTTGACAAAGAAAAGCTCGAAAATTATTACAAAAATCCAGAACTATTTCTTGAATATGGACGCAAAAATATGAACCTCTTTCTAAAATTATGCGAGGTCCTTAACAAATATGCTACAGCAGTACTAGATGAACGTCTTTCAATAGAAGAAAGAGATACTGCTCTTTTGATGGCAATGCATTTAACTTTCTCTGCTTCTGACATGATTTATAAACATGATAGGTTTTTAGAAGTGCTCTCTCCCGAAATATCGCCTCTCGGAAAAATTTATAATGAGATTCATAAAATCGTTAAAAAAGTAGCTGAATTAAAAGGCTATAATGAAAAATGGAAAAATGAGACACTATCACTTTTAATATCCATGCCAGAATACCTTTCTATTCGTCTTAGATTGCTATTAGCTTGTCTTACTATATTTAAAAAATATCCCTTTTTGAGCAAGATAAAAGAGAAAGAGGAAATATTAAAAATAGTTAAGGAGAATCCGGAGGTCGAAAAAGAGATCAAAGAGATGGCAAATAAATATCTTATCGATGTTGAGTCTTTTATGAATATCTTATTAATAGTGAATCCAGAAATGTTGGAAAATATTAAAGAAAGTATAAAAAGAAAGTCAAACATAGTAAAAAGGACGTTCAATGAGCTAAAAACAGTTTTAAGCTCTGATGAATATGATGCATTAATAGAAAATTACAAAAAACTAAGATATTTCAAAGAACTCCAAGAATTCACTTCTCTCATTATTAGGAAACCGAATAGCATGGAAGCTATTGGGAAAATGATAAATGCGATGGATTATTTTAAAAACAACATAACTCGCTTTGTTAAAAAAGAATATATTGAAGAAATTAAAGAAACTTTAGAATTAATTGAAAAAGGTTTACCATTGGGAGATTTTTACTTTGTACCACGTCTTAGAAAGCTTATCTATCTTCTTTTAAAAAAAGGATATTTAAAAGAAGAAGTAAAAGTTAGATATGAGGAGGAAAAGAGAATTTGGAGATAAACTCTTTTAGCTCCCATAATAGAAACGAATTAAAATTCAAAAGGATTATTTTAAACTGTCTTCATACAATAGAAAGTATAGGATTAACTTTCGCAAGTGTGCTTTATGATTCAAAAAGGAAAGTTTTTTCTGATGCAATTCTTATTGAATCTGAGAGAAGAATTCAAAGTCATCCCATTCCATGGGGGTCTCCATCGATTACTCATAGACTACTTTTTGCACTTTTGCAGCATCCCAAATTAGAATTTTTAATTCGAAAGCTAAAAATCAACTTTGCTAATTTTTTAAGAAATCTTAAAATCAGCAAAAGTACTAATATGTTTGAATATTTCGAGAATGGAAAACGAAATTTTGGTCACACATTTTCTTTATTTTTTGTTTTTACCATTTCTAATAGGTATAATCTCTGGGATGTTACGTCTTCTTCCCGCCCTCCTTCACCCTCTGAATACATCGACTTCAATCCAAAATCTCTAAGGCAATTCTTACAAGACTGGCAAAATGATTTAGATAGCTATCGAGGAGAGGAAAAATTTTTGGAATATTTTGACTCACTTTTAAGAATACTTTCATTTTACCCTTATTGTGATAAAACACTTAAGCCGATCGTAAAGGAGTATTTACATGACATGATGGGAAAATTTTTATCCTTAAAGAGAACGCATCCCGCTTGCATTCTATATTTACTAGCGGAAACCTCTTTAGTTAACCTTTCTTTGCCACAAGCATTACAAAGTGTCGATTACCAGTCTTTGTATGAAGAAATTATAGATGACAAAAATCCTGTTACCGGTATTCTTTCTAAGAACAACTATGAAGAAACATTGATGTATTTATGTGGGCTTGCAGAATTATTTCCAGTTGATCTTTTTGCAAATGAAATGAACCAGATAATAAATCAACTCTCCAAAGTAAATATTCTGAGGGAGTGCCGCTACAGTTTATCCCGGAGAGTGGCTGAAAGAGCAATAATTTTTTTAAAAAAACTTTATGAAGGGGAAAAAATTTATTATCTATCATGTTCTTTACCTCTCTATCTATTAAGGCTTGCAAGCATTATTAGAAAAAGATATTCTTCAATCGCTAATAATTATCCTCTCCCCTTTTCTAACAGCACTATTAAGCTGATGTTCCTAATGAAGAAGGGGTAAGTAAGATGCATTTAATCGAAGTTGTGGCCCTTGGGATCTTATTAAGCTGGTGGACATTTAGTATTTCTGCTCATATTCTTCGCCATAAGAAATCGGACAAATTTTTTACTCTGATAAAGATACTTATTATTTGTTTTCCTTTTACTAGGTATAGTATTCCTTGCATAGAATTTGTTAAAGAAAGCAAAAAATACCCTAAGCCAATTACTAATTTTTTCTTAAATATTCATAAGGAATATCTCATGGAAAGGGGGCTTTTTTCTATTAATTTATGTGGAATCATAATAAATGCTTCTCTAATTTCCATAGACTTCTTATTGAAAATTTTGTTCGGACTACAATTAAGTTTCATGTTTCTAGAATCTATTACTTCAATCGCTGTGACCTTTATTTTAACCCTTATCGATTACTACTATCTAACTCGTAGAACTTGAATTATTTTTGAGTCTATCTAAAAACTAAATTAGAACAGACTACATCTCCTCGATGCTTGTAGGCTAGGTTTGTAGGCCTCTGGCTAGAATGCTTAGTGAGAAGAGAGACTTTGAGCTTAAACCAGCTTTGGGCGAATCTGGCTCCATCAAGCGCTCATAATCGTCTGAATCATCTAGTTGGAGTTAGCATATTCTCGAGGGGACTGTAAAAAGAGCCTGGGAGGCCCCACCATATTGCACCGCCTCTCCAAATGTCAGTCGAGGGCGTGGAATGGTCAGATGTCATAAGCTTAATGTTCCAGAAGCTTAGGTATGCATGTCGCTTCAAAAATGACTAGTGCAAGAAGATTAAAGGGAAATGCCCTTAGTCGTCAATAAAATCTATCTTAGTTTTTAGATAGTTTCTTTCTATAAGTTTAAAGAGATCTACACCTTCAATGATGGTGCCCGGATAAGCCGTGCTTAAGATCTTCTAGAACTGCGATCTGTTAAAAGTTGAGGGAAAAGAGCTTTGAGTGTCAAACTCATCCGCTCAAAATGGTACCTAGCACTACTTAAATTCAGGATAGAAATGTTTTTGAGAACTTCTAAATTTTATTCAAATTCAAAATAGATGACACTTCATATTTTAAAAACTTATATTTTATTCTAAAATTTGATATACGGGTATTGCTAAAATCTCATCTCTTTCTAATCTTTCTACGTCTACGTAGCGGAATGCATATAGTTTCTTGCCAACTTTGAAGAATAATAGGTCTCTATAGCTTCCTTTTCTGATCCAGTTTACAGGATTTGGGCTCAAGCCCTTTTTACTTTGTTTCCAATACTCTTTTCCGAGTTTATCATGCTTTTCCTTTAAGATTGCGCCACAATCTGCACATTTCCATTCTATGACTTTTGTTCTCTTTCCATCGTAAACTACTTTCCCCGTGAAATAAGTCCTATGATGGCAAATTGGGCAGAAAATGTTTTTAATCTTCGTATTCTCTTTCTTTTTCCATTAAGCTGTAAAGCCTATACTTTACTCTCTTTAATGCATCGATTAATGAGATGACCTTTACCTTTGTACTGTTGTTCAATTTTAGCAACTCTAAAGGAGAGCCTTTTATCTCCTCGTATTCTTTGAGGAAGGCCTTATGATGCTCTATCCTCTCCTTACAAATTCCAATAATTGAATTCAATTCCTCTTCAAATTTTTCAACTTCTGCTGTTTTATTTGACATAGAATCTAAAAGAATTTAAACTTGATTAGAAGTTTAAGTTTGGGACGTAGAGATGATAATTTAGAAAAAATAGCCAAAGAGGATTTAACCCCTTTGGCTTTTATTTTAAAGAGCTATCTGGATGCTTTATATCTCCTACGCTCGCAGTTGCTTTTACTACAGAACTGTTGGTAAGGGCAGTAACAACATTCCCATTCAGGCCATCTCGGGGATTTCTCTTTCTCTATGAGCTTGATGACTTCTCTATCGGTTAAGGGCTTTTGTATGATGAAGGATTTTATTCCCTCAGGGCTCACGTAGAGAAGCTCTCCTCTTTTTGCATTGACTAGCCACATGTAGAGTCTCAGCTGTAGAATGTGATGTTCATACGGTTTGCCTTGGAGAAAAGTTTGATACTTAACTTCTACGGGAATCTTCGTTTCTGGATCAATGATGTCTATCATTCCGCTTATGACGTAAGTTCTGCTGTTAATAACCAGTTCCTTCGTGTAGACATTATCCCCTTCACTCTTAAACCTCTTTTTCAATGCTTCCTCAATGAGCTCCCCTACTAGGAATCTTGGATTGTATGTTTCAGCTCTCTCAATTTCTGGAAACCTTTGTCTCATCCTCCTCTTATTTGAGCACTCGCAAAGTTCATGGACAAAGAGAAGAATTTTTCCCCTCCTTTGATACTTTTCTCTCAGTTCTTCTCTGGACTCTAAGTATTTTAGCTTCATGTCAGAGAATATTTTGTCTATCCTCTTTATCGAGACATGCTCCATCTCATATTCAACTCCTGAACTAATCTTGAAATTGCCTCTCTATCGTCCTCTTTTGAATAGCTAATCAGTTTATCGAGAATTTCTGATGCTTCTTTCTTTGTAAGGTCTTTGGGAATTTTCTTTAATCCAAATTTGTGGAGAGCCTCTCTCTGCTTCTTTGTCGCTAATTTCTTCTCTTTATCAATCTTATTTTCTTTCTTGCTCTTTTGAGAAGTTCTCTCTTTCTCTGTCTCTTTGATTACTTGCTCAAATATCTTTAAAGCTACTTCTTTAACATCCCCAATGTTTAAACTGGAAAGTCTCCTTTGAATCTTCTCATAGAGAAGGCAGTAAAAATCTACTTTCCTTTCTATTTTCTCTTCCATTCTCCCACCTCCTGGCGGACTTACTCCGCCAGCCCAAACCCCAAATATTCTCTCTTTAGGATCTGAGTTGGCGGAGCAAGTTGCTTAACTTAGTTTTGAAGGAGGTGGTATGGTCAAAATGGATGTTTAAAAATTGAATACTTAAGAGTGAAATAGAGTCAGTTCGAAAATACTTTC